>Ga0116226_10004128_pt1 | contig 12835 bp, 7 predicted proteins | sample S1TSphfallax_FD_89692 | JGI IMG/M metagenome (GOLD analysis project Ga0116226, IMG submission 89692) | Host-associated microbial communities from peat moss isolated from Minnesota, USA - S1T2_Fa - Sphagnum fallax MG | ecosystem: Host-associated > Plants > Peat moss > Unclassified | place: USA... | reverse complement strand
TTTGTGCGAAAAACAAGGTGTGATTCGCAGGAATAGTGGTACTATTTCAAGAATCATACCTTGTTTTGCAGCCAAAATTGTCAAAAATAGGCGTTAAAAAAGATTCTAAACAGGTTCTAAGGCAGTTTATGCTGCCCTAGCCATTACTCCTTGTTTTTGGTGGTTTTCTATATCCATTGCAAGTGGAGGATTGAGATAGGCAACAGGTGATCGCTCAAAAGCCGTCATAATGGTAAGCATGGCATTCCAGATGGTTTTATAATCTTTTCCATCCCGTTTAATATCATCGGGAGAAAGTTTGCCTGATTTCACCTGATCGAACCTATCGGCTAATGTCTGGCGGGCAGAGGTTACATTGGCAAGGGTAATGGCAAGTTCCTGTTTTAAGCCTGAAGGCAGCATTTCCAGTAATGCTGCCGCTGCTTCCTTACCCTGCAACTTTTTATTCACCCTTTTGCCCGTAAGTTCAGCAACCAGTTGCAGTAATTGCCCGCTTACCTGATTATATTCTGCATTGATTTTTTCAAACGCTGCCTGTGCTTCGGGGCTATGCTTGGCATATCGCTCAGCAGTTTTCATATCTGCCATAATCACGCCGTAAATAGCCGTATTGATGACATTTTCGGCTTTCGGGTCTGTCATAAACAGCTCTTTCAGGGAGATTCCCTGTTTCTGCTTTTCCAGAAGCTCGCTAATACCGTAATAGAGTGAAGCACAAAGACCAGAAGTATTGAGGGCAGCCTGATAGCCAATCGCACGCATTTCCCTGACATCCATGAGAGGAGGAAAAAGAACGATATTGTTTGCTGCCTGTCCTGTCTGAGGGCGTTTCATGGCACGAGCTCCCAGCGAGGTTGCAGCTGCGTAATGAGCCGTTAGACTTACCAGATCACTGAAACTTTCACTATAAAATAATTCCTGATGCGTGTTAATCATCGCTTCAGTACGGGGTTTGGTTTCCTTATGCCATACTGCCTCATTGGCTGGCAAATTGGCTATATTGCCAATATTAAGCAATTTTTTCGTGACCTCTGCCTGATAGCTACTGTCATAACGCTCGGTATGCTGCCCCCTCAGTGCCTGCTCCATATTCATTACCGTCCTGTTTAATGTAGTACCTGCGACTTCTTCGGGTATTTCCACCATTCTATTACCCTGCCCACGCGTCGCCACATTGGTATGGGTTGGGTTGGAACGTGAAATACCACCACCCAGTCCATTATACGGTTCCAGCAGAATACCGATTTTAAGCAGTGCTTTACGCACGGCTTCAATGGCAGCGTCACATGCCACTTTCGCTGCCTGTCCTCCCACACGCGTCATGTCGCTACCTGCAAACATAATCCGCCATGTACCACGAAGCGGAGTAGCATCAAATTCAGCGGGTATTTCAGGATCATCCTTTGCAATGCCGTAGCGTTTTTTGACATCGCCCACAGTAAGTACATCACCTTGCGGACGTTCAATTTCTGCAATGGTAAAGCCGTAGTTACGCAACAGATAATTACCGCTTGTGATGGAAAGCTGATGCTCAAGGAAATATTCATTGCCCAGTGCTTCCAGAAGCATTTGCACGGCGGGAATCGTTACTTTCCCCGTCTCTGGATCTTTGGCTTCCAGCACACGCTCTGGATATTCCGTTAGGGGTATTACCTCTATATTTTGTTTGGCATCTCTATTGCGTGACTGTTTCATCAGATTCAGCAAGGCAAATCCCCGAAGCAAATCCTCTGTACCCCCACATTCTGCAATAATGACTTCTCCTATTTTATCAGGATTCTGCACGGCAATGCCCAAGGATTCCATCGTCTGGTAAAAACCGTAATCTTCCTCTCTAATATCAGGAAGTACTGCTTTCAGATTGGTTAGTCTATTTTCAACTATTCCCGTCACCCTCACTCTATAGTCTTCGTTTGTAGCAATCTGGTGAATGAAGTTTTCAATATATTCCTTGGTAATCACGGGATGAGCGTTTTCACCCTCCACCATGCGAATAATATCCGCAAAAGCGGTTTCGTGCATCAGGCGATTCTGGCGAATCTGCGGTTTATGCGAAGACATTGCCTGTAAAATAATACTATCAAAAGGCGTAACGGTTTCCTCAGGATTTGCTATACTTAATGCAGTGCGTAGGGGTTTTAAATCCGCTACCAGTTGCACGGTGCTATAGGTTGCATCATCCAGTCGCTCAATCAGGCTATCAAGTACAGGATTATCTTTTGTCTGGTTAAAGTCACTCAGCAGTTTTTTGAAATAATTGCGGCGATCCCGCTCAATAAGATTGATTCCCTCAAGTAATAATTCGGGGGTTACCAAAGGTTTTCCGTCCTGATCACCTGCCCAGTTTTTGGATTCCAACAGATGGGAAAAATTATCCAGCTCTTCATTTCGCAACATGCTGGAACTGTTTATATCCATAGCTTCCAGCGTCGTTTTCACCATTTGCGGAATGGCTTCTACGGTACGAAACATCAACATGCGATCACGTTCCATTTCTTCTGGTACGGTTAAAGGTTTAATAACTGCCGTTTCAATGGCATTATCAAGCCCTGCAATCGCTCCTCTTATAGCCTTCTCATCTGATGATGATAAAGGAAGACCGTCATAGAGATTCTGTGCGTGTTTTAACAGAACCTCATCCAGATGCTGCACGGCTTCAATGCCTTTGTTTGGTAATAATTGGGTAGGATGAGAGGTGGAAACAAGGGTTTGCCCTGTTTCACTTAATTTGGCAAAGAAAACCTCGCGAGCATAATCGGGACTGGAATCTTCTATAAGCTGGTTGTAGAGAGCCTTCATACCCGAGCCTAATGCTTGCAGGTTAAGGCGAGTAGAAGCCCCTTTGAACGTGGCAGCATTCACGGTTTCTTTCAACGCAGGACTTGCCTCTTCCTTACCCCCGATAGCCAGCAGTTTTTCATAGACTTCCGTAAGGGAAGGTTGTGATTCCCGACGTGCTTTTTCTGTCCAGTTCATACTATCTGCCTTGCTTTATACTAAATGGGTATAGGTATATATCAAATAATTATGACAATTTCATGTCATTTTTGCTTTTAACTATAATTAACTCTAACCTTAATGACAATATTATATTTTCTGCCCTGTTTTTGCCCAGTCTGCAATGAACGTAGCCAAGCCTTTTTCCGTTAAGGGGTGGTAGGCGAGCTGTTTCATGACGGAAGGGGGAATAGTTGCAACATGCGCTCCCATTTTAGCGGATTCAATGATATGGATGGGATTGCGGACACTGGCAACCAGTACCTGCGTATCAAACTCCTCATAATTATCATAGATCTGGCAGATTTCACCAATCAGTCCCAGCCCGTCCTGTCCCATATCGTCCAGCCTGCCTACAAACGGCGATACGAAAGTAGCCCCTGCTTTGGCTGCCAGAATTGCCTGAGCTGCGGAAAAACATAGGGTAACATTGACCATAATATCACGGCTGGTAAAATATTTGCAGGCTTTCAACCCGTCCCAAGTAAGGGGTACTTTAATCGTTACGTTTTCAGCAATTTTGGCGAGTTTTTCCCCTTCGCTAATCATGTCTGCATATGCGGTGGAAGCCACTTCCGCACTGACGGGACCATCCGTCAATTCGCAAATTTCCTTGATGACTTCGAGAAAATTACGCCCTGATTTGGCAATCAGGGATGGATTGGTGGTAACACCATCCAGCAGCCCTGTTTCCGCCAGTTCTTTAATGTCATTCACATCCGCCGTATCCACAAAAAACTTCATAATAACTTTCCTAACCTTGTTATAATTATCTCTGTCCCAATTCTTTCAGTTTCTTCTCCGCTATCACCAGTTTGGTAAGGCTAAAGCTATCGGAAGTCCGCAAGTCCGCAATGAAACTGCCAAAGCGGGTAATATCGGCGGCATTGGCTTCCTGCCATTCTCCTATGGTACCCAGCTTAAGCACGGAAGCGGTGAGACGACGCTGTTCATCATAGAGATTGCTTACAATGCCCGAGAGTGCCAAGGCGTCCCAATGCGAGGTAGTAACAAGGCTTGCTGCCTGAGCACGCAGCCAGTCCAGAGCAAAGAGCGAGCCAATCTCGAAATAGAGTTTGCCTGTTTCGGTAATGGTACGCTGCAATTCATTATTGACCCTGACCACATCGGGTGCAGAGGATAAAATGCCAAGCTCCGCAATACGCCCTGCCAGTTCTTCGCCAACAGACCCTGCTACCCATATTTCCACCTGTTCTTTCAGGCTGCTGGCAATGGTTTCCGAAATCACAAATTTATAGCTGGCAGCATAAGCGGTAATGCCCTGCTTAAATTCGCTAATCGCATGAGCAATATCAATCGGATGAGCGAGATTTCGCAGGAACCAGAGGGTGGTATGGCGGGCAAACTCTACAATAGTTCGCAGGAGCTGTACCTGAAGGGCAACTTCTACTTTGCCGTCCAAGGCTTCCACCTGATTCCACAGGCTGGTTAAATCAAAAGCTCCCACGGCAACATAATAAGCCCTTGCCACGTCCGCCACTGCCTGCCCCGTATCTTCCGCTAACGCATGAATAAAGGTAATGCTGGTATGATTGATAAGATCATTCGCCACCACGGTTGCAATAATTTCACGTTTGAGCGGATGGGTGGTTACTTCCGCTTCAAACTGCCTGCCTAACTCGGTTGGGAAATATTCCATCAAAGATTGCGTGAAAAACGCATCATCAGGAAGGGTGCTGTTAAGCAAAGCAGGGTATAGCACCATTTTGCTATAGGCAAGCAACACCGCCAGTTCAGGACGGGTAAGCCCCTTGCCTGCATTTTTGCGTTCCAATAGCTGTTTATCCGTTGGCAGATATTCCACTGCCCGATCCAGCAATGCAAGCCATTCAAACTGGTGCATCATGCGTAAATGTTCTTCCAGATTGTTTGCTGCGTGTGCCTGTTCCAGTGTAATCGCCTGTGTTTGCAACTGGTTATCACGCAATACCAACTGCCCCACTTCTTCCGTCATACTGGCAAGCAATACATCCCTTTTATCCAGTGGCAATTTTCCGGTCATCACCGCCGTACCCAAGCCAATCTTGATATTGACTTCGTGATCGGAACAATCCACACCCGCAGAATTATCAATAGCATCCGTATTGATACGCCCGCCATTGCCGGCATATTCAATACGTCCTTTTTGGGTAAAGCCAAGGTTTCCGCCTTCGCCAATGACTTTGCAACGAAGCTCTTTGCCATTCACCCGCAAGCCGTTATTGGCACGATCCCCCACCTGTTCATTGGTTTCGTCTTCTGCCTTGACGTAAGTTCCAATTCCGCCGTTCCATAACAAGTCAACAGGAGCGAGCAATATCGCCCTTATTAAGTCATCAGGGGAGAAATTATTTTCCTTTACGCCCAACACCGCCTGCATCTGAGGACTGATGGTGATAGATTTGCTGCTGCGTTCATAAATCCCGCCACCTTCGGAAATCAGAGCAGCATTATAGTCTTTCCAGCTTGAACGGGGCAGGTTGAACAGGCGTTCACGTTCGGCATAACTGGTTGCCGTGTCAGGGTTGGGATCAAGGAAAATATGCAGATGGTTAAACGCTGCGACTAAACGAATATGTTTAGAGAGCAACATGCCATTGCCAAACACATCCCCCGCCATATCACCAATACCCACGACGGAAAAATCCGCATTGTAAATATCATGGCTCATTTCTCTGAAATGGCGGGCAACAGCGACAAAACCACCTTTTGCCGTAATTGCCATTTTCTTGTGATCATAACCCACAGATCCCCCCGAAGCAAACGCATCTCCCAGCCAGAAACCATAGCTTTGTGATACCGCATTGGCATAGTCTGAAAAGGTTGCTGTTCCCTTGTCCGCTGCCACCACCAGATAGGGATCATTATCATCATAACGCACCACCTGTTTGGGGGGAATAATGCTACCTGCTACGATATTATCGGTTAAATCCAGCAAGCCTGAAAGGAAGGTTTTATAACATGCCACACCCTCTGCCATAAAGGCTTCCCGCTCTTGCGGAGCCTGTTTGAGTACAAAACCACCTTTGGAACCCACGGGAACAATCACGGAGTTTTTCACCATTTGGGCTTTTACCAGCCCCAGCACTTCGGTACGGAAATCATCCCGCCTGTCTGACCAGCGTAAGCCGCCACGAGCCACCTTGCCACCCCTTAGATGGATACCTTCCACCCTGACCGAATAGACAAATATTTCCGCAAATGGGCGGGGAAGCGGCAGTTCAGGCACTTTGGCAGAATCAAACTTGAAGGAAATATAGGGTTTATGCCCACCCTGTTCATCGGTTTGGTAATAATTGGTACGCAATGTCGCAAGGATGACCGCCAGCAGGCGACGCAGTATCTTATCGTCCGTGATATTCGTCACTACCGACAATTTGCTTTCAATTTCTGCCACCATTGCTTCATGCGAAGTGGCAGTTTCAGGATCAAAACGTGCCTTAAACAGTTTCAACAGGTTTTTTGCAATCACGGGATTGGCAACCAACGAACGGCTGATAGCAGATACACCGTAAGGAAAATTGGTTTGCCACAGATATTTCGCATAGCCCCGCACCAGCATCACTTCCCGCCAGCTAAAACCTGCTACCAGCGAAAGGCTGTTTAGTGCATCATTTTCCGCTTCATTCTGCCATATTTTACTTAAACAAACTTCGAGATTGCGGAAGGTGGAAGGCTCACTATCGCTGAAATGGTTGGCTTCGAGAATAAAATCACGAATCCAGATGGTGTCACTGCCTTCTGGTTGCGTCGCTGCCAGCGTGATGCGGTAGGGATGTTCATCAATCACCTTGAAACCCGCATTTTCCAGCATCGGCATAATGTCGGAAAGCGGAATCGGATGCCCGGGATTATACCATTTCAGATGGACAATATTTTCGGCATCCTGCTCTTTTCTATAGAGATTTAGGGTCGTAAGTCCTGTTTCCAGCACAGAAGTAATTTTTTCAATATCCAGCACGGCATCCTGTGCAGTATGGTCATGGATATAGTTTTTGGAAAATGCCTTGCGATAGGTTTTACTGATGATTTCCGCCTGTTCATTCCCCTGGGCTTCCGCCAGGGCATAATAAAGGGCTTCCTGCCATCTTCCCACTTTCTCACTGATTTCCTGCTCAATCACGTCCGTTTTTATGTCAGGAATATGCCCTGGCTGGGTGCTGATAATCACCTGCAACCGCACCAAGGGAGAATCCGTCATCTGGGTATAGAAATTGCTGGTTTTTCCTGCCAGATGACGCTCCAATATCGTCTGCACTTCTTCCCTGATGTCACTACCAAAATGTTCCCTTGGCAAAAACACGATACAGCTTACGAAGCGTTCAAAAATATCACGGCGTATAAACAGCCTTACCCCGGGTTTGGTTTCCAGCGAAAGCACACCCATGACATAATCAAATAATTCTTCTTCGGGAAACTGAAAGAGCTCATCCCGCGGCGTAAATTCAATAATCGTTTTCAGTGTCTTGCCGTCATGACTGGTATGGCTGAATCCTGCCCGCTCAATCACCCGCTCAATCTTGCGACGGATAAACGGAATGTCGCTCGCACTCTGATAATAGACGCTGGAAGTGAATAAACCCAAAAAGCGACGCTCGCCAATCACTTTGCCGTTAGCATCAAAACGCTTGAGTCCAATATAATCCATCGGAACAAAGCGGTGAACCCTTGATTTGAGCAGCGATTTGGTGATTTCAATCAGGTGGGGGACTAGGGCAAAATGGAGTATTTCAGGGGGCAGCCCTTCCAACCCTTTGGGTCTGTGGATGCCTTCATCGGATTTGAAAATCCCCAGCTCCGAATCTACTACTGTAGCTAGTCTTTTATTGCCCTCGCTATCGTAAAAATCATATTCGACATAGCCTAAAAATATGAAATTCTTATTGGCAATCCAGTTGAGAAAATCAGAGGCTTCCTTTATTTCTTCCGCAGCGAAATGGGAAGAGGCCGCCTGAATATCCTTCATGCCTTCTGCAATTTTGCCGTTCATTGCCTGCCAGTCATCCACCGCATAACGGACATTTTTAAGCAGCAATTCCAGGTCTGCCACCAGTTTTTCTTCCTGTGCCAGACGGGTGATGCGGGAGGTTTCAATACGGATAAAGGATTCAGGCTTTCCCGTTTCGGATATATTCACCAGCTTGCCTTCATTATCACGCTCCACCCGCATAATCGGATGGATAATGCGTTTGATTTCCAACGCATGACGGGTGATTTCGGCTGAAATGGAATCCACCAGAAAAGGCATGTCGTCATTGAGAATTTCAATAATGGTGGTTTTTTCTGAAGAAACAACACGAATTTTGGGTTTTCCTGACTCACGCTGCTGGAGGAAGGCTTCCGCAGAGACTACCATATTCGCCGCTTCTTCGGGATTGAGTGTCCGCAAATCCACTAACGGCACTTTATGGTAAAAACGGTTGACCATCTGCTTTAGCTGCTGGGAAGCATTATCAGGAAGTGCTGCCAGCGTCTCTTTAACAAAATGTTCAAATTCATTTTTGTGATTATCCAGTAACTGCATAGTGCCATGCCTTATATCAATGAGAGATTGCTGCTTTCTCAGTACCAAATGATACGCTGATTACAAGTGTTTTTGTGAAGAATTTGAACTTTGAAGAACAGGCCTGCTATAAATTGCTATCCAGCGATCGAAAAATCTCCAGAATTTTACCAGGATCAAAGCGTATAGCGGCTTCTTTTGAAAGTGCTTTTTTATCAAAATTATTTTGCAACATGCTTTCCAGTGCCAGACTTGCCTTATCCAGCTCATCATCTTCCATGACAAAGCCCCCCTCCAGTACGAGTTTATTCATAGGAGCCTGGTTTCTTACCAGTACGGGAGTTCCACATAGTTGCGATTCAATAATGGGCAGTCCCAGTCCTTCTTCAAGAGACGGAAAAAGCAGTGCTTTGGATATTTCAAAACTGGCTTGTATGTCTGTTGTGAGTGCTTTTGGATACCAGACGATATTTTTTACCTTAATTTCATCAAAAAAAGTGATAATATCTTCTAATGAGCAGCGAATATCACCATAAATAATCAGATTATCCACCTGATCCCCAACAGGATTGACAATAGCGGGTATGGATTTAAGCCCTTTACGCAAATCAAAAGGACCTGCTAACATAATATTCTTTCCTGAATATTCTGTTTTCGGTACATAATCAAAATAGCCGTTTGGAATCAGGGGAGGCAGGTCTGTGATTTTATCCTGGCTGCACTTAAAGAAACGGATAAACCGGTTTTTTGCCTGCTCTGAAATGGCAAATATATGGTCGCAATATTTCATATAATAAGCAAAACCACGCGTATGACGGGTAGCCAGAGCCATTACTACCAAGGTTTTTGTCACCGCATATTCATTGGGAATCGTATCGTAAATAATGCCATATATTTTAGTTGCGGGGAATCTTTCATTATGATCAATTAACCAGGGATTGGTAATAAAACAGGTATCATACTGTTCTTTAATAATTCCTCCTCCAATCTGGCAATAATAAAAATCGTTTTCTGTCACGGTACGCCCGGTTAGTTTTGCCCCGTATAATTCCATCATTTTAGCAGGAGCTGATTCCAGACGAAGACTCTCTGCTATCCCGTTATTATGTTGAAAATTCCTGTTTTTAAAATGAATCTTATAATAAGAGAGATCCCCATGCGTATCACGATAGCAGGAGATAATATCCACATGATTGGTTTTTTCCAGCAAGGCAACAAGGGATAAAAAATAGTTTCTGACTCCAACATGTTTTGAGAAAAAGTGCGATTCAACTAAAAAAGCGATTTTTGACATGATAGAGCAATCCTTTTTCTTTAATATTATTATAAATCCTTTGACGTAGAGAAGGAGGAAGCTTTAAAAATATACTCAATATCCTATTTCTATGGCTTCTTATATTGCCCATACTTATAGCATTTTTAATCGTTACCATGTCATCATTTACAAACACATTGGTATAGGAAGACTCTATGCCAAGGGTGGTTGCAGAACTCATATAATTCATACGCGGTATGACACCCTGCGTCATGAAATGATAGGATAATTCCAGATCTTCACCCTGATTCCAGAAGTTTATAGCATTAAAACCAATGTTACGCAAAATATGGGTTTTTGCAATAATCAGCCCGCCATTAATATAGTGGGACTCTCTGAGTATATTATAGTTATTGCACTGGATTGGTGTAGCCCAGGACAAAGGACTATCTGATAAGGCACAATAGGAAGGAAACTCCGTTCCATCTTCATACCATTGTTTAATGGTAAGAAAGTCAAAATCATAGCCATATGTATCAAAACCGGCAAAGAAATCTTTGTTAAGCACATAGCGGTCATGAACAATCATCAGATTGGCATGTTTTGCCATCCGGGCAGCATCATTTTTCTTCAATGCAATTTCTTTCAAGTCTTCCCGATATTCTTTTTCCAGATACGTTACTTTATATTCATTATATTCCGGTTTTTTAGGGCCAACCACGATAATTTCATGCTTGCATTCCTTATCCAGGTTTCGGACAGATTGAAAAAATGCCAAACTATTCTGGAGACGGTCGCCTTGTGCAAGGATGATAAAGCTCCATTGTTTATCGCTATATAGCTCTATATTTTTACGATTAATAGAGAAGACGATAATCCATTCACCTTGCTTGTGTTGTTCCCAGGCAATCTCTACCGTAATACCATATTTTCTGCCCAGAAAGTGCTTTACCCTGATAATATTGATTTCATGCGTTTGGAAAAAACGCAGTACCAGATAGCCTTTTTCCTTTACCAATCGTATGCTTTCATCCAGTGCAACTTTCCATTCGCCGTCTCTCAAATCAGAAATGGGATGTTCATAAAACCACACCACATCATAATGATGATGATGAACAGAAGAAACACGAAAACCCGTACTGCCTAACAGATTCACTTTTTCCATTAAAAAGGGCAGGCTGTCCCCCAGCCAGATATGGTCTTTATTATGCTCAATTAACGAAAGCAGGAAGTTTTCACTTATCATATACCCTTTACACTTCAAAATTTATTTTTTTGAAACATAGAATCAGTATAGATATTATGCAAGTCAAAATCCGTAAATCCTGGAAACTGCTTACCAATAACGTACACGCCCCGTATCGATATGCACAAAGTTGGAAGTGGCATAATAGCCCACCCCGCCTTGCTGCATGGATTTCGCCATATCCCGCAGATGCACCAGTTGACGCCCGGGGAGCCTTACATCAATGGCTTTTCCCAGCAGATGCTGGCTCGCTGTCGCCACGCCTTGCGTATGTTCATGCAGCATCTGGTTGGTATGGGGAGAACGATAGCCGGAAATAATTTCAAACGGTTGGCTGGTTTCCATTTTATGGTGGATCGCCGCCAGCATATCCAGCAGTTTTTTATCAATCGGCTTGACTTCATCCGTACGGAAATCACGCAATATATGGTGAACGTGTTGCAGCACTTCTTCATTATAATGCCCATTTTCCCAATAGACAGCCTGAAGGGATTCACTGGTATGGGTATTGTAAAAAGCCAGTGAGCGGGTTTCTTTGGCAGTAAAGGCAGAGGCAAGCGAGGGTGTCATACCCCATAATGCTGCTCCCAATCCTGCCTTAAGAAGACTGCGTCGTGTTACGGTTATATCTATTGTCATCTGTGAATCTTTATCACGAAACACGGCTCTTTACAATATTTTTATAAACCGTTTTTACGCTTCTGCCACAAATCGGGACGCAAAATCAGGTATTATTCTTGCAAATCATACCTGATTTTGCGTACCCAATGCCATTATCCCAGGTTGCTTTCGGCAAACTCCCAATTTACCAGTTTATCTAAAAACGTGGTGACGTAATCAGGGCGACGGTTTTGATAGTCAATATAATAGGCATGTTCCCACACATCCATCGTGAGAATCGCTTTTTGTCCATGCACAAGCGGAAGATCGGCATTACCCGTTTTGGTGACTTTCAGCTTGTTATTTTCCAGCACCAGCCACGCCCAGCCACTGCCAAATTGCGTAGTACCAGCGGTTTTGAACGCTTCCTTAAACGCATCATAACTGCCAAAATCTTCGGCAATCTTTGCTCCTATTTTGCCTTTGGGTTCACCCCCGCCATTTGGTTTCATGGAGTGCCAGTAAAACGTATGATTCCAGTCCTGGGCAGCATTATTAAAAATACCTGCTTTGGCAGTGTCTTTTGCAGAAAGCTGGATAATTTCTTCCAAAGACTTGCCACTCAGCTCCGTATTCTCTTTCAACAGATTATTGAGATTCACTACATAGGCGTTATGGTGCTTGCCATGATGGAAATCCAGTGTTTTCTCAGAGATATAGGGTTCCAGTGCATTTTTGGCATAAGGAAGTTCGGGTAAGGTAAATGTCATGATAGCCTCTTTTTTGGGGGTTAATGAAAGCATGTCTGAAGTTGCAGCCATAGCTCTGCCACTGGCAAGCGTTACACCTGCAACCAGAAGGGATTTGAATATGGTACGTCGATCAATTTCCAGCATCATTCAAACCCATAACAGTTTCTAAAACGGTTCGCAACTGCTCTATCGGATTTTTTATAAAGAAGCCATATAATGATTTAAAACAGGTTTTAATACAGCATATTCGCCATATGGTTGAAGAAGCGTGATTATAACTCGAGGGGATATAAATTTTTTCTTGAACTAATTTTTTATTTATATTATTAAATGTATCGTAGTTTTATTAACATTAGAAATAGAATAATAAAAACATGGTAGATACTAACAAACAAGAAAAAAGCTGGATTGAACGTACAAAGGATACAGTAAGCAATTTAGCAGTTCAGGCTGCTGCCACCGCATCCCTTGTCAATCCCGCT
>Ga0116226_10004127_pt1 | contig 12836 bp, 7 predicted proteins | sample S1TSphfallax_FD_89692 | JGI IMG/M metagenome (GOLD analysis project Ga0116226, IMG submission 89692) | Host-associated microbial communities from peat moss isolated from Minnesota, USA - S1T2_Fa - Sphagnum fallax MG | ecosystem: Host-associated > Plants > Peat moss > Unclassified | place: USA... | reverse complement strand
TGCCGTCCGCTTGCACGAACGTGTTGTAGAAAAAATTGAGGGCGGGCCAGCCGGCGCGCGGCACCACGCCGAAAGGCGCGATCGCGCGGTTGAAGTTATCGGTGCAGTTGGCATGCCCGGGGTATCCCATGTCTTCGTAGTATTTTGCGGTGCAGGCGAGCAGAAACGCGTCATGTCGGCCCACGGTGTCACGCACCATCTCGACGAGAGGGCGCATGCGGCCGTCGAAGTACTTGGCGTGCAAACCAGGCCGCGGCATCGTGTGACCCATCAGTGTCCTGGTGGCCGTGGCATCGATGCCCCATTCCTCTCCGGCCACGAGGGCGGCGGCGTCGAAGGCGATGAAATCCGAGCACTGTTTGCCGGCGATGTCGATGATTTGGATGTAGTCGCCCGCTTGGACGCGGTACGCCGTCGCCGTCGCCGCGTTTACCCGAATGTCCAGTTTCGGCATGCCTAAGGGCGGCGGCGGTTCCGCGGCGGCGACGTCCAGCATGAGCTGCAGCATCGTCGGTGGCGAGTGGTCCTCGGGTGCCATTTTCTCGCCCGGTGCGAGCAGCAGGCAGCGGACGGGAGTGTCCGACTGCAGTACCGCGCGCCGGCCGGGCAGGCCCGTCTCGCCAAACACTTCGTAACCGCGTGCCGCGTCAAAACCCTCCGCACGGGCCGATTGCACGGTCGCCTGCGCATCGACATCGAAAGACGTCGGGGACAGTGCGGGCAGAGAAAGCGGTGCTTCCGATGGGGCGGTCAGACCATGGAGTGCGCCGGCATCCGCCACGAAAAGCCACGCGCGCTGCAGGCCTTCCAGATCCACGATCACGGCCCCGGGCCCCGGTTGTAGCGTGAAGCGGCAGGCGCCGCGGCCAGGCACGAAATATGATTGCCGAAAGCGAGGAAGCTCCGCTACAGCTAAAGTCACTCGAGATTCTCCAAAATACCCATCGTCATGTGAACGCCGCATGCCAAAGCGGCATGGACGATAGCATACGGGGGTTGCGACGGGCGTATGGTGGTAGAGTTACCCATTGTCGCTCGGCAGGCCGGGCGAGCGAGCATTGGGGGATACAAGATGACGGTGTTGTCTGTTTCGTTGAAACTGCTCAGTTTTCAACTCACCGAAGCGCGCGCGCATTGAGCGTTCCGGCGGTCCGATATACGCGGGTGGCAGTCATACTGCACTGGCTCATTGCCGCCTTGATCATCGCGAATGTGGTTTTGGCGCTCTCGGCGGACTCGCTCCCGGAAGGCTGGGTGCGCCCGGTCATCGACACCCACAAGTCGATCGGCATCACGGTACTTGGCTTGGCGCTCTTGCGATTGCTATGGCGCCTTAGCCATGTGCCGCCCGCACTGCCAGCGAGCTATCCACGCTGGGAGCGGCTCGCCGCGCACACCGGCCATGCGGTGTTCTACTTCATCATCATCGCGTTGCCCGTGACCGGCTGGATGCACGACTCGGCATGGAAAGATGCGGCGAGTCACCCGATGCGCTGGTTCAACTTGGTCGAATGGCCGCGAATCCCCTATATCCTGCATCTCGATCCGACTACCCGCGAATCCCTGCATGGCTTGTTCGGCGCCTGGCACACCTGGAGCGGCTACGCCCTGTATGTTCTGTTGGCGGTGCACGTCGGTGCGGCGCTCAAGCATCAGTTCATCGATAAGCAGCCCGAATTGCAGCGGATGGGGCTGTGACCGAAGCGACTCGAGAATAAAGCGAAGGATGAGGTCTATGCTCGAGCAATGGATCAAGGGTGGCAGCAGCACCGTTGGCCTGGTGCTGATGGCGACCGGCGCCCCAGCGGCGGCGGGCAGGGGGGACGTCGCAGCGGCCGAATCCGAACCTCAAGCGGTAGCCATCCAAATGAACGTGAGCCATACGGGCGTCACCTCCACCAAGGCCCCATTCAAATTTCCGCTCGCCGAGTATTGGCGCCGCGACTTTGCCGGATCGGTGTCCTACCCGCTGATCGCGAATGGCCGCGTGTTCGTGACCGTCGCGGATCCCTCCTCCTACGGGTCGACGTTATTCGCACTCGATGTCGAGACCGGTAAAGGCCTGTGGAAGAGTTCGATCGAGGGCACCAATTATTGGGCGGCGGCCGCCTACGATGCCGGTCGCGTCTACGTGATCAACGTCGATGGACTCCTCAAAGCCTTCGATGCAAGCACGGGATTCTTGGAATGGAGCGTGCAGGTCCCTGCAGAATATTTCGTAACCTCGCCGCCGGTCGCGCAAGGCGGCCTCGTCTACATCGAGGGCTATGGCAGCCACTCCTTGACCGCCTACGACGAGGCTAGCGGAGCGTTGCTTTGGAGTCAGGAAATCCCGGCCGGCCTTGGTGCACCGACAATCGGCGCCGGTGCCATCTTTGGATCCTCACCGTGTCAGGCCTTCGCGTTGAACGCGATCACGGGCAAGCCGCGGTGGAATTTTAACGGGGGCTGCGTCGGTGGTGGCGGTGTTGCTCCCGTCTATTCGAACGGCAAGCTGTATGTCACGGACCTATTCGGCAGTGGTAATCAGATACTCAATGCACACACGGGTGCCGTCGTCGGTCCATTCGACGCAGCGGCGGGACAACCGGTCGTCGGCGGCGAGCAGGCTTATTACGTGACGAGCGAGGGTCTCCAAGCGCAGAGCATACAGACGGGCGAGTCCATCTGGTCCTTCGTGGGCGACGGCGGGATCAGCCTATTGCCGATCAAAGTCAACGAGACCGTTTTCGTGGGTTCCAGTTCGGGCCAGCTTTGGGGTCTCGAGGGGGTTACCGGCAAAGAACAATGGTCTACGAATGTCGGCGATCCGATCGTGGCGAACGTCTGCTGCGCCAGTCCCAGCGCGGGATTGGCTGAGGCCGACGGGTTCTTGGTCGTTCCGGCCTCGTCCTCGCTCGTTGCATACCATACGTCTCTCGCGTCGACGAAGGGCACGGTGATCGCCAACTTGCAGCAAGGCACGGCGCCCCCAGTCGACGTTCCGTTCAACCCAAAGGATCCGACCAGCTACAACGATTCGACGAGTACGATGGTCTGCGATCTGCGCGGAGACTCGTACCCACTGACGTTTTATTTCGCCAACACCGCAACCTCCGGTGTCTGGGACGTCTATGCGACGATCAACGATGTCGTCGTCAGCGCCAATCCGACGACCACGACCCTCACGTTCGCGTCCGCGGGGAAACTGAAGGAGCCGAAGAACGGTAATTTGACTTTTGCTTACGCACCGCCGAACGGGGCGGCTCGGCTCGCCGTGACATTCAACTTTTCCGCTACAACGTCGTACAGCGCGGCTTTCGGCGTGACATCGATCACTGAGAACGGCTGCAAGTAATCAAGATATTCCATTCCCATCCTCTCAAGGACCGGCGGGCGGCGAGTGTTCGCGATGGTAGCGGTGAATCGCCCAAAGATAGATTTCCATCAGCGACGCTTCGCCGAGTTCACTCAACACGTCGGCCCGCCTGACTTGGTTCGTAATGCGGTGCAATTGTTTCCTCGCCCACGCGAACTGGCTCAGCTGGCTGCGGTATTGCCAGAGCAATTCGCGGGTCGCCATCTTGTTGTGCCGCAATTCCCAAACGCCGAGCACCACCGCTAGAAAGCCGCTGCAGAACGTGAGCACGTTTTTCACCGGCAGCCCGGTTAGCGTATCGACATGATGCAGCGTCTCGCCGAAAACGAACATCGCTGAGATGTCGATCAGGATGGCAATGAACATGAGTCGTTTCAGCCGTTTGACCCGCCGGCTGCCCTTTTCCATCGTCGCGACCTTGCGTACGAAGTACTGATACTGATTGTCGACCCATTCTTGATCGACGAAGCGCGCGCGCTGCCGGAATTGGTCGTCCGTGCAGTTCGTTTCGGCCGCCACTGGTTCGATGGAATCGAGCACGAAGCGCAGCCAACTGAAGCCGCGAAACCGGTAGATCCCGGATAATTCCAGAAGGTCGCCGGTATGCATGCGTCGGTCCAGACCGGCGAGCGCCAGATAGAACCGCACGCGCAGCGTTTCGGCGAGCGCGCGATATGCCAGATGCTTGCCGAACCAGCGCCGGGATTGAAACGCGTAATACGCACAGAGGCTGACGAACAATATCAGCATGTACACGAGCAACAGCAGGCGGGACTCTGTGACCTTGTCGTAGATCAGGTAGGCAAGCCCCATTGTGAAGGTCATGATGCCAAACAGGCTGAACAGTCGATCCGAACGCCACTGCATGTGGACAGCGAGCGAATCGGCTTTGACGTATTGAGCGTCTATATACCGAAGCAGCGGCGCATCGTTGGCCTCCTTTTCCTCCTGCAGATTGCGCAGCAGCGATTCGCTGCGCAAGAGACGCGGGTCCTTGCAAAAGAGAGCGAAGTCGCGGTTGAACTCATCGAAATCGGCAAGCCGATGTTGGAGAGACGATGGCAGCGTCGTCTGGCTCTCCATGATGTGATCGCCGACCGCGAGCAAGAAACCGGGTTGAGGGCTGCCGGCCGTGGCGGGTGAGCGGCGGCGTCGCGCCGGCACCCAATACGCCAGACGTTCGGTCACGTCCGGATCGTGCTCCATCGAAGCGATCTCTGGCGCAAGGCCCGCGTCTCGGCGTTCGCCGACCACTTCGAGAAAGCGCAACAGCATGTCCGCAGTATCGTCTGCCTGGGTCGATGCTTCCCCATCCCACAACACGACCAACAGGCTGCTGCGGTGGACCATCACGTCGGCTACATGAGCACTGAGCTCATCGACCGGCATCCCGAACGGGTCCAAGCCACGGCCGACCTCGACGGCAACGTCGCAGTGCGCGTCCAGCATCAAGCGCATCTCCGTATTCGGCAGTCGCTCCCGCAACTCGCGCAGTAGCCCCGCGACGGTCTCGATAAGCCGGGGCATTTGCGTCGGTTCCAGATCCCAATGGCTTGCCAGACCGACGATGAACGGAGTGCTGTCGTGCGAAATCGTCGGGATCAAGAAGGATCGGACCTGCGCAGCGAAGATCGTGTAGGTTAACCTCGCACGAGCGCCTGAACATGACCGTGATATGAATAGAATGTTGCACGGAACTCATAGACGCTGTGCGCGTCCTCTGGCGGCGTCGTAGTAGAAGCGGGGGAGATGCCGATGCCCACCACGGACGCGCATCTTTTAGAGAGATTTTCGATCACTGCGTCTACGGCGCGCTACCTCGACGTGGAGCGACCTCGGCTGATGCATTCTATTTTTCACATAACTGTAAATTAATACTGTCTTTGTAAATCTATCGTGCGCGTCATCGATTTTCCTAATTCATGGGAGAGGTGCATTGATGAAGCGCTCGAGAACAAAAGCGGCTGCGGCCTGCGTGACGACGGCAGTGACCGCGATAAATCTTTTGGGTATTGCGCCAGCTTTCGCGCAAACTTCGAAAAATTCTTATGGGGTCAACAACCCGGCGTTCTACGGTGAACCCACACTGACGCTGGCCACCACTAGTACCTCGATCGGTGCAGGTAGTGCCAGCAGCCTCAACCAAACCTCTCTCAGCACTGCGCAAAAGATCGCTCTGTTGCAGCAAAAGGTAAAGTACGTTTTTGTGCTGTTCCAGGAAAATCGCTCGTTTGAGCACTACTTCGGCACCTACCCGGGCGCAATCGGCCTGCAGTCGACTTATCCCGGAGCTGTCGCCGCCGACGCCTACTCGCAACCCGCGACTGCGTTCACCAGTTATAAGTCGCTGATTCAGAATGTCGACGGCACGTTTTCGACGATTTCGCCGTTCCTGATCCCTCGCACCATCAAGAACCAGGCCGGTACGACCGTTCAGCTCTATCCGGAAGATACGTACTCGGTCGATCACAGCCATGCCGGCTATATCAATGATTTCCATGCCGATGCGGCGACGAAATCGACCGTACTCAACGATGGGTATGCACTCGATCAGGAGGGTTTGCACTTCTCCGGTAATGCCTCCACGGCCGCAACGGTGGTGAACAGCAGCGGCGTCACGCCGACCGCGAACCCCACGCTGCAGACCAAGCAGAAGGGCGAGGTCGTGATGTCGCACATCGACTGCGACACGATCCCGTTCTTGTGGCAGTACGCCGACCGCTTCACCCTATTCGATAACTTCCATCAAACGGCGACCGGTCCTTCGACGCCGAACGCGATCGCCATGATCGCCGGTCAGGTTGGCGACACTCAGTGGGTAAATCACCCCACCAACGTCAACAGCCAGAACACGACGACGGCGTATGGTCCCGGCAACGGCACCACGGGCGTGGCATTGTCATTGCCCAACTTGACGGATACGCCGCCTTTCCCGGGCAGTGTCAACGATACCGCGGCGGTTCTGCCCCCGTACGGTCCGGACGAGTCGTCGAATGCCAGTGCACCGAAGGCGAGCGGGCAAAACTTCACGTCGGGTACGCCGCAAATCACCCTGACGTTTGCGTCGCTACCGCTGTCCTTCATGGGCAGCCAGATCGGCACGATCATCCGCTCCGACCAACATGCCGCGACCGACCTCATCGATGTCAAGTCGGACATCCAAGCCATCGCCGTGAAGAATCCCAACATCGGCTGGGGATGGTATCAGCAGGGGTATGGTCCGGAACCGTTCGACGGTACGCCGGTCACCGAAAACGGCGACGCGACCACGGCGAGCCTGCCCAACGGTTGCTTCGGCCTCAACTATCCCGGGACCAACACTGTCACCGGAGCTAGCTGCAATACGGCGGCGACCGCTCAAGGTGCACCGGTGCATGGTTCGTACATCGTTCACCACAACGGACCTCAGTACTTCGGTTACCTGGGAGACAACACGGTCGAGCAGGGGAAGATGCACGCGCTCGGAAACTTCTACACCGACGTCGCCAATCAGGCCTTACCAGCGACCGGTGGCGTGTTCTATGTGCGTGGCGGCTACTTCAATAACGACGGACAGAAGCCGATCGATCCGAATCCGAACGTCCAAGGCGCTACACCCGGCAACGACGACCACCCGAACTACTCGGATGCGCAAATCTCGGAAACCTTGATCGCCGACTCCGTGAACGCAATCGCCAACAGCCCGTACTGGGCTGAAAGCGCCATCATCATCACCTACGATGAGACCGATGGCCTTTACGATCACCAACCGGAGGCGTTTCGCACCTACGGTCCGGATGGTCAGCCGGAAACCGGCGGACCGCGCATTCCCACCATCGTGGTCTCGCCGTACTCCGCGGCTCATACCGTCAGCCATGTGTATAGCGAGCACTCGTCGGTAATCAAATTCATCAATGAATTGTTCGGCCTGACGTCGTTGGCCAACCTGCCCAACGAAGCCGCCGCCCTGACGAACGGAGCAAAACTCTGCGCGACCAACGCGACCTTCTGTGCGCCGAACGGCACCCCGCAGACGAATTTGGGGCCTGGGGATACCGTGGCGAACATGGGAGACCTGTTGGAAGCATTCGACAACGATCGCCTCTTGGGCAACAAGCCGGTGCTGCCGGCGAGCTATGCGAAAATCTCCAATCAGACAGCTTTGCCGCACTATGCAGGGACAGGGTGCACGACGCTTGCGATCACGCCGACGGACTATCCGAACGGATATTCGGTGGGTGGGGAGAACGATGCGCCGCCGGCGGATTTCAATCCCCGGCCGATCGAAAGCCCCGGCAGCCCGTTCTACAACACGGGCAACAATACGACGGCCGGCTCGGCGACCGGAACCGGCTCGCCGTGGCCTAACTAGCGATAGACGGGGCACGATGGGGAACCCGGCCGGCAGCGGTCAGGTTTCCCTTCTCCGGGAATACACCGTATGACGCTCATGACTAGATTGGGGATCGCGGGCTTGCTGGCGTTGGGCTGCACTGTGGTTTGTGCTCAACCAACCACTGCCGATCGCATTCGGGTCAGCGGCCACTTGAGTTGCGGTGTCGTGGCCAATCCCGAAGACTGGAACAAAGCGGATCTGCACGGTCCGTTGACGGCCTTGGATTCGGAAGTGTGCAAGGCGGTCGGCGTGGCCGTTTTGGGTCCGAAGGCGAAACTCGACATTCGGGCCTTCGACTCCGAGTTGCAAGCCGAGGAAGCGTTGAGTAAAGGCGCCATCGATCTAGCGGTGGGAGTTAGCCCGGACGCGACGTCCATGTGGCATTGGAATCTGGCCTTTGGGCCACCCATTTTTTACGACGCGCAAGCGATTCTGCTGCGTGGCGATTCGCAGGCCAAGACCATCAACGACCTGGCAGGCCTCAAGGTCTGCGTGGTGGAGGGCACGGACAACGAGAAGATTCTGTTGGCGCGCACGGTGGCACGCGGTATCGCCATCAACGCGCTGCCGTTTCAGGAAGAGGGCGAGATGGATGACGGCTTGGCAGTGCGTCACTGTGATGCCGTGAGCGCCTATTTGTCGAAGCTGGCCCTCTTGCAACTGACGTATCCAAAGCAACTGGCACAGGACCGGTTGCTGCCCGACCTGTTGACGCTGTCGCCGGTGGCGCCCGCCTACCGTCGTGACGATCCGCAATGGGCGATGATCGTCGATTGGACCGTGTATTCGCTGGTGCAGGCGGAGGCCAGCGGAGTGACTAAGGCAAATGTTGCCGCACAGCGGGCCAGTGAGGATCCGGTGGTGCAACGGCTCCTCGGAGTCGACTGGGCGACGAGCCGTGCTCTTGGGTTGCCAACCAAGGATTGGGCGGCGCAGATGATCGCCGTGGTTGGCAACTACGGCGAAATCTACGAGCGGGCCGTCAGCACGCCGTTGGGGATGCCACGGGGGTTGAATGGGCTCTGGCTGAACGGCGGTCTCATGCATCCTCTGCCGGTTCAATGACATGCACCGATATTCGATCTGATTAGTTTTTCCTACACCATCGAGGAGAGTCACCTACCATGTTTCAACGAGTACACCTGCTTTCGGCAGGCATCGCCTTCGCCCTGTCGCTCGCGGCAGTGTCGGCCAATGCCACCACCTATGATTTCAGCAGCCTGCCTCAAGGTACAACCGTCACACCGCTGACCCTCAATGGCGCCACATTCACTGCGTCGAATGACCCGGGCGGGTTTACGGTCGGAGCGAATGGCGGTGTGTGGAGCACGTTGGGCTCCTCTGTGTTGTCGTCCGCTGGTGTTGCGGCGACGCTCAACATTGCCTTCTCCACAGCGCAGACCGGCATTAGTTTCGATGCCGGCACCGGTGACTTTGCTGGGTTCAACACGAACGATTCGGTAACCGTGAGCGAGTTCAACGGCACGACACTGGTGGGAACCCAGTCCATCGTCCCGACCTACCAGAATGGCGACCTCTTTCCCTCGGGATTTTTCTCATTGGCTGCCGGTGCGGCATTTAACTCGGTGACAATCGCTGCTGCGGACTCGGCGGGCAGCGAGTCCTTCGCAATCGCAGAATTGGCGACCACTCCGGTGCCGTTGCCCGCTGCAATCTGGATGTTGCTGAGCGGCTTGGGCGGTGCGATAGGGCTTTCCCGGCGCCGTATCAAAAGCGCGGCCGTTTAATCGGCTTTTGATCGGTTCAAGCGTGCGGCGATAAGTAGGATCGCTGCACGCTTTGATATTCTCCTCAGAAACCTTCTCCGTGGGTTGTCGCCGTCGCTCGGCAGCCGTCCTCCTGGCGTGGTCGGTCGTAGCCGCAAGCGATACCTGGGGCCAGGGAGTCGCCGATGAGACGCTAGACCGCATCGAGGTGGTGGCAGCGCGTTCCGGCACGCCGCCTGCGTCCCCCATCGCCCCCGTGCTCATGGTCGACGGTGACGCGATCGGCCGCAGCGGCGCGTCGACACTCGATGATTATCTAAAACGGCTGCCGGCCTTCGGGTTCCAGGGCGTCAATCAAAGTCAAAATGGCGGTGGCTACGGGGTGTCATTCGTCGACCTGCGCAATTTGAATTTCAATCGCACGCTGGTGTTGATCGATGGCCGGCGCGTGGTAGTGAGCGGCATCAAGACCGATGAGGCCGTGGACATCGCGAACATACCGGCAACCTTGGTCGACCGCATCGAGGTGTTGCCGGACGGGTCGGCGCCGCGCTACGGAGCGGACGCAGTGGCCGGCGTCGTCAACATCATTCTCAAGCACGATGTGACGGGTCTGGAACTCACGGCGGGCGGGACGGTCAGTGGCGCCGGCGATGGGGCGGGCGGCGATGTGACTGCCACCTATGGCAAAGACCTGGAGGGAGGAAACGTCACCATCGTCGCGTCGTGGATGCGCCGTGACCCGATCCTGCAGGCCGACCGTCCGTGGGCCCGAGATCCGATAGATTCGGCCAGTTTTGCCGGCAATGGCGACTTGCAGTTGGTCCGCGGCAGTGCGGCGACGCTTGCCGGTCATCCCGTGTTCGCCGGTGTGGCCAGTACGCCGGTAACCGATGGGTACGATGCCTCGACGGCCTCGGATCTGCGCGGCGGCTTGAACCGTAGCACGCTCAACGTGCTTGGGCATCACGACGTGACCGATGGCGTTTCAGCCCACGCGGAGTTGAGTTACAGCGACAAGATCTCGCAGACACTGTTGCCACCGCAAATGCTTGGCTTGACCGGGACGAATAAGAATCCCGATGGTTTCGTCATTCCGGCGTCGAATCCCTTCAATCCCTATGGCCAAGCCGTGACGTGGCAGCGAGTTCTCGGCGAAGTCGGCGAGCAAACCACGCGTAGCGACAACGAGCTCTTTCGCGCCGTCCTCGGGCTCGAGGGGACGATCTTCACGGACACCGCTTGGTCGTTCAGTGTGAACCATGGGGAAAGCCGTACTGCGTATGCGACCTACAATTCGGTAAACCTCACGCGCGCACTGCAAACCGTCAGTGCCGACCCCGCTGCCTGTGCCGTGTCCCAAGGTTGCGCCGTGGGCGATTATGTTGGCGCCGGTAGTTTGTCCCCCGCCGCCGCCAACTACATTCGCTACACCGACACCACGAAATCCGAATACGTCGAATCCGCGGTACAAGCGCAGGTGAGCCGACCCGTACACGTACTTACGGGCGAGCCGTGGCCACTGACGCTCGGGGTGGAATACCGGCGTGAGTATGGTCAAACCTTGCCCTCAGCCGTCACCCTTGCCGGCAACCAGTCGGGCCCCGACAGTGCACCCACCGCCGGCGGCTACGACAGCCGAGAACTCTTCGTCGCCGCCGAATTGCCGCTGCTCGAGGACCGCGACTTCGTCAGGATGTTGCGCGCCGACGCGAGCGCCCGCCATGTGAGCACCGACCTGTTCGGCGGTTTCAACGTATGGCAGCTCGCCGCAGAATGGGAGCCCGTCGAGGATCTTCACCTGCGCGCGGGCATCGGCACGGCACGTAGAGTGCCGGCCATCACGGAAGCCTTCGGCGGCAGCACCGCGAGTCCCACCGACATCACCGACCCTTGCGATGGAGTGAATGGCCTAGCGTCGAATCCGGTGGTGGCCGCCAATTGCCGCACGGTGGGATTGACGGGCGCGTTCCGGCAATACTCCGCGTTGATAGAACTGGCGAATGGCGGGAATCCGCACCTGAAACCCGAGGCGTCGCGAAACTTCAATGCCGGCTTGGTCTTTACCCCGCGCGACTTCTCCGCTTTGCGCATCTCCGCAGACTACTATCGCATCGACGTACACGATGCCATCGACTCGCTGGCGGATGCCAATGCGAACTACATTCCCGATCAGTGCTACGAAAGCGTGCATCTCTCGAGTCCGCTCTGCGTTCTCATCACGCGTACTCCGTCCGGACCGAGCACCGGGCAGATCTCGCGCATCTTGGCTCCGGACCAAAACATCGGTGCCATCGAAACCGACGGCATCGATCTCGGCGTGACTTACCGGCAATCGCTGGGCGGCGCAAGCACGCTGCGGCTCGATTGGCAAACGACAGTGCTGCTCGATTATGCGGTGCAGGAGACGCCCGGCAGCGCGTTCATACAAGAGGCTGGTACTTTTCCGAATATTTCCGCGGCTGGTAGTCTCACCCGCTGGCGTAGCTTGTTCACGACTGGGTACGATCGTGGACCGTGGACGGCCGAATGGAGCGTGCAGTTCCTGGGCGGCGCCAGGGTGCTGGGGGAACCGCAGACGCTGCCCTTCAGCAGCGCTCCTGGCATCTTCTATCACGATGTCGGCGTGGACTGGCGGCGCGGACCATTCAGCGCCAGGGTCGGGGTCGACAATCTCACCAACCAGCGGCCGCCGACGCTGATCGACGGGGTCACCAATACCAATGTCAACACCTACGACGTGGTCGGCAGGTCATTCTACATGCATGCCGACGCCAAGTGGTGAGGATGCATTTGGTTAAATAAGCGGTGAACGGTATCGTCCACGCTGCGCGCGCGGCCCTGTAAGACCTGCGTGGGTGGAGGGGCGTGCCCTGATACCATCGCACCCGTGATGCAACGCAAGAGCTCAACGTTAATCGTGTCTCGTACCTGGTTTTACCAGTGAGTCCACCCCCCGTCGCGAGCCCCCGGCGACTCCTGATCGTCGCCGTGTGGATCGTGCTCGCGCTCGCGGCCACGCCATTCGCGGTCCATATCCACGATGCGCTCGATCCCGTGGTGCGACTGCGCGGCAGTGAGTCGGGAGGCGTCGACATTGCCCTGCGACAGCGCTTCAAGTCGCCGTTCGCACGCATCGCGCTGTTGCACGTCAGCGCCGGTCTCGACGCGCGTACCTCCGACGGCCAGATCGTGCTCAAGCGCGTCACGGACGCGATCCGCGCTGCACCGGATGTACAAGGGGTGATGTCGTATCTGGACCAGGCGGACTCGCTCTACCTCGGACATGATGGAAGCCCGATCATCGTCGTCGGCTTGAGCGCCGCGGACGGCGCTCGAGATGCGGTGGGCGGCCTTTCGGTGATGCAAAACCTGC
>Ga0116226_10004126_pt1 | contig 12836 bp, 14 predicted proteins | sample S1TSphfallax_FD_89692 | JGI IMG/M metagenome (GOLD analysis project Ga0116226, IMG submission 89692) | Host-associated microbial communities from peat moss isolated from Minnesota, USA - S1T2_Fa - Sphagnum fallax MG | ecosystem: Host-associated > Plants > Peat moss > Unclassified | place: USA... | reverse complement strand
CGCCGCGCCGCGTCGAGTTCGGCGGCATGGCGCTGCCCGTAATGCACGCTCAGGGCAAACGTCGTGAAGCCCATCGACCGTGCGATGGCGAGCGACGTCGCCGAATCCAGGCCGCCGGACAACAGGACGATCGCGGCTTTCACCATAGTCCGCGCTATTTCCCGGGCACATCGCCCCACAGTACTTTGTGGAGCTGCAATTGAAAGCGCACATCGAGACGGTCCGCCAGGATCCATTCCGCCAGGGCCGTGGGGGACACTTGGGCGTAGCTCGGTGAGAACAACACCTGGCAGCGTTGCGCGAGGCCATGCTCGTTGAGATACGCCTTGCTCCAGTCGAAGTCCTCGCGCGAACAGATGACGAACTTCACCTGGTCGCGGGGCGTCAACACGGCGAAGTTTTCCGGCACATTGCGTGCGGCCTCGCGCGAGCCGGGCGTCTTCACATCGACCACCCGCGCGACGCGCGCATCCACCGCCGCGATATTCATCGCGCCGCTGGTCTCGAGCGACACGTCGAATCCCGCATCGCACAGGCGCGTCAGCAGCGTCAGGCAGTTCGGCTGCGCCAACGGCTCGCCACCGGTGACGCAGACGTGTTTGGCGCCGAAGCTTTGTACCGTCGCGACCACGGCGTCGATGTCGTGCCACTCGCCGGCATGAAAGGCATATTCGGTATCGCAGTATTGGCAGCGCAGCGGGCAGCCCGTGAGGCGCACGAACACCGTGCGAAAGCCGACGGCATCGGCTTCACCCTGCAACGAATGAAAAATCTCGTTGATCCGAAGTCGCTCAGTCTTGAGGGGAAGGTCGTTCACTGCCGCGCTCGTTCAATGCTTCTCGGCGCTCATCTTGTCGAGCCGCTGCTGGGCAAGGGCGGCCGACGGCGTGTCCGGAAACCGCGCGACGAGCTGGCTCAAGGCGTCGCGGGCCGCGCCGTACTGTTTCAACTCATAGTCACAGAAGCCTACCTTGAGCAACGCGTCCGGCACTTTACGGGACTGGGGATACACTTGCGCGACGCGCTGAAATGCGGCCAGCGCCTCGGGGAACGACTTGTTGACGTAGTAGGCCTCGCCCAGCCAGTACTGTGCATTGTCGGCCAGTTGGCTGTTGGGGTAGGTCGCGAGGAAACTTTGGAAGGCGATGATCGCATGATCGTACTGGCTACCCTTCAGCAGGTCGAACGCCGCCTGATAACTCACCTTGTCGGCCACGTCGGCAGACGAAGCAGAATCGGGCGCCGCGCCCGCGGGTACCGCGCCGCCCGCGCCCCCGGCTGCCGCGCCGGCCGCGGCGACCGAGTTGGCACGTGCCTCGAGCACCTTCATGCGCTGGTCCAGATCTGCATACAGGTCATGCTGCTGTTTCTTGGCCGCCTCGAGACTGTGGTTCAACTCGTCGACGTCGTTGCGCATGGCGCGCACGTCGCCGCGCAGCGCCTCCATTTGATTGGCGAGATCGAGCAGGCTTTGATTTGCGACCACCCGCTCGATCCGCGTCACGCGCGTGTCAAGATCGGCGAGCTTGACTTGCACCGGATCGTCCTCCGGCCGCGTCGCGCAACCGGCCATCGCCAGGGCGGCGAGGCAGGCCGCAGCGGCGATGCTGGGACGAAAAATCACGGCAGGTAGACCAATTCCACGCGGCGGTTCTTGGCCCAGGCGGATTCGTCATCGCCCTCCACCGCCGGACGTTCCGCCCCGAAACTCACGGTGGTGATCTGGTTAGCCGCAACGCCCTGCAGCATCAGTGCGCGCCGCACCGCCTGGGCGCGCCGCTCGCCCAGCCCGATGTTGTACTCCCGGGTGCCGCGCTCGTCGGTGTTGCCCTCGAGCTTCACCTTGAGGTTGGGATTGCTGGTCAGGCTTTGCGCGTTGGTGGTGATGACGCCCGCATACTCCGGTTTGATCTCCGACTTGTCGAAATCGAAATAAATCACCTTGCCGGCCATCGGCCCGCCCGCATCGCCGCCCAAGCCGCGCGCCCCGGTGGCGTTCGCGTCGCTATCGAGCGGCGATCCGCTGGTCGAGGCGCCCGCGCCCGCGCCGTCGGCGGCCCCGCCCACTTGACTGCCGGCCGTGGGGGGTTCGACCGTGCTGGCCTTTTTCGGACATCCCGCGAGCAGCGCCGCACCAGCCACGAGCAAGGCAATCGCTACGATTTTTTTCATACTCATCTCCATCCTAGTTTTCGCTTAAGTTCCAAGCCTACAAGGCGCTGCCCTGCTTTAGAAGGGCGACCAGGCGGGTTCTTGCAGCTCGCCGTCGCTCGACACCAATCTTTCCTGGACGCGTCCGTCGGAACTGACCAGAGCCAACGTCCCGAGTCCCCGCGCGCGTCCCGCATAGAGGATCATGGCGCCATTCGGCGCGTAGCTCGGCGAGACGTCGAACCGCCCCTTCGTCAATACCTGCACATCGCCACGTCCTTTGAGGTCCATGGTCGCGATGTGATACTCGCCATCCTCCTGGGTGACGAACGCCAGCTGCGACTCGTCGGGCGAGATCCGCGGCCGCGCATTGTACGTGCCCTGAAACGTGAGGCGCCTCGGCTTGTCGCCCGGTTGCACGCCGATGCGGTAGATCTGGGGTCCGCCGGCACGGTCGGACGTGAAATACAGGCTCTGGCCATCCTTTGACCATTGCGGCTCCGTGTCGATCCCCGGATCGTCGGTGATGCGCACCAGCGCCTGCGTGGCGAGGTCGAGCGTGTAGATGTCGAGATTGCCATCGCGCGTGGATAACGTGAGCGCAAGCTTTTTACCGTCGGGCGAGAACGCCGGCGCCTGATTCACGCCCGCCTTGGCCGACACCCGGCGGCGTTCGCCGCTGCGCAGTTGTTGCACGTAAATCGACGGCAGCCGGTCCTCGAACGACACATACGCGAGGCTCTGGCCGTCGGGCGACCATGCCGGTGACATCAGCGGCTCGTTCGACTGCATCACGACGTGGGGATTCTCGCCATCACTGTCCGCCACGATCAACCGAAAACTCTTGTTCGGTGGATGCCCCTGCACCGCGACGTAGGCGATGTGCGTCGCGAACGCACCCCTCACCCCGGTGATCTTTTCATACACCATGTCGGCGACCTGATGGCTGGCGAGGCGCAGTCCCGCCTGGTTGGCGCTGATCTGATAGGCCAGCATTTTTTGCCGCGTGAGCACGTTGTAGAGTTCGAAGACCACGTTGTAGCGATCGGGCCCTTGCGACTGCACCTGACCCACCACGATGTAATCGTTGTTGAGCCGCCGCCAATCATCGAAGCTGATGGCCGCGCCGGCGTGCGGCTGGTCGATCATGTCCTTGCGGTCCATGCTGCGGAAACGGCCGCTGCGCACCAGGTCGTTGCTCACCAGCTGCGCCACGTCGAAGGATACCGCCGCCTCTTGCGGCGAGTTGAACGGCACGACCGCAATCGGGATCGCGTCGGACTGTCCCTTCGTGACCTCGACCACCAGTTCCGCCCAGGTCGGGCAGCCGAACAGGAGCGAGCCGAGCAGCAACACGATGAGACGGATTCGTTTATTCATTGGGCCTGAACCTGAAGACGAAATTTCTTTCGAAGAGTGCCGGGTCCGGTGGATCCGGCAGCGGCGATGAACGATACACTGCATTCTCGATCGATTGGCGCACGGCCGCGTCGCCATTGCATTGCGTAACCCGCGCCGAGGTGACCTCGCCGCCGGGCACCTGCGTCACCGCCACCATGCAATCGATGCCGGGACCGGCCGACGGTGGCTTGATCCAGGCGCTTTGGATCCTGTTCCGCAGCAGCGTGATGTAGCGATCGCGTAGCGGCCCCGATTCGACCGCATCCACGTGTTCCTCATCGGCCAGTTGCTTTCGCAGCTCGGCCTCGCGCTCCTTCCTGGCTTGATCGTCGGCCGCGCGCTTCGCGTCCGCGGCCTGCTTCGCGTCGGCCGCTTGTTTGGCGTCGGCGGCCTGCTTCGCCTCGAGCGCTTTGCGGGCAGCGGTCGCCCGCCGCAGCGCCTCGGCTGCTTCTGCAGCGGCAGCGGCGGCGGCGGCATTTTCCGCCTCGGCGCGACGCTGCGCGGCGCTCCGCGCAGCCGCTGCCGCTTTCGCATCCGCCGCAGCCTGGGCGGTGGCGGCGGCTTGTGCCGCGGCCTGCCGCTCGGCCGCCGCCCTGGCATTGGCTGCCTCGGCATCGGCGGCGGCCTTGGCATCTGCGGCGGCCTTGGCATCGGCAGCGGCAGCGGCGTCCTTGGCGGCTTGCGCATCAGCGGCCGCCTTGGCATCCGCCGCAGCCTTCGCGTCGGCCACCGCCTGTAGGCGCGCCGCCTCTTCGGCGACGCGATCTTTCTGGGCGCGTTGTGCCGCGTGAAACACCTTGGCGTCGATCACCACGGCATCGATGGGCAGCGGTTGCAGGTCGGGCGGTGAGCGCCGGTTGACGATCAGCGTGGCAAGCAGCACGGCAGCAACCAGCAGGCCGTGTAACAGCACGGATGCCAGGACCGGCCAGGCCTGTTCACGCACGAAGCCCGGCATTCACGGCGCTCCGCCCGGCTTGACCGGATCGGTCAGGAAACCCACCTTGGCGGCGCCGGCCTTCTGCAACAGCACCATGGCGCTCACCACCGTCCCGTAGGGCACGGTGGTATCCGCCTTGACCAGAATCGGCGTCTCGGGATCCCGGCGCAGCAGCGCTGCGGTGCGCGCACTCACCGTATCCTCCGTTGCCGGCTTGTCCTGGTTCTGCCCAAAATTGATGTACAAGCGTCCGCCGCTGTCGATGGTCACGATCAGCGGCTCGTGCTTGGCGAGGAAGTCGGCATCGATGGGCTTCGCGCCGGCGGCCGGCAGGTCGACCTTCACGCCCTCCTTGAGCAACGGAGCCGTGATCATGAAGATCACCAGCAACACCAACATGACGTCGATGTACGGCACCACGTTGATCTCACCCATCAGTTTCTTGCGTCGACGCAGCGCGCTCGGCATCGCTGTTCAGCCTTGCGGCTGGGCCGCGCGAACCGGGCCATGGCGTTGCAGGATGGTCGAGAATTCCTCGACGAAGGTTTCGAACCGTGAATCGAGGCGGCTCACCTGATCGGCGAAGCGGTTGTACGCCACCACCGCGGGGATCGCCGCGAACAGGCCGATGGCGGTGGTGATCAGGGCCTCGGCAATGCCGGGGGCAACCGCCGCCAGCGTGGCCTGCTGTACGTTACCCAGATTGTGGAATGCGCTCATGATGCCGCACACCGTGCCGAACAGGCCGACGTAGGGGCTGGTGGAACCGATGGTCGCGAGCATGCCCAAATTTTGTTCGAGGCGATCGAGTTCCCGCATCTGCGCCACGCGCATGGCGCGCCGCGCACCTTGAAGCAGCTGGTCCGTGGCCATGCCGTGCTGGCGCAGACGACTGAATTCGCCGAAGCCGGACTCGAAGATACTTTGCTCACCCGTACCTTCCCGGCCCTTGGTTTCGATGCTTCGATAGAGCGTCGACAGGTCCCCGCCGGACCAAAAAGCCTTCTCGAACTGCTGCGCCTGACGGCGGGAGCGTGAAATGACCCGGCTCTTCTTGAAGATGATGGCCCACGACATCACTGAGGCGAGCAACAACAACACCACCACCGCCTGAACCACGACGCTCGCATCGAGGACCAGCGTCCAGATCGACAGATCATTGCTCATTTCGCCACTCCACGAACAGATCTTTGGGAATGGCACGCGGTCTGAGCGTACCGGAATCCAGACAGGCAACGCGCGTAGTCGCGTCGATCAATGGCTGTCCGCCACGCAGGACGGTCTGCTTGAAGGAAATTGTCGCACCACGGAGGTGTTCGAGCTCCGCGGTGACGAGAATTTCATCATCCAGCATCGCCGGCTTGCGGAAGTCGACATGGACGCTCACTACCGCGAACTGCAACTGCCGCTCGGCCCGCAGCAACCGCTGGTCGACCCCCAAGTGCCGCAGCCATTCAGTCCGACAACGCTCCATGAACTTCAGGTAGTTTGCGTAGTACACGACGCCGCCCGCGTCGGTATCTTCCCAATAGATTCTTTGCACCAACTCGAATTTTTTAATCATTACCAATCATATACTTAGAGAATATACATGAGAATTGATCTCTCTTTCCCCGGTATTCTACCCTCAGAGGACGGGTAATCGGTCGCGGAGTTCGTCGACCAACACGCGCGTGTTTTCGGAATAATCAATCGGCACGACGACGAGTTGCACGCCCCCGTCGGTGAACGCCTTCTCGAGCACCGGACGCAGTTGGGCGACGCTGTGCACACGCGTGCCGGTCGCTCCATAGGCCTCGGCATACTTTTCAAAGTCGGGGTTGGCGAAGGTCATGCCAAAATCGGGGAATCGATCCACTGCCTGCTTCCAGCGGATCATGCCGTACGCATTGTCCTCGATGATGAGCACTACCAGGTTGACCTTGAGCCGGACGGCCGTCTCCAACTCCTGGCTGTTCATCATGAAGCCGCCATCACCGCACACCGCCATGACGCGCCGCTTAGGGTTCAGCATGGCGGCCATGATGCCGGAGGGCAGTCCCGCACCCATGGTGGCGAGCGCGTTATCGAGCAGCAAGGTATTGGCGACCCGCGTCCGATAGTTGCGCGCAAACCAGATCTTGTACATGCCGTTGTCGAGCGTGAGGATGCCATCCGCCGGCATCACTTCACGGATGTCGTGCACCAGGCGCTGCGGCGTGAAGCGATCTTCGGTGGCGCGCGCGGCAATTCGGCTCAAGATTCCCTCGCGCAGCGGCAGCAACGCCTGAGCATGTGGAATCTTGCCCTCGATACGATCAGCCAGCAGCCTCAAGGACGGGCCGAGATCGCCGACGACTTCCGCCTGGGGGAAGTAGACCTGTTCCACGGTGGCCGGCAGATAGCCGACATGGATGACATCGGGCCCGCCGGCGCCCATGATGAACGGCGGCTTCTCGACCGTATCGTGACCGATCGCGATGACGAGATCGGCGCGTTCGATGGCCTCATGCACATAGTCGCGCTCTGACAATGCGGCGGTGCCCATGTACAGTTCGGTTCCGCCCGGCACCGTGCCCTTGCCCATCTGCGTGGTGAAGTAGGGAATCCGCGTGCGCAGCACGAATTGCGCGAGATCCGAGGTGGAGCGCGGGCGCGAGGTGGCCGCGCCAAACATGAGCAACGGTCGTTGTGCCGCGAGGATCATCCGTGCTGCGCGATCGAGCGACTCGGCGCTCGCGAGCGGAATGTCGACCGGATGCGGCGGGATCAAGCTCGCCCCGTCGCAGCGTTCGGCGGCAATATCTTCGGGCAATTCCAGATGCACCGGACCGGGTCGCTCCTCCTGGGCCACGCGGAAGGCTTCGCGCACCAGGGTCGGGATCATCTTCGGCGAGACAATCTGGCGCGACAGCTTGGTGAGCGGCTTCATCGCCGCCACCACGTCGACCACCTGGAATCGGGCCTGCCGCGATGAAAGGATCCCCTTCTGTCCGGTAATCATGATCATCGGCATGGCGCCGAGTAATGCGTAACCCGCGCCCGTCGACAGGTTCAATGCGCCGGGCCCGAGCGTGGTGATGCACACCCCCGGCCGACCGGTGAGCCGTCCGTAGGTGGCGGCCATGAAGGCTGCCGCCTGTTCATGCCGCGTCAGGACGAGTTCGATCGACGAGCGGCGAATCGACTCGACAACGTCGAGGTTCTCCTCGCCGGGAATCCCGAAAATTCGATCGACCCCCTCATTTTCCAGGGCGGCAACGAGCAGATCCGAACCTTTCGACATGATGTATCCCAACCCTGTGAGCATGGCGCCGCCATTCTACGCGTCGCGGGGCGGTGTGGCAGAGCGCGGGCCGCAACCGCGGCCATGCGGATCGGTCAGACAGGCTGTTGGAGCGGCATCGGCAAGGCGAAAGAAAACTCGGCGCCGCGCAAGAGTTCGCCGTCGGCCCACACCCGACCACCATGGCGGGTGACGATCCGGTGCACGATGGCAAGCCCCACTCCCGTGCCCGCGAATTGATCGGCGTGGTGCAGGCGCTGGAAGACGCCGAACAATTTGTCGACGTACTTCATGTCGAAGCCGACGCCGTTGTCGCGAATGCTGTAAATGGCCTCCCCTGCCGCGATCCGGCTGCGGATTTCCACGCGGGGCTCCGGCACCGTGCTGCTGTACTTGATCGCATTCGACAACAGATTGATCCAGACCTGACGCAACAAGCCGCGATCGCCGAATGCCGGTTCCAGCGGGCCCACGTCGAATTCGACCCATGGCCGGCCATCGGTCGGTGCCAGGTCATTGATCAACTCGCCCACCAGCATCTCGACGTCGACGTCCGCGGCCTTGAGCTTGGCAAACGACAGGCGGGAGAAGCCCAAGAGATCATCGATCAGCACACCCATGCGCCGGCTGTTGTCTCGCATGACCGACAGCAGGCGGCGGCCCTCCTCATCGAGTCGCGCGCCATAATCCTCCTCGAGCATCATCCCGAAGCCGTCGATGGCACGCAGCGGCGCCCGCAGGTCATGCGATACGGTGTAGGTAAAACTTTCGAGCTCCCGGTTGCTGGCCTCGAGTTGAGCCGCTTTGGCCGCGAGCTCTGCGGCGGCCGTCTTCTCCGCCGTGATGTGGCGCCCGCTGGCATAGATCCGATCGCCCTCGGGAGCGGCAACCCAGCTGATCCAGCGGTACGTACCGTCCTTGTGGCGATAGCGATTCTCGTAGTTGTTGACGGGCCCGGCTTCGGCGGCGACCAACGCGCCGCGGGTCGATGGATGGTCATCCGCAAGAATGAATTCCACGCAGTTGTGGCCTAAGAGTTCCTCGGCGGCATACCCCAGGACGGTGGTCCACGCCGAATTGATCGCCAGCAACAATCCATCGGCATCCAGCACCGCCAACATGTCCTGCGAGTTGTTCCAGGCGCGGTCGCGCTCCCGGGTGCGCTCGGCCACGCGTTCTTCAAGTGTTTCGTTGAGTTCCACCAGACGCTGCTCCGCCTGTTTGCGCCCGGTGATGTCCTGCGAGACGCCGACCAGCCCAATCACTGCGCCATCGTCGTCGAGCAACGGCGCTTTGGTCGACAGCCAGGCGCGGGTGCCGGTTTCAGCATTGCCGACAAGCTCCTCCAGCACTTCGGGAACACCGCCGGCCATGACCCGCCGGTCATTCGCCATGATCGCCTCGCCTTGCGCGGTGTCATCGAGAAATTCGGCGTCGGTGCGTCCGCGTACCTCCGCCCAGGGCTTGCCGATCAGTTCGAGGGTCGGCGGATTGGCGATGAGCATGCGGCCTTCGAGATCCTTGGCATAGATCAATCCCGGGGCGGTCGCCAACACCGCGCGCAATAAGACGACGGCCTTGTGAGGATCATCATCGCCGATGTCGGTCGGATCGCTGCTCGTCTTCATCCATGACGCCTTTTTCGCATACCCCCCTGAAACTTTAGCGTACCCCGTGCGCTTGGCGTCGGCGAAAACACGTAAATTTTTTCATCCCGCGGCGCGTCATGCGGGCATTGCACCCGACCGCCCTCATCTCACCAGCTGGTTGCGATACGCATACGCCGTTACGTCGGCATTCGTCGCGAAGGCGAGCTTCTCCATCATGCGCGCGCGGTACGTGCTCACCGTCTTGACGCTCAGACTCAATTCGCTGGCAATGGCCGAAACCCCGGTGCCGACGGCAATCTTGCAGAAGATCTGAAATTCGCGGGACGACAGGCGCGAGTGCAGCGGCTGCACGGAATCGGATTGCAAATCATCGGCCATCGCCTCGGCAAGGGCCGGGCTCACGTGACGACGTCCGCCAAGCACCCGGCGCACCGCGGCCAGGATGTCGGCACCCGAGCCATCCTTCGAAATGTACCCATAGGCACCGGCGCGGATCACGTTGCCGGCATATTGCGCCTCCGGCAGGCCGCTCATCACCAAGACCCGCACCTTGGGATGGCTCTCCCCAATGCGTCGCAACACGTCAAGGCCGTTCAATTTCGGCATGTGGATGTCGAGCAGCACGAGGTCCCAGACCTCGGACTTGAGCCTCTCGAGCACCTCGATACCGGTGGCCGCTTCACCCACCCGCGTGATCTCCGGATCGATCTCGAGATATTGACGGCAACCCGCACGGACCAGTGCATGGTCGTCAGCGATCAGAACGCTCGACATAGAAGGTACTCCGCGCCAACCGATGCTACCGGAATCTAGCCTTGCGGCGATCGCCGGTCTGTGCGGTAGCATACATAGCGAGTTTAAAGGCTCGTCACTTTGCGAATGCGGCACTGACCTGTTGGACGGACCACACCGGTCCCCCTTGGTACAGCGGTCCCTCTTCGCGGATGAATGCCGGATCGGCCCCGGTCAGTATCCACACGTGGTAATCAGCGGGTTCCTTGCCGATGAGCGGAGCGACCACCCCGGCCACGCCGCCGATTTCCACATGCACCACGAAATCGGTGGCTTTTCTCGGCCTGCCGCCGAGCGTGAACTCGACTTCGCCCGCATTCTTCATGGAAAGATGCACGAGCCGCGGACTCTTGCCCGGCACGACCACGGCGATCTTGGTCTCAGGCGTTGCCGGCGACACGTTCATCAAAATGCTGGAGGCGATGCCGTTGTAAACGTCGGCGGGCATGGCGAGATGCGCCTCACTGGTGTGTCCCGCCGCATCCCGCACGGTGACGACACCCTTGACCGCATCGACGGTGGAATCCGTCGGGGTGGGGAATGACGGACCCTGTTGCACATGGTGATCGCTGATGAGACGAAAGGTGCCGCGCTGCGAATAAATCGTGGTCTCATCATCGAGCGAGCCATCGAAGAAATGCAGGACCAGCTCCGAGGTCACCACTCCGCCCCGTACCCGCTGGAGCAAGTCGCCGACCCCGATGCGGGTGCCGTCGAGCGTCGTCACGTCAACGAAGCCGTGGGCGTCGCCCTGCGGGTGGCGCACCGCCACGGGCTCCGCCCACACGGGCGGCGACGTGAGTCCAAGCGCCAGCACGAGCGCTGCGAAGGTATTCCGACCCATGAATGCGATGATTGGCGTGGCGCCGCTCAGCCGAGCGCGGTCAACGCATCGTCCAGGCTCTTCACCGATCGCGCCGGGTTGTGCAGTTTGTCGAGGCCAAACAGACCGATGCGAAAGGTGCGAAAGTCCGCACCCTCATCGCACTGCAGCGGCACACCCGCCGCGATCTGCAATCCCAGTCCCATGAATTTCTTGCCCGACTGAATCTCCGGATCGGTGGTGAAGCTGACCACCACGCCGGGAGCCTCGAAGCCCGGCGCAGCGACACTCGGGAAACCTTTGCTCGCGAGCAGCTCGCGAACCTGGTGACCCAACTGTTGTTGTTCCAGACGCACCTTGTCGAAACCGTAGCGCTCCGTCTCGAGCATGATGTCCCGCATCCCTGCGAGCGCGTCCGTCGGCAGAGTCGCATGATAGGCGTGGCCGCCATTCTCATAGGTTTCCATGATCTGCAGCCATTTCTTCAGATCGCATGCAAAGCTGGTGCTGGTGGTGCCGTCGATACGCGCCCGCGCCCGCTCGCTCAAGGCCACGAGGGCACAGCACGGCGGCCCGCTCCAGCCTTTCTGCGGCGCACTCACCAACACGTCGACGTGCCGCGCGAGCATGTCGACCCAGATGGTGCCGGAAGCGATGCAGTCGAGTACGAACAGCCCATCGACCTCGCGCACCGCCGCACCCACCGCAGTTAGGTACTCATCGGGCAGCAAGATGCCCGCCGATGTTTCCACGTGCGGCGCGAACACGACATCGGGCCGGAACTCGCGAATCGCAGCGCGAACCTCCTCGATGGGCGCCGGCGCGAATGGCGCCTGGCTGCCGCTGCCCACCGGCCGGGCCTTGAGAATCCGGGTCTCCGACGGAATGCTCCCCATCTCGAAAATCTGCGACCAGCGGTAGCTGAACCAACCATTGCGAATCACCAGACATTTCTTGCGGGTCGCGAATTGCCGTGCCACCGCTTCCATCCCGAAGGTGCCGCTACCGGGCACCACTACGGCGGATTTCGCGTGGTAAACGGACTTTATGATCCGCGAGACATCGCGCATCACGCCCTGGAATTTCTGCGACATGTGGTTGAGGGCACGGTCCGTGTACACCACGGAGTATTCGAGCAGCCCTTGCGGGTCAGGTTCTGGTAGCAGAGCGGGCACGGCGGATCCTCCTAATCACTGCAACGGAGTGTACTTGAACTGCTGGCCGCCCACCGAGGCGGATGCCATGAGGCCGCCCTTGGCCACGATGAACGTGGCCATTCCCTGCTGGTAGTGACCTTGGGTGGTGGCATCGTGCTGACCCTCGCTCACGCCCGAGCTGACGCCGTTGGTGGCCACTTGGGCATGGGCGGCGCTGGTCACCGCGATGGCGCTCGCCTCGGCACCGAACTCGAACTTGCCCGACGTGAAGTCGTCGAAAGCACGCTTATCCTCGAAAAAAATGATTTGGCTGTAGGTCTTGCCACCGAGCGCAAAGCCCAGGCTGACTTGGCTGAGTACGGCTGTGCCGGCCTGCTTGCCCTGGATATAGACGCGCCCCTTGCCATAGGCACCGCCGATGCCGATGGCCCCCGTACCCACCGTGGGGAACACCGCATAGCCATAACTCTTGGCGAAAAACTCAGCGCTCTCCCCCGCCTGCCGAAAGATCTCGATGGTCTCTTTATAGCCCGCCGCTTGCGCGACGCTCGAGCATAGGAACAGAAACGCGACGCCCAAGGCACCGTATCTAAGCTTCTTCATAACCTTCCCCCGCCTCTTCTGTTGAGCGAGGCGCAGCCTACCAGCACCGCGGTCCGACCGCCATTGGGGTGAAGAGCGCGACGGTTTCGACGTG
>Ga0116226_10004125_pt1 | contig 12838 bp, 11 predicted proteins | sample S1TSphfallax_FD_89692 | JGI IMG/M metagenome (GOLD analysis project Ga0116226, IMG submission 89692) | Host-associated microbial communities from peat moss isolated from Minnesota, USA - S1T2_Fa - Sphagnum fallax MG | ecosystem: Host-associated > Plants > Peat moss > Unclassified | place: USA... | reverse complement strand
ACAAGACGCTCGCGGAGATGAACGCCGCCGAGTGGGAGAGTCTGTGCGACGGTTGCGGCCTGTGCTGCCTGATCCGCTTCGAGGACGAGGACACCGGCGAGATCACCCCGACCCTGGTGGCCTGCAAGCTGTTCGACGGCGACAAATGCCGCTGCTCCGACTACGCCCATCGCCGCCGGCATGTGCCCGACTGCATCAAGCTGACGCCGCACAATATCGAGACGCTGCCCTGGATGCCGCGCAGCTGCGCCTATCGGCGCCTGAGCGAGGGCCTGGACCTGCCGCTCTGGCATCCGCTGGTCACCGGGGACCCCGAGAGCGTCCACGCCGCCGGCGTCTCGGTCCGGGGCCTGACGATCAGCGAGGCGCTGCTGGACGACCCGGAAGACGCCCTGGACCATGCCGCGCCGGAACTTCTGCGCGACCGCAGCGACGGCTGAACGCGGGGCGTTTCCTACATGCGAGTCGCGGCGTCTGGATGACGTGGACCCTCCCGGGCTTCCGCCGCTATCGCGCGGCAGGGTCTCCCGCGGCCGCCCGCCGGATTGACTGGAGGCCAGACAGCGGGCCTATTCAACACCGCGCGGGATCTCGCCCCGTTCATGGCGGTCGACAACGCCGTGGCGGAGGGCCCGATCGCCGGAGCCGCCGGCTCAGGCGCGGCGAACGCCGTCGTGCGGGGGATCGAGGTCGGCGCCAAGTCCGCGCGGAAACGGGGTCCAAAGCCAACGGCGCGAGCATCTGCAAACCGGAGCGCCATTTCCGAAAGTGTCACCGTAATCCCACGGGGAATTCTCTTCGCGGACACAGAACCGGACCAGAGCCATTGAAGTTGGCCCCGAGATCGACATGACCCACGCCCCCGCCGTGACCGTGTTCGACGCGGCGGCGATTCTGATCGTGCTGGCGGCGGTGTTTGGTTACGCAAATCATCGACTGTTGCGGCTGCCGCCTTCGGTCGGCCTCACCGCCATGGGCGCGCTCGGCTCGCTCGGGGTCATCGGCATCGACCATCTGCTGCCCCAGGACACGATCGGCCTGACGGTCGTCGCCTTCATCGACGGGATCGACTTCCACGCCACCTTGATGGACGGGCTGCTGTCATTCCTCCTCTTCGCCGGCGCCTTGCATGTGGACTGGAGCGACATGAAGCGCGGGCGCTGGCCAATCCTGATTCTCAGCACGGGTGGCGTACTGGTCTCCACCGGCCTGATAGGCGGCGGTTTCCACCTCGTCGCCCTCGCCCTCGGCCTTCCCCTGCCGATCGTCTGGTGTCTCGTGTTCGGCGCCTTGATCAGTCCCACCGACCCCGTCGCTGTCATCGGCGTGCTCAAGACGGCCAAGGTCGGCCCGACCTTGAGCGCCACGGTCGCCGGTGAAAGCCTGTTCAACGACGGCGTTGGGGTCGTGGTGTTCACCATCATCCTTGCCATCGCCTCCGGCGCGGAGCGCTTTTCACCTGGACATACCGCTCTGTTGTTCCTGACGCAGGCGGTTGGCGGCCTCACACTGGGTCTCGTCGTGGGCTGGCTGGCGCTGCAAGCGATGCGCTCCATCGACGACTACAATCTCGAGGTGACCCTCAGCCTGGCGCTGGTCATGGGCGGCTACGCCTTGGCGCGGTGGCTGCATGTCAGCGGCCCCGTCGCCATGGCCGCCGCGGGCCTGCTGGTGGGCAACCACGGCGTGAAGACGGCCATGAGCGCGACCACCCGCGACTATCTTCTGAAATTCTGGTCGCTGATCGATGAGATCCTTAATGCGGTGCTGTTTCTGCTCATCGGCCTCGTGGTCGTCACCGTTCCCTTCGATCGGCGGACGATCGTGGCGGGGATCGCGGCGATTCCCCTCGCGCTCGCGGCGCGCGCGGTATCGGTCCTTCTGCCGCTGGTCCTGTTGAGTCCGTTCGCATCACTCGGTCGTCTGGCCCCGGTGACCCTGATCTGGGGAGGCCTTCGGGGCGGAATCTCCGTGGCGCTGGCCCTCGGCCTGCCGGACGGCCCAGCCCGATCCGCGGCGCTGACGGCGACCTACATCATCGTGCTGTTTTCGGTGATCATCCAAGGCGGCTCGATCGGGTGGCTACTGGAGCGCCTGTCGCACGCAAGGCGGCGCGCGACCTAGATGTGGCGAGGAACAGGCGCCACGCACGCCTTTTTTTCGTCGGCTGTTGACGCGCGCCATCGAGAGACGCGCGCACCCGTCACACGAACGCCAGGCTGCCGGACAACAGGCCGCCGACGGCGCGGCGGTCGCTGGCGCCCAGCGCGCCCAGGCGGCGGACGATCAGCGCCCGGTCCAGGGTGATCAGCTTGGCCCGGACGCGGCAGGCGACGGTCAGGCCCGCGCCGCGCCAGTCGCGAAGCGGCATGTCGCTGGGCCAGCCGGCGCCGTCGGCGGTGGTGATCATCGCCAGGATCACCGCCTGGTGGCGGTCGTTGAAGCCGGGAGAGGACACCACCAGCGCCGGGCGCCGGCGCGCGGCCTTGGGGTCGGTGAACGGGAAGGGCACCACGACCACGTCGAAGGGTTCAAAGAGCGCGCCAGGCATCATTGTCCTCGGGACTGTTCCACTCTTCCAGCGAGCCCTGCGCCGCGTCCGGGCGGGCCTCCTCGCCGATGGCGATCTTGCGGAAGGTGACCTGCTCCGCCGTCGCCTCGAAGGCGACCACGTCACCCGTTTCCAGTCCCGCGGCCTCGCGAATCCGCTTGGGAATGGTCATCTGGCCCTTGGTCGTAATGCGCGCGAATTCCATCCGGTCACCCTGGTCCAAAATCCTTACCGCCTGGATTATCAGGCTTCACAGCGGCCGGCGCAATAGCCGGCGGAAAAGCGGCGGGTTTCTTGAAGGGCGGGGTCCGGAGCGCGGGCTTCCAGCCCGCTCTGGCTCGCCGGCCCGTCGTCGCGGGGAAGGCGGGTGGGACGCCCGCGATACGAACGCCGTTCGCCCGCCCGACGGGCAAACCGCGGGGCGTTGTAATTTTGCCACAGGAAACCCTTGCGTCGCCCGGCCGTTCGCCTAACTGAGCGATGGCGCGCGCGATGCGCCGCCGTGCTCTGGACACGCTTTCAAGGACCCCCCGTTGGCGCAAGACCCTTATCAGGAACTGGGCGTTTCGCGCGCGGCGAGCGCGGATGACATCCGCAAGGCGTTCCGCAAGCTGGCCAAGAAGCATCACCCCGACGTCAATCCCGGCGACAAGGCGGCCGAGGAGAAGTTCAAGCGGGTCAGCGGCGCCTTCGATCTGCTGGGCGATCCAGACAAGCGCCGCAAGTTCGACGCCGGCAAGATCGACGCCGACGGCCGGGAAGCCGCCCGGGCCCAGGGCCCCGGCCCCTTCGGCCACGGCCCGTATGGCGCCGGCCCAAACGGCGCCTCGCCGTTCGGCGAGGCCGCGGGCGGCTTCCGTTCCGCCGCGTTCGAGGGCGTCGATCTGAACGACATCCTGGGCGACATGTTCGGCGGTCGCGGCGGCAGCCGGCCGGGCGGCTTCGGCGCCGCCCGCGGCGCCGACCTGCGGGCCCGGCTGGAGATCGACCTGGAGGAGGCGATCGCCGGCGCCAAGAAGCGCATCCCGTTCGGCGACGGCCGCACCCTGGACATCACCATTCCGGCCGGCGTGGCGGAGGGCCAGACCCTGCGGCTGAAGGGCCAGGGCGGGCCCGGCCGCGCCGGCGCCGGCGACGCCCTGATCGAGGTCACGATCCGTCCGCACCCGGTCTATGCGCGGGACGGCGACAATCTGGTGATGGATCTGCCGGTGTCCCTGCCGGACGCCGTGCTGGGCGGCAAGGTCCAGGCCGACACCCCCGACGGGCCGGTGACGCTGAGCGTGCCCCGGGGCTCGAACTCCGGCGCCGTCCTGCGCCTGAAGGGGCGGGGGCTGGCCGACAGTCACGGGCGCCGCGGCGATCTGCTGGCGCGCCTGGTGGTCACCCTGCCGGACGGGCCCGACCCGGAGTTGGAAGCCTTCGCGGAGACCTGGCGGCGGGAGCGGCCCTACAGCCCGCGCCGCCGGCGCTGATCCCGGCCCTTAAGGCCAGGGCCGGGTCGGGACGATGACTCATTCACGGGCGGTTCAGCCAGGTTCGGCCAGAATGCGCCCCGTGATCTCGATGCCCGCTCTTCCCGCCACGCTCGCGCGCCTGGCCGCGCTGGCCATGGCCTTTTTGGTGCTGGCCGCCGCGATCGGCGGCGGCGTCGCCGGGGCGCAGCCACGCTATGGCGGCGCCCACCCGCCCGGGGCCGGCGGCCCGGCGCCCGCCGTGGCTATGCGCCGCGGCCGTACCCTCGATCGCCGCCCCCGCCGGAACGCGAAGGTCCCCCGGGACCCTATCGCGGCTACGGGCCCGGATACGCGCCGATCGCGCCGCCCCCGGCGATCCGCGGCGGCCCGCCCATCGCCGGTTGGCGCGCCGCGCCGCATCCGCCGCCCGGCCCGCGCCTGGGGCGGCTGGCGTCCCTGGGCTGGGTGATCGAGCGCCTTCAGCGCCGCTCGCCCGGGCGGCAGCTGGACGCCGAGATCAACTACATGGACGGTCGCCCGGTCTACCGGGTGATCTGGCTGACGGTCCGCGGACGGCGGATCGACTACATCGTCGACGCCACGACCGGCGCCATCCTCGCCGGCCCCTAGGAGACTTCAAGCCATGCGCATCCTTCTGGTGGAGGACGATCCGGACCTGTCGCGGCAGCTGAAGCGGGCGCTGGCCGACGCCGGCTATGCGGTCGATCACGCGCCGGACGGCGAGGAGGCCGCGTTCCTGGGCGAGACCGAGCCCTATGACGCGATCATCCTGGATCTCGGCCTGCCGAAGATCGACGGCGCCGCGGTGCTGGAGGGCTGGCGCCGGGCGGCGCTGGCGACGCCGGTGCTGATCCTCACCGCCCGCGGCGGCTGGAGCGAGAAGGTCGCCAGCTTCGACGCCGGCGCCGACGACTATCTGACCAAGCCCTTCCACACCGAGGAGCTGCTCGCCCGCCTGCGCGCGCTCCTGCGCCGCTCCGCCGGCCACGCCGCGCCGAACCTTTCGTGCGGCGCCTTGCGGCTGGACCCCCGCGCCGCGCGGGCGTCGGTGAATGGCGAACCGCTGCGGCTGACCTCGCTGGAGTACCGGCTGCTGCATTACCTGATCATGCACCAGGACCGGGTGATCAGCCGCACCGAGCTGGTCGAACACCTGTACGATCAGGACTTCGACCGCGATTCCAACACTATCGAGGTGTTCATCGGCCGCCTGCGCAAGAAGATCGGCCAGGGCCGGGTCGAGACCATCCGCGGCCTGGGCTACCGCCTGATCGCCCTCGAGGACGAGGCGCGGGAGGCGTGAGGGCGGTCTGGCCGTGGCCGGCCATCCGCGCCCTGGCCAGGGAGAGGGCGCCGGCCTCCGCGCCGGCGGCGGCCCCGCGGGCGGCCGGATCGTCGCTGGTCTGGCGGCTGGTCGCGCTGGCCGCCGGCTGGACGCTGGCGACCCTGGCGGTGGCGGGGGCCGCGCTGTCGGTGTTCTTCAGCCAGGAGGAGACGGCGCGGCTCGACAACGCCCTGAACAAGACCGTCGATAGCCTGCTGGCCGGCGCGACGGTCGAGGCCGGCCAGATCACCGCCCGGCCGGCCGCGGATCCCAGGGCGACCCAGGCGTTCAGCGGCGCCTATTGGGAGATCGCCGTCGCCGACCCCGAGGGGCCGAGCCAAATGCTGCGGTCGCGATCCCTGTGGGACCGGGCGATATCCCTGCCGCCCGGGGGCCTGGACGCCCTGGCCAAGGCGCCGGGCGAGATGATCTTCTATGACAGCGAGGGGCCCCTGAAGCAGCCGTTGCGGGTGGCGGCGACGCAGGCCGACCTGCAGGGCGTGTCCCGCCCGGTGATCTTCATGGCCGCCGAGGATCGCTCCCTGATCGACCGGAACGTGCGGCGATTCGACACCACCATCGCCGTGGCCGTGGTCGCCCTGGGGGCCGGGCTGCTCGCCGCGGTGATCGTACAGGTGCGCATCGGCCTTCGGCCGCTGTTCGCCCTGCGCCGGGAGGTCGCCGCGATCCGGGGCGGCCAGAGCGAGCGGATCGCCGGACGCTATCCCAGCGAGCTCGAGCCCCTGGCGGCCGAGCTGAACGCGCTTCTGACCCACACCCAGGAGGTGGTGGAGCGACAGCGCACCCATGTCGGCAACCTCGCCCACGCGCTGAAGACCCCGCTGGCGGTCTTGACCACCGAGGCGGAGCAGCGGCCGGGCCCCCTGGCCGAGGTGGTGCTGCGCCAGGCGGCGACCATGGGCCAGCAGGTCGATCACCACCTGCGCCGCGCCCGGGCGGCGGCCCGCGCCCAGGGCCAGGGCGAGCGCACGGCGGTGGCGCCGGTGCTGGAGGACCTCGCCCGCACCCTGGAGCGGATCTTCCAGGCCAGGCTCGCCGAGATCGAGTGGGATTGCCCGGAGGCGCTGTTCTTCGTGGGCGAGCGCCACGACCTGATGGAGATCGCCGGCAATGTGCTGGAGAACGCCTGCAAATGGTGCGCCGGTCGGGTGCGGATCGAGGCCGCCGCCGTCTCGCCGCGCCAGTTCAGCCTGACCGTCGAGGACGACGGCCCGGGCCTCCCCGAGGGCGGCCGCGGCGAGGTGCTGCGCAGGGGCGCCCGGCTGGATGAGCGCACCCCGGGCTCGGGCCTGGGCCTCGCCATCGTCGACGACCTGGCCCGGGCCTACGGCGGGTCGGTCACCTTAAGCGAATCGCCGTGGGGCGGCCTGAAGGTCGTCATCCTGTTGCCAAAAGCCGACGTATAGGCGCTGACATATGACAGATGGCGCTCCCGGCCGGGCTTTTTCGATTGGTTCCAGGATGACCCTGCTCTCCGCGACGTTTCTCCCGCGATCGCGGACGGCCAGGCGGCGGCTGATGGTTGTCGCCGCCGCGGCGCCGATCCTGGCCGCCGCCGTGGGCCTTGTTCTCTATGGGCTGCGGGACTCGATCTCCTACTTCTACACGCCGTCGCAGGCCGCCCAGGCCGGGGTGGAAAGCGGACGCAATATTCAGCTCGGCGGTCTGGTGGTTCAGGGCAGCGTCGCGCGCCGGCCGGGGGGCGAGATCGACTTCGTCGTCGCCGACCGCGTGGCGCGATCACCGGTCGTCTATCGCGGCGAACTGCCCGATCTGTTCCGCGAGGGGCAGGGGGTGGTGGCGATGGGCGCCTATGACCGGGGCGGCGTGTTCGTCGCCACGCAAGTCCTCGCCAAACATGACGAAAAATATATGCCGCGGGAACTCGCCCAGGCGCTAAAGAAACAGGGCGAGTGGCGGGGCGGCGGCGAGGCGCCGGCCCTGGCCGCCGCCGCGACAAACGGGCGTCCGTGACGGGCGGGGCGGGATCTCCCGTTCTCGGACGGCCGTACCTACATTGGCACCAGCCCCGGTCGCCCCATCGCCGGGACCCTTGAAGGATTTGAAACCATGGCAGTCAGCAAATCACAACTTCTGGTGGGCGCCCTCGCCGGGTCCGCGATCGCCGTGGCCGCGATGGCGGGCGCGGGGATGCACGGAACCCCGATCGGCCTCGACGGCGTCGGCCGGCTGATCAAGGCCTCGACCGAGCCGGTGGTCGCCTCAACGCCCGGCGCGCCGATGTCCTTCGCCGACATCTTCGACCGGGTCTCCCCGGCGGTGGTCTCGATCAAGGTGACCTCCAAGGTCGACATCAGCGCGCTGCATCAGGGCATGCAGGGCTTCCCGTTCGGACCGTTCGGCGTGATCCCCCACGGCCAGGACGGCGATGACGGCGATCAGGACGCGCGCCACGCGCCCAAGCAGATGTCCTCCGGCTCGGGCTTCTTCGTCTCGCCCGACGGGTTCATCGTCACCAACAACCACGTGATCGAGAACGCCGAGGACATCAAGGTCGTCCTGAAGGACGGCAAGGAGCTCAAGGCCGTGCTGGTCGGCCGCGACGAGGGCACGGACCTGGCGGTCATCCGCGTCGAGGGGCACGATTACCCTTACGTGAACTTCGAGGATCGGGCCCGCCCGCGCGTCGGCGACTGGGTGCTGGCGGTGGGCAATCCCTATGACCTGGGCGGCACGGCCACCGCGGGCATCGTGTCGGCCTACAAGCGCGACATCGGCGAGAAGTTCGTCGACTACATCCAGATCGACGCGCCGATCAACCGCGGCAACTCCGGCGGCCCGACCTTCGACACCTACGGCCGGGTGATCGGCGTCAACACCGCGATCTTCTCCCCCTCCGGCGGCTCGGTGGGCATCGGCTTCGACATCCCCGCCGATGTCGCGCAAAGCGTCACCAAGGAGCTGATGGAAGGCCACAAGATCGCCCGCGGCTATATCGGCGCGACGATCCAGGATCTCAGCGATGAAATGGCCAGCTCCTGGGGCCTGAACGGGCGCAAGGGCGCGGTGGTGGCGGGCCTGGCCCCCGGCGGTCCCGCCTCCCACGCCGGCGTCCAGCCGGGCGACGTGGTCGTGTCGGTCAACGGCCACGATATCGCCAGCGCCTCGGAACTGACCCGGGAGGTGGCGAAGGTCCACGCCGGCGACACCGTGCGGCTTAGCGTGTTCCGTGATGGCAAGCCGAAGACCCTGGCGATCACCGCCGGCCTGCGCCCCAGCGAAGAGCAGCTGGCCCGAAACGGCGGCATGGGCGGCGATGACGAGGGCAGCGGCGCCGAAGGCGGATCGGCGGCCGGACCGGCCCGCGTGCTGGGCATGTCCCTGTCCCCGATCGATCCCGAATCGCGCCAGCAATTCAACATCGGGGCCGGCGTCAAGGGCGTGGTGGTGCAGGCGGTGAAGGGCGAGTCCGACGCCGGCGACAAGGGCCTGCGCCGCGGCGACGTGATCGTCCGGGCCGGCGACCGCGAGGTCGCCAGCGCCGGAGATGTCTCGGCGGCGGTCGGCGACTGGAAGAAGGCCGGCCGCGCCAGCATCCCGCTCGAGGTGACCCGCGGCGGGGTGTCCCGCTTCGTGCCGATCAAGATCGAGGGCTGATCGTAAGGCGGCGGCGGATGGCGGGGATGCCCTTTTGAACGATGCCTTTCTCCTCCCCCCTTTGGGGGTGGAAGGCGCGAAGCGCCTGACCGGACCCCGAAGGGGTGGAGGGGGCGCCGCCGCGACGACCTGGCCAGCAAGCCCCCATCCCTTAGCTTCGCCGGCACTTCGCCCAAGGGGGGAGAGAGATTCAGGGGTCGGTTCGAAGCTTGATCACCCGGATTGCGGGCGGCCTTCCGCTTTCCGCCGGGAAGAGCGCTTAAGGAACGAGGGCCGCCGAGGGGCTTTTATGCGACTGCTGATCGTCGAGGATGACCTCGAGGCGTCCGGGGCGATGGTCACGGGCCTGACCGAGAAGGGCCACCAGTGCCGGGCGGCGGCGGACGGCGAGGCGGGCCTGAAGGCGGCCCGCGACGAACGCTTCGATGTGATGATCATCGACCGGATGATGCCCAGGATGGACGGCGTCACCCTGGTCGAGACCCTGAGAAGGGCCGGCGACCAGACCCCGGTGCTGTTCCTGTCCGCCCTGGGCGAGATCGACGACCGGGTCGCCGGGCTGAACGCCGGGGGCGACGACTATCTGGTCAAGCCCTACGCCCTGGCCGAATTGCTGGCCCGGGTCGAGGCGCTGTCCCGGCGCCGCGAGATGGGCGCGGTGCAGACGGTGCTGAAGGTCGGCGACCTGGAAATGGACCTGATCGCCCGGACGGTCCGCCGCGCCGGGGTGGAGATCGACCTGCAGCCAAGGGAGTTCCAGCTGCTGGAGTTCCTGATGCGTCACGGCGGCCAGTCGGTGACCCGCACGATGCTGCTGGAAAAGGTCTGGGACTATCATTTCGATCCCCAGACCAATGTGATCGACGTTCATATCTCGCGCCTGCGCTCGAAGATCGACAAGGGGTTCGACAAGGCGATGCTGCAGACGGTTCGGGGCGCCGGCTACCGTCTGGAAGCCTGAGCCTTCAGGGCCGCCATGCGCCCGCCGCGCCTGTTCCGCACGACGCCGTTTCGGCTGACGCTGCTGTTTCTGGCGCTGTTCGCCGCCGCCGCCAGCCTGTTCCTGGCCTACATCTACCTGGCCACCGCCGGGGAAGTCTCCATGCGCGCCGACGCCCGGATCGCCCGCGAGATGCTGTCGTTGAAGGCCGTGCACCGCGCGGGCGGCATGGCGGCGCTGAACGAGGCGGTGATCGAGCGTTCCAGCGTCGATCATCCGATGCTCTATCTGTTGATGAAGCCGGACGGTTCGGCGATCAGCGGCTCGATCGGCGCCTCGCCGATCCGCGACTTCGACGGCCAGGCGACCTGGACCAGCTTCCGGGTGACCGACGTCGGACCCGGCGGCGCCCCGGTGAAGGAGCTGGCGCGGGGTCTGGAGGAGCGCCTGGCCGACGGCACGCGCCTGTTCGTCGGGGCGGATCTGGGGGAATCGGCCTTCTATGTGAACCGCATCCTCCGGGCCCTGTGGGGCGCCGGGGCGCTGGTGGTGGTCCTGGGCCTGGCCGGCGGGCTGCTGGTCAGCCGAAACGTCAACCGCAGCATCGCCAGCCTGACCGACGTCATCGACCGGGCCCGCGGCGGCGATCTGCATGCGCGGGCGACGGCGCGGGGGACCGGCGATGAGTATGACGAGCTGGCCGCCGGCCTCAACGACATGCTGGACCGCCTGGAGCGCTCGGTGGGCGGCCTGCGCCACGCCGGCGACGCGATCGCCCATGACCTGCGATCGCCCCTGACCCGGCTGCGGGCGCGGCTGGAGGCCGGGGTGATCGAGGCCGAGGCCGGACGCACCGACGCGAAGGCGGCGCTGCACCAGGCGCTGGAGGACACCGACGGGGTCCTGCGCACCTTCGGCGCGGTCCTGGCGATTGGGCGCATGGAGGCGGCCGGCGACGCCCCCGGCCAGACCACCTTCGACCCCGGCGCCCTGGCCGCGTCGGTGGCCGAACTCTACGAACCGCTCTGCGAGGACAAGGGCCTCGAGTTTCAACTCCGCGCGGCGGAGGGCCTGCGACTGAAGGCCAACCGGGAATTCGTCGCCCAGGCCCTGGCCAACATCCTGGACAACGCGGTCAAGTACACGCCGGCCGGCGGGGCGATCATGGCGCGGGTGCGACGGCGGTCGTCCGGCGATGTCGAGGTCTCGGTCACCGACACCGGGCCCGGCATACCGGCGCAGGACCGGGCGCGGGCGGTGGAGCGGTTCGTGCGGCTGGAGAACAGCCGCAACGCGCCGGGCGCTGGGCTGGGACTGTCGCTGGTGGCGGCGGTGGCCCGGGCGCACCGGGGCAATCTGGAGCTGGACGAGGGACCAGGGGCGCTGGACGGGTCGGGACCGGGCCTGCGGGTCGCGCTGGTCTTCCCCTCGGCGGGATAGGGCGGCCGTTGCCTGGCCTGTTCGAACAGATCGCGCCTTGCGGACCGGTGATCGACCCCGAGGCCGCGGCGCGGGCGCGGGAGCGTCTGACCGCGGCGGCGGCCCGCGGTGACTGGCTGGGCGCGCTGGAGCGGGCGTGGCCGGCGCTCGCCCCGGTGTTTTCCGCCTCGCCGCATCTGGCCAGCCTGGCGACCCGGTCGCCGGACCGGCTTCGCCGGGTGCTGGAGGCCGATCCAGGCGCGCGGCTGGAGGCGCTGGTCGCCGCCGCCGATGCCCCGACGCGCCCTGGCGACGTCGAGCGCGTCTTGCGGGCGCTCAAGGCCGAGCTGCATCTGCTGACCGCCCTGGCCGACCTGGGCGGGGTCTGGGACCTGGAGGCGGTGACCGGCGCGCTCAGCGCCTTCGCCGAGGCGGCGGTCGCCGCCGCGCTTGCCGCCGCTGCGGCGGAAGAGAGGGCGCGGGGGCGGCTGATCGGGCCGCCGGCCGGCGAGGCGACGCCGGAGGCGGGGCCGGTCCCGGGCTTCTTCTGTATCGCGATGGGGAAGCTGGGGGCGTTCGAGCTGAACTATTCCAGCGACATCGACATCTCGTTCTTCCATGAGCCGGACGCCCTGCCGCTGGCTAGCGGCGTCGAGCCTGGCGCCTTCGCCAGTCGCCTGGCCAGCCGCGTCGCCGACATCCTCAAGCGGCGGACGGCGCAGGGCTATGTGTTCCGCGTCGACCTGCGCCTGCGGCCGGACCCCGCCTCGACCCCGACGTCGGTCCCCGTCTCGGCGGCGATGGGCTATTACCAGAGCGTCGGCCAGAACTGGGAGCGGGCCGCCTTCATCAAGGCCCGGGTGCTGGCCGGCGACCGGCCGGCGGCCAGCGCGTTCCTGCGGGAGCTGGCGCCGTTCATCTGGCGCCGGAACCTGGACTTCGCCGCGATCGCCGACATCCATGCGATCAAGCGCCAGATCCACATCTGGAAGGTCGATGACCGGCTGACCGCCCGGGGAGCCGACCTGAAGCTTGGCCGGGGCGGCATTCGCGAGATCGAGTTCTATGTCCAGACCCAGCAGCTGATCCTGGGCGGGCGCCAGGCGGGTCTGCGCGCGCCCGGGACGCTGGACGCCCTGGAGGCGCTGGCGGCGGCTGGCCATGTGTCGGCCGCCGCCGCCCGGGAGATGGCCGGCGCCTACCGCGAGCTGCGCCGGCTGGAGCACCGGACCCAGATGGTCGCCGACGAGCAGACCCACCGCCTGCCGGAGGCGGACGCCGATCGGCGGCGGATCGCCGCCCTGGCCGGCTTCGCGGGCCTGCGCGCCTTCGACGCCGGGGTGGGGCGGGTGCTGCGCCGGGTCAACCGCCGCTACGGCGCCCTGTTCGCCGGCGAGGAGCCGCTGTCCTCGCGCTTCGGCAGCCTGGTCTTCACCGGCGTCGAGGATGACCCCGAGACCCTGGCGACGCTGCGGCGGATGGGCTTT
>Ga0116226_10004124_pt1 | contig 12838 bp, 14 predicted proteins | sample S1TSphfallax_FD_89692 | JGI IMG/M metagenome (GOLD analysis project Ga0116226, IMG submission 89692) | Host-associated microbial communities from peat moss isolated from Minnesota, USA - S1T2_Fa - Sphagnum fallax MG | ecosystem: Host-associated > Plants > Peat moss > Unclassified | place: USA... | reverse complement strand
GTAGACGAAGCTCATGTTGAGGTTGCCGGGGAGATGGTGCTCCATATTGCCGTTCACATGGACATAGTCGAGCGCATTCTCCAGCTTCGCCTTCATGTAGTCGCGTAGTTCGGAGAGGCGCTTGGCCTCGGCCTCCATCTCCTGCCCCGCGATCTCGCAGGCCTTGCCCAGCCCAACGATCCCGGGAACATTCAGCGTCCCCGACCGCATGCCGCGCTCATGTCCTCCACCGTTGATCTGCTCGGTCAACTGAACCCGCGGATTGCGACGACGAACGTACAGCGCGCCGACGCCCTTCGGCCCGTAGATCTTGTGCGCCGTCAGCGACAGCAGGTCGATATTGTCCGTCTGCACGTTCACTGGAATCTTGCCCACAGCCTGCACCGCGTCCGTGTGGAAGATGACGCCCTTCTCATGGCAGAGCTTGCCGATCTCCGCGATCGGCTGAATCACGCCAATCTCGTTGTTCGCGAACATGATCGTCACCAGGATCGTCTTCTCCGGCCCGTCGGTCACGATCGCTTCCTTCAACGCATCGAGCGAGATCAATCCGTCCGGCTGCACCGGCAGATAGGTGACCTTGTACCCCTCTTTTTCCAGCCGCTTACAGGTGTCGAGCACCGCCTTGTGCTCCGTCACCTGGGTGATGATGTGGTTGCCGCGCTCCTTGTACATCTCGGCGACGCCCTTGATGGCGAGGTTGTTCGACTCCGTCGCGCCGGAGGTGAAGATGATCTCCTTGGCGGTGGCGCCGATCAGCTTGGCAATCTGCTCGCGCGCCTTCTCGACCGCCGCCTCGGCCTCCCAGCCGAAGGCGTGGTTCCGGCTGGCGGCGTTGCCGAAGACGCCGGTGAAGTAGGGCAGCATCGCTTCGAGGACGCGCGGGTCCATCTTGGTGGTCGCGTGGTTGTCCATGTAGAGGGGAAGGTCTACGCCGTCGGGAAGGGGAGTCTTGCTTTCCGCGATGATGACGTCGGTTCCGATGGTCTGTGTGCTCATGCTTGCTATCCTCTTTCGAATCTTAATCTTGTACTTCGGGACCGGCTAGACCGCGATGGTCACGAGTCCGCCGCCTACGGCCGCTTCGTCTCCTGCCCGACTGCCTTCAGCGGGGTCGGCAAGATCTGAGATTCTGATCCCGCTCAGCAGGTCTTTGATGCTGTCGTTTACTTTGCGTAATGGCTCTTTGATGGTGCAATGGCCAACGAGGTCGCAGGAGCCATGAATCGTAATGCAACTGGTGATGAAGAGCGGTCCGTCGATGGCCCGTATGACCTCAAATGCAGATATATCCGCCGGAGGGCGCGCCAGGGCATAGCCGCCGTTCGTTCCCGCGTGGGAGACCAGAAGTCCTGCCCGAGCAAGGGTTTGCAGAATCTTGGCCAGCAGCTGCGGAGGGATGTGGTAGGCCTCCGCGATGTCCTTGGCTGACTGGGCCGCGGTGGCATCCCCACCTGAGCCGGGCGCGGGCTGTTCGGCGAGATACTTCAGCGCCATCAGTCCGTAGTCCGCCTTCTTGGTGAGTCGCAGCATTGTGGTTTCGATCCCCGTTTGAGTGTCCAGGCGCTTGATATGGCAGAATACCGACCGTATCAGTCTTACATCCTTGAGTGTACGGCGAGAAGCCGGTGGACGCAACCTGCCTCATTACAGGATCCAACGCGTTCTCTCCATAGCCGGTTCAGGGCAGGATGCTGGCTGGGCGGTGCCGATCCGGAGGTCGATTTTCATGGAAAAAGCGCATTGACACGATTGCCGGGCCGGGGGAGAATCTTTCCATTCCTCCCATCAAATCCATCGCGGTGAAGTGCAAACACCCTCAGGTACGCGTCGTCGCGCGCGATGAGGACTCAGAGTTTGTCGAGTGCCAGCACTGTGGTGAGGTCTTCGACGCGATCGAGTACCGGGACATGATTATGGAAGAGGAAGAGTCGAAGCGGGCGGCGGACGAGCCAGTTTGATTTGAATCAGGATCCGGTTTTCTTCAGGCCGCGGGTTTGTCGCCCAGCGAGATAACGGGCCCTGGGGACTTTGGAGTTGCCGTCTCCACCGTGGCGCTCATCCGGCGGAGCACGATCCAGGCGTATTGCGCTGCCGAAAGCGGCGCAAGGAATGCAATCGATCGGACGAGAACGGTGGTTGTCGCAGGAAAACTTGCATTGGGCAAGGCATGCTCTGCCAGGATCGCGATCAACGTGACGATCTGCACCACGGTATTGATCTTGCCGAAGAAGCTCGGCCGGAAGTCGCGCAGCGTGTTCGTCGCGAACAGCAGGGTCGATATCAGCAGAATGCCGAGGTCCCGGCTGAAGACCAGGACGGTCACATAGCGCGGCATCAGGCCGACGTGGGTGAGCACCACAAACAGCGTACTGAGGAGCAGCTTGTCGGCGATCGGGTCGAGATACAGCCCCAGCGTCGTCTGCTGTTTCAGCCACCTGGCCAGGAGCCCGTCGAAGCCGTCGCTGATGCCGGCGAGCATAAACAGAGCGAACGCCGCGCCCAAGTGTCTGTCCAGTATCTCGATGACCAGGAACGGGATAATGAACAGCCGCAGCAGCGTCAGCAGATTGGGAGCGGCTCGGAATTGAGTTAGGAAGGCCACGGGAACTCTTTCATTTTAGCGTAGCTATATCAGCAGCGACGGAAAGCGGTCGGAGAGGAGCTGGCTGAGCCGGCCGGCCAGATAGCAGGAGAGCGCCAACCAAAGCACTAACCGCTTCCATCGAGTTATCCGGCCAGCCATCGGAGCCGATACGGTCACATTTCTTCCTCGATGGATTATTGTTCCAGGGCGGCTAAGATATCGCCTGCACTACGGCGAGCGTGAAGCCATCGTATCCCTTGCTGCCGACAGTCTGCAGCGCAGTTGCGTCGAGCCGGGGATCTTCGGCCATCATCTGGATAAAATTGCGAACGCCCTGAACGCGTGGATCGGGATCTTCGGGATCGGTCACCGCGCCGTCGCGGATGACGTTGTCGCCGATGATGATGGTCCCCGGGCGAGAAAGGCGCAGGGACCACTCCAGATAGCCGGGGTTGTTGGGCTTGTCCGCGTCGATGAAGATTAGGTCGAAGGGAGGGCATCCCTCACGCTGGAGTTGCGCGAGGGAGTCGAGCGCCGAGCCGACGCGGATCTCGACGATGCGGGCAAGGCTTGCATTTTCGATGTTTGCGGCGGCAACTTTGGCGTGCTTCGGATCGAACTCAAGCGTAACGAGTCTTCCATCGGGAGGGAGCGCGCGGGCCAGCCAGATGGTGCTGTAGCCGCCGAGTGTGCCGATCTCAAGGATGCGCTTCGCGCCCTGGATGCGGGCGAGCAGATGCAGAAACTTCCCCTGGTTCGGCGCAACGTCGATGGCAGGAAGCCCGGCGGCCGCATTTGCTTGCAATACGGCATCGAGCCCCGGATCGTGCGGGATGAGAGTGTCGACGATGTAGGAGTCGACCGCGGTCCAAAGCTGCTGGCTCATAAAGCTAGGATAAGCTGACGGCGTGAGGCCCGCATCCCGGCTTGCCGATGTTGCCCTTTCAGGCGGTTCCCGATAGACTGAAGTGACGCACGCAGGCGCGTAGCTCAGTTGGTTAGAGCGCTACCTTGACACGGTAGAGGTCAGCGGTTCGAATCCGCTCGTGCCTACCACTTCCACAGTCCGGGTTTCGATCTCGGTCTTCAGTCTGAAGCCGGGTTCCCAATCCGCGGCATGTTCGCTGGAAGGTGTCTGCGCGGCAGAATTCTGAACTTCAACGAGAAGTTCGACATACGGAGCAAGTCATGGCACAGAAATGCGATCTTTGCGGCAAAGGCCCGCAGTTCGGCAACAACATCTCGCACGCACACAATACCACTCGGCGCCGCTGGAACGTGAACCTGCAGCCGGTCAAGGCCGTCACCAACGGCACCAGCAAGCGGATGCGCGTCTGCACCAGCTGCATCAAGACGGGCAAGGTCGTCAAGGGCTAGTTGCACGTTGTAAGTTGTCCGTTTTCAGGAAGTGCGAAAATGCCCCGGCCGCGATGATGGCGACTGGGGATCTTCGTGTTTTGTTCTGATATCTGCATGTGAGCGGCTCCCGTCCCGCTCATCGCGAAAACGGCCGCGATGGATAGGGGGCCCGGGCATCGTCGACGAGACTATTTCTCTTCAAAGGCCAATGAGGCGCTGTTGATGCAGTAGCGCAGGCCGGTGGGCCTGGGGCCGTCCGGGAAGACATGGCCCAGATGGGCTCCGCAAGTGGCACAGGTCACTTCGACGCGACGCATCCCGTAGGCATTATCTTCGTGGGCCTCGATGGCGTCCGCGCTGACCGGCAGCCAGAAGCTGGGCCAGCCGCTGCCGGACTCGAACTTCTTGTCCGACGTAAAGAGGGGGGCGTTGCAAGCACCGCAGTGGTAGACGCCGTCGGCGTGGTTGTTCACCAGAGCACCGGTGAAAGCGCGCTCGGTACCCTTCTGGCGCATCACATGGAATTGTTCCGGGGTGAGCAGCTCGCGCCACTCGGCGTCGGTCTTGTGTATCTTCTCGCGTTTCGGGGATTGAATCATCTCGGCCATTTTGCTTCTCCTCACTGAATTAGACGCTCGGCGGATTGGGCCGACTCAACCTATGCCTCGGGGGATTCCATAGCGATTACCTCAATCTCCACAAGGGCGTCCTTCGGCAGCCGGGCAACTTCGACCGTTGAACGCGCAGGCGGGACAACGCCATCCGGGGCCATATACTTCGCATACACGGCGTTCATGGCGGCGAAGTCGTTCATGCTCCTGAGGAAGACGATGGTCTTGACGACGTGAACGAGGTCGATACCAGCCTTGTTCAGCACGGCGCGGATGTTCTCCATCACCTGCGTTGTCTGTTCAATGATGCCGCCGCGGACAAGGTCGCCGGTTTTGGGATCGATCGGAATCTGGCCGGAGGCGAAGAGCATCTCTCCGACGCGGACGGCCTGCGAGTAGGGGCCGATGGCCGCGGGAGCGTCCTGGGTCGAAATGGCGGTCTTGGTGGGTGTGGTCTGCAGGGGCATCGGTTGTCTCCGTTTTCCTGCAATGATGATATCCGACCCTATAATTGCCGTGTCCACGTCAAAACAACTCCGGAGACCTCCATACAATGAAGTTCATGAAGCCTGTTCTCGCCGCCGCTCTTGCGTCCTCCTCGATCCTCGCTGCGCAGAGTCCGCTGACGTATCCCGCCGCGCACACCGTCGACCAGGTGGATGACTACTTCGGGACCAAGGTCAGCGACCCCTATCGCTGGATGGAGAACGTCGATTCGCCCGAGGTCAAGCAGTGGGTGGACGCCGAGAATACGCTGACGCGAAGCTATATCAACTCGATTCCTGGCCGTGAAGCGATCAAGGACCGGCTGATGGCGCTGACTAACTACGAACGTTACTCCGCGCCAACGAAAGAGGGCGACCGCTACTTCTACAGCCACAACACGGGCTTGCAGAACCAGGCCGTGCTCTTCTGGCAGGAGGGCTTGAGCGGCGAGCCGCATGTGCTGATCGACCCCAACACGCTCTCGAAAGACGGCACCGTAGCGCTGAACGGCATGGGCATCACGCATGATGGCAAGCTGATGGCCTATGCCACGTCCGACGCCGGATCGGACTGGGTGACCTGGCATGTGAAGGACATCACCACCGGCAAGGACCTGCCCGATCTCGTCGAGTGGTCGAAGTTCTCCGGCGCAAGCTGGACGAAGGACAACTCGGGCTTCTTCTACGAGGCCTACGAGCGGCCGGACAAGATCACGAAAGAGAGTTCGCTGAAGAGCTCGAACTACTTCCACAAGATTTACTTCCACAAGCTGGGGACGCCGCAGTTAGAGGACCCTCTGGTCTTCGAGCGGCCGGACGACAAGGAACTGAACGTCGGCGGCGGCGTGACGGAAGATGGACGGTACCTCATCATCTCCATGAACCGCGGGACGAGCCCGAACAACCAGATCACCATCAAGGACCTGAAGAATCCGGAGGCCGCGCCCATCAAGCTGGTCACGACCGAGGAGGCCGCATTCGATCCCATCGCGAACGACGGCACGTACTTCTGGTTCAAGACGACGCTGGGCGCGCCGAACGGCAAGGTGATCGGGATCGATCTCGCACACCCGGAACGAAGCGCATGGAAGACGCTAGTTCCCGAGACGAAGAACTCGCTCAACGGCGTGAGCATGGTACACGACACGCTGATCCTCGACTATCTGGCCGATGCCCAGAGCCTGGTCGAGTTTCACGCGCGCGACGGCAAGCTGCTGAAGATGTATGAGTTGCCGGCGATCGGCTCGGCGAGCGGCTTTCAGGGGAAGCGGACAGACACGGAGACCTTCTTCACGTTTACGAACTTTGTAACGCCCCCGACGGTCTACCGGCTGGATATGGTCTCGGGAAAGACGAGCGTCTACCGCCAGCCCAAGCTACAGTTTGACCCTGCAAAGTTCGAGACGAAGCAGGTTTTTTTCACCAGCAAGGACGGCACGAAGGTGCCGATGTTCCTGACCTACAAGAAGGGCATCAAGCTCGAAGGGCAAAACCCTACGCTGCTGTATGGTTATGGCGGCTTCAACATCTCGCTGACGCCTGCCTTCGCTCCGAGCTACGTGCTTTGGATGGAGATGGGCGGGATCTACGCACAGGCCACGCTGCGCGGCGGCGGCGAGTATGGCGAGGCCTGGCACGAGGCCGGCATGAAGACGAAGAAGCAGAACGTCTTCGACGACTTCATCGGCGCGGCCGAGTGGCTTATCGCGAACAAGTACACCTCGACGCCGAAGCTGGCGATCGAGGGCGGAAGCAACGGCGGCCTGCTCGTCGGCGCGTGCATCACGCAGCGGCCGGAGTTGTTTGGCGCGGCCGTCGCGCAGGTGGGCGTGATGGACATGCTGCGGTTCGACAAGTTCACCATCGGCTGGGCGTGGAAGGCGGACTATGGTGCACCGTCCGAAAATAAGGAAGAGTTTGCGGCGATCTACCGGTACTCGCCGCTGCATAACCTGAAGCCGGGGACGCACTACCCTCCGACGCTGATCACCACCGCCGACCACGACGACCGCGTCTTTCCCGCGCACAGCTTCAAGTTTGCCGCGACGATGCAGAAGGACCAGGCAGGGCCGAATCCGGTGCTGATCCGCATCGAGACCCGTGCGGGACACGGCGGCGGCATGCCGCTCTCGAAGCGCGTGGACCTGACGGCGGATGAGTACATCTTTATGGTGAAGGCGCTGGGGATGACGGTGCCGACGTTCTAGCTGACGGCGGTTGCGGCGAACTTCCGCACCATGGCCAGCAGCAGTCGGCGGTCGCTCTCGCTCAGTTGAGCGGAGTAGCGCTGGACCTGCGTCAGGAACCGTATCTCATCTTCGTTGAGGTGCAGGCTGGACATCTCCTTGGAGACGAGTTCCTCGGCGAAGAACTGCGAGAGCTGCAGGTCGAGCGCGCGGGCGATCTTCTGTAGGGTGTCGAGCGAGGGAACGGTATGGCCGTTCTCCACGCGCGAGAGATAACAGCGCAGCAGGCCGGTGCGCTTTTCAATATCGCCCTGGGACATATTCTTCTGCAAGCGGTACTCGCGGATGGTCGTGCCGATGTTGCTCGAGACCGTAAAGGGCTTCGAAGGTTCGCCAGAGAGCGCCGGAAGCATTGTGTGCATGTTTGCCATTGACTACAAAGTAACTATCCAAAGTTTGTGGGTCAATGACCAATTTGTGGTATCGACAAAGGTGGAACCAGCAAAGGTTCGCGCCGCGTGACTTAGCGAGCGGAGATAAAGTCTTGCTTGAAGTGTGTGACCGCATGGAACCAGGCCCGCAATGAGCAAACCAGTAAACATGCACCAACACGCGTGCAATTGCGTCGGCGGTGGGGCCTAACTCATGTACATTCCGCCATTTACGTCCAGCGTGTGCCCGGTGATGTAGCTCGCGTCCTCGGATGCCAGAAAGGCGACGGCGGCGGCGACGTCCGCGTCAGTTCCGGCACGTTGGAGCGGAATGTGCTGGGTCATCGCAGTGCGCTGTTCGTCGCTAAGGATCGCTGTCATGGCGGTCTCGATGTATCCCGGCGCGACGGCGTTCACGGTGATTGTCCGGCTGGCAAGCTCGCGGGCGAGGGACTTGGTGACGCCGACCAACCCGGCCTTCGATGCGGCGTAGTTTGCCTGGCCGGCCTGGCCGGCCTCGCCGACGACCGAGGTGATGTTGATGATGCGGCCCCAGCGCGACTTCAGCATGGAGCCCATCACCGCCTGCGACATCAGGAACGAGCCGGTCAGGTTGGTCGAGATGACGTCGTCCCAGTCCTTCTTCTTCATGCGCAGGGCGAGGATGTCGCGGGTGATGCCGCCATTGTTGACGAGGATGTCGATCTTGCCGAAGTGCGCGAGCACGGCCTTGGCACAGGCCTTGATGGAGTCCTCGCTGCCCAGGTCGAGACCGAAGATGTGGGCGGTGCCGCCGGCCGCGCCGATCTCGGCGGCGACCGCACCCAGCTTGTCCAGATTCCGTGCGGCGAGTGCGACGGAGGCGCCGTCGGCTGCGAGTCTCAGGGCACATGCCCTGCCAATCCCCTGCGACGCTCCGGTGACGAGCGCGATACGTCCTGCGAGTTTACTCATGGTCTCCAATGCAGATGCCTGATATTCCATTATACGAATGGGGCACGAATGTCAGCTTGCCGACACATCTTCGCGGAGGCTCCAGATGTAGACATGGAGGGAGCGGGAGAAGTGCAGGAGGGGCTGTCGGTTCGGCAGCACGAGTCCGTGCGCATGGGGAAGATGGTTGGTGCGGATGTAGGCCTCAGCGGGCTCGAGCGGCCAGGGCAGGTGGTGGATGTCACCCACGAGGACACGGTTGCGGTGCGTTGTGAAGAGACAGTATCGCTCGGTGAGGAAGTGCTCGATGCTGCCGGGTGGGCTGGGAGGGGCGTCTGCCGGACGGCCCATGCCACGGTAGGTTGCCTGAAACGCGGCATCTCGGGCGGTGAGCAGGCGGCTGCTGCAGAAACGGACGGTGCCGTCGGGGGCGGTTTCGCGCTTGATGTTGGCGAGGAAGTAGGGCAGGTGGAAGAGCGTCCGCGCTCCGGCGACGGCGAGCGGGCTGGCGGCGTCGAGCGAGAAGAAGAATACCCCGCCACGGCCGGTGCGCTTCGACCGGACGTAGGTGCGGAGGTTCAGCTCCGGAAAGCTGCGTGAGAATGGGACGCTCGCCGCCGCCGCACCCGGGATTCGGGCGCGGATGCGGCTCATCCAAAAGGGGACGACGCCCACCCAGGCCGTGCCGTCGAAGGTGTCGAGGCGGAGGGTTGGAGGAATCAGGGCGGACATCGTGATCGCGGGGATGGGCCAGTGCACGAAGAGCAGGTCGTTCCAGCGCTGGGTCATCGTCCACGGGCGGTCAGCGATGGGGAAGGGGCGATGGGCTGTGGACGCGAGAATGGCTGCTGGATCGCTGGTTTCACGGGCCGCTGGATCTGTCACCATTTCCATCAGATGCTGTGAGTTCTGTGAGGCTGCGGATAACGTATCCTGACTATCGACCATGCCAGATGACGCAATGCCTTCTTCCGGTCGGTTGAATGAGACCGATGTCTACGCGATCCATGGGGCCGACCCTGAGGTTCTCGCCTACGCGATGGCGAAGTACTCGCGGTCGTCGCTGACCCTGCGCGAGTCGCTTGCCGAGATCAGCTCGCAGCGCGCGGAACAGTTCCTGAACACCTTCTACTTCCAGTATGGCCACCGCTCCATCGCGGACCTCGCGCACATTCCGATGGCGATCGAGCGGCTGAGCCTGCTGGCCGCCATCGCGCTGGTGGATGAGCAGCGCTGGGACGGCCAGGAGCGGTCGACGCGATACCAGGACTTCCGCAAGTCGGGCTGGTACACGCCGGCGCTGGGCGAGGTTACGCCGGTCTATACCGCGGCGATCCAGGCGATGTTTGCGGCATACGACGGAGTCGGCAGCGGGATGCTGGAGGCGCTGAAGGCGGCGGTTGGGCGTCCAGAGACGATGAAGCCAGATGCGTATGAGCGGACCCTGAGCGCGCGGGCCTTCGACGTGGCGCGGTATCTGTTGCCGCTGGCGACGAATACGTCTCTGGGCCAGATTGTGAATGCGCGGACTCTGGAGACGCAGGTATCTCGGCTGCTGTCGAGCGAGTTCGCGGAGATTCGCGATCTCGGCGGCAGGTTGCGGAAGGCGGCGGCGGAGCCGGCGTGGAACCCGCAGCACGACGCCGGATCCGGGCTGGCCTCCGAGGTGCGGGCCTTCGCGCCGGAGTGCGCCGCACGCATCTCCGACTATCTGCTGAGACCGGTGAAGACCGCTCCCACGTTGGTCAAGTACGCGGCGGCCTCCCCGTATATCGAGGCCAGCCGCGTCGAGCTTGGACTCGCCGCCGCCGAGCTGATGGCGGGGCAGCGAATCGAGGCATCGCCGGTCGTCGATCTGATCGACGACAGCGAACCGCTGGAGGTGGAACTGGCCGCCTCGCTGCTCTATCCGCACTGCCACTCTCCGTACCGCCAGATTCGCAACCAGGTTGCGGCGCTCAACGCGGTGCGGCGGAATGAGTTGGTCGCGATGGGCGTGGCACACCGCGGCCCGCACGACGAACCTTCGCGCCCCTTCAGCGCGGGGCAGGGGCTGCGGTTCGACATTCTGATGGACATTGGCGGCTTCCGCGACATGCATCGCCACCGCCGCTGCGTGCAACTCCTACAGGCCTACACGAGTGCGCACGGCTACGAGATGCCGGGTTGCCCGGGGCAGCCAACGCTGGCCGAGGCGGGATTGGAGTCGCTCTACACCGGGGCAATGGAAGCGGCGTTCGCGGCCTACCAAAGTCTGAAGGCGAGCGGCGAACCGGAGGCGGCCTACTCGGCGCAGTATTGCCTGCCTTTGGGTACGCGCTGCCGGTCGCTCTTCAAGATGGACTTCGCCGAGGCGCTATATATCGCGGAGCTGCGTTCGGGGGTGGCGGGACACTTCAGCTATCGCCGGGTGGCTTGGGAGATGTACGAAGCGGTTGCACGGCGACATCCGTCGCTGGCCGGGTACTTTCGGATAGAGGATGTGTACCAACCGGTGGACCTGCTGCGGCGATAGAGTTCGCGCGGGCTTCGCCGAATGGCAAAGGTGTATGCCCTATCGCGATTCTCGAGATAGGGCATACACCTTCAGGAAAGCCCGGGGGGGCAACTTCCGCTTATATCGAGGAACTGCTTGGAATGACGGGCGCTGCCGCGAGGGTGGCCTCGATAAACGAGGTTCCCAGGTCGATCGAGACGGTCTGGATGGGAACTCCGAGAATTGCGGAGATCTGAGTCGGACTGTTGCCGTCGCTCTGCAACTGCTTGATGGTCGAGGAGAGTGTGACGGTGTCCTTGGGCGGAGGCGGCGGTGGAGGAGGCGGAGGCGGGGGTGGCGAGGCGATCTTCGCCGCGACCGGATGCGACGTGGCCGTGGACTGGTTCTCCGCGGGAAGTACCGGTGCGGCGCCTACGGAAGTGATCTGAAGACTCATGGCGGACCTGCCTTGGGGGTGCTGCTTAGTTCCATCTCAGGAGACCTATCGGCAGCGGATCAGAAAAAGTTAATGTTTATCGTCTAGAGGTCACGTTGGCGGAGATTTCCCCAATTCGCTTTTTCTTTGCCTTTTCCCGATTCGGTGCTAGAATCCGGTGACGTTCATAATCGGGAGAGATCAGCGTGGCAGACGACCGTAGCAAGGCAATCGATACAGCCCTTTCGCAGCTGGAGAAGCAGTTTGGCAAGGGCTCCGTAATGCGCCTGGGGTCCAAGGAGGCGATCGTTCCGATCTCGGTCATCTCGACGGGATCGATCTCCTTCGACGCGGCTCTTGGAGTGGGCGGAGTACCGCGCGGACGCGTGATCGAGATCTTCGGACCCGAGTCTTCCGGCAAGACGACGATTACGCTACAGATCGTCGCGGAGGCGCAGAAGGCTGGCGGGCTGGCGGCGTTCGTGGACGCCGAGCATGCGCTCGATCCGGCATACGCGAAGAAGCTCGGCGTGGACATCGACAATCTTCTCATCTCGCAGCCGGACTACGGCGAGCAGGCGCTCGAAATCGTCGAGGCGCTGGTGCGCTCCAATGCGATCGACGTTCTGGTTGTGGACTCCGTTGCAGCTCTCGTCCCGAAGGCTGAACTGGACGGCGAGATGGGCGACTCGCACATGGGACTCCAGGCCCGGCTGATGAGCCAGGCGCTTCGCAAGCTGACCGGAACTGTTTCTAAGTCGAGGACTTGTTTGATTTTTATCAACCAGATTCGCGACAAGATCGGCGTGATGTTCGGCAACCCGGAGACGACCACGGGAGGCCGTGCGCTGAAGTTTTACTCGTCGATGCGGATCGACATCCGGCGTATCGGCGCGGTGAAGGAGGGCGACACGGTCGTTGGCTCGCGGACGAAGATCAAGGTCGTGAAGAACAAGGTCGCAGCGCCGTTCCGCGACGCCGAGTTCGACATTCTTTATGGCGAGGGCATCTCGCGCGAGGGCGACGGCCTCGATCTGGCGGTGCTGCACAACATCGTGGACAAGAGCGGAGCATGGTACAGCTACCAGGGCGAGCGGATTGGACAGGGCCGCGAGAACGTCCGCAACTTCCTGAAGGAGAACAAGGAGGTCTTCGGGCGCATCGACGCCGAGATCCGCAAGAAGCTGAATATCGGCGGAGCCGCACCGGCGGACATACCGGCTGCGCCGGCGAACGGGGCGGCGGTTGCGGCCGAAGTAATCAAGAGCAAAAAGTAAGCCGCATCTACGGCTCGCCGCGCGGGTCCGGTGCGGTCGCAGGCTGTCGCGAGGAGG
>Ga0116226_10004122_pt1 | contig 12839 bp, 9 predicted proteins | sample S1TSphfallax_FD_89692 | JGI IMG/M metagenome (GOLD analysis project Ga0116226, IMG submission 89692) | Host-associated microbial communities from peat moss isolated from Minnesota, USA - S1T2_Fa - Sphagnum fallax MG | ecosystem: Host-associated > Plants > Peat moss > Unclassified | place: USA... | reverse complement strand
CCAATGAAACTAAGAACACCTCAATGCGGGTGGTTTTGGGCCTTGCTGTCGAACCCTAAACATTCGGGAGTCCCGGAGGACTCCAAATCCCCAACCTTTCCAAGTGTTGGGCTTCACCCCCACACTTGGCCAAGTTAGGGTTGCGACACAATGCACCTCCTGAAGTTGCATCTGCATTACGACCATTTCCCCTCACAACACCTCCAAAACATGTTCTACAATGTTGGCCTGTCTTATGGAGGATGATATGCTAACATCTTGTGCCAACCACACCTAACCATCTATTGTGTTAAATGGCAAATAAAATGTCATCTGAACCACAACATCCAACTATGTTGCATCCATTGGGTTGTCCGTGCTCAACGATGATTGAAGGGGACTTTGTTCCCAAGGGTGCTAAACAATTCGATCATTCATCACAAGATCCAAATCGTGAGTATGTAAGAAATATTTGGTGCTATTGTTTCGAGAACAACCAATATTGGTGCTACCAGTTGAAAAGAAAAAGGGGTAGTGATAGGGGTAGATCAAGGAAGAACTTGGGGTCTCCTTCTAAGAACTAGAGGAACTATTATAGGAGGTGATCGAATTTTTAGGGAAGCCAATGAATTTGCCCCTACAAATCTATCTAGTCCATACATAGGCACATTGTTGGCTTAGTTGCCTAAAACAGCCTTCTAATCAACTTGAACCCCAAGCACCACCTCCACATAAATTATCCATGCCATAGTTAAAGGCACCTAGTTTTTGGGGAAAAAATGGTTCCCCGTCATGTAAACCTCCAACATGAATGTCTTCATATGTTCATCCAAGCAACTTATACATTAAGAGAAATTATTTTTCCTATGGGTCTCATGCCTAGAAAGTGGCCACTTTTTGTGAATGTGGCACCATTGCACATAAAAAGAACATAATGTGTACAACCAAAGTTGGGGAAGGTTTTCTCATCCAACATTTGCTATGATGGTTTGGTCTTCAAGTGTTTCAAGCTCTGCCTCATGCCATTTTCCTTTCACACCATGGCCCTTGACCACTCTCCTTTGGTTCATACCCACCATCCATTAATAAACAAGTAAAGGTAAATTAGGGTTAAGGGAAAAATAAGATTAAAGGTGGGGTAAATTAAGGTTAAGTTTTTTTTTAAATGTATAATAAATCAGTATGGGGGTCTTCTAAGAGGTTCAACATTCAAGTCCAACACACAATTGTTTTCACAATTGGTGTCATGAACTTAAAAGCCCTCCAAAGGACTCCCACTTTCTTCCAAATGTATGGCATTAATTGCTCATAGCAAACAAAGTCCTCACATATAAGGAAGAAAGTACAAGAAATGACAAAAGTGTGGGTCTTATAGTGGACCTGCACGTGCTTAAAACCCCAAGACCAGGCCCAAGCCTATTTCGGTCGCCTTTGGTCACCATTGAATGCACAATATGGCACTAGGCCTAATTCAACAGCCCAGATTCATTGGTGACCATAATTTTTTGATCACCATCCAACAACATTATAGACTTAAGGTTGTTGAATGGCAACTAAAATATGATTTGGTCACCACCAAATCATTGCACCATTGGCGACCGAAGGCAACCAAAACAAGTTCGATTGCCACTAATTAGCCAATTTTGGTTGCCAACTAGATAGTTAGTTGGTAATTAGAATTTTTGACCATCAATTATAAAATCTACAATTGGTGATTGAAACTTTTTGGTTGCTTTCAAACTTTAGGAATGGTGATAAAATATTTTTGGTCATTGACTATCCACACATCCCATTGGTGACCAAAAACATTTGGTCACCATCCGACAACATTTCACAACCACATGTCGTTGGCACATGGGAATGTTGTCAAATGGCAATTGAATTTTTTCAGTTGCCAAATTTTCTAAGTGCCCCTAATTTTGGGGTACCCCTAATTTAACCTATAGAAAGAGGTTCAAATTCTAATTTTTCCTCCCTTTATTTTTTATGTGTATGACTCTAATTGTTTTGGACAATTGGTGCGCAACACTTTAATGAAAGGGGGAGAGGGGATTCCATGCATTTTTTTGTTATTTTGTGATTGCAATTTTTTTCACAAAACAAAATATGTCTAGTATTCAAGTTGAAGGATAAATAATCGAGCATGCTGGCAAATGGGACAACCACACCATTTTGACTTGGGTCTATGAGGGGGTAGATGTCATATATTTCTTAACCCAGGAATAAGGCCAATATGATGTGGATATTTCTCAATTACTAAAAAACTTATTGTACAAGGACATACCATTGACATTATATGTCAAATTTGAGAATGTAATGGATAAGGAAAATGTGTTCAAAGCCTGGGATCACAATGGCACCAATGTCAAATATATTCCATGCATGTTCAAAGGAGTCTATGTCTTGGATGTCTCCAATTTGCCTACGAACTTTGTTATATGAAAACATCACGACAAAGTTTCATGTTTAAGACACATAGGACTATTTTGACACAATATGGCATTTGTTAATTTTTAGTTGAATTCATAATTAAAAAACAAAACAAACATATTTGCCATTTGAAGATATGTTTAAAAACTATTGGAAATACCATTTTGATAATGTATTATTAGGGTTTTATCTTTTGATAGATATTGCATGCGATTCAATTCGAGTAAATTAAATTTTTTTCTTTTTGTAATTTCTCATTCTTTTTTTATTACAATAATTATAGATAAGTGTTTGTTTCTTTTTGCCCCACGAATCATTTTGAGTGCCCTTGGAATTGAAAGTTTATAATTTGAATTATGGATATGAAATTGTTTTATTTGAAATACACCAATTTCAAAATAAGGTCCCAAACCAAATGGTTACAATTTTATTACCAAAGAAATATACAATTGGAAGGATATATGTTTATGCCACCATGTGGATTTGCATATAATGTTCAACCTATGCGTAACAATTACAAAATGCCAAATGCCTATGATTGTGAAGCCCTTGTGATTCGTGATGCGAAAGGATGATTAATGGTAGAATTTTGATGCTAGGGTCGAAACTCATGGTAGTCATTATTGATTGATCATCAGGAATGTTAGTGTCATTGTCATCATCATCATTATGCCCCTCCTTCGCTTCTAAAGTGTCTATCCCACACAAGGTTGTGATGATATTTCAATTCAAACGTTTTGTCATAATTTGTTTAATGGGGCGCCATCCCTCAATATCCAAAATGTCATCATTGGTTTGTGGTCGTTCATAATTATGTTCACCTACAAAAATAATTATTTTTTGAACAATACGCCTTTTCCCTCAAATAACTCGACATGTGGACAAATCTTCAATAGGTGGCAAAAAACAATTCATGGAAGTTGACATAATGATTAGTTTTGACCCCATTAGAACTTTGGGTATTGGGGGTTTTGGACGCCATAAGTATTGGCTGATTGGTGCGTGGTCAGAATCTAAATCACCTTCTAATGACTTTTTAGGTTTTATAACTTTAAAACTTGAGGGACTTGGATCTACAACTTGGGGTGCACTTGTGTTAATGATCATATGCGAACCCACACCTGGTTCTAATGTAATATCCCCAATGTCATCAATTACAATATTGGGAAGGATGATGAGTGGGTCCATTTGTATGTCTAAAATGTTATTTAGTGTCTGTTGTGGGTTTGATTCCAAAATGATGATTCAAACTAATGATGTGTTCGCACTAATTGGGGGGTTCACTTCCATGGAACTCATTGATTGCATGGAATGTCTTGATTTGGGGCCAATAGAGCATGTATAGCATGGGGGAGTGCATTAGACACTTGAACATCAACATCTAATAATGGCATGTTCGGATTTACATTGCCATTGTCAAACCCTTGAACTTGCCAAACCATTAAATCAGACAACAATCTTGAAAATGGAATCTCACCATCATGAGGGAATTGAAAGGGGTCATGTTCAACTTCATCCTCATATGGCTCATATGACACTATGGGGTCCTCGCCCAATGAGTCATTTTCATCTGCACTTTCATCAACATTGGACACCAAATCTTCAAACAACATATTTCTCTCCTACCATGTCACAGGGTTGGCACTAAATCGTTCTTGCAAGAGCTTGCTATTAATGTAAATGTACACTAGGTCCTTGACTTGATTCGATCTTAATCGATTTCACATTTTGCTATGGACAAATGAATATGAACTCCAATTTTACTTACACGATGATGCGAAACACACTTGCACCAAAATGTGACGAGCAATGGGTGCAAATGTGCGTCCACCAGCTCTAATCAAATCCCACTACTCATGTGGGAGCAAATCTAGGTCCTTCACTTAGGGGGGGTGTCAAAAAATGGACCTCAACTTTCAACAAAGTTTGCAAATTTTCTTAAAACTAGGGCATAAGTGGTCGAAGTATGAATTTTTTTTCGCAAACCATATTTAAACCTCCTTCGCATCTGCATCATCATGTAGGTGAACTTCACCCAACAAGTATGGATTGAAAAGGGCCCATACATAATGTAAATCGGTTGTCAACATCTTCCACCTTTGGTAAAATTGATCTTCAATCACATCTTCAAGGTTTGATAACAATTCAAATGGTGGATCTTGTAATGATAAAACATGTCATTCCAATGTTTTCAAGAAAAGCTAGCCCTTCTCGTGCAAGGTTGTTTACCATCAAATGCTTTCAATGACGCTAAAATTAATTCCACCATGCGTATAAAGTTAGCACAAGTATCCCAAAACTTGTTTGTCCTTATGTTAGCTCGAACAACTCTCACCTTGGTGAACAACTTCTAATGATGACTCCCACACAATGAGTTGACAAAAGTTGTCCAATCAAAATCGAGAATTGTGTATTCAATGGTAGATCTAAGCTTGAACAACCTTTCAACCATTAAAAAATTGGTTGCAAACTATGTTTCAATGGGGTTTAGTAGCATTAGGTTGGTTTCATAATGACGAAAGATTGCTAGTGGCACATGGTGTTGTAATATGAAAGAAACAACAATTTTCGCCTTTTACACAATTTGTTTCACCCATGTTGTTTTTCCCCAATCTTTTAATAGCAATTCCAGACAATGAAAACACAACCTTGAAAATAAAAACTTGGAAAACAACAAATTAGAGGGTGAAAATATGGTAAAATATATTAAAAACAGTTGTCAAAAAAATATCAAGTTAAAAAAAAACAGTTTTCACGAAAACACAAGAAAGTAAATTTAATTTTTTTCTTAAATTTCATTTTGGAACTATTGAGCACTCGATTGCATTTATTGTGAATCAACTACAAAATTTCAAAAACTTTGGAATAATGAAAGGAATAAATAGATTTGAAATTGACTGTCAATATGGTGTTCAAACCTACTTTTTCATTAGAAACTTTAATGAAATATACATGTACAAAGTTACAGCATACAAACCATTGTACATTCAAAGGCCTCACCAAAAAACAAAATTTCTTTCTTTTTGGTAGAATATACTTGACACATATTTGAATCAAATATTACACTACAGAAAATAGGTTTTAAAAGTTAAACCCATTTAGAAAAATCTATTTGAAACCTACTTTTACAATGCAAAACTAAAAAAATAATGCATAATAATGAAGAAGTATCTTGTTATTTATCATTCAACTAAAAAGATTAAATGGTTAAAATTTTGCGATGGATTTTCGTTCTACTTTTTGTTCATTTGACAAGTAGATTAACAAGTATTCTTAATTATACATTTTACCATGCTTTCACCCTAGTAGGTTAACTACACTTCTCATGATCAATGTTTGCAAAAAATTATACAATGTTGTTGACTAGGCTTAATGGTTTCGATGTATCCACCTAATGCATTACATATGTAATGAGCATCCTTTTGCTCCGCATTTGTGTCAATGGAACCTATGAATACATTGCCACTTGAACAAGCAAACATTACATTCAACAATGGATGTCATGCAACATTGTCCCAACCATCATAACAAATGGTTATTTCATATTTGTGAATTGAATTCCGCATCTTTTCGATTACATGTTTGGACACATCCACCTTGGATTGTTTTAACAAATCTATGCACAATCCATGGTATGACAAGGGTTTGTAGTAGGTTCGAGATTCAAAGGTTGCTTTCACAGCTTCTATGAACATTAGGTGTCACACAATATTGAAGGAGATGTTCGCCTCATAAAAAAAAGTTGCCCACATTTTGTGCAAATTTTATTTTTTGGCTAAATTCAATCCCATGAGCAATGAAACCTTTTGAAAGGTTTGAATGTTGTTATTTGTCGATCCATTATGACCTTTTGTGTTATTTGTAAGGGGGGTGAAATTTTGAACCCCTTCCACTTGAGACATTGAAGCAAATTCTCCTTCCACTAAAGGATTCAACGTTTCCATGGCCACATCCTATGTTCACCCATCCGAGATATGGGCTGGTACTTTCATGTCATTTACTTGTGGAGGGACAAACCTACCACATCAAACAAGTAGTGCCTTCATTCGTGGATGTGCTTTTGAACACATTGTAATTCCAACTCACCCATTACCATCATATTGATAACCCAAATGGAAGAGCATTCTATCCTTGTGATATGAATCGCAAAACTTGCATTCCACCTTCCTTGGCTTCTCCCCTGGCATCAAATACCATGGACTCCACACGTTCCACCTTCCTTCCATCGATAAAACATTGTAGACAAGAATAATAGGCTTGATTAATACAATTAATGTATTCAACAATAAGATCGGACTCCACCTTTAGGGCTACAATTGAAATTTAGCACCAATTGCAAATGCAATGTGATAATTTGAAATTCAAACACCCATAAAGGTTTCACCCTTCCCTCCCCAAAAAAATTAGAAATGGATACACTATTAATTGTACCCCCCCCCCCTTCCTTCCCAAGGTATATGGCAATGGTTGGTGTTGAACAACATAAAGTCCACACACATCAAAAAAGAAAATGAATATTGACATGCAAGGTGTACATTTTATTACCAAGTAAACCAAATTTCATTGCCAAATCAATGGTGGAGATCAATCCATTGTCCATTGGACAACCCAAATCCACATATGTGTGGCGACCAGGAAAAAAAATCAATCGCCACATGATTGGCGATTGAAAAAAAAATTCAATCACCACACGATTGGTGACCAAAAAAATATTCAATCGCCACATGATTGGCAACTAAAAAAAATTCAATCACCACAGGATTGGCGACCAAAAAAAACTTCAATCGCCACATGATTGGTGATGGAATGTTTGGTCGTTGCAAGCTTTGGAAAATTTTCGATCATCGCATGGTTAACAACAAAATATTTTCAATCCTTGCAAGCTTGGTGACCGAAAATTTTCAATCACCTAGCATATGGTGACCAAAAAAAATTTATCACCAAGCTTACAACAACCAAAAAATTCTCATTGCCAAACTTATGGTGATCGAATTTTTTTTGTCCACACAGGCTTTACAACAACTGAAATGAACCCAATTTTGATCCCCCATAAGCTTGCCCAAGGCAATTCGAAAGTCCCTTTGACCTAGATTGACCCTAGGTCGACCTAAGTTGACCTTATTTTGTCTAGATGCATCTATCTTGTCATGATGGACACATGGATGCTATGACAACCATATGTCGATTTTGACAGCCCTATTACTTGGCTACTCTAATGCCATTAGTTGTTACATATTTACCATTACGAGGCCATAAAATTGGCACTATTGTACAATTGGATGGCCATTATAGTGCCATTATTTAGCTATTAATAAAATACTACCAATTCATTATCCATATAAAATGTGAATTTTTAAACCTCAAATTGGATCCCAATGCTACATAAATTACATTAAAAATATTTATATTTGAGGTACATCAAGGTATTCAAACTTACACACCTAGAATTTTTCTAAGTCACATGAACAAGTGCAAAATTGATGATAGCTAATTCTTTTGTGGATAGTTTTTTGGCACCCTTAAAGGTTGCATCTTATGGCATATTTAATATATAATATTTGAAAATAATTTACTAAATATTAATTTATGGCTTAATTTACTTAAGTTTTATAAACTAATAGATTAAATAATTAACCCTTAATCTAAATTAATCAGTCTAATTTATACAATTTGCAAAATTAACTAATTTAGATGATTCATTTTTGCATAATCGACTACTATAATACAAATATTCCATTCCTACTTTTTGTGATTAATGTTCAATTGCTGTATAAATAATATTCCATTATATTTCAACTCACAATATCATGTTGGCATACATATATCAAGCCATAGAATTTCATGGAAGGTGAAAGTTTACTTTTGAATTGAAATTGCAATAAATGTGTATATTTTATTAAACATTCAATATAAATAAAGGTGTACATATGAATATGTCTTATATACCTCGATGTCTTTTATTCAAATTCTTGAACTTATTATTTAATATTCCATAATGAACTATTTGTTAATAATTTTTCAATTTGTAATTAATATGTAATATATTTAATTACTACAAAGTAATTAATTAAATTGAATAATAAAATATTCATATGAATTCATTTAAATCATTTTTTTAATTAATTCAGATAATAAATAAATAGATATCTAAAATCAGATATAATTATCTAATACCTAGTTATATAAATTCACTAACTACTAACTATTTAAATTTGATTAATTAATTCAAATAATTTAGATAATAGATTTTGCCAATCTAAGTAAATATTTTTGAGTTTCATTTGAATTCATATGATCAATTATCAAAATAACTTTCTTGATAATTAATCATCTGAATTAATTAATTCATATAATCAATCCTGATAATTAATTAATTTTTAAATGTTAAATTCAAATAAACATATTTCAAATAAACATGTCAGATGATTAATTATAAAATTCAGATTAATTTTAAAAATTAAATCAAACACAAAGCATGTGGGAAATGTTTTTTGAAGTTGTAAGTCAATTATAGTTAGGGTGCAACTAAAAGATTTAACCCATAATATGTTTTGTCTTCAAATTTTCATTTCACAAATTATATAAAGGAGGTGTCTTCTCTTGTATTTTTACATTAAAATACATGTGCCATGTTGGGATGAGCTCATAGAAACTTAACCCTAAAGGCAAAACACAAAAAAAAATCTAAAAATTTATGTGACTACTTTTTAGTTCACCTACCGTTCTACCTTCCTACCTATTTGTTTACCTAAGTAAATAACTCCTACTTTTCTACATACCTAGGTAGGTTGGTATGTAGGAACTACTAATTTACTTACTTATAGCTGTGTATCGACCTACCTAAGTATGTATACATATGTTTTCAAAATTCAATTAATATGTCACATGGCAACTTTTGATTGCACCATGTGTCAAAATTAATAACCATCTAAAATGAATAATCATAATGGATGATGGATATCAATATTTCAAAAAAAATTAACAAAAAATCTTCATAGTGTCACATGTTAAATTTTGATGAATGGATGAAAAATGATGTCAACGTGAGATTATGGTTGTAATCATAGGGGAATTGTGTAATAGTTGAAAAGGAATTGTTGTGACTAAGTTGCAAGCCCAATTGCAAAACACCCCTTTTTCTCATAGTGCATTTAAAAGAACATAAATTAACATTTGGGGCACAAATTTTATGATTAGGGTATCATAATAAAAGCCATGACTCATTTGTGTCTTGTGTTGTAAGCCAAAATGAATGTCATGAAATGTAAATAATAAAAAATGGATATGTATGTTTTGTTTCTCAACCAATAAATGCAAAAAAGGTTAAAAATTAAAAGATTTTTTTAAAAATGTTTTGTTGAATATAAGTTGATAAGGAATGTAGGATTCCATAACACTTCCCAAATGATAATTTTTCATTTGGAATGCCAAAGTTTTATTAAAAATCTCAAATAATGTTTTTTTGGTATTCATGTCACCCCAATTTCCTCCCAAACCGTTGGAATGTAACTTAAATATTTAAAAAATTAATGCAACGTTTTCAATAAAAAAATCAAGATTTTAATATTAATTCCACAAAATCTGGTGTTCTATAATACTAAAATTTTATGCCATCATGTAGAATCTTTTATTATATTTGTGATTAAAATATATAACAAGTTGAAAAAATATTGTTATTCTTATTAATTCCTTTCCAATAAAATTGTGCAACATTGGGGACATGGTTCTTAAATCATGTTCTAAAACATTTAAAGACATGTTTTAAACATCAAAATTGTTGTTTCCTTTTACCATATGCACATGAACATCCTTGGGTGGACCCATTAGAATTGTCACACCTTAAATTTTTTAAACCTATCAAATTTTAGGATGACATAAATTTCACTTTAGGAAAAAATTTCATTCTAAAATTTTAATGAAAAGGTTACCCAAGTCATCTAGAATTCAAGTCTATAAAAAAATTGATTTTAATATGGACAATAAATGCACATGGAATATTTTTAAAAAATTTCCAATATGCTAAAAGATAATATCCATGACTTAAACATTTCTATTTGATTACCATTAAAGTCCAGTCATGAAGTCATGTCTTTAGTCGTGTTTATAATTACAATTATGAATTATTTTAAATATTATGATTTTTCACATGAATCACAAAAATAAATTTAATCCAACATCAAATGATTGAGTTTTTTTTTCTTAAACCCAATATTAAAGTACACTCACAATTGGTTTTACTTAGTTCATTTTAGTTCACCTAGGTTTAGCCTATATTTAGCCTTTAATTTAACTTTTTAATTTAGTAATTAGATTTGGCCTTTCAATTTAACCTCTAAGTTTAGCTTATAGGTTTAGCCCCTACATTTAACCTAAATTTAAAATAAATTTAGTCTAGGCTTAGCCTTTAAGTTTAAGTTTAACCTAGGTTTTGCCTTTAAGATGTTAGTGGGCTTGCCAAAATATAATTTTTAAAAATTAACTTAAGAAATAGATAGGAAAAAAAAATTACACAAAAGAATAAACATGGAACAAATTATTGTAAAGTCTATCTTTTCATTAAATTTAAAGCAAATAACTTATTTCTTCAGTATCATTTGAATTCAATGATGTGTGAAACTAAACTTCTAAATCTAAATGTGGGAAAAGAACTAAAACCAATTTGACTACTTGTTATGTTACCCCATGGATCACATATGGGCTCATGACCCACCATCAATTTCTACAAAACACAAATGCACAATGTGGATATTGTAACAACTCATGAAATTGGTTGTAGGTTTTCTTGATAGTAAAAGAAGCCAATGGTTCAACATCAAAACAACTAATTTTATGTGTGTTCACCTCCTTGATTTGCAAGAACTCTTTGATCAATGGTAGTGGCAAACATGTTCTTTTCTGCATTATCTTGTGGTTTATAGTCATAAAAATGGCATAATCACAAGGTAAATGTGATTCCATGATTGGGTTTGGCTTACTAGCTTGAACTCTCGTCATCTTATCTACTACTTCACTATGAACTTTTGCACAATTTATTTAGAAACCTTTCACTTGTGCTATGTAACCCAAAACCTTTCACCGCCAATGGAAGAAACTTGTTATTTGTCACATTTGATGTGCCATAAATATGAAAATACAAAGTTACAAGCGTGCAGTTAGTCTCTAGATGCAAGTTGATGTTGGTTGCCCTATACTTGGTGACCTTTCCAAAAACCTCCTCCAAATTCACTTTTGTAACATGTTGCTAGGTAAGTTTCAATCTTGGATTTAGCCTTTCACCAATCAATTTTTGGACATTCACACTTTTTTAATTTGGTTCTTGAAATTTACAATCTCAAAACTTAGAATGCTCTTATGCATTCTTATCCATTGCACAACCCACTATGAAAAAAAAAAGGTCAATCATCAAGACTCCTTGAGACACAAAAACCTTTAGACTTGAAACATTGAGATTCAAATCAATGATCAAAATTTCATTGAAACATATAGAGCATCAAAGATAGAACAAATTGGGAAAGCAACAAAGATTATACAACACTCAAATGAAAGAAAAGGTAATTTTAGTCAAGGGAAAAAACATTGCATGCCTAACTCTGAATTCAAATTTTCATCCAATACATGGGCTTGACAACTACCATGTCATCAACTTGGTAAAACTGAATCCTTACTAAACACTTGCAAAGGGGGCACTATGGGCTGATATCACCTTGAATTCACCAAAGGGTCTATTGAGCTACAGGTTTCTATGCTTTGTAAGTAGTTACAAATTGTACATGTACGTATCAATTTGTTGTCCATCATCAGTGAATATTTGGTTGTACAATTTTTAGTTAACTTGCCCATGGAATGAGTGGTAGGAGTTGAATCCCTTTTGAAATTTTGTGAACCATGAATATTAATTTGTACCCCCTTCAGAATAATTATACTTAGCTCCAGTATGTCGCCAAAAATATAAAAGGAATATTATTTTAAAAATTAATATCTTGTTTTCTTTTGGCTAAATCTTTCTAGGGATGCTTGGGCCACTGCTTCTACATCTTCTTATGGATGATTGGCACTTAGGCTACAAAAAATTCCTGAAAGAAACGCTGCTAGGCTGCATCAAGAAATTCATAAAAGAAACAGTGCGCTGGATTGATTATAAATTGAACTTTTCTTATTTGTAGACTGTAGGAACTCAAGAGTGCATACCCATTTTGGCCGGTTATTGAGTTTTGACCCCTGAATATAAGCCAGTTATTAATAACCTACCCACTGGTTCTTTATTTTTTGATAAATGATTAAATTGAGAACCACGTGGTATTGAATTTTCAAAATCTAATAACCTACCTGGATGACTCAATTATCATCCAGGTAGGCTATCAATCTTTAAATACTAATACTAAAAAGTTTGAAAACAGAAAAAAATAACATTTTTATTTTTACTTTTTTTT
>Ga0116226_10004121_pt1 | contig 12839 bp, 11 predicted proteins | sample S1TSphfallax_FD_89692 | JGI IMG/M metagenome (GOLD analysis project Ga0116226, IMG submission 89692) | Host-associated microbial communities from peat moss isolated from Minnesota, USA - S1T2_Fa - Sphagnum fallax MG | ecosystem: Host-associated > Plants > Peat moss > Unclassified | place: USA... | reverse complement strand
TGATAAATCAGCACCTTGTAGGTTCAGCAAGTTTAAATTGTGGAGAGCAAAATCTCGCCTTCCCTTCTGATAGGCGGTTAACAAACCTTGGGTATCTAACTTACGCTCAACTTTAGAATTTTGAACTTGCGAACCATTACTGCTGCTGTTAGCTAAAGTCGTTGATTTGGCCATCCCAGAACCCTGGTGTAATCCAGCCGCTTCGGCTTTAGCTCGTCTAGCATGACTAGCACGAATTGCTGCGGCTACCTGTGCCACTCCAGAAGAGTTGTTACATAAAACAGCAGAATTTTCCAGGTGGCTGTGTGTTCGCTCTTTAGACCCAGTATCTGATTTAATCAGTAAACCCTTTGCTAAACTTTCTAAGTATGGTTCTATTTCCAATGCTCTGAGAACTTCTGCCGCTGACTGATAACGATTACGTACAGACACCTCTAACATTTTTCGCAATACACTCTTCAAGTGATCGCTCACTTGCACAAGGTGTTCCCACATCATTTCACCAGTGTTGGGATTGTAATCTAAATCTTTAGGAGTTTTGCTAGTAAGTAAATAAATGCATGTCACCCCCAGTGCATAAATATCACTGGCGTAGACTGGACGCATAGCCATTTGCTCTGGAGGCGCAAAACCAGGAGTACCAATGGCATATGCAGTTAATGCTGTTTGTCCTGATTGATTTATCGCGCCTTGGGTGACTTGGTTTTTGACCGCACCAAAGTCAATGAGTACCATTCTGGCATCTTGACTGCGGCGAATTAAGTTGGCTGGTTTGATATCACGGTGGATCACCTTTTGCTCGTGGATGTATTGCAGTAGTGGCAGAATCTCGCTCAAGAATTGCTTGACTCCTGTTTCGCTCAATATGCCGTTAAATTTGACCTCCTCCTGCAAGGTATCACCACTGATATATTCTTGGACTAAGTAGAATTGTTCATGATTTTCAAAATAGTCTAACAATCTTGGTACTTGGGGATGATTGCCAATCTTACCTAGAGTTTTGGCTTCTCGTTCAAAGAGTTCTCTGGCCATCTGTAAAACCTGTGGGGCGCTTCCTGATGGGCGTAATTGCTTGATTACGCAACTCGGTTCTCCGGGTAAGCCTTGATCGTTGGCTAAGAAGGTTGCTCCAAAGCCACCCTGACCTAACGGTTTGATCACCTGATAGCGATCGCGCAACAGTAGTTGCGAGCCACAAGACTGACACCTTTGGCTATATACCAAATTTTCTGGATTGGGACAGATAGGATTTAAACAGTAGCTCATGCACTATCAACTCGCTGCACGAATAATTACGGGGAGCGTTACACTCTCTTTCAATTATTTAGATATTAATCAACTGTTGCCAGGTCATTTTTGCTGGAAATCCTTTGAAGAGTTCCTAAAGTTTACCTGGGATTACGTAAACGGTTTGCCATAAGAAGACAATTTATTATACTTGCACTAATAACTAGTATTTGAGCTACTTTTTTATAAGTAGTATTCTTTGACACTTCTGGAACAGCATTATAATCCCAAATTGGTAATTAGAGGGTAGTGCCCAATGCCAGCTGCTCTATTTGGGGAGACCCCTTGGCGTTAGCCTCTCCCTTTGGGAGAAGACCGCATTGGCTCCCCAAGATCGCACTGGCTCCCTTGCAAAAAATCTCTGTAGAATTTTAGATGCCAAAATTTGGAGACAATTTACAATTGGCTCCATTAGTCCTTAAAAAAACTATTAGCTAGCTTTCATATTCACACTAATCAGCTGTTCGATAAGTGCAAAAACATCACTGCGGCTGAGTTTCTCTTTACCATTAGCAAGGGCATCAAGAGTCCCATTAGCCAAAGTTAAGGGAATTTGGCAAAAATCTAAGGCTGGACCGGTAGGAAGATTGTTGGTATAAGCTTCCGCCAGGGTTAGGTTGCGCCGCGCATACTCTTGCATATCTGCTGCACTCCAACCCTCTGGGAAAAAATCTACTCCACGCCCTAAATCTTCAGTATGGTTACGCAGGATATTAACTGCTTGCAAACTCCGACCAAACCCAATTGCTTGGGTACGGTTCGTTTGCGTTCCATCGTACCAAGTCCATAAGTCCGAAAGTAATAATCCCACTGCACCTGCAACCCCAAAGGTATAACGATCCAAATCAGATTCTGTGTAAATTTTCCAGTTTCTTTCTGCCCAATAAGCCATCCGGTCTGCCATTGCAGCAGTCGCATCCCAAATTCGAGGTGCAATGGTCTCTGGTGCTAGTAGCAACCATTCTCTAATCCTTACAGTGACTTCTTCTAAGGTATTCTCATACCCACTAAATCCTGCAAAGAAAGCATCTACCGCAAAGCCATCAACCCCTGCCTGTAATGTCAGACTAATTGTTCTTAACAGCTTTGCTTTAGTAACATTATCTAGTTCAGGATGATCTTCAATTTCATCAATAGCACGCATACACAAATATGCTGATCCCACTGCTTCTTGCAATCCTGGCGGTAAAAGACTAATTGGAATATAAAAAGTTCGGCTAGTTTCTTTGAGGATTTGCAATGCATCTCTACGTAAATTCATGTTTTCACTCCCCGATTGATTTTTGCACCACATGAAGTTTGCAGTTTTTTGATAATACTGGATATAGTTTTGACTAAACCTTAAAAACTATAGACTATAAGATACGCTAGTATTTCATCTAAAAATTAATAGTTTTTGGTGTTGCAATTAACAAAACGCTCAAATTTATCAAAGTCTAACCTAGTATATAGGATTTTGGTTGCAAAAGTGGGTAAGGTACTGTTTCATATAGCTTTCATGAACTTTTAGGGTATATACAAAGAATTATGCTAATATTTGGTCAATTACAGTGAAATTTTTCCATGAGCAAACATCCGTTTTAGTGATTTGAAACTGTTTGAAGTCTGCGTTAATCTGACTAAGAAATTTTAATCCTTGTATATATAAAGACAATTGAGAAAAAGTCGGTAACGAATAACGTAACTATACGCACCTTTAGATATGAACGGTGGTCTATCGAAAAGCTAAGGTAAGTTAAATTGGACATAGAGCTACGATGCCTGGGTTAGGCTACGCCTAAATTTAATTGGTTACAATGGCAACCTCCGTGACTGTTCCAGGTGACATAAAATGACCATAACCCAGAACAAGAAGTTCCCACATACAATACTTTTGCCATTAAATTGCAAAATTGTAGGGGCCTAAAATATTTGTGCCCCTACGTGTGTAATCTATTTAATTTATTGTCTTCTCCACCCACAAGAGTATCATTACCATCCCCATCCAAACTAGTATCATTGCCTTTCCCATCAATGAGAAGATCATTGCCAGTAAAGCCCCGCAGCAGGTCGTCACCACTTTTCCCATCAATGGTGTCATTACCCCCTTGACCATTAATCACATCGTTAGAATTGTCGAAATCAACAACGTTATTGTTCAAGTCATTGAGGAAGGTGACGCTGTTTCTGTTGAAGATGCTAGTTAGAGTTGTGTTGGTATTAATCGTATCAAAGCTGTCAGTAACAATAGCTTGTCCGTCACATAAGATATTACCGATGGCAGGGTTGGTTGTCGATGCGGGTAAGTTATCCAGATTTTCTAACTGAAAGTTTTGCAGAGTAACTTTGGTATTAGCCACATTTTAAAAAGTGATTTCTAAATTGTTGCCATTTTGAGTTAATTGCAGATTTCTCGCAGTTAAGCCAGTCCCAATCAATTGTAAGGTCTACTTTGGCAATTACCGCAGCCGAAGGTTGTTGCTAGTACTTATACCACCAAAGTCTGTGATGATATCATTACCATATGAACACTGAAATAAACTCCAGAATACCTGTTGCTTTAACTATTGCTGGTTCAGATAGCGGTGGCGGTGCAGGAATTCAAGCTGATTTACGCACCTTTGCTTTTCACTGTGTCCACGGGACTAGCGCTATAACCTGCGTCACGGCACAAAACACTCTAGGAGTGAAGAGGGTTGATGCCATGCCAAGAGAGGCTGTTGTAGCGCAAATGCAGGCAGTAGTTGAAGATATTGGTGTACAAGCTGCCAAAACAGGAATGTTACTCAATCAGGAAATTATCTTTGCTGTTGCCCAGCAGGTGGAAGCTTTACAAATCGAGAATCTAGTAGTTGATCCAGTAATGGTGTCACGTACAGGGGCACAATTAATTGATGATGATGCGGTGAAGACTCTATGCCGTACCCTGATTCCCAAGGCAGTTATAATCACCCCGAATCGCTACGAAGCTGAGATTTTGAGCAGGTTACAAATTAATTCCTTGGAGGATATGCAAGCCGCTGCTGAAATTATTCACCAGACTTTACGGACGAAGGCTGTTTTAGTCAAGGGTGGAGGTATGCAGGGAGATTTACGTGGTGTTGATATCTGGTTTGATGGGAACACGTTGGAAGTTTTGACCACAAAGCAAGTAGAGACAAAAAATACTCACGGCACTGGTTGTACACTATCGGCTGCGATCGCTGCTAATCTAGCTAAGGGAAAAAACTTGTGGTCATCAGTGCAACAGGCAAAGGAGTATGTAACTACTGCACTCACTTACGCCCTAGATATTGGCGAAGGGCAAGGTCCTGTAGGACATTTCTTTCCATTGTTACGAAATTAACCTTTGGTTATCAAGGGGATTGGATGAGGGAGATGAGGGGCAAAGGGGTAGGAGAAGAATAACAATGCCCCATGCTCAATGCCCAATGCCCCATACCCAATGCCCCATGCCCAATGCCCCATACCCAATGCCCCATACCCAATGCCCCATACCCAATGCCCCATACCCAATCCCTCATAATAAATCTTTGCCCTTTTGCCATTTTTCTATTATTCTTGGGCATAGTTTCAGGGCTGACTATCTTTGTTAGCATCTCTGTACAATCTACTTATCTTGATTTTTAATACCAAGGCCCCGATGCGAACAACCATAGGTTCTGTTCACAGGAATTCGCCAACACCGACTACTCAAGCCTACCCTCCCTCTGTACCATTATCTGTATACAGGGAATTATCAACAGAGTTGCAAGCAGCACAGGCGAGGCTAAATGCACTCACCACCCAAAATCAGCAACTAGCACAAGAAAATCAATTACTACGCCAAGAAATTACCAAAGTAGTTGAGTCTTTTTCTCATTTGCAAAATTTTGTGGATTCCCATACTACACCTAGTTATCACCAAGCTACTCAAGCTTCTAGCGACGTCAAAAACGCCGCCAAACAGCCAGTAACCCAAGCGCCTCCACGTCAGCAGGCTTCTCATCCACGTCCACCTAGTGTCCCCAAAGCCCCACCCGAAAAAAGCCACCGCCAAAACTTTTCTACACCTGTAATGGATATCAATTTCCCGATAACAGAACCAGTTTTTATAGAAGAGCAACAAGTAAGTTATTATTCCACTACTGAGTCAGATGTCAAAGGACTCAGTGGCTGGTGGTTAATTATCACCATCTTGTTAATCATGCTTACTGCCTTTAGTACTGGATATTTCGTAGTGCGTCCCTTGTTTGAACATCAGAAACGTTAGTTGATACTCCCACACACAGCAGTAGGCTACCGAGCAATTTCTCTGCAATCACTCTCTCAAATATCTGAGCATATCTGCTAAATAGCGGAATTTATTTATTATTAGGTTATAAAAGCTACATAAAATGCTAGCTCGACAGCAACTTTTTTCTGGTAGAACCTCAAAGATCATCCAATTAATAAAACCTTGCTACTTCTCATGTCCCAAACTTTCAGGCAAAGCATCTACACTTTAGAAAAGTTGTAATTATTACATATTTTTTAGGAAAAGCACTGCTGGTTACAGCTTCAGACAGCGGATCTGGTTAGATATATAAACGAAGCTAGTAGAAGTCAGGAGTCAAGAAGATGAAAAAAGTAGAAGCAATTATCCGCCCATTTAAGCTAGATGAGGTAAAAATTGCCTTGGTTAATGCTGGTATTGTCGGCATGACTGTTTCTGAAGTTCGGGGGTTCGGACGGCAGAAAGGCCAAACTGAGCGGTATCGCGGTTCTGAGTACACCGTTGAGTTTTTGCAAAAACTCAAAGTGGAAATAGTAGTTGACGACAATCAGGTTGATATGGTAGTGGAGAAAATTATTGCGGCTGCTCGCACTGGTGAAATCGGCGATGGCAAAATTTTCATCTCGTCTGTTGAGCAAGTGATTCGGATTCGCACCGGGGAAAAGAACACAGAAGCAGTTTAAAAAAGTTATGAGTTAAGAGTTATGAGTTGTGAGTCAGGACTAAATGAATGAAGATTTAGCAGAATTCACAAATCCTAACTCCTAACTCCTAATTCATAACTCTCTCCAGTTGCGGAAGTAAAGCTGTAAAAGCCTTACCTCGATGACTAATTGACCCCTTTAACTCCCGTGTCATCTCCGCAAAGGTCAATTGCAACTCTTGCACATAAAAAATTGGGTCATAGCCAAAACCACCATCACCACGCGGTGTATGAAGAATTTCACCACGACAAATACCTTCAGATTGTAATGCGATCGCACCATCAGGACGAGCGATCGCTACTGCACAAACAAACTGAGCTTGCCGATTTACCTCGTTACCTAATTCTTTCAATAGCCTAGCAATCCGTTCTGAATCAGTTTTGGCGTAACGTGCCGAATAAACTCCGGGTGCGCCATTTAGGGCATCTACTTGCAAGCCAGAATCATCAGCAATTGCCCAGTTTCCTGTAGCTTTAGCTATTTGTGACGCTTTCAGACAAGCGTTGGCGGCAAAGGTTTCGCCCGTCTCTTCAATTTCTAATTCTTCGGGTTTGAGGGTTAATTCCCAACCAGAATTTTCCAGGTAAGCTTGCATTTCCCGCAACTTACCTGGATTTCCTGTGGCTACTACAAGTAATTTAGTCATTGGGCATTGGGCATTGGGCATTGGGCATTGGGCATTGGGCATTGGGCATTGGGCATTGGTCATTGGTCATTTACCAATTGGACTTTGGACAAATGACTAATGACTAATAATGAATTTTACTCCACCCACTGTTTCGCCCAAGCAAGAGTTTGATGCACTTGCTCAATGGTCGGGGCTTCGCAGTAGAGGCGTAAAACTGGCTCAGTCCCGCTAAAGCGAATCATTAACCAGCTTTTATCAGCGAGACGATATTTGTAGCCGTCAATTGTTTGGCAATCAATCACTGCTTTACCTGCAATCTCCGTTAAGGGTTTGGTTTGCAGTTGTTGCAAAAGCCGCGATCGCACTTCCATACTTGCTAAGGGTAAATCAATGCGATCGTAAGCTGAGGTAAACCCTGCTTGTTTCTGCAAGTAGCGATAATACTCACCCAAATCCAAACCAGATTCTACGATCGCCTCTAACACATACAATGCTGACAGCAGCGCATCGCGTTCGGGAATATGGCTGCCATAGCCAATTCCTCCCGATTCTTCGCCACCCAGTAACACCTTTGCGACTAACATTCTGTCAGCGATGTATTTATAACCAACTGCTGTCTCAAAGACTGACAGGTTATGTAGTGCTGCTACAAGGGGCATTAAGTCAGAACCACTGACGGTTTTGACTATTTCTCCACTAAAGCCGCGCCGCAGGGTTAAATGGTCGATTAATATCGGGATTAATACTTGGGAACTTAGGAAGTTGGCTTGTCCATCCACTGCGGCAATGCGATCGCAGTCTCCATCAAATACTAACCCCACCGTTAAACCTGATTTATCGGTTTCTCGGTGAGCTTTGATGACTTCAAATAACTTTGAAAGGTATTTAGGTAAAGGTTCCGGCGCACCACCACCAAAGAGGGGGTCGCGTTCTGAGTTGATTTCTTTGACCTGATTGCCTAGTAGTTTTGCCAATCCGCCAGCAGCAGCACCATGCATGACATCGGCAAATAATGTTAGTTTGCCAGATGCGATCGCTTCTCGAAGTTTGGCAATATCAACTTTAACTTCTAGTGCTTGGGTATAACTGGGCCAAGGATCGAATTTCTCTTGCTTACCTGGGGTCGTTGCTAGTGGTACTCCCACCGACAACTGCTCTTCTATCTCTTTTGTGACTTCTGGCGGCACTGAACCACCAAAATAACCCTTGACTTTTAACCCCAAGTATGTACCAGGATTGTGACTGGCTGTAATTACCAATGCTCCTAAAGCATTGAGTTGTTTTGCGGCCCAACTAAAAGCTGGGGTTGGGGCAAAGGTTTCGCTCAGTAGCACATCAAAGCCGACAGCAGAGACACTATCGGCGACAGCACGAGCAAAGTCTTCGGCCATGAATCTGCGATCGTAACCGACAATTATTGTCCGGCTACCTACCTGAGAAAAATACGTATCATATAATACTTTTGCGGCGACTGGCGCGACCAGGGCTAGGCGTTCAAAGGTGAACTCGTCACCAATAACGCCCCGCCAGCCGTCTGTACCAAACTTGATTGAGTTAGCTACAACTGGCATCTAAGTATCCTAACTGTCTACTTGAGGATTCTAGCATTTATACAGTGTGCAAAGTAAAAAAAGAATCTAGTAATTATATGCACTAATAATATTTAATACAAAAGTTAACCCAATACTGCTCGGTTAAGGAAATAAAGTAGGCTGAAACCCTTGAAATATCGTTGTCTATGATATCCAAAAAGGGCTTAAGCGAGCAGTATTGAAAACACTATTGATGAGTTTTTAACTCATCTAAATTGCTAAACGCTGATGAATTGCACTATCAAGAATATCTCTACCAATATCCCACTTTGATCGCACATCAAAAATATGCGATCGCTCGTTTTACATACAGCATTTTTCAGGTAAATGAATTACATAGGTAGGGGCACAGCACTTCTGTGCCCTTAAAATCATCTGTACCTCACCAAGAGCAATGGAAGTGAGGTCAGAGTTGTATTGCATCCACATAAGAAGCGCTATAGATGCATAGACACAAAGCTGCTTCCCGTTCGCATAGCGGCTCGTTGCCAAATATCGTATTTATACAAAATTATAAACATTAATAATCCTTAATAGAATTAACTATTAAGGATTGTTGAGAGGAGCAAAACTGCTCACTAACCTGATTGTTCCTTAAAAATCATCGAGAAACTGACTAAGACGACTGATTACGGGGTCAACCTCTTGAGGAGGGGTAGCAACAGTATAAGAAGTATTATTTACTACTTCTAATTGACTTGGAGACGGAATGAACGATCGATCGTTGACAATGATCGCCAGTTGTGCAACTTGTTGAGAAAGTTGCAGGAGATGGTGTTCCATCGCCTCCAAACGATTAGATCCCTTGGCAAAAAAACGTTCCTCAAGTCCAGCCACTTGACGTTGCAGTTCACCGATTTGTTGTTCAATCGGTGTTGTTGCTGCTGTTTGTGGAGCAGGTTGTACAGATTCCGGTACACATAAAGATTGCCATAAGGCTTCTTTACAGAGGTCGCTGAAAGTCTTGTCTGGTTGTTTTTCCAAATAACTTTCTACTTGCGCTAACAAGCTTTCATCAGCAAGCTCTGGGTTGAACGTGACGGATTTAACTACCTTTTTTGACCATTGGAACATCAGCTTTATGCCCTAGCAGCGCGATTGGAGGATAATTGTGCCTCTCCATAAATATACTGCCCCAAAGCATTCGCCTGACGGGAAGGTGCTGCTAAATGAGCATTAATCTTTGCTTCTTTGAGCAGACGTTGAACGTCGTCCCAGAAGAACTCACCACCCCCGCCTGTGAGAATCACATCGGTGACGCGTTCTGGCAACCAGGCTAGCACACGGCTACAGATTTCGCGCGAAAACATCTCTGTAAGGTTAGGAAGAAAATCGTCTAGGTTGGTGGGCTTGCTAGCGCCTTTAGGACGGTAAAAGCGTTCACCTCTAGGTTTGTTCACAGCAGAAATCAGGGCTAGAGATTGACTATCTGCTCCCTCGATTTCGGCAGACACCAATTCATAAAACTTATTCATGCCGAAGTCTTCGCTCTTAGAAGCACCTCTGGCAAAACGGAAGTTATCTACCATCAAAAGATCGACGGTTTGATGTCCAATATCAACGATCGCCACCGATATTTTTGTAAAATCGGCAGTGCCAGGATTTTTCTTCGGTTGAGCTTCAGACCATAGCAAACTGCCGTAGCCCTCTGGCATTACCCATACCTTACTGACGTTCAGCGATATAGATTCGCCTCGGAAGTTCAACACATGAGGGCCACCTACTTGGCTAATCAACTGTGCTTTTTCCTTTTCAAATTGCTCTAAGGAAAGAAAAGGCAGACCTAGTACAACCGAAATATCGTCTCTGAGTTTGAAGTAGCCAGCACTTGCTAAAACTTTTACCAGTGCAGCTTCTACCTTAGATTGGCCTACTCCTAGATTTGCCCCAAAATCTGCTGCTAGTTGACCAACAGCATATCCATTTCCTTGATACTCCAACCACAAATCCATTAAGGGGTCAGTCGCCCTGGCTTCAAAAACACCACCGCGGACTTGTTCTATGGACATCTGCTTGACGTTGGCAGGTACGAACACCACACTACCGGGTTCACGACTCACACAGGTTTTTGTGGAAGTTCTGCCTAAATCAACACTGAGAATGGTTTTCCCGGAACCACCTGCTGGTTTGCTAGTGGCAGGATTATTAACAGCATTGATGGGAGTCGATGCTAACGGCTGCCGATTCATGGGTATAGCAGCAGCATTAATGGGGGTAGCGGCGGAAGGTTGGTCTGTCATGAAAGCTCCTAGTTCAAACTTAACTGTAAAAAGTTGTCATGCTCATCTTACAAAAATGCGAGCAACCAGAAATTCTAGGTTGCGTCAAGTGTAGCTAGAAATACGCCAAAAATGAATTCGGGCTAATATCTCCGACGGGCTTTGCCAACGCACATCTAGTATTATTTGGCATAGTGTAGGCGAATTTTGGCCAGATGTAACCCCTACTTTCACTGCTTTCAAACCAAAAACGTCCGTGTTTCATCTTCTAGTACGTCTTAACTGGCGGTTGAATACCCAGAAAACAAATGCTAGAACTAAACCCCCAAGTACGATTTTGGATACAGGAGCAAGGTAGTTGTCCACAAGTTCATACTGACTACCCAATATGTATCCTGAGTATGTTAGCAAACCCACCCAAGCCGCGCTACCTAATGTTGTGTAAAACAAAAATGGCAGTAAGGGCATATTGCTGATCCCTGCGGGAACAGAAATCAAAGTGCGGATTCCTGGGACAAGGCGACCAATTAATACTGCTTTTCCACCTTGCCGATCAAACCACTTTTTGGCCTTGGTGATATCTTTACTAGATATAGCCAGCCATTTGCCATACTGGTCAGCCCAAGCTTTCAAACGGGTTTCGCCCAAAAACTTACCCGGATAATACCAAATAAGTGCGCCCAATACAGAACCAAAAAGTCCTGCAAAAAACACACCAATGATATTCAGCTTTGCCCCTCCTGGTTGATATGGACTTGCTGTAAATCCAGCCAGTGGCATAATTAATTCTGAAGGAATGGGGGGAAACAGGTTTTCTAGGAACATTAGTAGGGCGATTCCCCAGTAGCCAAAATAGTTGATAGTATTAGTTATCCATTCAAGCATTGAGTCAATTCCTGAAATTACTGCACTAGTACCGCCTTGCGGTACTAGTGGTCTATCGCATTAGTTCTGAAGGTTGTAAAAGTTTGTAGTAAGCACTGAAGTGCTTGGAATTGAGCGATTTATCGCTCAATACGAACCTCATAAAATTCATGAAACGAACCACTAGTACAACAAGGCAAAAGTAAAAAGGCAAAAGTAAAAAGAAAAAACGCTGATTTTGTAGGATGTCTAACGATTTTAAATGGGTGGCTTATTTCCGTCGTGACGTACTAGGTTTTATTTTCTAATTTTTTAGATCCCCCTTAGTCGGTTTTTTAAAAGGACTAGGGAGGATCTAAAGATTGGATAGCAAGTTTAAAAACATACTTTAGGGTTTTCTTCTGAGGTTGATGCTAGGGGGAGCAGGGGAAGAGCGAAGGGAGATAATTTTACCTTGTCCCCCTTGTTCCCCTCATCCCCCCTTTTTCTACGCTGTCGGGGTCAATGATTGTACTCTTGGTTCCGATTGCCAGTCTAATGGATTCCAAACTCGATCTTCCAGCGCCATCTGCTCAATCAAGCTTGCCAGTCTCAGGGCTTTGAGGGCTTGTTCACCACCTACAGAGGGTTGATTGCCACCGTGTACACAGTTGACAAAATGTTCTAATTCTGCACTCAGGGGTTGAATATTGCTGGTGTAGACTTTTTCAATCACACCATCTTGCCTATAAAGTACTTGTCGGTGGTCGGTGAGAGAATTTGCCGTGGTTTGTCGGTGAATCAAAATTTCATTCTTGAGAAAATCCGCCTCAGTAAATGAATTTTTGCAATGGGCGACAATCCGGCGAATTTTTCGGTGGGTGACTTTACTGGCAGTCAGAGTAGCAACAATACCATTGGCAAACCCCAAGGTGGCTGTTACGTAATCTAAATAACCAGAGTCTAGGGAGCGAGTCCCGCTAGCAGTCAATTTTGTGACTGGGGAAGCAGCTAGTTCTAAAAGTAGGTCGATGTCATGGATCATTAAATCCAGCACAACCGAAACATCGTTTGCCCGATCTGAGTAAGGACTCATTCTGTGGGCTTCTAGCGCCAGCAATTCCTCTGTTTTCAGAACTTGGCTCAGTTCTTTAAAAGCTGGGTTGAAACGCTCAATATGACCTACTTGCAGGATACATTGAGACTCAGCTGCCGCATTTACTAGGGACTCTGCCTCAGAAATACTGGCTGCGATCGGTTTTTCAATCAAAACATGAATTCCCGCTAACAGACAGCTAATGCCCACGGCATAGTGCAGACGGGTGGGAACAG
>Ga0116226_10004120_pt1 | contig 12840 bp, 12 predicted proteins | sample S1TSphfallax_FD_89692 | JGI IMG/M metagenome (GOLD analysis project Ga0116226, IMG submission 89692) | Host-associated microbial communities from peat moss isolated from Minnesota, USA - S1T2_Fa - Sphagnum fallax MG | ecosystem: Host-associated > Plants > Peat moss > Unclassified | place: USA... | reverse complement strand
TCCTGCAGCACCGCACCGATGCCGATCAGGGAGGCACTCATCTGGATATCGAATTCTTCTGCCGCACGTGGCGCAAAATAATCGGTATGCGGATCGGTCGATTGCGTGTAAGCGTCCATGAAAATCTGGAACGCTTCTTCGCTCTTCGTGCGCTTGATGTGGGTCAGGTAATTGTCATAGCGCTTTTCCAGAGTTGCGACGATTCCTTTTGAATCTTTGCCTGCCAGTTTCAGACGCAGCCAATCGTATTTCACACGCTTGCGCCAGAGGTCGCGCGCTTCGTCTTCATTCTTGGGCCAAGGTGCCTTTTCGCGGTCGAACTGGTAGGTTTCGTTCTGCGTCAGGTCGAAACCTTGTTTGAGCAAGCCACGTGCATAGGTATAGCGCTCGATCATGCGTTGCTCAGCCAGGTTGTACATCTTGAAAGGGATGTTCAACTCGCCATTATTGATCGCATCGTCCAACTGCTTGCGCCACTCTGTCATCTGGTCGATATCGGTTTGCACGAAGACCATGTGCTCCGGGTCGAGCGACTTCAGGTAGCGGTCGAAAATCTTTTCCGACATCGCATCATCCAACGGTGCTGCCCGGTAGTGAACATGCGTCAAGATGTCTGCCACCTGGCGCGCGGCTTCGGCCTCTTGCTTGGTGGGTTGCAGCGGTGCTGCACTAGGACTGGAATCTGGCGCAGCTGCCTGCGCAATTGATGTGAACGCAAATAACAGCCACAGCAGTTTCTTCTTCATGCGAATTCCTTCTAAGACAACTATCGGTTCTGCACACTCGCAACAGGAGCGAGCGGCCATACCGACTATGGACAGTGAGCGAGAAATTTTGTTCCATCGCCAGCCCTTACCCGGTCTGAGGATCATATCAGAAACCCGCGCCGTGATTGAACAATCTCGAAGAGAATGTGATGGCGGAATCGGCAATTTATGGACTATTTCTCCATCATTTCTCCGCTGCCTTTGTCTGTGCGACAATAACCATATGGATTCGAGCGCATAGGATGTGAATAATGACCGATAAAAAGCCGATGTTGACTGTGCAGCAGGCACTCGAGGTATTGCTCGCAGTGGCGCCGCTTACGGAAATGGAAACGGTGCCGACACTGGATGCCAATGGACGCATCCTGGCACAGACGCAGACTTCGCAATTGAACGTGCCGCCCATGGATAATACGCAAATGGATGGCTATGCCGTGCGTGCTGAAGATTGCACAAGTGGTGCGACGGTGTTGAAAATCAGTCAGCGTATTCCTACCGGATATGTAGGCCAACCTTTGCAGCTGGGTACTGCTGCACGCATTTTTACCGGTGCGATGATTCCCCCCGGAGCGGATGCAGTAGTGATGCAGGAGGCTTGTGTTGTCGATGGCGACATGGTCACCATCAACGCCATGCCGAAGGCGGGGGAGTGGATACGGCGTACAGGCGAAGATATTCGTGCCGGATCGACCATTTTGCCAGCAGGTACACGCCTGCGTGCACAGGAACTGGGGTTGGCGGCATCTGTTGGCTTGGCAAGCTTGCCGGTGCTACGACGACTACGCGTTGCAGTGTTTTTCACTGGCGACGAATTGACGATGCCGGGCGAGCCATTGAAACCTGGCGCAATCTATAACTCCAACCGCTTTACCTTGCGTGCGCTGCTGGAAAATCTCGGATGCATCGTCACCGATTACGGCATCGTGCCTGACAATCTGGAAGCAACGCGCGCCACTTTGCGCACTGCGGCAAGTGCGCATGATGTTATCGTCACATCGGGCGGTGTATCGGTTGGTGAAGAAGACCACGTAAAGCCTGCGGTAGAAGCGGAAGGGCGGTTGAATCTATGGCAGATTGCGATGAAGCCTGGGAAGCCGCTGGCGTTTGGTGAAGTGCGTCGTGAAAGCGCGGCAGGTGTTGCGCATTTCCTGGGATTGCCGGGTAATCCCGTATCGAGTCTGGTGACCTTCTTCCTGTTCGTACGACCTTTCTTGTTGCGCTTGCAAGGTGTGCAGGATGTATTACCGAAAACGTACCCGATGCGTGCAGATTTTTCCTGGACGAAGGCGGATCGCCGCAATGAATTCCTGCGCGCTAAAATCAATGACAATGGTGGCCTCGACTTGTTCACCAATCAAGGGTCTGCGGTGCTGACCTCTACGGTATGGGGCGATGGTTTGATCGACAATCCTCCTGGCCAGACTATCGTGCATGGAGATATGGTGCGCTTTATACCGTTTAACAACCTGTTGTACTAACCGGGCGAGGCAATTGCGTTAGCATCGTCGTTTTGAGTGCTTGGCTTGATGTGCATGAATTGCATGAAGATACACCTACGATTTTTTGCCAGCGTGCGCGAAACGCTGGAGCTTGGTAGCGAAACCATCGATGTGCCGGAACAACTGAATTCGGTTGGCTCCGTGCGTCAGTTTCTCATAGAGCGCGGTGGCGTATGGGCGACGGCCTTGGGCGAACAACGCGCTTTGCGCATGGCGTATAACCAGCAGATGGCAAACGCAGATACACACATCGCCGATGGTGGTGAAATCGCGTTTTTTCCTCCGGTGACAGGCGGCTAAAGATGACGATACGTGTACAAAGCGAAGACTTCGATTTGGCGCATGAGATTGCAGCGCTGCGCTTGTCCAATCCCAAGATTGGTGCGGTGGTATCCTTCCTCGGCACCGTGCGCGATATGAACGACGGCGCATCTGTCTCCGAGATGGAGCTGGAACATTATCCCGGCATGACGGAAAAGGCGTTGGAGGAGATCGTGCTGCAAGCGCAAGCGCGCTGGGAGGTTGTCGATGCCTTGGTGATTCATCGTGTCGGCCCGTTGAAGCCGCTTGATCAGATCGTGCTGGTGGCGGTTGCCTCTGCGCATCGCGGAGAGGCGTTTGCTGCTTGCGAATTCATCATCGACTATCTGAAGACGCAAGCGCCATTCTGGAAAAAAGAACAGACGCCGCAAGGCGCGCGTTGGGTTGATGCACGCGTCGCCGATGACGTGGCAATGAATAAATGGAACGACAATAAAATGGGGAAAGCATGAACTGGCTGGCAATCGCAATCGGTGCAAGCTTGGGCGCATGGTTGCGCTACGCGTTGGGTGTGTGGATGAATACCATCCTGCCGCAATTGCCTTTCGGAACCTTGGCTGCGAATCTCGGTGGCGGTTTTATCATCGGGGTCGCCGTAGCATTCTTTGCCAACAATCCGACCCTGTCGCCAGAATGGCGCTTGTTTGCGATTACCGGCTTTCTTGGTGGACTGACAACATTCTCCACTTTCTCGGCAGAATCGATGTCGTTACTGCAAAGCGGACAATACACATGGGCAGCAGGCCATGTTGCTGTGCATGTGATCGGCTCCGTCGGACTCTGTTTTGCCGGTTTTGCGACCTACAAGGCATTAGCCTGAATTTTCCTCGCAACTTCTAGTTCAATAGACGTTGTTCCGGTGCCGATGGCAGGCTCGCCTTCGGCAGGCGGAGTTCTATCTCCCAATCGACGTTCACCATTGCATCCTGCAACACCTTGCATAACGCATGCAAAGTCGTGGACGTAAAGCACAACTCGAAATGCCCACGGCCTGCACTGACGAATTGAATGCGTGGACCTTGACCTGTATCAATTTTGATATGGGCTTGTGTCAGCAAAATAGGGTGTTCGCCAAATGGAAATTTGTTGATGTCAGCGTTGAAGGCTTGATCGAAACCGCCTTGCGCCCGTAAATTCGTCAACGACGCTTCGTGTTGCATCTCAACAATCTCGGCTTTCGCGTGGGCAGCATTGGGCTGATCAATTGCGACTTGCATTTCCATCGCAGTGATGATGCCTGCCCACAAGGTTTTCAACAGGTGGCGGGTGATCCAGGTGCGTATTTCCTGTAGTTCCCCTTCTGCATCACGATAAGAAATGCGGAATAACAAGCGATCTTCTTCGAGGTGATACGCGGCATGAATTTGTTGCAAGTCCATAAAAATCAGCAAAGCCCTTCTTGAATTACGGGTATATGACCCTACTTCTGCAACATGATAAAGAATTTCTCTCCACGGAGATCCTACTTATGCGTTTAGATAAACTCACAACGAAGTTGCAGGAAGCACTGGCCGATGCGCAAAGCCAGGCAGTTGGCAATGATAATCAATACATCGAACCCGTGCACCTGCTCGTTGCGCTGCTGAATCAGGACGATGGCGGCAGCCGTTCGCTCCTGCAGCGCGCTGGTGTCAATGTCGGTGGCTTGTCGGCGGCACTGAAGAGCGCGCTGGAACGCTTGCCGAAAGTATCCGGTCATGGCGGTGAAGTGCAGGGTGGTCGCGAATTGGGCTCGCTACTCAATCTGGCTGATAAGGAAGCACAAAAGCGTGGCGATCAATTCATCGCCAGCGAAATGGTATTGCTTGCGCTGACGGAAGATAAATCCGATGCAGGCAAGCTCGCCAAGGAAAACGGCTTGACGCGCAAGTCGCTGGAAGCGGCGATTCAGGCTGTGCGTGGTGGCGGCAATGTCAATTCCGCTGATGCCGAAGGTCAACGTGAATCGTTGAAGAAATATACGCTCGATTTGACTGAGCGCGCACGCCAGGGCAAGCTCGACCCCGTGATCGGTCGCGACGATGAAATCCGCCGCGCGATCCAGGTCTTGCAACGTCGTTCCAAGAATAACCCTGTGCTGATCGGCGAGCCGGGCGTTGGTAAGACGGCCATTGTCGAAGGTTTGGCGCAGCGTATCGTCAATGGCGAAGTGCCTGAAAGCCTGAAGGGCAAGCGCGTGCTGTCGCTCGATATGGCGGCATTGCTGGCTGGTGCGAAGTTCCGCGGCGAATTCGAGGAACGCCTGAAAGCTGTGTTGAAGGAACTGGCGCAGGATGAAGGCCAGTCTATCGTCTTCATCGACGAAATGCACACCATGGTTGGTGCAGGTAAAGCCGAAGGTGCAATGGATGCTGGCAATATGCTGAAGCCAGCCTTGGCACGCGGTGAACTGCATTGCGTTGGAGCGACAACGCTGGACGAGTATCGCAAATACATCGAAAAGGATGCTGCGCTGGAGCGCCGTTTCCAGAAGATCATGGTTGATGAGCCAACCGTGGAAGCAACGATTGCGATCCTGCGTGGCTTGCAAGAGAAATACGAAGTGCATCACGGCGTTGATATCACTGATCCGGCGATTGTCGCTGCTGCGGAGTTGTCGCATCGCTATATCACTGATCGCTTCTTGCCGGACAAGGCGATTGACCTGATCGATGAAGCTGCATCGAAAATCAAGATTGAAATCGATTCCAAGCCGGAAGTGATGGACAAGCTTGATCGTCGCCTGATCCAGTTGAAGATCGAGCGCGAAGCCGTGCGTAAGGAAAAAGACGAAGCTTCGCAGCGTCGTATGGCCTTGATCGAGCAAGAGATCGAGAAGCTCGCGCGCGAATACGCTGATCTTGAAGAAATCTGGAAGTCTGAAAAAGCAGCGGTGCAGGGTAGCCAGCACATCAAGGAAGAAATCGAGAAGGTGCGCTTGCAGATGGAAGAAGCGACACGGGCGTCGGACTGGCAAACGGTATCGCAATTGCAGTATGGTCGCCTGCCTGAGCTGGAAGCGCAGTTGAAGAATGCTGTCACTTCGGAAGCGAAGGAGGGCAAGCCACGACTGGTGCGCACGCAAGTCGGTGCAGAAGAAATCGCTGAAGTGGTGTCGCGTGCTACCGGCATCCCGGTGTCGAAGATGATGCAGGGCGAACGCGACAAACTATTGCAGATGGAAGCGGAATTGCATAAGCGTGTAGTCGGTCAGGATGAGGCGATCTTTGCTGTGTCCGATGCGATCCGTCGCTCGCGTGCAGGTTTGGGCGATCCTGGCAAGCCGTATGGTTCCTTCATGTTCCTGGGGCCGACAGGTGTTGGTAAGACTGAGCTTTGTAAAGCCCTGGCGACCTTCATGTTCGATACCGAGGAAGCCTTGATCCGCCTGGATATGAGCGAGTTCATGGAGAAGCATTCGGTCGCGCGTTTGATCGGCGCACCACCCGGTTATGTCGGTTACGACGAAGGCGGGTATTTGACTGAGGCAGTGCGTCGCAAGCCGTACTCGGTGATCCTGCTCGATGAGATTGAGAAGGCACATCCAGATGTCTTCAACGTCTTGCTACAGGTGTTGGATGATGGGCGCATGACGGATGGTCAAGGTCGTACGGTGGACTTCAAGAACACGGTGATCGTGATGACATCGAATCTCGGCTCGCACAAGATTCAGTCAATGGAAGATAGCGATCCGGCTCTGGTGAAGCTGGCGGTGATGGCTGAAGTGCGTGGTCATTTCCGACCTGAGTTCATTAACCGGGTCGATGAGATCGTGGTGTTCCATGCGCTCGACCAGAAGAATATCGGCGCGATTGCGCTGGTGCAGTTGAATGTGCTGGAACAGCGTCTGGCAAGAATGGATATGCAGATGACGATTTCTCAGGAAGCATTGCAGCACATTGCAGAAGCTGGTTTCGATCCTGTCTATGGCGCACGACCGTTGAAACGGGCGATCCAGCAAAAGATCGAAAACCCGTTGTCGAAAGCGATTCTGGAAGGTCGCTTTGGCCCGAAGGATGTGATTGCAATCGATGTCGCAGGGTCAGACCTGGTGTTCAGCAAAGGCAACGCAAGCATAGTGAATTAGTCGTTGTCCCTGATGTTGCATTTCGTTTGATGCAAAGCCACCGAACTTCGGTGGCTTTTTTATTTTGAACTTGGTGGTGTGCGGCAATCGACACGAGCGAGACAAAATCCCCGATTTGCGCTACAGTCTTCACGCATAAATAACAGGGGGACACATGAAACGCAGGGACTTTGTTCGATTGGGTTTGGCAAGCAGTGTTGCTGTGACTGCCTTGAATGGCCGTGCTGCATCGGCGCCGTCATCCGGCAAGCGGGACGTGGATGCAGATTTGCTGGAAGCGACCGTCGCGCAATTGCAGGACGCCATGTTATCGGGCAAGCATACGGCGCGCTCGATTGCGACTTACTACATGAAGCGCATTGCCGAAATCGACAAGGCGGGGCCACACTTGAACGCAGTCCTCGAACTGAACCCCGATGCACTGAAGATCGCTGACGAACTTGACCGCGAACGACGCGAAAAAGGTCCGCGTGGCTCCTTGCATGGCATCCCGGTTTTGATCAAGGATAATATCGCTACCGCCGACAATATGAATTCGACGGCAGGCTCGCTGGCATTGGCAGGTATTCGTCCTCCGCATGATTCCTACGTCGCTGCAAAATTGCGTTCGGCAGGTGCGGTAATATTGGGTAAGACAAATTTGAGCGAATGGGCGAATATGCGCTCACCCCGTTCAACCAGTGGTTGGAGCGGACGAGGTGGTTTGACTGTGAATCCGTATGCGCTTGATCGCAATTGCAGTGGTTCCAGTTCCGGCTCGGCTGCTGCGATTGCGGCCAATCTCGCCGCCTTGGCAGTCGGCAGTGAAACTGATGGCTCCATCGTCTCGCCTGCATCGATTTGCGGTTTGGTCGGCATCAAGCCGACGTTGGGCGTCGTCAGTCGCAACGGCATTATTCCGATTGCACACTCGCAGGATACTGCCGGGCCGATGGCGCGTACGGTGACCGATGCGGCAATTCTGTTGAATGTGCTGGCTGGTGTCGATGAACGTGATCCGATTACCAAGGAAAGCGTTGGCAAGGTGGGTGACTATACGAGGGTGCTCGACAAGAACGGCTTGAAGGGCGCACGTATCGGCGTAGCGCGCAATTTCTTCGGCAATAACGATCAGGTCGATGCGATCATCGAACAAGCCTTACAGGTGCTGAAAGCACAAGGTGCGGAGTTGATCGATTCGATTGAAGTGCCGAACACCTCGAAATATGCAGACAGCGAAATGGAAGTGCTGCTGTATGAGTTCAAGGCGGATTTGCAATCTTATCTTGCGGAATTTGCGCCAGGTGCAGCCATCAAGAGCATGGCTGATGTAATTGCTTTCAATGATGCCCACCATGATCGCGAACTGCAATTCTTCGGGCAGGAATTCCTGCAACGTGCGAATGCGAAGGGCGGATTGGATAGCAAGGAGTATCTCGACGCATTGGCGAACAACCATCGTTATGCACGCGAAGAGGGGATTGATCAGGTGATGAAGGAACATCAGCTCGATGCTTTGGTTGCGCCAACAGGCGGCCCTGCATGGTTGAATGACTTCATCAACGGTGATCATGCCGGTAATGGTTTCTCGACACCTGCTGCCGTCGCGGGTTATCCGCATGTGACAGTGCCTGCAGGGATGTTGCATGGATTGCCGATTGGCTTGTCCTTCGTCGGTGGTGCGTATTCGGAAGCGACCTTGATCAAGTTTGCCTATGCGTATGAGCAGGCGACGCATATGCGTCAGGTTCCGCGTTATCCGCGTACTGTATCGTTGAAGGCTTGATTACATTGATCAGGAGTGATGATGACGAATGAAACACTGGCGACTACAGACTTATGCGACGCGCACGAGAAGGAACTTGCTGTCGAGTTGTTGCAGGTATTTCCGCCGATTTTCAGGAGCTTTGGTAAGCGCTTAGCCTTCCATGGCCCTGCATTCACATTGAAAGTACACGAGGACAATGCGCTGGTACGTTCGACGCTGGAAACAGCTGGTGATGGGCAAGTGCTGGTGATCGATGGAGGTGGCAGCCTGCGTTGTGCCTTGGTTGGCGGTCAGTTGGGATTGTTGGCGGAGAAAAACGGCTGGGCAGGCATCGTCGTCAATGGCTGCATACGTGACTCGTTGGAAATCGATGCTTGTGATATCGGCGTGCGTGCATTGGCAACCATGCCGCGCCGTGCATTGAAAAAAGGCGTCGGGGAGCGCAACGTGGCGATCAGTATTGCCGACATCGACATAGAACCAGGGAATTGGATCTATGCCGATGCGGATGGGGTGCTCGTTGCGCGTGAGCGCTTGAGCTAGGATAAAACTCAGGGTAGCGGGAAGATCAGGCAAGTTGTACTCGCGTGCGCGTATAGCTTGCCTTCGACATCGACGATGCGGCCTTCTGCGATGCCGACTTTGTTGCCGACTTGAATGACCTTGCCAATAGCGCGTACGGGGCCAGTTTTATCGGTGAGCGCGCGTATCAGGTTGACCTTTAGTTCCAGTGTTGTGTAGCCGGTACCCTTGGGTAGCATGGTTTGTACTGCGCAACCCACTGCGGAATCGAGCAAGGTGCAGAAATATCCACCGTGTACGCTGCCGATAGGATTGTAGTGTTGTCGTCCAGGTGTGCCTTGAAATACCACTTGGCCGGGCTCGCCTTCCAGCGGGACAAAATCCATTGTGTGGCCGATTGGTGCGGAAGGTAGCTCGCCGCTCCAAATTCGACGCAGAAAATCCATGCCGCTTGTCGCTTTCAATTCTTCCAGTGGTGCTACGCCGGGTGGCCCGAGTTTGGCTCTGACTGCTGCTTCCTGCGCAAGCCATTGCGCTATTGTTTTTTCTCGTTCGCTCAAACTATTTTCCACTGCCGTTTGCATCTGATTTCCCCTGATTGAAATTCGAAAGAAACTGCTGCAGATGATTATAGGTAAAACCGAACGATCGTGCTTTAAATGGTATCTGGTTGCCTATGGGGGGAGGTCATCAGACTGTCATTGTCATCAACGTGTCACGTAAAACGCTTAGTCTTGTATCGTAGCGATGCATTTCTTTAAAAGCATCGTTTGACCTTAGGACTACGAGGAAATGATGATGCATGCCCCCATTCGTCGCCGTGTGTGGTTGTTGCTGATGGTTATCGGTTTTACGCTGATGAATGTCGCGTTGTTTTTGCATCCCATGAACCCGACGGATTTTCTGAATATTGCTTCATCTGATCCATGGCAAAGCATCGTTGATGCTCAAGGTGGCGGCATGGCCATGTTCTTTTGGGTGAGCGCCATATTCACCGCTTTCTGTGCCCTGCGTTTCCTGATTCCAGCGAGCATTTTGCAACGACTCGCCCATCCTTCTAAGTCAATGACGCGATTGGCGCATTGATCTATTCAACATAGGTTCAGCAACATACTAAGTACGGCCGTACTGATTTGCAACGACTCGCCCATCCTCCTAAGTCAATGACGCGATTGGCGCATTGATCCATTCAACATAGGTTCAGCAACATACTAAGTACGGCCGTACAGATGCTTGTTGCTTTGCTACGTAATAAAATTTTAAAATTATTCTTTTCTTATCAAAGTGATCGGTTACAATTGTTGCGCTGCAACGATGACTGATTTTGAATATTGATTAATTGATACCAATTTTCTGGTGCAAAGTCACTTATTTTGCTAAATAAACAAGTCGACAACGTCAGCAAATCGACTACACTGGTATCATTGGTGAATAAGTAAGCGTCAACCGTTATCTAGCATCTAAGCCAGCGACATTTGAAATAGCCGCAAGCTGGTATATCTCCCATTTGATCGAGCTTGCAAGTGCAGGCAATGCATCATTGGTCGAATTGTTATTTTCAGTTATACCGATGGGATGAGAGTAATTCAAGCTTGGGAAGAATAGCTTGACGGCATAGCTTGATACAACGGTTGCAATTTTGTTACAGACGTTTTCAGTGATTTCGATAAGCTAATCATTGCAGCGGAGCGGGAACTTTATGCCCCTTTGACTGCTCAATAATATCGAAAAATCTTGTCGCAATGTCATAATTAAATTGTTTTGATTTAGGGGAAGCCATGAAAATTTATCCGGTTATTTTGGCCGGTGGCTCGGGTACGCGACTTTGGCCATTGTCTCGCGAGGCGCTACCGAAGCAGCTCTTGCCCCTGTTATCAGAAAAGACAATGCTGCAAGAAACCGTGCTGCGTACACAAGGTATGGTCGATTGGATGGATCCGCTTGTGGTCTGTGGCAATGAGCACCGTTTCCTCGTTGCCGAGCAATTACGTCAAATCAACGTCACGCCTCTCGGAATCCTGCTGGAGCCAGTCGGCAAGAATACCGCGCCAGCCGCCGCAGTTGCTGCCCAATTTCTACTGAAGGAAGACAAGGACGCAATGATGTTGGTGTTGCCTGCCGATCATTCGGTAGAGGACACAGACGCATTCCATGATGCTATCGAACGTGCAGTTTCCGCTGCGACAACGGGAGCCTTGGTCACCTTCGGTATCGAGCCTTCGCGCCCAGAAACCGGCTACGGCTATATCCGTCGTGGGGAAGCACTGGAAGGTATTGTCGATTGCTTCAAGGTTGAACATTTCGTTGAAAAGCCGGATCGCGCTACCGCAGAGGCTTTCGTCGCCTCTCAGGAATATTGCTGGAATAGCGGGATGTTCGTATTCCGTGCGGCTGACTTCCTGGAGCAGCTCAAGCAATATCGCCCGGAAATCATCAATCACTGCAACACGGCTTTCCGCGATGCTTACCGCGACCTGGATTTTTGCCGACTTGATGAAGTCGCGTTTACGCGCTGTCCAGCGGAGTCCATTGACTATGCAATCATGGAATCCACCCGGCAGGCGGTTGTCGTTCTAGCTCGCATCGGCTGGAGCGATATCGGTTCCTGGACGGAATTGTGCAATGTGCAGAACGCTGACAAGAACGGCAATATCCTGCGTGGCGACGTGTATGTCGATACGGTCAGGAATTCCATGATCCGTTCAGAAAGCCGTCTGGTTGCGGCAATTGGCGTGGATGATGTGATCGTCGTCGAAACCAAGGATGCTGTATTGGTAGTGCATAAGGATCACGTCGAAGGCGTGAAGGATGTTGTTGAAAATCTGAAGCAGCAGCAACGTGGCGAACATCTGGCGCATACCCGCGTATATCGTCCTTGGGGCAGCTATGAAGGTATTGATGCTGGCGACCGTTTCCAGGTCAAGCGCATCACTGTGCAGCCGGGCGGCAAGTTGTCGCTACAGATGCATCATCATCGCGCGGAACATTGGGTCGTCGTTAGCGGTACAGCGAAGGTGACTTGCGACGATATGGTCAAGCTGCTGGCAGAGAATGAATCGACTTATATTCCGATTGGTGCCAAGCATCGCCTGGAAAATCCGGGCAAGATGCCGTTGCATTTGATCGAGGTGCAATCTGGTGGCTACCTCGGTGAGGATGATATCGTGCGCTTTGAGGATATCTACAAGCGCACTTCCACTCCTTAATATGACATTCTGCGCCGGAGCTTATCCGGCGCAATATGCTCGTCCCCTGATTTCGATAGAGCAGGTTAATTTGCGGTCGTAACGCAACTAACAGTGACAGTCGTAACGTTGTCACCATCGCCGTCCACTGTTCCAGATCCATTTGAGACTGTGCAGGCTTCTCCGATAGGAGGGGTTTGCACCGCTACGTTATAACCGGAGTTGGAGGCAACCTGCACGTCAAAGGTGAACGTACCATTTGAGCCGACTTGAATTGGATCGCCGCCATTGTCGGTCAGTGTGACCGTTGTTCCACCAGACAGACCGCTTACCGTGCCGCCGATAGTTGCATTGACTGTCGTGCCGCCACAGCCGCAAAGCGCCAGCGCGGCAGTAGTGGCGAGTAGCATGGTCTTGAGTGTCATTGATTTCATATAGGTGCCGCTCCTAAAGTCGGTTTTGATCAGTTGTCGATGTCGTGTGCGCATCGGATTGCTATTCGTACGTCATGTTAGCGCAGGACATGATCGGAATTTGCAAGAATGTGTAAATAGGCCGGTCGCTATTGTTAACCGCATCAAAACGATGCGACGTACTGCTTACTTCATGGCCGGTCACAAAAGAAAGCGCGATTATAGCCTTGCGTGACTTTATCTGCTGATCGGCACCGGGTGTTGCAGATAGCTTGCCTGTGAAAGCACGATCACTATGTTTATTTCCGTTCGTTGACGTG
>Ga0116226_10004119_pt1 | contig 12842 bp, 10 predicted proteins | sample S1TSphfallax_FD_89692 | JGI IMG/M metagenome (GOLD analysis project Ga0116226, IMG submission 89692) | Host-associated microbial communities from peat moss isolated from Minnesota, USA - S1T2_Fa - Sphagnum fallax MG | ecosystem: Host-associated > Plants > Peat moss > Unclassified | place: USA... | reverse complement strand
CCAAAAACGAGGCGTCACAGACAAAATCAAACGCGAACTCAGACGCCGCTCCGCCGTCGAGCCGGTCATTGGCCATCTCAAATCAGATCACAGAATGGACCGAAACCACCTCAAGGGCCGGACCGGGGACGCCATGAACGCTCTGCTCGCCGCAATCGGATACAACTTCAGCCTCCTGCTGGCATGGATAACCCTTCTTTGGGCCTTCATCCAAAATCTCAACTTAGAAAAATCAAAAATCCAGTTTGCTGGATTTTAGGATTCTTCACGGACGACTTCGCAGTGCGGTTCCGGCGAAAGTTGCAAGGGCTGGGTTGTCCATCGATAGTTAGCCTAGTCCGACTAGCAGTTGCTCGGCAATTCTAGGTAAATTTCGTACGTCAAGGCGTTCACGCGCGAAGGCTAAAGTCAGCATCTCTTCGCCGAGAAAGGCGTCAAACTTCTCAATCGCTCTCTGTTTGACATACGAGGCTAGCTCCATTGGATCCGGTGGCGGCGAATGTGAGAGCCTTAAAAGTTCTTTGCGTAGCGCCTCTGCGCGATCGGCTGCCACACTAATAGCGAGCCCGAGAGGCGTAGGTTCCAGTTCTGCTCTGGCGAGGGAGAGCAACAGTCCTTGCTGCTGTCTCTCACCTATCCATGGAAAGAGAAGCAACTGGCCGTCGTGTCGAGTAATCGAGCAATGACGGAGGTCGAAACGGTCGAACGTGGTTCTGCCCTCAGCAAGTAGATTTATGGCTGGTCGGTCGAGGAATGCAGGGACGGTGAGGTTCAGGTATACTTGGCGCATCTCAGCCACTATTTCATCTGAGGGCGGTTTTGGTTCACTAAGGAAGCGAGGAGGGTGGCCACCACTAGCGGGGGTCACAAGAATTTCCTTGCGATCAGGATCAACTTCGAGGACGCGCCACCTCCTGCCCGCGAGGACCAAAAATTGGCCGGCGACCACTGGATTGTCAACGGGAACTTGCCCAATGGCACGACCTCCCAACGCGATAACTCTGTACTCTTCAGGAGAGACAAAAACCGAAAAAATATCGCGACTTTCTATTAGCCGTTCACCTTCGGCGCCTGGTAATAATGTCCCATCGGGTGCCTGTTCAATCAGTCTAATGTTTGGGGCAGCCATCTGTCGAAGCAGATTCTTGAAGAGCTCCAAGTCGATTGCTGGGAAGACGGCGCTCTTAACAAGGAGGCCCCAAGCCTCGGTTGCACTGATGCCACCGCGCTGGGCTATGAGCGCCAAAATTTGATGCAGAAGTGTCGACAAATGAAGACGGCCTTCAACCGGCGGATCATTCCAACCTTGCAGCATGAGGTTCAACATCGCGATGGCTTTGACCGTATTTTGCCGCAACGCGTCGAGCGGATGGGTTGTCTCTGTAAGGGCGGCTTCTTCAACGTAAACTCGCATCACCGCGGGCTGGCCGGCGCGTCGACCAGAGCGTCCCAGCCGTTGGCGGATACCGGACACCGTATGACCGGGTCCGAGCTGAGCCACTGACTCGATTGCACCAACGTCAATGCCCAACTCTAGCGTTGTCGTGCAAACAATTGACGCTGGCCGAGACTGGTCTTTCATCCGGCGCTCCGCGTCTTCGCGATGTTCGCGGGACAGGTTCCCGTGATGGGCAAAGAACTCTTCTGGAACGCCCAATTCATTTGACAACTCGGATAGCCGAACAGTCACCGTCTCAACTCTGTTTCGTGCTCCGGCGAAAATCAGGCTGCGTCGTCCGCGGAGCGTATCGAACAAGTGTCGGGCAATAGCTGCCTCCGTGACATGAATACTATCATCGGATTGATCCTCACCTTGGACATCTGTTTTTTTTTGGCCAGTTTTCGCCACTTGGGAAATATATCCACGTACCTGCAACTGAAGTTCTTGGCCGGTTGCTGTCCGAGGCAAGACAACAACTGAGTCCGGATCAAGCGGTCGAAGAAAAGCGCGTGATATCTTTTCATCAGCAAGCGTCGCGGACAACCCAACGCGACCGGCTTTGGCGCCCGCCGCAACGTCTATACGATGCAGAATGGATTGCAGCTGTTTACCTCGCGGTGAGTCCATGAATGCATGCATTTCATCGATCACCACATATGATAATCCACGAAAAAGACGCGCCGCTTCTTGCCCGCGCCTAACTAATATGGCCTCCAGAGATTCAGGCGTGATCAATAATATCCCCTGAGGATTTTTCCGGGCACGGGCTTTCATACTCGCGGAGACGTCACCGTGCCACTTTGTGACCCCGATTTCGACTTCGCCGCAGAGATTTTCCATCCGGCCAAACTGATCATTTATGAGCGCGCGCATCGGGCTAACGTAGATGGCCCGAAAGCCCGCGCCTGCGGGTGTGCCCTCGGATGCTAGTCTTGACACAATAGGAAGGAACGCGGCTTCTGTTTTGCCACTGGCGGTGCCGGCCGTTATAATCAGGTCGTTCGTGCCCGAAAGCAGGATTGGAATGGACCTTTCCTGGATATCTCTGAGCCCGTCCCAGCCCTGACGCCAAATCCATTGCCGGACTTTTTCGTGCAGCATCTCAAATGCCGTTGACGATGATCCGGCATTGGAACGTTGCGATGTCGTTAGCTCACTCAGATTCTGAAACTCGCGAGGCCTTCCTCGTCATTGCCATTTGGCAAGGGGGGAGAACTATTCGGTGCGGCCGCAATTTCCGCGGGCGACAAATCGTCCTCGATGTCAGGACTTTGCAATGGCGAGTCCTTGACAAATTCGACACCTCCAAGCAACGTTCTCCATTCGCTTCCGGGATTTTGCTCAAGAACCGCCAACAAATCCAAAAATGCTCTGATCGTGTTTCGAGGTGTTCGAAAGTATGCATCTCCGATCTTTTTCGAACAATGGTCAAGAAATGCACTGAGCGCTTCTTCTGGAACGGGTAACTGGTCAGTATCTCCGCCGGCCCATAAAAAGCGGAGTTTATCTAGCAAAACGTATAGCTCCTCAGGGGTCAGGCTTTGCAATCTGATGACTGGGCCGGAAAGATCAACTAATCCGTTTCGCGCGAAGGAGTTTTCAGCTAGCCGTGACCGGAGTGCTTCATATGAATAAAGACCGCGGCGTGAATCCAGCAGGAATTCGGGTGTTCCTCCAAAATAGAATCCCATCCGTTCGGCTGAGCCTTGCAAAACGTCGTTTACGATCCGAAGAACTTGCTCATAGTTTGCGTTCCGCGCTTGCGAATTAGTAAGTTTATAAACGTTCACCATCTCATCGAGAACAATGAAGGTACCATCATACCCGGCCAAAGTCACGAGTCTCGCAATGGCCTTCAGGTGGTCATAGACACCGGCATCATCGATAATTGTGCGAACGCCAAGCGCCTCTCGGGCTTCGGTCTTCAGTGTGTATTCAGCGCGTAACCATCGCAGAGAGGCCGCCTTTAATTGTTCGTTACCTTCTTCAAAAGCTTGCCAATAGCGGACGATCACCTCTGAAAAATCGAACCCCGATACAACGTCGCGAACCACCTCTAATTTGTCCCGAATAGCATCGCCCACATTCCGCCCCGCGGCCAGAGCCTCTTTTCGTACATCTCCGACAAATCGTTCTACAATGCTTCCGAGCGCACCACCATCGGGCTTTGTCCGCGTCGACATGCTAAGCACCAACTCGGCGCAGAGCGTGCGGGCCTGCCCGCCCGTTGCGTGGATACGCCGCTCCGGAGACAAATCAGCGTGCATGACGACAAGTTTTCGTTCGGCCGCGACGGTTCTGGCCAGCGTAAGGAAGAACGTTTTTCCCGAACCATAGTCACCGATCACAAAGCGCACCGCCGATCCACCGTTGGCGATTCGCGATATGTCGCGGATCGTCTCTCCGACTTCCCCCGCACGACCCACCTGGACATGCCGAATGCCAACGCGGGGGACGACCCCGGCTCTTAATGCTTGAACAGCCGCGTCTCGCTCTCTTGGAGCAATCTTTGAACTCATTAACCAACTCCAGTAACGCGTGGAACCAGAACCCGCTGCATCATAGTCCCTTAAGGCGCATTCGCCTGGATGGCCATCATGTCAAGCAACGAAACATTGATTGCCATTATCTCGCCGTCCTCAATTAGCGCTTCATCAAAGTGGTCAAATGCCCATTCGTTGATAGCTTCGAGGCATCCGTCTGGCATAAGCCCGGCGTCCCGTGCTGCGCCATCGAACTCAGCACGGGACCATTCGGCCTTTGTGGTCAGTTTTGTGACGAAAGCGGCGAGTGCGGTGTCCAAATCCGAGAGTGGATTTGATGCATCGTTTGCGCCGAGTGGCCGGGGTGGTTTGGGTTCTTCTTCGACGAAAATCCCTGCCAATACAGATGACACTCTCTCCGTTTCCATGCGAACTGCGTGAAGTCTTTCCTGATCCAAGCCATGTTGCTTTGGCTGAGGCGGTTTTGGGATTGCATGTACCACTGCTGGGGCATCTGTGCTCACCACCACCGGTTCAGCGGCGGGCGACGCTGACGATGCTGCCGCAACGTGAATGGCTGTATAAAGGCTCCGCCGTGAGACATCGAGCTTGTCGCAAATCGTCTCCAAAAGGGCGATTTGTGGTTTTTCAACCAAACCACCAGCTGCCGCCGCCACTGCTGCGGACCAGGCGACGTTCTCCCGCTCTGTTTGGCTCGCGCCAGCGAGCAGGCGTTTTACCTTGGCCAGACCAGCATTGGAAGAACGCAACCACTGCAAGCGAGCCCGCATCCGTAGAATATCACCCGGCGTCAGGCCCATTCGGCTCTGAGCGAGCTCCAGCCACCTCTCCTCCACGCTTACGGATCGTCCGTTGGTGGCCCGCGCCATTGCTGCCACGAGAATAGCAGCGGCGGCGGCAATTCTAAAGCCCGGCGATTTTGGGGCTAAGCAGACAGGGTCTGTGATGACGAATACTTGGGTGTCATCAGCCAAGGCCTCGCTGCCGTCAGCTGGGTCCGGTTCCATGCCCTTCCCGAATTTACTAAGTGCCTCGGCAGCTAACCGATGGTGACGAAGGGTCCATTTCGCCCCCTTCACGCCAATGGCATGCAAAGCCAAGTCGCCGAAACGCACGCTGCAAATCGGCCGGGTTAGCCTTTCAATCCACGACCGGGCATTTGGTGCAACGGTCTTGGAAAGGTCCGGTGGGCAGTTGGCTAATGCCAATAGGCTGTCCGACCTCTCGGGGTGGTAGGCAAGTACCTTGACGTAAGGTTCGAGTTCCGCTGAAACCTGGATCACGAGCTTTTCAAGCTTAGTCCAGGTCAGCGTTGCCGGGTCAGGTAGGGTTTCTAAATTTGCGGCGTTTTCTTGGTGTATCTGAAGGCCCATTGAGGCTGGCTGATAGTCCAGCCGAAGGCGGGAATCCTTTCGGTTCCGTAGCTTGAAGCCGGCCGGGAAAGCTTTCTCGAAGCGGATCCGCAAAAGCTGCATAAATTCATTACGTGCAAACCGCAGAACGCTATCGTTCCGTGGCATCACGTCCCAAGGCAGACCTAGAAGACCCGCCGTCGCCAATTCGAAGCCGAGCGGCTCGTCCGCGATAACTTTTCGCGCGATCACGGCTTTCAACGCCAGGGGTATGTGGCCGGAGGCCATCGTAAGATCGGGCTGAAATCCAACTGCCAGAGCTGGATCACGAATCAGGCGCTTAAATTCAACGGCATCGATTAGGCGCCGGCTATACCCGGAGAACGAATGGTTGTTGGAATAGATAGAATGTAGGCGCGCAACCTCTGCTAAAAGGCGCGTCTCTTCCTCAGGCGAAGGTCTATCCGCGAGAAGTCGCCGTTCCAGACCATAGAAATAAAGAAAAACGTATCCGATATCGATATCTGGGTCTGATTTCCCAGATGAAAGCCACCCCAGGTATGAAAATCGCGCGGACGGTGAAATTGATCGATAAGATGGCCAATAACCTAAGTTAATCCCTGGCGCGGCAGAGCGCGCGACATTGAGCGACGCATCTATAATGCACCCGCTGCCGTCGACCTGATACTCTGTAGATGTCCCCGAATAAACCATTCCATCCGGAATTGTGTGGCCTGCGATCACGAGTGAGCGCCCTGGCGGATGCCAGTTGAAGGTTGCCTTCGGCATAAAACGGCTCGCATTCGGTTCGATTTGCACCTTTATTTGTACCCGATCGCGGGTTGTCGACGGAATCTTCTTGGCATGAGCCTGCTTTGGCACCGATTTTTTTCGGCGTTTGCCACTCTTTCCGGTGAGTACGCTGATCAAGATAACGGCCAGAATGATGACGCCGATAGTACCCACTGGTTGACCCCCAAAACCATCCCGTAAGATCTTCGGCCGTGGATGCAAGATTGACCTTTAAAACGGACGTACGCAACTGCAACATTCTTTTATGGGTGATGGGCTTGGCCAACTGATGGCTCCCGCTTCCCCGCATCTCCGTTGGATAGAGGCTGTGCGGAAGCGGTCAGACAAGCGGACATAGGACTGGTACCGGACCGGGGTAAAGCATCGGTTTGATGGAGCCGCTTCTGATCGGAGAAAGCTAAAATCTTCATCTTAATTTTGCCGAGGAAGGGTGACCTAAGGGCGCCGGTCGATCCATCACATCGAAGCGTTAGGCTGCGCTGGCTGCCTGGCAACGCTCCTGCGGACTAAGCCCCCTCAACCAACCTTGCCAGCCGCTAGGCGGAAGGCTTGCCGGTTGAGGCGCCTCACTTGGGGCCCAGTGGGCTATATCGCCGCAAATCCTCGACCTCTAGCGCAGCCGCCTCGTCGGTCTGATTTTGGGATCGGCGCGCCGCCTTGATGTAGTCCAGCATGTTGCCGGCAATCAGCGCGCCGAGCTGCCGGTAGCACTCGAAGTCGCTTTCGGTGAAAAATTGATCAAGCGTGCTTTCATGAGGAAATTTCGGCTTGATGGCCGCATAGGCCGCAAGCTCGATCGGTAGATCATCCGGGCGGCAAGGTTTCAGCAGGATCAACCGGCCAGTGGTATCGTCGTCCAGGTATCTGATAGCCGCGATCTCGCAGGAACTGCGTTTCGGATCAGGTCCGGCTTCGATCTTGGGTTTGAAGGAAATCTCGACGCCGAGATCGACCCGCGCCATATTGAGCGTGTGACCGAGGTCGAAGAACGCATAATCCGGATCGGCGCCGGCATCGATGACAACGATGAGGGCGCAGCGCCGGCGCAGCATTTCGTAGAGGCCGAGATTATCGAAATGCCCCCCATCCGAGAGGTAGACGTATTTTCCGCGATCATCCGATTGGCCCGCCAATTCCCGCCGCAAGGTTGGGATCGCGAAGATCGGACCGCTTTGACTCAGTATCTTGGCGGTGATCTTTTTATAGCTTGGATTGGGCAGCCAAGCCCCCAGCCGAACATTAAACAAGGTCATCAGAAAGGCGGCTGGCGGCGATGAATGATACCCCATGTTCGGGCTAGCAGCAGCGCCCGAGATCGCCATCGCAGTGCCTAGGGTGATGCCGCCACGATCATCATCGGGGCCGGTTTCCAGCTCCCCACAGGCGAAACATTCGGTGTCCACGTACGCGCCCTCACCCATGGAGAGCGCCGGGCCGCCGCAATGCAGCGGTGTGATCGTGAAAGGCTGCGCCTTGCGTTCGGCGCGTGCGCTGTCGGCACCCGAAGTGTAGTTGAGCGAAACATTTATGACATGGAACAGGCGCTTCCTGTCGCGAGTTCTCCAGGTCTTCGGAATGCGTATATTATCGTTAGGGTCGAACTGGGTATAGGGATCCGGCCGTCGCTCACCGTGGTCGCGGGCGGTGCCGAGGAAGGCGCGAATTAGCCGGTTGCGATAGACCGCATGCATTGAAAAACGGTTGAGGTTGACGCCCCAGTCGACGGCAACCGCAACGAAGACGAACGCCAGTAACGCAATGAACACAGTTACAGCCGCCGCGCCGAAATCCTGTTGTTGGCCGCGCCCCAGCAGGCCGAGGGTTGTAGATTTTAGAAACTCGATCAACCACGGATAGATCACCACGGTCAGAGCGACGACGGCCCGGCCGGCAAGTGCGAACACGGTCAGGCCGAACAACGCCGCCGCGGCAAGAACGACGATTTTGCGTTTGCGGCCATTGCCGTATTTAATATTTTCCCCCGCGATCGATTCGCCGTAGCGGAAAGCTCCAGATGCCGCTTTGCCCACCCAGGCTGCGGTTGGACCTGCTGCGACGCCGATCATTGCCGCGATCGCGCCGACTAGGCCGTGCTTGAACTGACAGATAAACATCGGCAGCCACACCGCAGTGGCGCCGAGCACGGAGATGGCAAGAACCCAGCGGAGCTTGTCGCCACTAAGCCGCGCGAGCCATTCGCGGTCAAGATCACTGTATAACCCACCGCTGCGAAGTGCGACGTAGACGGTGGAGCGCAAAATTTCCGCTGTCACGACCCATAGGGGGCCTGCGAGAGCGATCCATAGCACACTCTGTCGAACCACCAAGCGAGCGCCAATATAGAGCATTATGGCGGAGATCAACGCGCTGAATCCCCAAGCAGGAACGTTCCGGAGGAAGGCTCGTACATGCGGCCACCATTTTTCATCCCGCCACCAATAACGAAACCCGACCAGTACCGCCGCCAGCAAATAACCTGAAATGCAGGCCATAAATGCGCCAAGTGGCAAGAGCAGTGGCAGGAACGCCGGCGGTGTGAGCAAACCGCCAAGCTGCGGAGTGTTCCTGGCGATGATGGGCGGAATGACGATGGCGGGAGGAGCAGTTGGCGGACTGGCCCGGGGAATATGCTGTAACGATTTGGCGCTTGTTATGCCTGCCTGCGTGCCCGGGGGCGCCGCCGGGCAAAACACCTTTTGCACTGCGTTGAGGGGCGCCGGGCTGAGCACTGGCGCGGCGACGAAAGGTGCGAGAAACACCCAGACCAGCGTTACCAGCACGATCCGCCAATCGACCGTGCCAACGGATATCCCGACCTTCTCCGCGTTTGTCCCTGAACGGGTATGGCTGGGCAGGCTAAGGCAGGTGCCGGTGGCCGCGAAAAGCAGAGCCGCGAGTGCTAGGCAGCCAAAGATCGGTTCGAACCACCACAATGCAGTTCTACGCGTGCTGAAACCAACCGCCCAGCCTACAGCGTTTAAGCAGAATACTGGCACCGCCGCCGCGGCCAGGGCAAGCGGCAGAAAAATCGCCCAGTTGATCAAAGTATTTCTGATATAGAGGACGAGGCCGGCCCAGGTATCGGCAGAGGCAAAACCGGGGTTGGGCGCGAGATAGTTGGTATAGCGCCGAAGGTGGCATAACTCAGGCGCTTCCGGTTCGGCCAAGTTCGCGTTTGAGTTCGACACGATTGCCTCCGCCTCCTCGACTTTGCCGCCGCGTTGGGCGATCAGCCGGGTTAGCCAGCTGCCGATATAGCCGCCGCCCGAGACGGTTGAAAGATAATGGAACTCCTTCAAAATTCGGGCCTTGGCAAAAGTCTGGATGACGCCGAGGCAGAACGCCGCGCTGCGAATTCCGCCGCCGGACAGGCAGAGGGCAAATAACGGGTGCGATCTCAGCCTCTCATTGATTAAGTCCCTCCCGGCTTGTTCCTGCTGAAGATAGGTCTCGGCCTGAGCCGCCGAAAGGAAAAAAGACCTTCGTTCTTCGAGATCAACCGCCGCTTTATTCTTAATAGCAAGGGGCGCTGGCGGCAGCATGGCTGGATCTTTATCCGGAAGCGGCATTTGTTGCGCATACCGTTAACGTTTTCCGAAAGCAACAAAAAAGACTTATGCTCCCAGCGCGTTGAGAGCGTTCGGATAAGAGAATTCATCTGATCCGCATCCGATAAGTTGCCTTGCGGGCGTCGCAATGCCTGACGGGGTCCAAAAACATTGGTCTAAAATCTTCCTCAGGCGAAGCTACCGGGTGATGCAAAATGGACGCGGTCACGGAATGGGCGGTAAAGTTAGTGGCCAAACCGGCTGGGGTGACGTCGAGACGATCGAGGTGTTACAAAGAGGTAGCAGTGGTTAAATTGACGACGGAAGAGGTCGGCCTGACGCTGGCGGAGGGTAAAGATCTGGTTGGTGGGTTCGGGGCTGTGGGATACTCCAAACTCAGGCGGCAGAAGACGCCATATCCGCCTGTATGAGCTAGGGAGGAACGAAGCTCTGTAAGCTACGCGATGGCCGGACAGACAAGGCCAAGACGCTTTTGGAGATCATCACTGAAGGTTACGTTATCTGCATTGATGGTTATCCCTGCTCGCGGCTTCACCATTCCCCTGGCCGATCGTGCTGAAAAGCGGATACCTGAGATCGTCGGCCAGTCCAGGACCTTCTGTATAGTTTTGCAGGTCGGTCTCTTAATCGCAGTGGCAGGGATTTCATACTTTTTGCCCATCGTTTCCTGCAATCCTACCGATCAAGCCTGCGCCTATGTATGAGAACGTCCTCAACCTTCATCCCCGGTGCCCCGATTCGCGCGAACGAATACACCATGGTCGGTTTACAGAACGGCGTGGATTCTGGTGGTCCGCCCGCCGCGCGAGCGGCCCATGCATCGGCTTGCAGGGATGTCACCAGCGGTGGCTGTCGGCGAACCCCTTTTTTGCGTTCGCCGCGTGCTGTTGAACTCGGATCAATGATGAGTCTACCATTTGCGCTGCCGCCATTTAAGGGCTCATAGTCGCCAGTGCTACCACCGCAACGGGCGATTTGTCATCGGGGCCAAGGCTACTTTTTGGTCTTCCGTTTTGGTTTGCGTTCCTGGCGAAGAGCCGACGCAGCCACAGACTTGACAGCCTTTGACTTTGAAGTGCTGAGCAACTTGCCGGCGATACGGCCGACGCGCTTAGAAGTATTAGCCACTTAAATTCTCCTGAAAAGTGTCCGAAAACATACAGCTGTCGGGCCAGGAGAAGCAAATAATTATTTCGAGCTAGGCATGGTAATGGTGGCCGCAGCGACTTTTACAGGTTTTTAATCGCCACTGCCCTGATACCGAATGGGCGGGATGAAGGTATTAGACCGCCCGCCAATGGTCAGGGATTTTTTTGTCGTTCAAATGCCGGACGCGTGCGACATGTGGGCTGTGGCCACTCTTCTTTGACCAGTCGATCGCTTCTTTTTGAGTCCGGAAAGTAGCAAGTACTTGGTCGGCTTGAGTTTCGACAACATAATCGTCTATTGCCTCTTCCAAGCCGCGATCATCGTCTGGTGAACGCAATGTTTGGCAGCCAGTTCGGCCAGCGTCAGTTCGCCCTTGATCGCCTCCAAATCCACCTTCGCCTTGAATTCAGCCGTGTACCGTTTGCGGGTTACCTTGCCCATGAAAGCCCGTCCTGCTCGTCACGGGAATAGCTTATAACCCTGTCCGATTTTCCGGGACCAGCTCACCCAGAAATAGGCCCAGCATAGGGTCCAAGTCCGAGCGGATCGCTCTCGTTGACTGGACCGTCACCGAGATAAGCATAGAGGTCTATTGAACCTCCGGCTAGTTCCCCAACCGGGTCTCGGGATAGCCACCGTCCGGAGTAGGGATCATAGGCTCGGTGGAAGGTCAGATACAGCCCGCTTGGGGAATGCGTGAACATCCCGGCGGATCTTTCAACCCTTCCCCGCTTTAATCAAGGTGATTGTGTAATCCGTTTGGTAGAAGCTTGTATCAAATCATTCGCCCGAACCTCATCGAGGCCTAAGCTAACAAAATTATCAGAAATAATATTTGCGAACACGTCATCTGGGTATCGACGGGAGTCATCAAATAAAATTGCAACCAGTTGTGCCGCAAGTCGATTTTGCGCTTCATTGAGATCTCTTAGCAATTTTGGATTCGAAACACCTTCGCTTAGGTCGTATGTGCTTCGGCCCATCAATGTTAATTGAGCCACTAGTTGCGCCAGAAACTGTTGTTGTCCAACAGGAGACAATTTTGGAAATATCTCATTAAGTTTAATTCGAAAATCTGTCATGGGTAGGGCGTTTGCGGTAGAGAGCCTGTTGGGAAACCACGTTGTTCCAATATTAATATTCGCGTGTTGCCCTGAACAATCGTACCATTTTGGTTGACCGTCAATGGCTCCGGCTGCCCAGGTGCTAGCGAATCTATAATTGCCTGACTGGTTTGCTTTGACCAGTAATTATAGCCTGATTGATTGCTGGACATGATCGTTTGTTCGGAATGTAGTCTTACCGGACACGACAATCCAGTGTTGCCGCTAGCCGTTGGGGGCGTGTATTGTGGATCTTCTGGAGATCCAAATGGCGTATCCTGGGTTAAGTCGGCACCCGGGTCCAGATTGTTGTCGCCAGGTTCTGCATCTTCTTCCTGTAGTCCGCTCTGATCTACTTTATTGATAGAATCATTTCCCACATACGTGTAGAGATCTGTTGAACCTCCACTTTGTTCCCCTGCCGGATCTCTTGATAACCACCTACCAGAGAACGGGTCGTAAGCTCGGTTGCGAGTGAGATACAGCCCGCTTGGGGAATGTGAGAACATTCCGGCGTAACCGAAGGTTGCTGCAGTACCTGAACTGGACAGCGTGAAGCCATAGGCGTCGGCCGTCAGCGTTCCTTCGGTTGTGCCTGAGCTGTTGGTGGTACTGACGACGGTGCCGAGATGGTCGCGTTCGTAGTAATATTCGGTGCCGGAATCCACCTCACCCCAGGGGAGGAAGCGATCGAGGGTGGTGCCGGAGCTGTAGGAGGAACAGATAGTGGTGCCGCACCAGAGATAGTAGGTGGTGGCGCCGCCGCCGCTTTCGGTGATTGCGGTTCGCCTTCCGAGCCCGTCATAGGCGAAGGTGCTGACATGTCCGGTGGCGATTTCGGTGATGGTGAGCAGCCTGTTTTCGGCATCCCAGGTGTAGTTTCGGGTTCCGTCGGAGAGCACATTGCCATT
>Ga0116226_10004118_pt1 | contig 12843 bp, 11 predicted proteins | sample S1TSphfallax_FD_89692 | JGI IMG/M metagenome (GOLD analysis project Ga0116226, IMG submission 89692) | Host-associated microbial communities from peat moss isolated from Minnesota, USA - S1T2_Fa - Sphagnum fallax MG | ecosystem: Host-associated > Plants > Peat moss > Unclassified | place: USA... | reverse complement strand
GATCGATCATTAAGGAGGGCGATCTATGCGCCAGGTCCGCCCCATCGCGCCAGCCCGCTGTTGGACTCAAAGGCCGGCCGCGCGCGCTTGTGGCCCGGCGTCCCATGACCTAACCGTCCGGCCGCGAACAATCGCTTCTCGAAGGGGGAACCGCCGGCCCATGAGTCTTGCTTTGCTGTTTCCGGGCCAGGGCAGTCAGGCCGTGGGCATGGGCGAGGCGCTGGCGGCCGCGTTTCCCGCCGCCCGCGAAGTGTTCGAGGAGGTGGACGACGCCCTGGGCGAGGCCCTCTTCAAGCTGATGCGCGAGGGGCCGATCGAGGACCTTACCCTGACGCAAAACGCCCAACCGGCGCTGATGGCGGTCAGCCTGGCGGTGATGGCGGCGCTGAAGGCCGACTTCGGGATCGGGATCGAGCGCGCCGCCTTCGTCGCCGGCCATTCCCTGGGTGAATATGCGGCGCTGGCCGCCGCCGGGGCGATCGGCCTTTCGGACACCGCGCGCCTCCTTCGCCTGCGGGGCCTGGCGATGCAGCGCGCCGCGCCGGTGGGCGCGGGCGCGATGGCCTCGCTGATCGGGCCGAAGGCCGACCTGGCCCTGGCGGAGGCCGCCGCGCGGGCCGGCGCGGCGATCGGCGTCTGCGAGGTCGCCAACGACAACAACGCCGGCAATGTGGTCATTTCCGGCGACCGCGCGGCGGTGGATCTCGCGATCGCCAGGGCCAAGACCCTCGGCGCCCGGGCGATCCCGCTGAATGTGTCGGCGCCCTTCCACTGCGCGCTGATGGCGCCGGCGGCGGCGGAGATGTCGCGGGCCCTGGACGAGGTCGCCATCAACCCGCCCCGCGCGCCGATCATCGCCAATGTCACCGCGCGGCCGACGCTGGATCCGGATCTGATCCGCCGACTGCTGGTCGAACAGGTGACCGGCCGCGTGCGCTGGCGCGAATCGATGCTCTGGCTGGTCGAGGAGGGCGGCGTGACGGCGTTCGCCGAGGTGGGCGCGGGCAAGGTGCTGACCGGCATCGCCAAGCGAATCGCCCCCGACGCGGGCGCCATGGCCCTCGGCGCGCCCGCCGATCTCGAGGCCTTCGCCAAGACCCTCTGATCCCGGGTCGATCCGCCTCGATGGCGGCCCAGCCCCACGCGATCCACCCCTTTTGAGGAAACGACCGGCATGTTCGATCTGACCGGCAAGACCGCCCTGGTGACCGGGGCCAGCGGCGGCATCGGCGGGGCGATCGCCCGGGCGCTGCATCGCCAGGGCGCCCACGTGGCCCTCTCCGGCACCCGGCTGGCGGCGCTGGAGGCGCTGGGCGCGGAACTGGGAGAGGGCGCGTCGGTCGTCGAGGGCGATCTTGGCGATCCCGCGACCGTGGACGGCCTGGCGGCGGCGGCGGAGCGCGCCGCCGGCGCGCCCCTGGACATACTGGTGGCCAACGCCGGCGTCACCCGCGACGGCCTGCTGCTGCGCATGAAGGACGAGGATTGGCGCGCGGTGCTGACCGTCAATCTCGAGAGCTACTTTCGCCTGTCGCGCGCGGTCCTGCGCGGCATGATGAAGCGGCGCGCCGGCCGGATCATCGGCATCACCTCGGTCGTCGGGGTCACGGGCAATCCCGGCCAGTCGAACTACGCCGCCTCCAAGGCCGGCATGATCGGCTTTTCCAAGGCCCTGGCCCAGGAGGTGGCCAGCCGGGGGATCACGGTCAACTGCGTCGCCCCGGGCTTCATCGAAAGCCCGATGACCGGCGCCCTGACCGACGCCCAGAAGGCCCAGATCCTGCTCTCGATCCCGCAGGGTCGACTCGGCGCCGGCGCCGATGTCGGCGCGGCCTGCGTCTATCTGGCCAGCGACGAGGCGGCCTATGTCACCGGCCAGACCCTGCACGTCAACGGCGGCATGGCGATGATCTAGCGCCCGCCGGCCGCTGATTTCGAGGTGATGAGGCCTCGAAGGTTCGGGCGCCGGGGCGGCGGCGGCGGGGCCGCTAGGCGGACCGAAAGGAACATGCTAGGCGCATTTTCGAATTGAGCGAGAGCAATCCCCGGGTCGATCAACCCGACATCCCACACCATCGAACAGGCCGGCGGCGGGGGTCACCCAAGCCAGCGGTCGCATGCCAAACCAGAGGAACTGGATCTGAATGTCCGACACACTTGAACGCGTTCGCAAGATCGTCATCGAACACCTGGACGCCGATCCCGAGAAGGTGACGGAAAAGGCCAGTTTCATTGACGATCTTGGCGCCGACAGCCTGGATAACGTCGAGCTTGTCATGGCCTTCGAAGAAGAATTCGATATTGAAATTCCCGATGACGCGGCCGAGCATATCCAGACGGTGGGCGACGCGGTGAAATTCATCGGAGAGCGCCTGGGCGCCTGAAGTACCTGAATCGTGCGCCGCGTTGTCGTAACGGGCCTTGGCATGGTGACGCCCCTGGCCTGGGGGGTGGAGCCGACCTGGAAGGCCTTGCTGGCCGGCCAATCCGGCGCCGGACGGATCACCACGTTCGATCCGACGGGCTATGCCTGCCAGGTCGCCTGCGAGGTGCCCCGGGTCGATGGCCGGGGCGGCGGGGCGGACTGCGAGCGCCCGTTCGATCCCGATCAGGTGATGAGCCCGAGGGAACAGCGGCGGGTCAACGACTTCATACTGTACGCGATGGCGGCGGCCGATGAGGCCGTCCGCGATTCGGGCTGGGCGCCGACGACCGAGGCGGCGCGCGAGCGGACCGGCGTCAACATCGGCGCCGGAATCGGCGGCCTGTCGACGATCGCCGAGACCGCGATCGAGATGCACCAGAAGGGCCCCCGCCGGGTCAGTCCGTTCTTCATCACCTCCGCCCTGATCAATCTGGCGTCCGGCCAGGTTTCGATCCGTCATGGGTTCAAGGGACCCAACCATTCGGTGGTCACCGCCTGCGCCACCGGCGCGCACGCGGTCGGCGATGCGATGCGCTTCATCCAGCATGGCGACGCCGATGTGATGCTGGCGGGGGGCGCCGAGGCGGCGGTCTGCCCGATCGGCATCGCCGGCTTCGTCGCCTGCCGGGCCCTGTCGACCCATTTCAATGATCGGCCCCAGATGGCCTCCAGGCCCTATGACCGGGATCGCGACGGCTTCGTGATGGGCGAGGGCGCCGGCGTGCTGGTGCTGGAAGAGCTTGAGCACGCGCGCGCGCGGGGCGCCCGGATCTACGCCGAGGTGATCGGTTACGGCCTGGCCGGCGACGCCCACCACGTCACCGCCCCGGCCGATGATGGCGATGGCGGCTTTCGCGCGATGCGCGCGGCGATCCGCCAGGCGGGGCTGGAGCCGGCGGACATCGATTACATCAACGCCCACGGCACCTCGACGCCGCTCGGCGATGAGATCGAACTGGGCGCGGTCGAACGGCTGTTCGGCCAGGCGGCGGGCAAGATCACGATGTCGTCGACCAAGTCGGCGATCGGCCACCTGCTGGGCGCCGCCGGGGCGGTGGAGGCGGCGTTCTGCGTGCTGGCGCTGCGCGACCAGGTCGCCCCGCCGACGATCAATCTGGACAATCCCTCGGTGGATTCGCCGATCGATCTGGCGCCCAACACGGCCAAGCGGATGAAGATCGATGTCGCCCTGTCGAACAGTTTCGGGTTCGGCGGCACCAACGCCTCGGTCGTGTTCAAGACGGCGCCGTGACGCGCGCGCCTCGGGCCCGGGGCTCCAGGAAGCGGGCCGGCCGGGGCCCGTTCCGCTCTCTGGGCCTCGCCGCCGTGGCGGTCGCGGCGGTCGGTCTCGTTTCGGGCGCCTGGACGGTTTGGGGGCCCGGGCCATACGACGCGGGTGCGGGCCACGTGGATGTCGTCGTGCCGGCCGGGGGCGGCCTCGCCGGAACGGCCAGGGCCCTGAAGAGCGCGGGGGTGATCGGGTCCGATCTGGCGTTCATGGCCCTCGCCGCCGCCGCGGGCGACGCCCGTCGCCTCCAGGCGGGGGACTACGAATTTCCGGCCCGGGCGTCCCTGGCCGCGGTGCTCGGCATGATCCGGCGCGGCGAGGTGACGCGGCGGTTCATCACGATCCCCGAAGGCTACACCGCCCGGGACGTCCAGGCCGTGCTGCGCCGCGCCCCGTTCCTGACCGGCGAGGCGCCGCTGCCGGCGGAGGGCGCGCTGCTGCCCGAGACCTATCAGGTGACGCCTGGGGAGACCCGGCTGGCCGTGATCCAGCGGATGGCGGCGGCCAGGGACGCGCTGCTGGACCGGCTGTGGCGCGCCCGCGCGGCGGGACTGCCCTTCGCCACGCCCCAGCAGGCGGTGATCCTGGCCTCGGTGGTCGAGAAGGAGACCGCCCGGCCGGAGGAGCGCCCGCGAATCGCGGCGGTGTTCATCAATCGCCTGAGGAAGGGCATGCGCCTGGAAAGCGATCCGACGGTGATCTACGGCCTCTCCGGCGGCGCGCCCCTGGGGCATGGCCTGACGGCGTCGGAACTGGCGTCCCCCAGCCCCTACAACACCTATCGCGTGGCGGGCCTGCCGCCGACGCCGATCGCCAATCCCGGCCGCGCGTCGCTGGCCGCGGCGTTGGGTCCGGCCACGACCGCCGACCTGTTCTTCGTGGCCGACGGGACCGGCGGCCATGTCTTCGCCAGCACCTTCGAAGCCCATCGGGCCAATGTGGCGCGCTGGCGCGTGATCGAGCGGGAACAGCGCCATGCGGCGGTCCAGGGGCTCGGCCAGGGGATGGGATCGTGAGCCCGGCGGCCGCGCCCGCGGACGCCCCGTCCCGGGACCAGCCGCGCCGGGGCATGCTGCTGGTGATCTCAAGCCCGTCCGGCGCCGGCAAGACTTCGCTGTCGCGACGGCTGGTGGCCGATCACGACGATCTGGTGATGTCGATCTCGGCCACCACCCGCGCGCCCCGGCCGGGCGAGCGGGATGGCCGGGAGTATCGATTCGTCAGTCCCGCCGTCTTTCAGGCGATGGCGGCCACGGGCGCCTTCCTGGAGTGGGCGGAGGTGCACGAGCACGCCTATGGCAGCCCGCGCGGGCCCGTCGACGCCCACATCGACGCGGGGCGCGACGTCCTCTTCGACATCGACTGGCAGGGCGCCCAGGCGATCGCCCGGGCGGCGCCCGAAGATACCGTGCGGGTCTTCATCCTGCCGCCGACGATGGCCGACCTCGCCCGCAGGCTGCACACCCGCGCCCAGGACGCCGAGGATGTGATCGCCCGCCGCCTCGGCCGGGCGCGGGGCGAGATCGCCCACTGGACCGAATACGACTATGTGATCGTCAACGACGATTTCGATCAGGCCTACGCCAGACTGGCGGCCCTCTACCGGGCCGAGCGCCTGCGGCGGGCGCGCAACCTCTGGATCGGCGGGATGGTGGACGCCCTGCTGGCCGAGGGCTAGGGGCCCCGCGCCAGCCAGGCGTCGGCCAGGGCCAGGAACCCCGCCACCGGCACGGTTTCGGCCCGGGCGTTCGGATCGACGCCCGCCGCGATGCAAAGGCCCTCGCCCCCGATCGGCTTCAACGCCGCACGCAGCATCTTGCGTCTCTGTCCGAACGCCTCCCGCGCGACGGTTTGCAGCGCGGCCGTCCGCGCATCGGTCGGCCGCTCGTCCAGGGGCGTCAGATGGACGACCGCCGAGGCGACCTTGGGCGGGGGCGTGAACGCCCGGGCCGGCAGCTCCATCACGATCCGCGCATGGCACAGGGCCTGGGTCAGCACGGCCAGGCGCCCATAGTCCGGATCGCCGGGCGCCGCCACGATCCGAAGGGCCACCTCCTTCTGGAACATCAGGGTCATCGCCGCCGGCCGGAAGGCGCCGGTCAGCCATTTGACCAGCAGCGGCGTGCCGACATTGTAGGGCAGGTTGGCGATCACCCGCGCATCGGCCGCCCGGGGCGATCCGCCCAGCAGCGCCGTCTCGTTGACCGCCAGGGCGTCGCCCTCCACCACGGTCAGCCGGCCCTCGAAAACCGCCGCCAGGTCGCCCAGCAGGGGGATGAACCGGCTGTCCATCTCCACCGCCACCACATGGGCGCCGGCCTCCAGCAGGGCGCGGGTCAGCCCCCCGGGGCCCGGGCCGACCTCGATCACCGCCGCGCCCTCGACCGGTCCGGCCAGGCGGACGATCTTCCGGCAGAGGTTCAGATCCAGCAGAAAGTGCTGGCCGAAGCGCTTGTCCGCCGCGAGGCCGGCGGCGGCCAGGACCTCCCGAAGCGGCGCCAGCGCCTCCAGCCGGGCCGGCGCGCCTTCATTCACCGCGATTCGATCGTCGCCGAGTTTCTCAGGTCCCGAAGCTGGCGCTTGGCGATCATCGCCAGTTCCTGTCCATAGAGCCGGTCCTCGATCTGCTCGCGGGTCATCTGGTTGGCGCCGCCCCGGTGACGCTCGCACAGGGCCAGCAGATGCCAGCCGGCGTCAGTGCGCACCGGCGCCGAGACCTGCCCCGGTTGCAGGGTCTCGACCACGGTCCGGAACGCGGGCGCGAGATCCTTGGTGTCCGCCTCGCCCAGATCGCCGGAGATCACGCCGGGCGTCTTGGCGGCCACCGCCTCCAGGTTGTCGCATCCCTGCAGCCTGGCCCGCAGCGTCGCCAGTTTGCTCTGCGCCGCGGCGGCCACCTCGGGGCTCGAGCCTTTGGGCACGGGAATCGCCGCCTGCTTCAGCTTCACGATGGTGGAGGCGCCGCCCGACCGGCGGTCCTTGAGCAGGATGATGTAGACGCCGTCCTTGACCGGGATCGGCCCGGAGAGCTGGCCCGGACGAAGTTCCGCCAGCGCATGGTCCACCTCCGGCGCCATCTCGCCGGTGGAAATCCAGCCCACGTCGCCGCCGTTGGCGGCGGACGGAGAGTTCGAGAATTGCCGGGCGACCGCGGCGAACGGCGCGCCCTTCTGGATCTGGCCGATCAGCTGCTGCGCGCCTTGTTCCGCCGCCTCCATGCCCCCGGCGCGGGCGGCGTCGATGAAGACCTCGCCGATCTGGTACTGCGGCTTGCCGGCCTCGGCCTCCAGGCGCTTCTGGAATGCCTTGATCTGGTCGTCGCCGACCACCAGCCGCTGGCCATACCGGCCGCGGATCCAGCCGCGCCAGCTGATCTCGGCCCGCAGCTGGTCGCGGAACGTCTGGGCGCCGACGCCCTGGGAGGCCAGCTGCGCCAGCAGCTGGGCGGCGCTGGTGTTGTTGCTGCGCGCGATGGAGGCGATCTCGTCGTCCACCTCCTGGTCGGAGGCGATCAGGTCGAACTTCTGCGTCTTCCCCTGATCCCGCAGCTCCTGCATCTCCAGGCGCTCATCGACCAGCGAGCGGATCGCCTCGCGCTGGATGTCCGGCAGGTTCTGGTCGGTGGGCTGGATGCCGGCGGTGACGATCAAGAGCCGCATCCGCTGGACTATGTCGTAGGTCGAGACCAGATCGTCATTGACGGTCACCACGACGCTCTCCGACAGCTCCCGGGCCGGCCCGGCGCCCCCCGTGGCCGTCGGGGCGGACGTCGGGGTCGCGGCGGGCGGGGCGCCTTGAGCCCGGGCGCGGCCCCCCGCCGAGGCGAGGGCCAAGGCGGTCATGGCCGCGAACAATGTCAGCTGGCGTCGCATCTTTCTCCTGGGGTTTGCCCCGAACGAGGGTCACGCCCGGCGATGGGCGCGCCCGGTCGCGCGCGGCTTTATCGTGTATTGCCCAATGTGGCGAGCTTTAGGCGTATCACCACCGACGATGACGGACCCAGCGTCCCGTTGAACGTTTCGTCGTGGCGATAGATCACCTCCACCCGCAGGCAATCGTCCCGATAGACCAGACCCACCTCCGTCCGGCGCCAGGCGCCCCCATCGACGATGAAATAGTTGGTCACGCCCCAATGCGGGGTGGCGAAGAGGGCGGTGTGGATGTCCAGACTGCTGACCGGGACGCCGGTCGGCGCGTCCGACTCGCGCACATAGCTGACCGTGCCCTCCGCCCGGGCGGTGTTGAACGACGCGCCGGTCTCCAGCGCGCTCATCGTGAAGGTGCTGGAATCCAGCCGCAGCCGCGCGAACAGGCGGAGGTTCTTGATCGGCGTGGCGTCGGCGGCGAAGATCCAGTCCGACAGCGACGTCTCCAGCCCGGTCCGGGCGGGAACCGCGGGGTCGCTTTCCGCCGCCAGCCGCCGGCCGACGAGCAGGCTGGCCGAGCGCCCGTCGTCCAGGATCGCCGTGGCCCGGCCGGCCAGGGTCACGCTCTGGCCGCCCTCGTAAAGATCGAATCCGGGCGAGCGGTTGGTCTGAAACAGGTTGGTCTCGTCGAACTCCCAGTCGACGCTGTCCTCGTTGGGGATCCTGGGATCCTGCTTCGTGTTCGGTGAAATCGCGATCTGGCCCAGGGGCTCCAGGATATAGCTGACGCCGGCCGCCTGCCTGATCAGCGGGTAGCTGACGTTCGCGCCCAGCGTGCCGAAGGCGCGGGTGATCGTCGCCGACGTCGGCGCGCCCTGTAGATTGTCCAGGTTGAACACATCGGCCCGCGCATCGACGAACGGCTGGACCAGCAGGCCGTTCGACAGCATGAAATTGCGCTGCCAGTCGGCCTGCAAGGTCGCGCGCCGGCTGTCCAGGCCGGGCAGCAGGGTCTGACCGGCGGCGTCGGTCGTGCCCAGCGACTGATCGCGCGTCAGCACCACCGCGCTGCCGTCCACCCGCAGGCGCCCGCCCAGCACCGCGTCCGGCGCCTCCCAGCGCCCCTCGATCAGGGGCGCGATGGTCGGGAACGTGCCCTGGATGTCGGTGGTGCGCAGGCCCTGGACGCTGATCGCCGCGATCGACAGATAGGAATTCTGGTCCTGGCGCACCGTATAAAGCTGGGAAATCAGCCGCTGGTCGTCGGCGGCGTACAGGCCGCGATCGATGTTGATGTTGGTCGTGTAGACGTCGGTGACCGAATACTTCGCGAAGATCAGCTTGTCCGACGCCTGCTCGGCGGTGAAGCCCCAGGTCCAGGCCGGCGAAATCTGGAAGGCGCCGTTCGCCAGGATGTAGCTTCGGGAGGTCTCCGTCCCGAACTTGTCGCCGCCGGACGTGAAATCGTAGTCATAGGTATAGCCGAGCCGAACCTCCGTCGTCCCTGAATAGAATCGCTTGCGCCAGTCGATGCTCAGGAACGGATTGACGTTGGCGTTCAGCTGCGGCGTGATCAGGATATCCTGGTCCGGCGACAGGGCCACATAGTAGGGTTGTTCAAAGCTGGCGCCGCGAGGACCTGAAAAGGTCAGCATCGGCATCAACAGGCCGGATTTTCGCTCGGCGCTGGGATCGGCGCTCTCCAGCACCGGCAGATAGAGAACCTCCTGCCCCAGCACCTGAATGACCGCGCCGCGGAACACCAGGCTCTGGTGCTTGCGATCCTCGGTCACGGACCTCGCCCGGATCGACCAGGTCGGATGCTTCTGGCCGTGGTCGGCGCAGGCGGCGCAGGGGGTGTAGATCACATGATGGAATTCGGTCAGATTGTCGTTCTTGCGATCGGCGCTCTCGGCGGCGATCCGCACATTGGCCTGCATGCGGCTGGAAAAGCCGGTGGCGAACCCCTCGCTCATCGTCTTGTCCAGGGAGATCGTGTCGGCGAACTGCGCCGTGCCGTCGGGCTCAATGACCTTGACGTGGCCGGTGGCGACCACGACCCCCGTCCGTGAATCGTAATCGACGCGCTCGGCCCGCAGCACCCGTCCCTTGTAGCGCGCCTCGACGCCGCCGGTGGCGACGATGTGGTGCGTGGTCTCGTTCTGGGACAGGGTGTCGGCTTCGAGGAAGAACCCGCCGCCGGCCAGCCCGTCGTCCGCCGGCGGCGTCGCCGGCTTCGGCGCCGCCCGCGGCTGCGGCGCCATCGCCGACAGGGTCTTGGCCTGCGCGCCCGTCGCCATCAGCGCCAGGGCCAGACCCGCCCCCAGGCCCGCCGCCCCCGGCCGCGCGGTCGGCCTGACCTCATCCAGGTTCATGTCGCCCTTCTTTCCGGCCGATTCAGGTCGGCTCGGCGCCGTCCGGCGGAGCCCATACGTCGCCCGTGGCCCGGACGCAAAACCGCCAGGGCCTCGTTCGTCGTCAGGGCGGGATTTCATCCGTCCTCCGTGTAGCAAAGCAGCGTCATCGCCGACAACAGCGCCAGAACCGGCGGCGCCCACGCCGCCAGCGGCGCCGGTATGACGTCCGTGGCGCCCAGGGCGCCGCAGAACTGGTTCAGAAAGAACACCGAAAACCCGAGGCCGACCCCGGCCCCCGCGAGCACGGCCAGATCGCCCAGCCGCATCAGACGCAGGGAGAACGCCGCCGCCAGCAGCGTCATCGCCGCCAGCAGCAGCGGCGTCGCCAGCAGCTGCTGCAACCGCAGCCGATAGGCGGCCGACGAATAGCCGGCCAGGTCGGCGGCCCGGATCGTCGCCGGCAGGTCCCAGAACGCCACGGCGCCTGGCGAGACGAACTTCTCCATCGCCGAGCGGCGATCGAGGGTCGAGGGCAGGGACAGGGATTCGGAGCGGATCGATTCCGATCCGGGCCTGGCCTCGCGCACCGCCGTCAGTCGCCAATAGCCGGGCGTCAGCGTCGCCTGGTCGGCCTCGATCCGCCGGGCGAAATCCAGGGCGCCGGTCTGGCCCACGCTCTGGATGAAGATCGAGACGCCCTTCAGCCGCATCGTCCCGCCCGCCACGGTGCGCGAGCGGGCATGGATGACGATCTGGCCGCGGCTGGAGCCCTGGCGAAGCCAGATTTCGCCGGCCCCGCCGGACGAGGCGCCCTCGCCCAGCGCGCTCCGGCGGTCCTCGAAGCGCCCGTTCAGCGCGGCGGCGGCCGGGTTCAGCACGGCGATGGTCACGACGCCCAGGGCGAACGCCGCTCCGGCGGCTGGCAGCACGAAGCCCCAGGCCGACACCCCGGCGGCGCGCATCGCGATCAGTTCGCCGCGCCGGTTCAGGGCGACGAACGCGCCCATCGCGCCGAACAGGAACACGAACGGCAGCAGCAGCAGGATCACCGACGGCGATTTCAGCGCGGTGAGCTCCAACAGCGGCAGGAAGCCGAGGTCGCCCCGGCCGCCCAGGGTCCGCGACAGCTCGACGAAGTCCACCAGCATGATCACCGAAGCGACCATCGCCAGGGCCACGCCGACGCCGGCGAGGGTCCGGCCCAGGATATAAAGCTGAAGACGCACGCGGCTCTTACAGGGGGCTCTTGAAAGATCAGGCGGCCAGCGCCAGGGCCGCGGGCCGGTAGGCGGGCCCGCGCCCCGCCGGGCCCCGCGCGCGGACCCGGGTCCGGAACAGGATCCACGCGCAGGCCAGGATCACAGCCAGGGGCACGCCATATTGCAGGGCGTTCAGGCCGGGGCTCGCGCTCGCCGCCGCCTGGGTCGCGAAGCCCAGCGTGCGCGCCAGCAACGCCGCGACGGCGACCGCGGCGATCCGCGCGCCATAACCCAGGCGGCTGAAGGCGCCGCCGATCACCGCGGCCAGGGCCAGGAACATGAAGGCGATATTGTACAGCGGCGCGGCCAGGCGGGCGTGCCCCTCGGCCAGCAGCGGCCGGACGTTCGCCCGCTCCCAGGGCTGGCGGGTGTCGGGGAAGAACAGCTCATGCGGATAGCGGTCGGACAGCTTGTACCGGACCCCCGGCTCGGCGGCGATCAGCGGCCGCAGGTCCAGCACATATTCATCGAACGACAGGAAATTCAGCACGCCGGTCACGGTGAATTCCTGGTTCGCGCCGTGGCGAAGAATGAGCATCGGCGCCGCGCCGCCGCGCCGCAGCCGCCCCTCCCGCGCGGTGATCGTCGAATCCCGGGCGGCGTCGACCTGACGGTCGATGAACAGATTGTGGATCGTCCCGTCCTCGTCCATCGACTGCGCATAGACGGTGACCCCGGGCGCGGGATGGGTGAACTGGCCGGGCCTGATCAGCGTCGTCGCGAGGTCGGTGCGGATGCTCTCCAGCGTGTCGCGCAGGGCCCGATAGCACAGCGGCTGCACCCACAGGGTAATGACCAGCGACAGCGTCGCGACCATCGCCGCCAGCCGGATCGCCGGCGCGATCACCCGCCAGCGGCTCATGCCGCCGGAAAAGCAGATCACGATCTCGTTGTCCCGGTGCAGCCGGTTGATCGCCATCAGGCCCGCCACCAGCACCGCCACCGGCAGGATCAGGACGATCAGCTGCGGCATCGCCAGCAGGATCACCTTGGCGAACACCAGCGGGCTCTGGCGCTGGTTGAGCAGCACGCCGATCGCCGACAGGGCCTCGGTCAGGGTCGCCACCGCGGTCAGGGCCGCGGTCGCCAGGATGGTCGGCCCCAGAAGCTGCCGGAACAGATAGCGGTCGATCAGGCGCATGAAGGGGGCGGGCGCATGGGCGGGGGCGGGCTCTTGCGACATAGGGCGGGACCCCGATGCGGGCGCGGCTATCTAGCCCCTCCCTCGATCGGCGTACAACCAACGCGCCCCGGCAACGCGCCCCGGCGCGGGGTCCGGGGCCGGCGCCGCGAGCGTCGGGGGCGCGCATCCCGGCGACAAGGGGCCGAACACCGGCTCGAACGCGTCCCGCAGCGCCCGGTCCGCCGCCTCCAGGGTCGCCTCGAGGCCCAGATCGGCCAGGCTGGTGACGCCGTGGCCGGCGATCCCGCACGGCACGATCCCGTCGAAATGGCCAAGGTCCGGCGCGACGTTCAGGCTGACGCCGTGAAAGCTGACCCATCGGCGCAGCTTCACCCCGATCGCCGCGATCTTGTCCTCCCGCGCCGGCCCGCCCGCGCCGGCCCGCGCCACCCACACGCCGACCCGGTCCGCCCGCGTCTCCCCCCGCGCGCCCAGCGCGGCGAGCGCCGCGATCAGCCAGGCCTC
>Ga0116226_10004116_pt1 | contig 12846 bp, 8 predicted proteins | sample S1TSphfallax_FD_89692 | JGI IMG/M metagenome (GOLD analysis project Ga0116226, IMG submission 89692) | Host-associated microbial communities from peat moss isolated from Minnesota, USA - S1T2_Fa - Sphagnum fallax MG | ecosystem: Host-associated > Plants > Peat moss > Unclassified | place: USA... | reverse complement strand
GCAGGTATATAGTTTCTAAAAGCATCTTCAATGGAAAGAGATATATCACTTTACAATGGCAATATAGTGCCAACAAAAAGAGGATAATTTTTTGACAAACCCCAATAGTCATCAATGTTGAGAAATAAACTTGCAACATTGGGCAAATTTCAAGTCGGGCTTTGCAAGTTGGTGTGGGATATCAAGTTCAACAAAAGGTTTTGTGGACGTAGTCAAACTATGTTGCCCATCTCTCTCTCACATGTTTCATCTACATTTGTTGCAAGCTTTCGTGGAAACCACGAAACCTATCTCACATGTCTCACCTATATTTGTCACAAGCTTTCATGGAAACCACTAAACCTTATTTGTGTGTTTCATATGTGTTTGTTGTAAACTTCCATGGAAACCAAGGGGATGTTATAAAAATGTGGATGAAAGCAAGAAAACTTGGTAGAAAAAATCTCAATTTCACAAGACGACCCAAATCTAGGTGGAACTAAAACTATGGGTTTAGGCGTTCAACAAATTTAATTGAAGCACGTGACTAGGCAATGCACACTAAACTTAACCATATGCAAGCAGAGAAAAATGAAAATGGTAACTCCAACAAAATTTTTGATAAGACTCTTAATTTCAATGAAGATTTTTATTTCAATCAAGTTCATTGACGCTCTTCATGGCCCACAACTGTTTTATAAGGTTTGATATTAAATTGAAGTGGGTTGTGAGTTTTCCAACTCTTTTAGTGCTTTGAATGTACATTTGAAATGTCAATCCCTACCTTAACTACCCTAGATTTGCTTGTTTAAAGAAAGGTTTCACATTATTCTTTTTCATCTTTTATTATAATATTGTGGGAAATAGCACAAGCAACCATGATTTCATAAATTGTATCCATATGCCCTAATCCACAATGGTTTTAAATGATGGCAAAATGGGATTGTAAGATTTCAAAACACCTTTCAAAACCCTTCCTCACACGTTCTATAAATGTAAAATGTTTTTTCTTTGCATCTTTTAGCTTGTGTATGGTTTGCACAAAACAAAACAACTATAAATAGATGTTGTCTGTTAGAAAATAACAATGAAAGTATGTTATCCCATTCACAACAAAATTGAAATCATGGCTTGGTCCAATCAACAAGAAGTCAATGGCAATTAGTCCAAAATGTTGATGTCATTGTTTTCATCAAGAAGCCCAACAAATGTGTGCCAAATTTAAAAGGATTGGTTTATGATTGATTCAAATATGATGGACATGTTTCCATCTTTGTTTTGGAATTGACCTTGCCAACTAATAAGGTAATTATTCCACTTGTAGAACATGTAATGCAAGTTCATGAGCATGCCTAAATTCCTTGTGTGACATTGATTTCCAACTACCTTTCAATGTCAATTTGAGCAGGTTCTCTTAAATACATTAACTAAAATATTACAAGAATTGTGCACACAACTTATTTGAAGCATTCAATTGCAATATCCTTGTTAAGTTGCAATAGTCATCCGTAAAATTTGCACTTGTTCCATAAACAAACTATTGGAGAACAACTATACATTTTTTGGATTGCAAACAATCCAAGTTTTCCTATACAATCCAACTACACAAGAAAATAAAATCATCATATTCACAAACATAATGCATTCTTATGTTGACACTTGAACAAGCCTTTGCCATACACAAGTGAATGTGCAAAGTAATCACAAAACATCTTATCCTAACCTCAATGCCAATCTCTTGACAAATTTTCCATTCACCTAAACATAGAACCACCATGTGTTCTTGGCACTTATGTTATTTGCAAGTTGTTGCATTGTGTTAATTAGAAAAAAAAAACTCTTTAACATCTTCATCCCCAATGTAATCTTGCAATTGTTGTTGTAAATGTTGCCTTCGCACTACCATAGTCATTTTATAAAGTTATATGTGCAGCAACAATGATGCAAGGTGTGTGTGCAAGTTTGTGCAAAAACACAAAAATGAAAAAAACCTCAAATCCCTTGCATTGGATTCTTATCAATTTTTGTTGTCTATAATAGTAGTGCATTGTTGGGGTTTGAAATCAATCCTATGCTACCAAGAATACATGAGAAACCAAACGAGTCACCACTTTAGCATTATGGTGCCTCTTTGGCATTTCACCTTTGGAACATCTCCAATGATAGTAGGAAAGTGGCTTACATGTCATTCTATGGATGAACTCTCTACCATAATGCCTTGAGAATTAATTTGCCCCTCCAAAAGTGGGCCAAATTGATGGGGGCTCAAAAAACATTGAAAATGAATTGTTGTTTTTGGTTGGCCAATCAATATTTGTAGACTACATGTTGATGATTGGTCGGCCGCCCTTATCAACCCCCTTGTGGCTTTTGACCAATTGAACATCTTTGTGAAAGAAGATAGCCCCATCAAATGGTGCCTCCTCCCTTCCAATGTCCCATGTATTTCCTTGACTCTTTTAAAATGTGATGGGCCTATTTGTCCCATTCCCCCACCCCCATTGTGGGTTTTCCTTGTGGGTTTTGGTTGATAACTAATAACATATAATGCATTTTTTATTATTCATGGGTGATGGAGGGGCAAATAGTTATAGTGAACATTGGATGTTAAAATTAATGTAGCATTCCATTTTCCTCTTATCATTTCCTCTTCCTCTAATCCATATCAATAATAGGTTATGGATGTGAAAATTTTACCTTTGTTTTTGTACATTCTTGATTTGTGATTCATCGAGAAGTTGACACATATGAGATTTACAATACATTATTTCAATTATATGCACAATTGCGGTTATTTGGTTATTGATATGGATGAAATATACATTACATTATTTCAATTATGGCCTGAAGTTTGTTATGGGGGTAAGTGGTCCTTTCATTTTGTTGGATTTGTCCATAGGGAAGACACAAACTACCCATTGGTGTAAGATTTGGTCATAAAATTTGGATTGAACTTAACCCAATGTGAGTGATATCTCGCACATTATGTGTGTGATGGATGGGCATGCTCCATAGCAAAGCATGCATCTAGATGAAAAGCTCTAGATTTAATGGGGAAGTTTAAAGTTTGAAAGTGGTCAATCCACTCATAATTTTCTATGAGTTATAGCAAATTAGCACATGAACTAATGATGAATGTGTGTTTGAAGTGGTAGCCACTTCAAGCCACACAATTGCATGTAGTCTTCATTCGTGAATGACATTGCACATTAGTGGATCCTCTTGCATGAGCAACTTCCAAGGGGCAACTTATTGGAGCTAGAAAGTCGGAGTAAATAAACCCTCCAGCTATCCTTACAGCAACATCACCTTTATGGATTGCAACCATAGCTTTAGGTGATAGAAACTTGTGAGAAGTTCATTATAAAGAGCATGCCCAAGGGCTGTAGTAAAATGCCCATGTACAATACTTGTTAGATGAAAATTTGTAGAAAAACAATGTAAAACTGCTTGGGACCTGGAACATTGCACATGTTAGTAAGGCCCTCCTAGTGAACCAAGAGCAAGAAAATGTTCAAATCAAAAGGAGAAAAAAATCATATTGAATAAAGGTTAGTTTCCATGTGCACCACCCACCACACTATTTTTCTGAAACACTCTCTAACCAATGAGTGAAAATCTAGTGGTAACCCTAAGGGTGATGGTTCACTAGTATAGCCTTTCTTCAAGGACCCAAGGACCACAAAAGGTTTTGGGTTCGAACCCAACGATGTGTAGGTGAAACTCTCTACTTGCCAATGGTTTGTCAAGTTAGGTCTGATTTTGTGCTTCCCAAAAACCACATCTATTGGTAAAGCATTCATTCACATGTCATTTCTATTTTTTTTCCACCACATCTCAATGAACTAAAACTAACCCTTTGACATCTAGTTATTTTGAACAAATGACAACATAAAAATGTGCCATTAGTAACACTCCATTCAAAATAATAAATAGTAAGCACTACTCAAACCAAGTGGGTCGGGGTAGGACACGCTACCAATTGTAATGTCAAGTTGGGTCTTGTTTCTAGACTTGTTTTACTCTTTTATTGAAAGTTATACAAACTTAGGGTTTGTATATCATTCTTAATATGAATTGTAGCACTCAGAAGCTTCTTCCCTCTGTCCATATCCTCACCCATCCTTCTTCTTCTTCCACAAAACTAGTTGACAACCCCAATCACAAAAGAAGCCCAAGCAACAACAACAAACATCAATTTGGTCCATGAGTTTGTGCCCTCCTAGGCTGAGTCTTAAAGAACAGGCTGATGGGTACACACTACACACTTATTAGGGTTAACTACAATGAACAAGCTTGAGCTAGGTTTTGGGATGTTGGCATTGCAAAAAGACCATATTAGGAAAATAATCTATAGCCAAATATTATAGTTATTTGTAGTAAAGTCACCCTATCTTCTAGGCCCTGCTTTCACCCTCTATCCCCTCTCTCAGTGGTATATCTACAAAGCAAGGAAATTTTATTAAATCTTAGTATGAAATGCTAAACTCAGCATTTAATGCACAAGTTCTAGAGCAATTATAGTAATTGTACATGTAAAAATGTCACAAATTTGGTGGGAAGACTAGTTTGGGTCCCAGTTATTCGCTTTGTAAGATTTTCATTTCTAGTTATGGGTTTGATGCCCTATAATGCCAAAATTAGCCGCTCTCACCCCCTAATAACGAGAATTTAAGGATAACTCTAATATGTAGCTCATAGTTCCAACTTGATCTCCATGTGCAATTTGAGATACCAAACCAGCTTGGAAGTGAACGTATCTTAGGTAAGCCATAGAATAGCCCTTCAACAAGCTTACACACCAATTGGTAATAATAATGCTAAGGTTGAATTGGAAAATATGTAAAAAAGAAGTCTTAGGAGAAAAAGTTGTTGTTAAACATCTATTGCAAGTTTGGGTCTTAGGGATGAAACACCATCCAAGCCCAAGGCTCCCCATAACTTGTGCCACACCTAATCCACAACTTGGTCCACTTATACAAATTTTCTTGGCCAAGTTGGTCAATGTTTCGAAAGGGCCAAATTGAGAAGTATACATATTTTTGTGGATTAATAACCCATTTAATTTCTGGTCCAACTTATGGCTTATAAATGGACCCAAGTGTTGCTACACATAAGTTAAGTCATTTTGAGTAAGGGTACAAACTTGGTCCCCTAATAACTCACAAATTCAAAAGTATACAATTTTTCAATGTTTCAAATGGCCAAATTTGTACACTTAATTATCAAGTTGAATATATGTGAATTATTCAAACAAAAATCAACTTGCCTACTTTAAAAACATCCCCTTCTTTTCAAAAGTGTTTTTTTTTCCCATCCAAATCTAGTAAAAGACTAGTTTCATTGTTTCATGTTCTACTGATGAAACCCTGCGAATCATAAAAAAATCAAAGCACCCAAAAAAGGGGAATACAAAGAACAAAATGGAAGGACTCGCATCCAAGAAAACAAATGAACCACCTAAGAAGGTAGACCACAAGGAGAACATCAAGTTCCTAAACCCCCTTCGATCACAAGAAGCATATCAAATAAGGAAAGGGGATGACCTCTTGAAAGGACACCTAGCCTAAATAAACTTTCACCTATTACAACTACACGTTTCAAAATAGAGACCACATGCGCATGTTGTAATGCCACTAACACCCTATGTTTAAACTAAAAGAGGAGGGTTTCTAGTACCATTTGTTCCTCACACCATGTTGGCATATTGATGATGAAATTCATCCACTTGTTGGTGTAGACATCCAAAAACCTTTAAAACTAAAGCGAAAAAACATGTCCATTGAAAATCGATCGTGATAAAAACTATCATTTGCTTAAGCCATGACTATTGTAGCAACCCCACAAGAAAGAACAATTCGCAAGGCCAAATCAACTTAAATGGTTCAACAATGACAATGTCTATTAATGTGTGAACACCATCGATTAATAGCACAATGTCAACTTGACAACATAAAGACTGCAGGGTAGGGGGCAAAAGGACATGGGTTTGTTTTCACAAGACTTGAAATCCCGCATCTTTCGCAATGGTTATGAAAATATTTTGCACAACATCATGTGAGGTCATTTTTTCCTCACCATGAGTGTGGCAAAGAAAGTGGATCCCCATAAGGTCCAAAGGTTGGCTACAAATGTCATGTGACACCCCAAGGACTAAAGGATATGAAAGACCCAACCTAATGCACAACATAGTGGAAAAACATTTGAAACCAAGCCAAAAAAAAGATGACTGGGCGAACTGACAACCAAGTGCCCACATCCAACCCCACACACAACCTTAGATGTGTCTAATTCAAATTAGAAACTAAATTAGAAATGGTGTTAATAAAAGAATGGTCATGCAATCTTTCTAAAGTGTTCTTTTAAACACAGTTTATGCCTCTTTCAGCTAATTGATAAAAAAGGCACACATGTTATAATCCCTCAGGGAAGAAGTTTTTGCATTGAATTCAAATGTGCCTAAAAAAGGAGTGGCCCCAAGTAGTTTGCACTTATTGCCTCCAACAAGAATAGGAGAAAATCTAACAAAAACCCAGAAGTTATCATAAGGGCAGCTAAAACCCAATTCCCCAAATAAGCAATTAGAGCAATGACCTTTGAGGAAATCAACCTTACGTCCCCACTAAAAATGGGGAAAGCCACTTGACGACAAATTAAAGGGGTCGCAGGGCATTTCAATGAACCTAGACTCGAAAGTCTCCCAAAAACTTTCATCAAAGTCAAATAAAAAATAACAAATTGATTCCGAAAACCTAAAAGGAGGGGAAACAACGAAACAAAATGAAGGCCTTAGGGCAAAACATCAAGAAAGGTGATGCAACCCCAACTCCTCTAGAAACCCAAAGGTGGGTCCTAGAGTGAAACAACGAAACAAAAAGAAAGTTGGGGCATGCTCCGTAATTTGTTGCACTTCGGGGGTAGGAGAGCGTGCTAGAGCTCTGGAATGGGACTAGAACAAACTCGCAAGCGAAAATTCAAGATGAGATCAACCTACAAAACCAAGAAAAAAAGGTGGTTAATGCAAGTTGAATGGAAATGGTGCAACGGACTTAGTAACGACAACATCAAGCACAAGCTTTACACGGCCTGTAACCTTTGGGAGGATGCACCACTCCCCTCCTTATAGTATACTTTGTGCTTTTCTACAAGGACTACATCCAAATGTCATTTTTCCCCAAGATTCCCAAGTGGGAGTCCCAAAACTGGGACTCTTACTATCCCAAAACTTTGGACGTTCATATATTTGTCAAATCAAATATGTTTTGAAAGTGCAATGACAATATCTTATAGCCCTTGAATTTTTCTTTTCAATGGTTTATAGCATGTTCCAATCGGACCTCATTTGACCCTTGCTTTCAAAGGATTTATGGTTGGGAGCCAAATTCTCAATTTGACTCATGTCCTTTCTTTTGATCATAACTCATGCAAATCAAGTCTAAATGAACAATGCAAATGCACTTTAAACATCTACATTTCAAGACCTTTTTAATGGTATCATGGGGGCTCAATTTGATGTTTTTTTACCTTTCCAACCAAGGTTTTAAACATTCACGACCTTGCACGAATGCAATTCCCAAAGTGAGAGTGCACTTGGGAATCATCAAGCTTCATCCCTTGCATTCTCCCCCATTTGTGAGAATGTGTTTCACACCTAAACACACTCTTGGCCTCATGGGCCCTTACACTTCACACTTTGTCACAAACCTAATGTTAAGGTTGTGACAAAATGATACCAAAAACCACATGGACATCCTATAACCTCAAAAACATGTCTACATGTTTAACATCCTCACTTAGAGTTTTTTGAAAAAAAAAACAAAAACAAAGGAGGTAAAGCCAAAGGGGATGCCAAATATCATGATGGCATGAAGGGGACAACAAAACTTGGTAAGGGAGATGAACCCAAGAGGTAAATTAGAAGGAACCCAAGTGGGACACCTATGGCATTAAACATACAGCCCCATGGAAGCCAACTAAAAATCAAAATGATCAAAAACAAGGGAGACAACATGGGCAAGGCCAAGGATATGGATGTTATTGACTAAAAAAGGGAAGAAACACAAGGAGAAAGCCCCCAAAGAACAACTCGCCCCTTGAAAATGGGCAAGTGAGAAAATAGGCTTTGTAAATAGGTTGCATTAACATGGGCCCATAAAAAAAGAAATTACAAACAAAGCCCCCAAGGAATAATGATGACTAAAGAACAAAAGGAATCTAAAGGCCATAAAAGAAATGAAAAAAGGGAAAATTTGGGGCAATTGGCCTCCCATTGCCCAAAGTTCCTTGAAGATTGTTTTATGTGAGATGGTGTTGAAAGCATTTGCAACATCTACTTAAAATGCCACCCAATCAAAATGGGCATCCAAAGTGACTCAAATACCATGGACCATGACTTCACAACCTCTTCTAACCACCACCTTGAACTAATATGGTGACAAGTGAAAAACAAATGCACCACATAATTATAAGCATAAAGCCTTGCTTACCAATAGATAGAGAGCCTTTCCCACTACAATTAGACGAATGACACCAAAGGGTTTGGCCAAAGCGAAAAACCAATTGACACCAAGAACCCAAGCTATGGACCCAAAGATGTGGTTGGTGGCCACATGATGATGTAACTATTGAAATTAAATGAAACACTATCTAAATTCTCAAGGTCAAAAAAGATTCAAAGATGACCATGCCAAATGGATCACAAGCTAACAAATGAGACATGCACAAGAATGTCAACCTAAAATAATCCATAAAAAACTTAACATTTGAATATGGTTTGAAATCTAAAAAGGAATTCGAACAAGGGGAGTGTGTGTCCAATGGGTGCAAAACTAGCAATGCATTAACTATCTCTACGGATGCCAAAGTTGGGGCAAGATGGGCAAAAACCCTAGTAGCTTGCACAAACTCCTCAACACGCCCCGAGGTTAAACTCCGTCCCAAATAATGTGAAAGGATGCCATAAAAGCAAAATCAAAATCGGGCAAAGTTGTTGACACACCCATAATTGAAAACAAAGTTACGCCATGGTCTTTCTATGTCCAGCTAATCTTCACAAGGGGGGGAAAAAACACCATTGAAAAAAGAATAATAATAGGTGCCAAGCTGCCACACCAAATAAGTCAAGTGCGGTTAAAAGGAAGGTGAAAAGCAAGTTGCACCTCCCACCTAAAAATGAATGGGATGCACACATACAAATGCAACCAAGGAAGGTCCAAATGGAAGGCACTCAAAAGATTTAACACCAAAATCCAAACCCAAGCTGTTGGGAGCAAGAAAAAGCCAATGGGGAAATAAAGGAACCTAGAAAACCATATGGAGAAAGGACCTAAAAAGCCTAACAATGCCTCTAACGGTAAACCATGCCACATTAAGAAAATAAGGTTCCACGACTAGAACATGGAATGTTGCAAAGGGCCCCACTCCTACTTTCAAAGGACAATGATACACTAGAAAGGCTGCAAGCCATTCAAAAAACTAAATTAGAATAAGAATCCAAAGGAGGCTTAAGAATTTTAAAAAGGAAAGGCCTCCATTGCACCGAAGGATAGGGAAGAAGAAAGAAGGGGAAAAATAAAAGGAAGAAATGAAGAAAAATAAAATGAAAAAGAAAGAAAAAATGAAGAAGAAAAGGAAAGAAAAAGGAAAGAAAAGGAGAAGAAATAAAGGAAGAAGGGAAAAGACGGAAAAAAGAAAAAAGAAAGGAAGAAAAAGAAGAGAGAAAGGGAAAAAAAATAACCTACTTCAAATTGTCACGCCACTCCAACTCACAAATGCCAACCTGTTTTTCTCCTTCACCTCCCAAAGGCTCCTCCTACCATCACTAGGACATGGTTGCCCTCCTTCTCATACACATGAACACATCTTTGCTAGGAACAACTTCAAGATTGGTTGTAATTCTACTTTAAACATGGAAGTTCTTCATGTACTCACAATGTAGCAACAACAATCGTACCCTAACATCTTCAATTACATGTTTTCACCTTGACTTAGACATCTCATTATCATGCTTGTGTGTCGGAGCTAGAAAAATCTCATGGGTCTGCCTATGTTTCCAATGGTGGTGACAAGTTCATGTGTGGCCTAGTGCATTTTATTCTTGTGAAAATAATTCTAGTTTTTATGTTAGTTCCAACAAAAAGGGTGTGAGCCCAAGATTAGGTCACAAAAACCTAACCTTAGACCCCTAGTTTTTAACACTAAAAATTGATACCCTTGCAACATTAGAATGCACACATGGAACTTTAAAATCACAAACCATGTTTCTATGGTTTAATTTTTTGTATGTTACATTAATGACATTATTATGTTAATTTTCCAATACAAAGGAACATAATTATCATCTATAATTAGATTTTTGAATTCACTCTTGATACATGTGAATTCCAAATGCAATATTTGTAGTCACAATATTTACCCAAACTTTTTGGGAATTCAAATGGGCAAAGTGGACACCACTTCAAAAGTACTAAGACTAGCATATATATTTTATTAATTTTAATTTTTTAAGGGTACACTGTTGTGAAGGGTTTGTCAAATGTTTGTCGTACTTTTGAACCCCTAATTTTGTTAACCACGATTGATCAAAAGTTCATTAATTGGATGATGCACAAGAACCTTTTCAAAGGGTTAAATGTTGAACTCAACCTTACATTCATTTTGAAATAACGTGTCAAATTGTAATCATAGGAGCCAACAATGTTACTTTATTCAAAGATTGTGTGTCTTTTTGTTCAAAAATGTCTTTTCATAAAAAGGAAAATTTTAATGAATTTTTTGTAATTTTTTCATTAAGTACGTTTATAGTTGCCTCCATATATCACATGTTGTGCATTAATCAATGTTGAATAAATAATATATTTTGTTATAGGTTCAAAGTGTGTAAATTTTTATTAGATTTTACATTTTGTTTTGAAAAATGAACATAATTTCAAATCATATCAAAATATGTTTATTGTTTGATAATTTAGTTTTTCATATTGTAAGCTACAACTTTGTTTTACATATCATGTGTGTTATACCTTGTTTAAATTCTAATGACAATGATAAACAAAATTGATTTAAATGAAGCAAATATAAAGTCCAATAGTCATCATTAAAATAGTTCCAACATGGTCGCTTGGTTGACAATTACACATAGAAATGGTAGGGCTTGATAGGAACATCTATGTGTGTCATGAATATCTCGTGAAATGTTTTGAAATGGAACAAATAGATGGAAGGGAAGAAAGGAGGAACAAGATCACACTCATGGGGGCCAAAAATGTGTCAACAAAGCCATTTCCCAAATGACAATGAATGTTGTTGCCAAGAGGTTATGGTTACAAATCATGTTGTTTGCATGTGGGTTCCATTGGATCCATGTCAAAAGGAAGTTGACACCATGGCAAAAGGTTTTAATTATGTTCGACAACCATGCTACATTTGCAAACCCCTTTTCATCTTCTTTCGCCATATGTTTGTGATCATTATAGTACACATGAATTTATCCATGCTCATGGCTAAGGCCATCATGATGGTGATGTAGTGCACATGGATTTTGCAAATTCCTGTCACAATGCATTAGGGGCAATCGAGCAAAAAACCATGTGCAACAAATGGAGACATGTGATCTTTTAAAAACCAACTACAACAAATGGGAAAGTTGTGCATGGCTTCATTCAAAGCAAGTGTTTTCACTCATGGTTATGCAATGCAACCTATGTTTACATGTTATCCACATGTGCACATGGATCCTTCCTAGGTTGCAAAAGGTCTTTCTTTTTGTTTGATGACATAGTTCCATAACTTTTTGTTAACAAAATCCTTGCACTATCCCCCTTCTTTTTCCAAGGTATTTCTTGGACAGTGCATTTTAGGATTTATAATAAACAAATTGTAGAGTTAATGGAATTGATCATTTGTTCATCCCCTTTGCATATCTATGTTTCATGTTCAATACAAATTGTGTGAATTCTACTCCCTGAATTCTAGGTTTAAGTTGAGTGCACATTATTGTTCATTTGTAACTAATGGAGATGTAAAAGATATGTTGGTTGTTGTTGTGTTCCAAACCATATTTTTGTGTTTTGTGAACCCATGTTAATTGTGTAGTGGATTTAAGTTGTAATATGGAGTATTTTGTAGGTGGAATTTTTTATCATCATACATTTGACAAAAGTACAACAAAAAAGTCCCCAAGCTTTTGCAAAAAAGGTACGTGTTACCATGGCACAAACATTCAATATATTTTTTATTCAACACATTTATGAAGATGCTACATTAACATTAAGTTGAAGCTTTATAACAAAGTTGTTATTTTAGAATTTGGGAAGTTTGGAAAGATGTGACTATAAATCAAGAATATGAAACATTCACTACACAAGTTTTTGGCCATGGATCCAACAAAAAGGTAAGATTGTTACTTGAGAACAAATGAGGTTTGAAACAATTTTTTAGTCAAGAGATGAGTGAATTGATTGTATTGGCATGTGCTATTGTTTACAATATCACAAATATATTATATATTATTGTTCAATACCACTTTAAAAGCATGGCATCCTAAGTCACCAATTTGCATTTTATACCATGACAATCTACATTATGGTATATGCAATAGCATTATCATGTACATCATGAACATGAATAAAGTCACACACAAAAAAATTACGTGATGCCTCCAATTTTAGCATAATAACATTCAATCCTAACAAGGTGTCAACGTCTACTAGAAATTCTGTCATATGCAACCACACCCTTTGCAACTGAGATGCAACTGCCTGTCGCATGCAACTATTTTTGCAACTATGCCCCCTTTTTGGGTGTGTATGCAACTATGGTGCAACTATGATCGCCTTCATCCCAACCTTTGGATGATATCTGTGATATATC
>Ga0116226_10004115_pt1 | contig 12847 bp, 7 predicted proteins | sample S1TSphfallax_FD_89692 | JGI IMG/M metagenome (GOLD analysis project Ga0116226, IMG submission 89692) | Host-associated microbial communities from peat moss isolated from Minnesota, USA - S1T2_Fa - Sphagnum fallax MG | ecosystem: Host-associated > Plants > Peat moss > Unclassified | place: USA... | reverse complement strand
GATTTTGTCAAAGATTTTTTTTTTCCTTTCTTCCTTGTAATCATGGCGTTGCGCACAATCACGTCTTACGGGCCGCAAACCACACAAGCGAATGAAGAACCGCCTCTGAAGTCGTTTCTAGATCTTACTCTAACACAACATCCTCGTGATGAAGAACCCGAACCCCGAAAGGTGCGTGCTCGTCTTGAAGTCGAACCCCCTCGAGCCTAGTACTATCGTATTTCTCCGAATTCTCGCACCCTGATGATCTTGCTGCAAGTCGACCCCGTTGCTGGCGACGAACCCGAGACCGTTTGCGAAGGTTGTTACGAAACTGAAGATACTTCTATCTTCGCATGGTCTTTAGTTCCCGGCGTTGGTCACTATCGTTGGTTGCGCGGCCCAATCCATCGACTGCCTCCCAATAGCAAGGCGGACTACCTAGTTCGCACCATCCGACGCATCCTAGACTTCTTGCAGTTGTGAACTATCACTATGGCATAATTCAGGATTTCACATGTACTCGCAGCTCCTTGCTGAGCTTATCCCTATCATAAATAAATGTTTCAATTATCATCAGATACCTATCGCCATTGGCACCCTATTATATTATTTATTTGATCGTTGAATTACCTCGAATTGACCTTATGTCCAATGGCTTGAAGATTGTCCTATCGCTATTAAACCATTCATTAACAACCCTTCAACTATTTCAAGAATTTCTAACATCCTTGCTACTCTTAAATACCATAACAAGACTAATGTTGTGATGAACACCGCAACCTTGGTACCTGCTTCTACCCCCAACCTTCTAGAAATTTGTCACCCCTAATTACGCAACAAGGTTTCTAAAACTATGGTTATTAACCTCTGTTGAAGAAAAGAACTAATCCACCTCCTTACCCACCAATAACGCATTTCAGAAAAGAAAACAAATCCCCTTTGCACCAAGCACAAACATCATTCCTTATGAAGTCGCTAAAAGCCCTTAATAACCCTACCCCACTCAAATAACCCTGATGTAACTCTTAAAAATTGAGACTACCGCACATGGTTGTGTCGGTATGGCTCACATTTGTTTATAAGTTAACCTTTTAATGGCCACCATGTCATAATTGTTTGTGTTGTTGTAGGTGAATCATATTTTGGTTTGGATGTGGTGTACCATTCAACGTATTTATATTTTTTAGGGTTTAAGGAGTTTGAGGTTATGGTTTGAGGTTTTTTGTTTAGCGTTGCAAATTCTTTTCCTAAGAATAACCTAACAACCTAGTGCAAGTGTTGTAATCATGGCTAAAATAAAGTATAGATTAAATTGCATTGTTGAGTTAAAAACAAATTGAATTGTGCAAATGTTCTATTTTTCATAATTATTGTTGATTCATTTTTATCAACAACAATTATGGAAGATAAAAAATTTGCACAATTTGACTTGTTTTTAACTCAACATGTAGTCAAGTTTATAATTTTTTCAATTGACATTGCAACCTTTGCGCCATGTTGTTATTTTCATCATCAAACTACTCATCAATATCATCATAAGCTCATGATTTCAATTCATCCCAATAGGATTAAACAATAGCAATTGTCAAGTTTAATCTTAGTTCTAGTTAATACACAAGTGGAACTTGATAGAAACAAAAAAACCTAATTTGTAATATAACATGTTTAACATCTCACATAATCACAATAAAATATAAATTGATTAGTCCAACCCATTTGTATATGATGGGTTTAACAATTTTATTATGGTGTTCTCGACTTTGCACATTGCATGTTGATGTTGTTGATAATTCCTTTCGATCCAATACCATTATCTCACAAACCTTGTGAATAAAAATATATGAGGTCAATAATCAATTATTTAGTAAGTTAAAATAGTATACCATATCTAAGTTATGAATGAACAATGAAAATGAAAAAAATGCACATGAATCAAAATAATAATAGTTAACATCTTATGACAAGTTGATCAAAAAAACTTATTTTCCAAAGCAATAATTAGTAGTCAAACAAAGATTTTATTGATAATAGGTTGAACAAACAAATGGAAAATAATAGAAATTTTCTTGAGTTAAATGCTCCTAGTTTACCAACTAAACCTACTAATAATTGATATCTAAGATGTTTAATACATATATGTTTTCTGTTTTTTTAATTTCCCTTAATGCCATGTATTAACATATATTTATGTATATTTTATTTTGGTTTTCAAAAAAATATAAAATTAATTAAATTAAAATTTTAACCCAACAACCAATATATGGGACCGTACATTTTTATTCACATATTTTGTAAATTCAAAGAAAATTGTTCCCTACCTTAGTCAAAGGTTCAAAATAATACATCTTTTGTTCCTAGGGAGGCCACTCCTTGTATATTTTACAAAACATCTAATGTTTTTTTATTAAAAAAAGGGGTATTAAAAGAAATTACCCTTTTTCATCCACCTTATAATTATTTACTTTTATAATGTGGATCATAATTTGGCATGCCATTTTTTCTATATTTGGCTACAATCATCAAATATTTGGCATCCCATATTTAAGAAAAATATTTTGACAATTTTAAAATAATTTATTAAAATAATATTTGCATATGACTCATACAAAGCTTTAACATCAATTCCATTCAAGGTGTAAACATTTTGAATTTGTCAAAAGTGTGCACAAAAACTTGAAATGGTTTTCTTTGTCATGTAGGCAAAATGAAGATGGCAAGGCAAAAATCACATATCCTACCAAAATCAAACTCTAAACCATAATGGTTATTTCACTCAACTCTAAACTTCCCTTCATCTAGGTTTCAATATTCAACTTCAATTCACCCTTTTATGAACCCCTAATTCAAATTGACTATAGAATAAATGACAAATTGTTTTAGGATTGTTGTGCATAGGATTTAGGATTTGGCATTGTTGTGTAATGGTTGAGGGGTTTTTTTATGGTTTAGGGTTTAGGGTCTTCGAGCTAGGGTTTAAGGTTTGGGTGGTAACTTTTAAGGTTGTTATGCAAGGGTTCAAGGTTTTTTTTAATGGTTTAGGGTTTAGGGTCTTGGAACTAGGGTTTAAGTTTCTCATGTTAAGGTTTAGGGGTTTTGGTGGTAACCTTTAGAGTTGTTATGTAAGGGTTTAGGATTTGGTGTTGTTGTGCAATGGTTCAGGGGTTTTATTTGATGGTTCAAGGTTTGTGGTCTTAGAGTTAGGGTTTAGGGTTTTCATGTTAGGGTTCAAGGTTTTGGTGTTAACCTTTAGGGTTGTGTAAGGGTTTAGGATTTGGTGTTGTTGTGCAATGGTTGAAGGGGTTTTCTTTGACGGTTTAGGGTTTTAGGTCTTCGAGCTAAGGTTTAAGGTTTTGGTGTTAGGGTTTAGGGTTTTGGTGGTAACCTTTAGGTTTGTTGTGCAAAGGTTTAGGATTTGGCATTGTTGTGTAATGTTTGAAGGATTATCTTTGATGGTTTAGGGTTTAGGGTCTTGGAATTAAGGTTTAAGGTTTTCATGTTAGGGTTCAAAGTTTTGGTGGTAACCTTTAAGGTTGTTATGCAAGGGTTTAAAGTTTAAAAAGTATATGGCACTAAAATAACCCCAAATCCTAACCCTACACCCAAATAATTGAATAATGACAATTCAACTGCATTTATCTCATAATATCATTGAAAATAGTTTTTTTCCACAAGTATGCACTTAATTTTACAAAAATATTTCTAGTGTGAAAGCTTAGTATAGAATAATTTGAACAACCCTTTGTTCAAGCAAAGTTATCTTTTCGTTGCATAATGGAAATATGATTTGTAAAATGTTGGACTAAAAAATTTGTATATTTGAATAATTAATTCCTTCTTATTGTATCGTGACATTTCAATTAGCTTCTTAGTTCAAGATCTTTGTTAATTGTTTTTTTTTGTTTGAAGAAAGTCCAAAGACAATCTGCCATCATTAGTTGGAGAGTGGCTTATCCATTTCCAAAACATGAATACCACCATAATATTGAATAATGGTAGGAGTCAAAGGAGAAAGATTGCGAAAGAGGGAATTTTTGTAAATTTGTTTATGTAAGTGAATCCATGAAAGAGTGTATCTCACACAATCATATGTTTTCATTTTCCTCTCCATTCCAAGATTTAGGAGTGATTTTTAATTGAGGTACAACAAGGAAGCTCAGTAATAATATTGTCAAAAAAATGAAGTGAATTTTGTTTCCTTCTTTAGCAATCTTTGGATGTAGATTAGTACATTATGTGTAGTAGCCTAGCAATCTAACATGTCTTCAAATTTTTGTATCAACCTCCGAAATGTCCAAAACAAGTTGACATTTAATGCTACCTCTACGCATTGTTTGCAAAGTTCATCAATACTACATCACACTACTCTAGCTTGCATAGAATCCAATAGAAATTTTAAATCATCTTTATGAAATCATTTCAATTCAATCTCACAAGATTGTTGTGTAGGAATAATTTTAGTTTCAAAATCCATTACAACTTCTTTTCATCTCTCGCTACTCTTCACCAATCTTTACCTTAACAATTATTCTACTTCTTGCGCATTTTTAAATCTTCATAAGCGCTCTTACATCAAGTTTGGTCATACTTGAACACTTCGAATTTCATGACAATTCACAAGAAACATCGCACTTATGGTTTTAGTTTCTTCCTTGAAGGCAATCTTTACAACTTTTTTCTGAGGGCAAAAACACAACCACTATCTCTAATGCATCCTCACATTCAAATTCAGAGTTCATTCAATTCCATCAATGCCCCAATGAGTATATTTTCTTCTATTTCATTCAATTTTTCAATGTAGCACAAAACTTATTACTTACAGAACCAAAAATCTTATCCTATTTGTTGTTAGCATTATTCTTATGCACTACTTTACCAAGGATCTAAATCTTACTTAATCTTCTCATTAATATAACTAATTAAATTAATTTTCAACTAATTAACATGAATTAATTAACCTTGGTAATTAACCTCAATTAAATTTTGAGTATTAGGATTACACTTCCTTTGCTTATAGGCTTGAAGGAGACACATGTGGTTGCCCGATTCTCCAACCCATTCATTATAAACTATAAGGAAAATTGAACAACCACCCAAAACTCTTTCCCAATCTTTAGATGAGAAGAAGAATTGAGCGGTTACCCTATCTTCCTTCCCATTCTTTAGACGAGAAGGAAAATTGGGTTGTCGTTCGATCCTCCTTCCCACTATGTAGACAAGAAGGAGAATAGGATGGTTGCTCGATCTTCCTTCCCATTCTTTAGACAAGAAGGAAACTCGGATGGTCGCCCAATCCTCCTTCCCACTTTGTAGATAAGAAAGAGAATAGGATGGCTACTCGATCCTCCTTCCCACTCTTTAGATAAGAAGGAAACTCAGGTGGTCACCCAATCTTCCTTCCCACTCTTTAGACGAGAAGGATAATCATGTGGCCACCTAATCTTCCTTCCCATGTTTTAAACAAGATGTAGAATCAAGCATTCTCTTTCCCATTCTTTAAATGAAATGGAAAATTGGGCAGCAACCCAATTCTCCTTCCCATTTTTTAAGAAAGAAGGATAATTGAATAGTTGTCCAATTCTCCTTTGCATTCTTGATACAAGATGGAGAATAAGGCAACCATTTAATTTTCCTTTCTTGTCATTAAATGGGAAAGGAAATTAAGTCATCACCTAATTCCCTTTTTCTTGTTTTTAGTGGGGACAGAGAATGAGGCGGCCACCTAATTCTCCCTCCCTGTATTTTTCATTGATTGATAATTAGGCGGCCCCACGATTCTCCTAACCTATCTTACCATGGAAAGAAAATATTTTTGCCTCTAGATTTTCCCTTTCCTTTAGGGGGGGAAACGAATCAGTTGGTTGCTTGATTTTCCTTCCCTATCTTTGTGGTGTCAAAGGTCTAGGATGTCTCGTGAATTAGGAAGGAACCTAATTCTTAGTTGTTGTTATGAACTATTACTTAAAGACAAATTCAAGCAAGCTCTAACTAAGTCATTTTTTTCGGTTTCTAAGATGTTTCTATGTTGGAAAATGGTGAAAGGTGTTGGAGTTTTTGAATTGGACGCGTTGTTTTGCTTCACTTTAATGTGAATGTGAATGTTGTAAAAATTGCGACTCTATTTTTGAAGGGTCATGATCCGAATGTTCATGAAGTGAGGGGGACTGGATTTGTGTTGACAATGGGATATGCAAACGAGTTGATTTGACTATTTCACATAGTTATAGCAGACCTGAGAATTATATTGTGGTGGTTGTTGAATTTATTTTCTAATGGTTCTAGAATTTAAGGTTATTATTTCCAAATCCTTGTGGAAGATTTGTTGGAGATTGTTTGGGATCATATTACTTTTGGCTAATGAAAAATGTGTCACGGTTGGGTGGTCATTGGTAATCAGTTTTTGTTGTGGAAGATCACATGGTGTTGCTTGAGGAGGAAAGATTTAAAAACGTAGCAATAATGGACAAGGTTTAGGAGGTATGGTCAGAGGATAATACTATAATTTTTCCTTGTATAAGTCTGGTTCCAATGGAGGAGGTTCAAGAGGCTAGTATAGAGGAGAATATTAAAAATTTTGATGGTTTGGAGGAGGGTGCTTCATCAACAACAGTTAAGGGTGATGAAAAGATGGAAAAGGGAATGAAAAATGTTCCTTGTATGAAAAGAATGGAGTGGCATGGGAGAAAGTGTGAATTGGTGAATTATGTTGGAGAGATTATTATTGAAAGGAGGATTGTTGCATGTGACCCAAGGGAGCATGTTTTGGATGATGATCTTTGTGAAATTGAAGTTGGGGTCACAATTTTGAGTTGTCCAAAGGATACATCACAAATAATGACAATATTGAAATGACCTTTGTCACGAACAATTCTTGATGGTCATTGTTTATTATTATTACTTGTTGCATATGATGAACATCATGTGTTGAAAGATCAGGAAGGAGTTGTGGGTGTGAAGAAAAAAAATTACATTTTTTTGAAAAGAAAATGAAGGGAATCAAAACATGAGGCTTTCATTTCAAGGATTGATCGACTTCTAAGCAATGAATCAATTTGTGCTGTGAGTTCAAATAGTTGTTGTTCTTTTGATTGTTGTTAGTATTTCACTCATGAGAAGACATATTATACGACAAGATCTTTGGAACTTGTTGTTCACTGATAGAAGAACACATATTTTGGATATTCCTAAAAGACTGCACCAAAAAGTTGGAGAAAAAAAATGAAGGTTTGTTACAATACATGATGTTGAAATTTGTGAAATAGCATGGTATAAGATTGTTGGGATTTCGCAATCTTTGTAACTATCTTATAAATAAGATAACAAATGTGGGACAAGGCAAAGGTCACATGGAAATGCTAGAATGAAGAAATAACAAGTAGCAATGAGGCAAGTTGAAAGCAATGTTTAGTGTTGATTGATTAATGTGTTGATGTAATGCCACACCAAATGAAGGGAATTGGGAATGGTAGACAAGATGTTTGCCTTCTAATTATTAACACTTGAAAAATTATTTGAAAAAGGAACAATGAGGTGGGGTCAAATTTTGCATATTTGTTATAATGTTTGTAAAATTATTTGTCATTTATTTTGCTTGTTCTTGTTAATGGAAACAAACTTTTGTGGATTTTTTCATTTAAACCCTTTTGTTTTGTTTTGGTGTGATATTGTAGATTAGCAAGGAATTAAATATTGAGGAGGTATCTCAATCTCCTCTAAGCCAATTGAGGAAAAAATATCATCTCAATGTTGATGTGTGAAAAAGAGGTTCAACCTTTGCAAAATATACTATATGTGAATCTTTGAAAGACTTCATATCTAAAGTTGGAAAAAAATAGTGTTAATGCCAAAAAACATGAATTCAAATTGAAAAGGCATAACAAGCATCAAGAGTTGTGTAGATGTCTTTACCATAGTTGGAAATCAGAGTCCACTCAATCAAAGGAGGAGTTTTTGTGTGCCATTCACGATAAAATGGATATTCAAAGATTGTTTTATTAAGGCTACAAGTGAAAAATAAAATGGTTGTTGGATTTGATCAATTGCCAATAACATTAATTGGAATGATTGCTCATGGGCATGATGATGAGGCATTTGCTCAATATTCAATTGTGGCCCAATGACCTTAATTTCACAACTAGATCTCTTTTATGTTTACTATGAACTTTGGAGAAGGAACATGTTTGTGAATTACAAAGGTTGTTTGATCATGAGTTACAAAATGAATTCTTTGAGTATTTAATGTGAGGGAGTTCACAATGTGTGAAGGCATTAAAGGCGTTTGAACAAGTTGTTGGTGCAAAACCTTTGCCTAAAAAGTTATTGTTTCAAATGGACAATTGTGTGAAGGATAATAAGAATTAACACTTGGTTTTTCTTTGTCATTATTGACAACAAAAGAGATCTTTGAAGAGGTCCATTTGGGATTTCTTGTTGTTGGTCATACGCATGAAGACATTGATGGAAATTTTGGCTACTTGTTAAAGAAATTGAAAGAGCAAAATAACTATGTGTTAGCAGATTTGATGAAAAAAATTATGGTTTCACAAGAACAACCATTCATTCCCCAATTGATCAAGAAATCCAAAATTTCAAATTTTGGGTTCAAGGTTATTTGAAAGATGGACCTAAAGTGTTGGTTGGACACATAGACATGCATCTCTTTTGATTTTTTGTGGATTTTTTTGGGTGGCCAGTGATGCAATACAAGGTGTCTCCAACAAATTCAATTTTTGAAAGATGAAATGTATGCTAGAATCGTGAATCCATATATCAAATATTAGGAAGGTATTTTAGAATGCTTGTCAAAACCAATTCCTCAACAAAGTCCTATATTGTTAGAAGGCTTTTGCTTGACTAATAATTGGAAAGATAATCATGTGAGATTTTATATTCCATTTGTTCCTATATTTGATGATATGGAAGATCCAATTATCCTTCCATATTGTGGTCTTAAAAACATGAAGCCATCCTTGAGTACAACAACTTACACTCTTTTTAAGGATTTACATGAAGGGGATTTTCTTCTTGCACGTCCAACTGGACCTAAAATGTATCTAGTATGGATGGGAAGAACACATAGTGATGTGGTCAAGGATGTGAATGGGGAACATTATCGAATGGTGCATGTTCAGTGGTGGGTGCCCTTCAAGAAAGGAACACACAATAATGCACAATTATATCTAGGTTATTGGGAAGGAAAGTGGAAATGCAACTTATTAGACCCAATGCAATGGGTGACATTGATTTTACTGCTTTTTCATTTCCTACTAAGAAAAATACAACAATGAATAACATCATAACAATTAATGATGTGCATGCTAGTTGAACGAGAGCAAACATTGATGTGGCAAATGAAGTGAACTATATGTAACCAAATGAAATGTAACAATTTTTATCATCATTGATGAATAAAATTAAAAGTTGATTTCTCAAGAAATTTGTTATGTGAGCTCAATGTGGAATATATTGTTGAAATTAATATGTTATTATTAAGTTAATACATGATTTTTTAATAGTTTTGAATACATTTATGTAATAGTAACATTTAATGGCCAAGCAATCTTAATTTAATTAGTAATGATTACATATTAAATTATAATATTATAAAAAATGAAAATTTAATAATATAACACTAATCAAGTTAAATGTTTCAATCTCTTTGTAGAAATATTATTATAGTATTAGCATTTGCTGGCCATTAGATGCTCCAAGTTTTATAATTTGATGACACATGTACCATTTTTCTCCAAACTTAAGTTTTGGCAACCAATTATAAATATTCCAAATGTTATAATCTGATGAACTAGGTACCATTTTCTCTTTATTTAAAAATAAATTATTAAAAATTTCAATAAGTTTGAGAAAATAACAATATTATAATAATTATAAATTTAGCATCTAATGGCTATTAGATGTTCCAAGTTTTATAATTTGATTATTTAGGTACCATTTTCCTTAAAACCTAAGTTCTAGGTGTTTTGATGGAAATTTATTGTAAGAGGTTAATTTTGGTCAAATTTTGTTCATTAACATCGAATTTGAGAATAATAAGTTCAAAAATATAAAGGAAATAAAAAGAAATTTTGTGTTAATCATATGAAAATTCAATGGTTTTAGGCCACTAAACAAGGTGAGTTCAATCCAAAAATAACATTTGAATCCAAAATTAGTTAAATATGTGTTAAAAGTTAAATAGCTCACCATAAACATGAAAACAATGAAATGCTCCTTGGTGGACCTCCGTTTTCCCCTTTTCTATAAAGCGGTAGTGTTATTGAATGCAAGAGGGAGGGAAGTTAATTAGCAATAATGGTTTTTCCAACCAATAACATAATCACATTAGGGAAGGGGCCCAACAAGGCTACCGACCTACTTGTACCCTATTTGAGATTTAAAATAAACCTTGTCCCACCTCCCCCACCCTTGTTTCAAAATTAGTTTTTTCCTTTTTTTATATTTTGGTGCGAGGAACATAGATGGTCTAATTTACCATGCTTACACATGTGGGCGCCCATAAATTATTGATAAAACTGACAACCATGGAAAAAGTGTCATGTCCACCATGAGACACCCAAAGATTGAAAGATGTTGTAACACATGAAGCAAATGAACACAAAATAAAACTTTCGTTAATTTTTTCCACAATGTTTGGCAACATTTTGGTCACCAGTTGATGTCAAAAGGGAAACACAACATGGGAACATTATCTTTAAACCATGGGGTGTAGTCGTACTAACATGTACTATTACTAGTTGTAATCACTGTTTAATTTTTGAATTTTGGATTGTAAGAAAATCATAAATTGTAAATAGAATAAAATTCTATTGTGAATAATTTATGTACATATCATAAAAATTTAAAATCAATCTAATGAGTAAAAAACTGCAATTTACACTTTCAAGAACTTGTAACCATTATTTAAAAGGCTTTTGACACTAAAACCACAATTTGAATTTTTTTTAATGACATATTTTGGGATTTTTTAAATATACACCTTAAAAAAATAGTATCAATTTTTTTTTGAAGATATTTAATGTTTTTTCAGAAAGATGTATTAAATATATTCTAGATTATTTTGTTAAAAATAAATAAAAAAATAGTGGTTCAAAGGGGCAAGTGTGGCTCCTTATAGTGTGATTGGACCCCGTGCACCTTAACCATGGATTATCAATAGATAATGGCAGATGGTACCCTTTTGCAATGTATAAAACTAGGTCTTCAAAAAAGGCATGTTGTTCAAGGTTAGCTTTCTTATAAGGCTAGTGGCTGCCAAAAAACTTAGTGATTAAAAAAGGAAGGACATTTTCCTTTTATTTGTTGGTTTTCATTGGATTTTATTTCCCATAGTTTTTTGTGCAATAAGTCCCACCTTTTGGCCTCTTCCACATGTTCATGAGATACATGTTTTTTCAAAGAATACATCTTGTGGTATTTATTATAACTCATAAGGCCCTTATTTTTCCCATGGAAAACATTATTAGCATTATCATCAATTGGATTGGAATGGTAAACAATACATTGCATGATTTGGAGATTACAAGAATTTATTTGTGCACTATCATTACCAAGAAAAACCCCCAATAACTTGTAGTGAAATGCCAAGGATACCATTTGTTTTGGTTGGCCAAAAGCTTTGGAAAAATAATTGCCCAAGAAGCATTTTCATCAATATTTGATTTGACATTTGATGTTTCTTTTGATCCTTGAATCACACTTTCGACAAGAAAAACAAATTCACCATATTCACCATTTCTTTTACAATATTGTGTCAAGGTGAATGCCATTTAGATACACCATCAAAATTGCTGTCCTTTTAATTGCAACAAGAACACAAAAACATCACCAAGAAAAATGGAAGGGTGATCAAGAATGTTCATAAGGTTGTTGTGTTCTTTTAGTTGCTAAAGGAACACAACAATAACAAGAAATGGAAGGGTGAAATCTAGCACAAAAAGGTCCAAATATGTTGTAAGAGGAGCCAAGGACTATGTTGACTTCATTAAAATCCTACACCCCCATGACTTTGAAAATGAATTACAAGAGTTTTAAGGATACAAATCAATTTTCATTTCGTGGATTATGTTTCTATATTATTGAATTTAGTCATCAATGATTTTTGTGAAAATTTCAAATTATGTTTCATCAAGTCGTTTATTGATATAAGGACTTGGGTAAGTAGTTGTTGATTGGTCCTTTTTGTTTCAAATGTCATTAATGGTATGTGAAACTAAACCATTCATTCTCAAAATCCATGGAACTCCATATATTAATGATTGTAAGGCCTTGAAAAAAAATTTAAATTAAATTTTGATTTGAAGATATATTGACATATTTTGAACTTGTTTTTGACCAATAAAAATACATAATTAAAAAAACTTTCTTAAATTTTTTTTTATTACTATATAAAAAATGTAAGGTTCAAGTATTTTCATGAAAATTGAATTTGTTACCATGCTTCTTTGTATGGTTGATTAATACACTATTTTGAAAACTACATGGACAATTGCCAAATTATGATCTTTTTAATGAAAAATTGGTACCATAAATACATAATATACTAACAAATATATGTTATTTATTGTTCCAACATGAATTTTGTTATATATTAAAACACAATATGCCAAATTAGTGTTGTACAAAAGATTAACATTGAACAACAATTTACAATTTTTTCATCAAAGGGATGATAAATACATTATGTAATATGTATTCATTTAACTTTGGGAAAATGTTTGGTATGTGGAAGCTACATGAATACTTTACAAAAAAATGAACTTTGGCTTTGGATTGGATGGCTTTTCTTAGCATATTTGGACCCAAAGTTGCTATATCCTTTTAATTGCAACATGAACATATAGTAGTAGGATTT
>Ga0116226_10004114_pt1 | contig 12847 bp, 10 predicted proteins | sample S1TSphfallax_FD_89692 | JGI IMG/M metagenome (GOLD analysis project Ga0116226, IMG submission 89692) | Host-associated microbial communities from peat moss isolated from Minnesota, USA - S1T2_Fa - Sphagnum fallax MG | ecosystem: Host-associated > Plants > Peat moss > Unclassified | place: USA... | reverse complement strand
GCCTCCGGCCGTCCGAAAACCGGAGCGCATAGAAAGCGCTGGCCACGAGCCTGATGCTCCGCCGCGTGCCGTTCGGCGGTCGCCACCGCGATGGTGCTCATGGAGATGTGCAAGGCGCCCCGCGCAAGTCCGGCCGCGAGGCCTTGCTCACCGGCGACGATCGAATCGAGTGCCGCATCGTCCGCCAGCATCGTGAAGACCACGGCGTTGCCGGCGGCCGCGGCGCGTGGGGTGTCGGCCAGCAGCGCGCCGGCTTGGGTCAGCGGGCGCGCTTTCGTGGCTGAGCGGTTCCATACCGTCACCTCGTTGCCCGCCTTGACGAGATTGATGGCGATTGCCGCCCCCATTTTGCCGAGCCCCAGGAAGCCGATTTTCATCTGATATCTCCGCGGATATCTCCGCTGTTGTCACCGCTCGTCGTTGTCGATGCCCGGCGCCGCCGCTCGCGGCGCGGGGTTCCTTAATGCCGATGGCGGTGAGATTATGTTGTGTGATGACAGAAAAAGCTCAAGAATCAGCGGCCGCTGCGGTAACAGCCGTGCTCGCGGCCCGAGACCGATTGCGTGCGTGGTTCCTCGATCATGCGTTGCCGGTTTGGGACGCGGTGGGCGTCGACCGACATGCGGGCGGTTACTTCGAGACCGTGGGGTGTGCGAACTTCGGGGCCAGTTTCGAAGCGGCGGGACCGCTGCGGCGGGGCCGGGTCGTCGCCCGCCAGATTTACGTCTTCGATGTCGGGCACCGGCTCGGGTGGCGATCGGCTCATACCGATCCCATCGCCCATGGCTGCGAGTTTCTCTTTTCGCATCTGTATGCCGGCGCCGGCTGTTTTCATACCGCGGTCGATCTGGACACGCGCCTGCCGCTCCCTGAATTCAGCCTCTACGAGCAGGCCTTCTATCTGTTCGCCCTCGCTCGGCTGCATGCGGCGCGTGTGCAGTCCGAGCGGGTCCAGCCGGCGGCGCTCGCTTGTTTGGACCGTCTGCGGCGCGATTTCGGCAGAGCCGACGGTGGCTTCGAAGAATCTCATCCCGCGTCGCTGCCGCTCAAGTCGAATCCGCACATGCATCTGCTCGAGGCGGCGCTGGAATGGATCGATACTCTCACGGAGGCCGACTCCGCCGCGCCCGCCAGCGTCGCCCCTTGGGTGGAACTCGCACGCGAGCTTGTAGGTCTCTGTCTGACCCGATTTCGCGCTGCATCGACCGGGGCAATACGTGAATATTTCGACTCAAGCTGGGAACCGGTGCCCGGTGATGCCGGACGCATCGTGGAACCGGGGCACCAGTTCGAATGGGCGTGGTTGTTATTGCGATGGGCGCGCAGTGCGTATAGCACCGTCGCCGAAAGGATGGAGTGTGCAGCCGCGGCCGAGCAACTCGTGACGATCGGAGAAACCTGGGGCGTGGATCGCGCGCGCGGCATCGCGATTAACGAGATCTGGGATGATCTGACACCCAAGGATACCAGCGCCAAATTGTGGCCGCAGACGGAACGGCTGAAGGCATGGTGCGCGCTACTCGAACACGCGGATGATGCCGCCCGATTCGCGCATGCCTGCAACGGGATCGTGACTGCCGCTCAAGGGTTGTCGCGCTATCTGCGCAGCGACGTCAAGGGGCTGTGGCACGAGCAATGCTCACCGGCTGGCGAGTTCCCACCGACAACGAGCAAGGCCAGCAGTATGTATCACGTGGTTTGTGCCATCGATGTGCTGTGCAAAACGTCGAGCAGTTCCTTGACGAGTGTGCTGTACTCGCAACGAGAGAATCGGCGAGAAGGCATCTCTGGTGAACATAATTCATGACCATTACTGACAAATTCACCGGCGTTCGCGTACTTTGTATTGGCGACGTGATGCTCGATCGCTTCGTGTCGGGGAACGTCAAGCGGATCTCGCCCGAGAGTCCGGTGCCCGTGCTGTCGATATCCGGCTCGCAGAGTTTCCCCGGGGGAGCGGCGAACGTGGCGCGTAACGTTGCGTCGCTCGGCGGTCAATGCACGTTGTTGAGTGTGGTCGGCCGGGATGCGGTCGCGCGGGAGCTCGAAGCGACCATGCAATCAATGGCGGGCGTGACTTGCTCGTTCTGCGTGAGTCCCGACCGGCCGACGAGCGAGAAGATCCGCTTCGTTGCCCACGGGCAACACATGCTGCGCGCCGACGCTGAGGTCACCGCCGCGATCGACGCGGCCGCGTCGCAGGAGTTGCTCGACACGGTCGATCGGCTCGTTGCTCGCCATGACGTGATGGTGTTGTCGGACTATGCAAAAGGCGTCCTGACCGACGCCGTGCTCCGCGGCTGTATCGCGGCGGCTAAAGCGGCCGGTCTGCCGGTGGTGGTCGATCCGAAGTCCGTCGATTTGCGCCGCTATGCTGGCGCCTCGGTGATCACGCCGAACAGCAAGGAGGTGCACGATGCCACCGGCATCGATCCGACCGACGATGATCTGCAGGCCGAGGCGGCCGGGACGGCGCTGCTCGAAAGTGCCGCCGTCGATGCCGTTCTCGTCACGCGAGCGCATCGGGGCATGACCTTGGTCACCGGCTCCCTTCCCGCGCTGCACGTCGAGGCCAGCGCGCGCGAAGTATTCGATGTGGTTGGCGCCGGGGACACCGTCATCGCGACGCTGTCCGTGGCTTTGGGTGCCGGGCTGGAACTCGCCGAGGCGGCAAGGCTCGCGAATTTCGCCGCCGGCGTGGTGGTGGCGAAGCGCGGCACCGCGACGGTCACGCAGACCGAACTCGCCGATGAGCTGGTGCGCCTCGGGAGCGGCAGCCTGCAAGCCTTGCAGGCCAAGATCATTTCCCGCAGCGAGGCCAAGGAGATCTCGGCCACCTGGCGCAAGAATGGTTTCAAAGTCGGCTTCACGAACGGCTGTTTCGACATTCTTCACGTCGGGCACCTTGCGATCCTGGCTTTCGCGCGTCAGAACAGCGGTCGGCTGATCGTGGCGGTGAACAGCGATGCGTCGGTGCGACGCCTGAAGCAATCCGGCCGGCCCATCAATTGCGAGGCCGATCGAGCGATGGTGCTGGCCGCGCTGGTCACCGTCGATGCGGTGGTGGTGTTCGACGAGGATACACCGCTCGAATTGATTCAGGAGTTGACTCCGGACGTGCTCATCAAGGGGGCTGATTACACCATCGAGCAGATCGTTGGCGCCCAGCATGTCCTCGCCCATGGCGGCAAGGTGCTGCGCTGCGAACTGGTGCCGGGGAGGAGTACGACCCGGGTGGTCGAGGTGCTGCGTGCGAAGGTCGGGAACCCATAAACCGACATGACGAACCGAGCCGGGCAAAAGCGCATCGTCATCTATCGGCTGGGCAGCATGGGCGACACGGTGGTGGCGTTGCCGTGTTTCCACAAGGTGGCGCAAGTCTGGCCCGAGGCCGAACGTATCGTGCTCACGAACTTTCCGATCAGTACGAAGGCGGCCCCGCTCGAGGTGATGCTCAGGGAGGGCGGTTTGATCGATGCCGCGATCGCTTATCCGGTAGGGACTCGGTCGATCCGCGAACTGTGGTTGCTCGCGTACTCGTTGCGGCGCTTGCAGGCGGATGTCCTGGTCTATTTGACGCCGGCGCGCGGTCTCTGGAACGCCTTTCGAGATTGGATGTTCTTCAAGCTGTGCGGATTCAAAGAGATTGTCGGCACGCCACTGACCGACGATCTGCAGCATTGTCGCCGGGCACCCATGGGTGCCGATTGCATCCTCGAGGAGCGCGAGTGCGAGCGACTCGCCCGCTGTTTGCAGGCGTTGGGTCCGATCGACTTGGACGATCCGTCGATGTGGGATCTGCGGTTGTCGGAACGCGAATTGTTGATCGGTGCGGCAGCGCTCGGTCCACTCAAGCATGGACCTTATTTTGCCATCAACATGGGCGGCAAGGCGGTCGAGAAAGATTGGGGAGAGAGCAACTGGTGCGACCTGCTGCTGCGTCTGGCGGATCGCTATCGCGGCATTGGTTTGTTGATCGTGGGAGCGGCCGAGGATTCGGAGCGGGCGCTGCGGGTTTCCGAAGTGTGGGATGCCCCGGTGGTCGACGCCTGCGGGGTCTTGAGCCCCCGCGAGAGCGGCGCCGCCATGCGCGATGCCTTGCTGTTCATTGGGCATGACTCCGGACCGTTGCACCTCGCGGCCGCCGTTGGCGTGCCGTGCGTCGGTTTGTACGGGAATTTCAATCAGCCGAATCGCTGGCATCCCTTCGGCACGGGTCACCGTATCATTCACCGGATGAGCGGGATCGACAGGATCAGCGTGGCCGAGGTGCTGGATGCAGTCGATGACCTGATCCCGCGGCGCCAAGAATATGCCTGATGCGACGACGATGTCTGATGTGAAGAATAAGCATGATTCGAGCCGAGCGGCGGTTTTCTTGGACCGGGATGGCACTTTGATCGTGGAGAAACATTACTTGAGCGACCCGGATGCCGTGTCACTGGAAACGGGCGTGGGCGAGGGCCTCGAGCTGCTCGCCCGACTCGGTCATCCGCTCATCGTCGTTTCCAATCAATCCGGGATCGGGCGCGGGATGTTCGAGGCGCGTGACGCCGAACGCGTCAACGATCGCGTGGCGGAGCTGTTGCGGCAGAGGGGCGTGCACATCGCTGGGTGGTATGTATGCCCGCATGTCCCGGAGGACGGCTGCGGCTGTCGTAAGCCCGAGCCCGGTATGGCGCTCGCCGCGGCCCGCGATCTCGATCTCGCCCTCGAAGGGTGCTTCGTCATCGGCGACAAACGCGCTGACTTGGAACTTGCCGATGCCATCGGCGGCCTGGGGCTCCTGGTGTCCACGGGTCACGGGCGGGAGTGCGCCGACTGGGCGCGCGCGCAATCGCGGCCGGTCTTCGACGACCTTGGCGGTGCCGCCCGCTTCATCGCGGCGGCGGGCGCGGAGGACGCGCCGGGCGCACACAGCCCGCCCAGCGCATCGGGCGCCATTCGATGATCATCGTCACCGGCGCCACCGGGTTCATCGGTTCGAATCTGGTGGCGGACTTGAACGCCATGGGCCGCAACGATCTGCTTCTGGTCGACGACTTGGGCGGCCAGGCGAAATGGAAGAATATCGCGAAGCGCCGTTTCCAGGATTTGGTGCTGCCGTCCGAAGCGGCGGCCTTGCAGCGGTCGCTGCCCGGCGCGGACGCGGTCTTCCATCTGGGTGCCAACTCATCGACCACCGCCGCTGACGGCGACGCCATTCTGCTCAGCAACTTTCGCGCCTCGACGGCATGGTGGCAATGGTGCTCGGCGACGCGGACGCCGCTGATCTACGCCTCGTCGGCCGCGACCTACGGCGATGGGGCGCAAGGGTTCACGGACGATCAGTCGCCGCTCGCGCTCGATGCGCTGCGCCCGCTCAACCTCTATGGTTGGTCGAAACATGCCTTCGATAAATGGGCCATTCAACAAGTGGCCGGCAACGCAGCGCCGCCCCAGTGGTGTGGCCTCAAGTTCTTCAACGTGTATGGTCCGAATGAAAATCACAAGGGCGACATGGCGAGCCTGGTCTGCAAGAACACGGCTTCGGTGGCCGCCCGTCGGACCATCCCCTTGTTCAAGTCGCATCGTCCGGACTATGTGGATGGGCAGCAATTGCGAGACTTCGTGTACGTGAAGGACTGTACGCGCGTGATGCTGTGGCTCGCCGCCAACTCCCACGTCAACGGTCTATTCAATCTCGGCACCGGGCTCGCACGCTCGTTCGTCGATCTCATCAAAGCCATTGGTACCGCGCTGGCACAGCCTGTGGAGATGGAATTCATCGACATGCCCGAGGCGATCCGGGCGAACTATCAGTACTTCACCCAAGCCGACATGCGCAAGCTAAGGTCAGCGGGGTACTCCGAACCCTTCCATACCCTGGAGGCGGGAGTGGGGGACTATGTCAGTAATTATCTGTCACGACAGGACGTGTATCGCTGATGGCGACCCGATGGCTTCGAAGGGTATTACTGTCGGCGGTCGCCCTGATGGTTGTTTTGGTATCGGCGGAGATGATCTCGTCCTATGTCCTGTATCGTTATTACGCCCATTTACAAAAGGACCTTCGACCGGAGGGCTCTGCCGTCTTCATGTTGTTAACGGGTAGCATCAAAAAGGCGCGGGGCATTCACGCCCACCCTAAAGTCACGGCCGAGCCCGGACCGTTGTTCGACAGTGACCCGGCACTCGGCTTCGTCATGCGCCCTGGAACCTTCAGCATCAAGGAGGAATTGAACCATACCGTGCATTACTTCCAGGTCACGGTCGATGCCGAGGGTAATCGGTTGGCCGCTCTTCGACCCATCCATTCGAGTCATCGAATTTTCATGACGGGCGACTCGGGAATTTTCGGTTGGGGGTTGAGTGACGAACAGACCCTGCCTTGGGAGATTCAGGAACAATTACCCGGTTACGAAGTCGTCAATTTGTCGCTCACCAGCTATTCGACCATACAAACGCTGCTGCAACTCCGAGCCACCGAACCCAAGCTGGGCCCGGACGACATCGTGGTCGTCGAATATCATCCGCTGACCAACCAATTCAACGTCGCGGCACCGGAGGTGCTCGACGACCTGACGACGGGCTATGAGGTCGCGGTCGGCACGCCGGCCATCAGGGATGCCCGATTACCCTATGGGTATCTCGATCCGAGCGGCAAGCTGGCCATCGGTCATGTCAGCCTTAAGTGCGCTCCTGATTCCGTTGCGTCGGATTGCACGCGGCGGCCATTCGACATGGCGTCGGCCATGAAGGTGACCGAGAGGACCCTCGATGCGATCGTGGCTCTCGGGCCCGGACATGTGGTCATTGCCCACATGTCCGGGCCGGATGACGACCCGGTCATCGACTACGCGCATTCGATGGGTCTCGCCGTTGCGGATGTGCGGCGCGATCGGGGCACTCCGTTCGACGATGACGTGACGTATACCGATGGGCACTATGGGCCGTTCTTCTCGCTGCAATTGGCTAGGCGACTGGTCGATATCTTGCACGAGGACCATGTCATTCCGGACTCGATGTTGTCCGTGTCCTTGGTGCACTGACGGGATGTCTACTTTACTTATTCCGATTAGGCGATTGGCGCTGAACGCCCGACGGATGCTGCGATCGGCGCGCTCGCCACGAGTATCAGTTGCTTTGAGCGGCGCTCTTCGTGATTATGGTTGTCATACGGCGTATCTCTGCTCGGATCGAGAAGGCGCGAGATGAGAGTTTTACTCTACAGCGTAAATTTTGCGCCTGAACCGACTGGAATCGGCAAGTACTCGGGCGAAATGGCCGAGTGGCTGGTCGAACAGGGTCACTCCGTCCGCGTGATTGCCGCGCCCCCTTATTATCCTCAATGGAAGCGGGATCCCGCCTACGGAAAGTTCAGTTATCGACGCGAGCAGTGGCGGGGCGTCGACGTCTGGCGCGCGCCCCTCTGGGTACCGAAACAGCCCGGCGGCTTGATTCGGGTGATTCACCTGCTGTCCTTCGCCTTGAGTTCACTGCCGCTGATGATTCGCCAGATCGCGTGGCGGCCCGATATCGTGCTGACCGTCGCCCCGGCGTTCGTCTGCGCACCGACGGGATTTTTGACGGCGAGGCTGTCGGGCGCCCGTGCTTGGTTGCATTTGCAGGACTTCGAAGTGGACCTCGCGTTCCGGATGGGGCTGCTCAAAGGGAAGTGGCTGCAACGCGCGGTGTTGACTTTGGAGCGCTGGGTGCTGCGGCGCTTCGATGCGGTATCGTCGATTTCCTGCCGCATGGTCGAGTCACTCCAGCGCAAGGGCGTGGACGTCAAGAACACCCATTATTTTCCCAATTGGGTCGATATTTCGACCATCCACCCGTCGTTGGGCACCGGTGCCTATCGGGCTGCGCTCGGCATCAGCGCCGAGGCGAAGGTGGTGCTGTTCTCCGGCTCGCTGGGCGGTAAACAGGGGTTGATGATCATTCCCGCCGCGGCCGCGTTGCTCGCTGAACGACCGGACATCGTGTTCTTGGTCTGCGGCGACGGGGTCATCAAACCTAAGTTGGAGCGGGCGGCGGCCGGTCTACCCAATATGCGTTTCCTGCCGCTCCAGCCGATCGCACGGCTCGGCGAATTGCTGGCGACGGCCGATATGCACTTGTTGCCACAAAGCGCGGGGGTGGCGGACCTGGTGCTGCCGTCCAAGTTGTCCGGCATGCTGGCCAGCGGCCGGCCGGTCATTGCGACCTGCCGCGCCGGCACGGAACTCGATATGGTGGTCTCGAAGTGCGGCTTGGTGGTGGCGCCCGGGGATGCGCAAGCCCTTGCGGATGCGGTTTGCAAGCTGGTCGACCAGCCGGCCCTGCGGTTGGAATTGGGTCGGCGCGCCCGCTCGTACGCCGAGACGAACTTCGAACGTGATGCGATTTTGCGCCGGGTGTTTGGCGCGACGGAAGATGACGTCGAGCATGTCCCCGACGACGCCATTGCCTAGCGGGCCCTTTCTCGAGGATCGGGTCAAGTGGCCACGATATTAGGTGAAACGCGGTCCAGCGTCACCGCTTCTTGAGGCAACATACCTGCCGGCCTAGCGGGTAGGCCAGTGGTAACTCCCATTTTGTTGCCTGAAATTCATGGCGCAGACTTAATGGATTGGACAGGGCCGTCGGATAAATGAGAATGTACTAATAATATGCATAGCCTTAGTCTTCGCACCGTCAAAGTATTGGGGGCTCCGCGATCCCCGTTGCAACTGCTCCTCCGCGCCATGCTCTGCTGGGGTTTCCTCGCCGCACTGTTGGGTTCGGTGCCGCGGACCGCTCAGGCGGTCGAGGATTACCTGTTGAGCCCCGGCGACGTCATCAAGATCGTCGTTTTCAAGAACCCGGATCTCAGCACCGATGCCCAGATCTCGGAGACTGGCACCATCAGCTACCCGCTGATCGGTACGGTGGTGCTGAAAGGGCTCACGCTCTCGGGTGCCGAACGCAAGATCGCTCAGATGTTGCGAGATGGCGGATTCGTCATGAATCCCCAGGTGAACATTCTGTTGACGTTAGGAGTGGGGAACCAAGTCGACGTCCTCGGCGAGGTCAACAAGCCGGGACGGTATTCGATCGAGAGTGGCGGCGGCAAGCTCACCGGGGTCCTGGCGGAGGCGGGTGGCATCGCGCCCACCGGATCGGATGTCGTCATCGTCACTGGCAAGCGCAATGGGCAGCCGTTTCGCAAGGAGGTCGACGTGGTGGCTCTCTCCCAGAGCGGCAATGGCGGGGATGACCTCGAATTGAAGGGTGGCGATACCTTGTTCGTCAACCATGCGCCGATGTTCTATATCTACGGCCAGGTGCAACGCCCCGGCGGTTACCGGGTCGAGAAGGACATGACCGTGATCCAGGCCATCGCCGATGGCGGCGGCATCACCGGCAAGGGCACCACCCGGGGCATCGTGCTGCGACGCAAGGACGGCAGCGGTAAGGTCAAGGAGTCGAAGGTGACGCTCGATTCCGAAATTCACGACCAGGATGTTCTCTACGTGAAGGAAAGCATGTTTTGAACGCACAGGACCTGTCTCAAAACTCGGTATGGCGAGCCATAAGGAATACGGCGGGACACAAGGAATTCGTATGACGTTGCAACAGCTGATCTTGGCAATTCGGGCCCGCTGGCTTACCGCTCTGAGTCTGTTCGTGGGTGCGGTGGCCATTGCCTTCATCGTGTTTCTATCCTCGACGCGCTTGTACACCGCGGTTGCAACCGTGGTGGTCGATGCCAAGGCTGACCCCGTCGTCGGCGCCGGCTATGTGACGTTGTCGACCGGCTATATAGCGACCCAGGTTGACATCATTTCCAGCATGCGGGTTGCCGAGCGGGTGGTGACGTTGCTGAAGATGGATCAATCGCCGGACTCCATCAATCGCTGGCGCGGTGCCACGGGCGGCACGGGCGACATGGTCGCCTGGCTCGCGCTGCAACTGCAAAAGAGCGTGTCGGTCACACCCTCTCGCGACAGCAGCGTCATCGAGATTGCGGTGACCTGGCCGGACCCTGCGAATGCGGCGATTCTTGCCAATGCGTTCGCCCAGGCCTACATCGACACGAACATCGAACTGAAAGTCGATCCCGCCAAACAGTACGCGACCTGGTTCGATGAGCGCTCGCGCGCGCTACGTGCCGATCTCGAGGCAAAGCAGAAAAAGCTGGCCGACTACCAGGCAAAGACCGGTCTCGTTCCAACCGACGCGCACCTCGATATCGAGAATGCCCGACTCGCCGAACTGTCGAGTCAATTGGTCACCATCCAGGGGGAGCGGCAGGCGAGCGAATCCCGCCAGCGACAGATCAACAGCGATCCGGACTCGATGCCGGAAGTTCTCCAGAGTCCGGTGATCGGTAGCCTGAAGGCGGATCTGTCGCGCGCCCAGGCGAAGCTTCAGGATATCGCCACCAATCTCGGCAAGAACTATCCCGATTACCAGACGACGGCGGCGGAGATTTCGGGATTGAAGGCGCGGATCGGCGAGGAAACCGAGAAGATCGCGGCATCGATCGGCAACAATACGCAGGTGTTGATTCGCCGCGAGAGCGACCTACGGGCCGCCTTGGACGCTCAGAAGAAGCGCATGCTCGACTTTACGGGCCAACATGACCAGGTCAATGTTCTACAAAACGATGTGCTCACCGCGCAGCGGAACCTAGACGCGGTCACCCAGAAACAGGCACAGAGCAATTTGGAAAGTCAGACCGATCAGACGAACGTGGTCCTGTTGACCAAGGCGATTCCGCCCATGATTCGCTCGAGTCCGCGCCTTACCATCGACATGCTGATCGGGGGGTTTTTGGGTTTGATTCTCGGAATCGGTGCCGCTGTGGTGCTCGAATTGCGCGATCGTCGCTTGCGGGAGGACTACGAGATGGTGGAACTCACGGGCGCACCGTTGCTCGGCCGGGTACCCCATATCAAGCCCACGGCGCGCGAGATTCGCACGGCCACCATGGCTCTGCGCCGAACCGCCGCCTCCGCTATATGACAAGCTTTGCACCATGAAAAAGATCGAGGCTCAGGTCAAGGAGGTCCCCATTAGCGTTCGTGATCGAAGCCGGGCTTTTGGTAGCATTCTGGTCGAGCACGGCCGGTTGAGCCCCAGCGACGCGGAGGAGATTCAGCGCTTCGCAGGCTTGAACGGACTGCGCTTCGGTGACGCCGCCGTGCAGCTTAAGTTGCTGACCCAGGATGACATCGCCTTCGCGCTGGCGCATCAGTACAACTATCCGATATTGCAGCGCGGCGGCGACAATGGTGTGTCCGACGCGGTCGTCGCGGCGTATAACCCGCAGAGTGAGCAGATCGAGCCGCTGCGCGCCATTCGTGCGCAAATATCACACCGTTGGTTGGACGATTCCAATCACAAGGCATTTTCGATCATGAGTCCGTGCCGCAACGAGGGGCGGAGCTGGCTGGCCGCCAACCTGGCGACGCTGTTCGCGCAGATCGGCGAGCGGACCCTGTTGATCGATGCGGACATGCGCCATCCGTCCCAGCATGTGCTGTTCAATTTGAGCAATTCGCTCGGGATGTCGGCGCTGCTGACCGGGCGGGCGGGCAAGGAGGCGGCGATTCGCGTCCATCCGCAGCTGCGGCTTTTCGTGCTACCGGCTGGCCCTCACCCCCCGAATCCCCAGGAGCTCCTGGCGCGGCCGGTGTTCGACGTGGTGTTGGAGCGGTTCATCGAACAGTTCGACGTGATTCTGATCGATACGCCGGCGGCCACCGAGACGGCCGATGCGCAAATGCTGGCACGCCGGTCGGGCGCTGCCCTCATGCTGGCACGTCGCAATCACACACCCCATGGGAAGATGGCCAGCGTGGTTCGCGACATGGCGCAGGCCGGCGTCAATGTGATCGGCAGCGTGATGAATGAATACTGATCGGTAACGATCGCGGTGAATCATGATGTCGAGGCCGGAGCGGCGGGTAGCATTTTGTACCTCGGAGTCGCGGATGGAACCTCTCTCGATCGAGCGAATGCCCTCAAGCGAGCCGGATACCGTGTGGAGCACGTGGACTTGCGCGATCTTCTGCCGCGCTCGCCGTGGATGTGGCGCGTCACCTGGCGTCTGGGCGGGCATTTGCTGAGCCCTTGGGTCATGCGGGCTTTGCCTCGGCGGCTGGTGCGGGCGCGTTTCGAGCTGTGCCTGGTGGATAGTGGCGAGTGGGTCACACCACGTGTGATCCGGCTGCTGCGCCAACATGCGACCAAGGTTGCCAACTACAACATCGACGATCCGTTCGGCGGGCGTGATTTGGCCCGGTCGACGGCCTACCGGAAAAGCGTATCGAGCTACGATCTGTGCGTCGTCGTGCGCAGCGAAAACGTCGATGAAGCGAAGCGCATGGGCGCCAAGGACGTGCTGCGGGTGTTTCGATCCGCCGACGAAGTCAACCACGCGCCCAGAATTCCGAGTGCGGTCGATATCGAACGATTGCAGTCGGACGTGCTGTTCCTGGGTACCTGGTTTCCAGAACGGGGTCCGTTTCTCGCTCGACTGGTCCAGTTAGGGGTGCCGTTGACGATTCGAGGTGCGAATTGGAACAAGGCGCCGGAGTGGCCGGTTCTGCGAGACTATTGGAAGGGCGGGTCTGTGCAAGGGGATGAATACGCGCTGACCATTCAGTGCGCGAAGCTCAACCTGGGACTGTTATCGAAGGGTAATCGGGATCTGCACACGACCCGGTCGCTGGAAATTCCGGCGCTGGGCGGTTTGTTGTGCGCGGAGCGCACGACGGAGCATCTGGAGATGTACGTGGAGGGCGAGGAAGCCGTGTTTTGGGCGGATGCCGAGGAGTGCGCGGCGGCATGTCTCGACCTGCTCGCGGACGACGAGCGGCGCCGCCGGATCGCG
>Ga0116226_10004112_pt1 | contig 12848 bp, 3 predicted proteins | sample S1TSphfallax_FD_89692 | JGI IMG/M metagenome (GOLD analysis project Ga0116226, IMG submission 89692) | Host-associated microbial communities from peat moss isolated from Minnesota, USA - S1T2_Fa - Sphagnum fallax MG | ecosystem: Host-associated > Plants > Peat moss > Unclassified | place: USA... | reverse complement strand
TGGGACCTATTTTGAGCATTTTTGGGTTTATTATTACAATATTTACTATCAATTTCTTCCACAAATGCAATGCATTTAATTTTGGGTTTTAATTTTGGTGTTTGGACCTTATAATTTTGATTTTTACAAAACTAGTGTTATTTAATGTCATTTGAAATAATAATATTCATTTAAATTAAAGGATCCATGGGTGTATTTAATATACACAAGTTTAACAATTTAATTAAATTTTCATTTCAAATTGCATCAACATTTGATTTCATTAATCATTAAATTAATGGATTTTAAAACAAATCCACACTAACTATGTTTGTCACCTCCATGTGAATGTGATAGTTTTTCAAAATCTCAATGTACCACAAATTTATTATGTTTTTCCTTAAAAAGGATTTGAATATGAAAATTGTCAAACGTTTCTCATGGTTCATCAACATGGTTCAATAGATTTTCAACTTTCATAAAGGTTTTAATCACTTCAATTATTTTTAGAATATATTTGTGTTTTTTGGTACAATCTTATAAATATTATTTTTGAACAAAAACCTTCTAACAACACATAAATGAATTTTTTATAAATGATTTTAATATAATGGACTATAATAATATTCAAAAAGACTATGAAAATCCTTCATAACAATGACATTGTTGGATTGCACCAACCAAAAATACATCATAGCCCTAATTTTGAGCTTGTGACTAAAGCTAAAGCAACACAAAAAAGGAACATGTCAAGAACAAACTAAGGCCAAAAAATGCCTAAACACATTGGTGGATTGAAAAGGAACACTTTTAAGGCTCCCAAAATGAACTCACAATTTGGGAGGTGGGAGTTTTAAATTGATTATAATTTTTGGGGAAAAAAATCTAAGGGGATTTTTTTTTTCAAATCAATAATTCTTTACATCATTAAAAAGATCTTAAATCGTAAATATTGAAATTGCACTCACGTTCTCCATTTGAAGCTATGAACTAAGAATTATGGTTAAAATAATGGTCATGAGTTAAACTATCAATTTGACTTTCAACCATTAAAACCTAAAAAATAGGGGTCAAATAACCTCCAATCAAGTGTGCAATATAGTGTTAGAAAGACCTTATCGTGGGATACAACTTTGTAATTGGAAGTTTTTTTATTAAAGTTTATATGAAAAAGTTATGAACCCACAAAATTGCAAGATTCATAACTTGGAATTCAACATAGTCCCCATGCACAGGTTTAATGCATAATACAATGAGGAAAATGGTGGCTAATCTTTTCCCAAGTTTGGGTTTTGTGGATGTAAATCCCAAAATAAATCCACAACCCAAAATTAATTCCATTTCTATTAACCACCAACATTATATGGATTGTGCAAGTCATTTGTTCATGAGATGCCCATGATTGTTAGATCATCCTAGTCCCATTTTGAAATTCCTACATACCCATTTTACCCTCCAAATGAGTGGAATTAAAATTTGTGCCAAGCCAACCTACCTACCTTCCTACCTAGCTACTTAATCACCTTAACAATCTCCCTACACACCTACCTCCCTACATACCTTAACAACCTATTACATACCTACCTACATACCTACCCACTTAAACCTATTTACTTACCCTAGGTCTACTTATTTACCAACTTATACCTACCTATACGTACCTCCCTAACTACTTACTAATTTACTAGGCAACTAGAATTAGATTTAGGTTTATTAGCTAGCCATTAGTTATTACTTCGGTAACTAGGGAGGTCAATTAATTATGTAGCATATATTCCCTAACTACTATTTAATTTTTAGCTACTACATACTAATTGTACTACTTAATATTTATTAGTTCCTACTAAATGGTACTTACTAAGTAAATTACATGTACACACAACTATAAATCTTGAAGGGAAAATATAAATTAAATTTGTGAACACAATTAAATTTCAAGAATTTTTTTTTCACAAATCATTTAAAATTTTATACATTATTGTGCACATAAATGAATAAATCTTTGAAAGATCTTGAAAAAAAAGTATTCATTTGTTTTATTTGAGATAAACATGAAGAAGAGAATGCATTTCAAAGTTTGAATGTTGGAAAGATTTGAAATGGAACATGTTAATAACAAAGTTTCACAATTTTTATCAAAACATATAGGTGTGGTGAGTTGGTTAAAGAGTTGGTAAGTACATGTGGCTAAAGACATCAAGAACTCAACTCCCATTCCTTACATGCTTAAAGGAATATGTGAAAATGGTGTACAACCATAGGCTATGGAATTTATGATTTACCCACCACAACCTAAGTGGGTAGCTAGCATCTACTTATGAACCTATTTTATGACCCACCTATCTTCATTTAATTAAAAAATTAAGGTATGCATTTTTTAAATTAAAAAATTAGCCCAAAAAAATTGTTGCCAAAAACTTTTGTTGTATGATTTAACCAATCAAATTTCCCACCACTTGATTAATCAAAAAGATCACTAGTCAAATTGGTCATGTCAAAAACAACTTGACCAAAAGGACTAAGTGGTTTTTTTACTAATGTCCAATACGGGTATTTTGGTCAATATTTCCAATAGAAAAATTCATGATTTGTAATAACTCCATGCACTTAGAGGTTAAAAGGGCATGTGAGAACTTTGGGATGGGATTAAAATGAAGGTCATAGACAAATTAAGTTACATTGTCCAAATAATACATTGGTTAACACAAATTGAACTCACATGATGTTCAACTTCAATCATGGGCAACCCAAATTCATTTGATTCATACATCCCAAACCTTTGGAAGGATGCACTGCTTTTCTTCCTATAATATATTTTGTGATTAAAAATGAAGACCACATTTAAATGGTTTTTTTTTTTTGAAAATTTTCGAAACTATCAAGTTATGAATTTTGTTACTTTGTGGGTTCATAATTCGCACATAAAAGTTATAGTTGAAAAGATAAAAAATAAATTATATTTTTTAAAAGTATATTTTCAATGCCATATTGCACACTCTAATTATTAATCATTTGGCCTTTATTGCTTAAGCTTTAATGGTTGAGCATTAAATTATCAAATTGACTCCATAACTTTTTTTTAAATATTTAAAATGTGTTTTAAATCTTCAAATGGAATTTATAAGCCCATTTTAGATATTTAATCATTGAGACCTCATTAATGGTTTGTAAAAAGTTCAATTTGGATAGGTTTTTTTATTTACAACCTTATCCCAAAGATTTGGGACATGCTAAACTCCAACTCCCAAAATGAGAATCCATTTGAAAAGTTTAGAACTCACTTCCTTACATTTTTGCCCATTTGTGGAAATGTGCAATAATACTAGGAAAATTTCTTGATTTTTGTTTTTGTTCATGCCTTAACCTTAGTTGTAAACCCAAGGCTAGGATCACAATAACAACCCAATATAAGAACATTCTCATGACATGGACTTTTGAAAGATGTTTGTGGTCCATTGAAGGTGGCATGAAGTTGTCCAAGCTTGTTATAACTATTCCTCGATTCATGTTTGAACTATGCGTGACAACCACTTTGAAGGCATTGGAAAATCAAACTCCATGGTGGGATTTTGCTAATTTGAAAAATGGTGGTCATCAAGTGTAATAATCACCTTCATGGGTTTGTGTGATTCAATGTTAGGCTACTATTACAATTCATGGTTTTTAAAGTTGTCCACGTTGACCACCTTGTCCACTTTGACTAATCAACATGCCCATTTTGACCAAAGGCTGGTGGATTGAATGTGAATTGTTTATTTTTTACTAGTGAATTTGATTAGAATCGCTAGAATAACTATTTATCAAATTGAGTATTCAATCAAGTTGAACAAAAAATTGACCACCTTGGTTAAAATGGTCAATGGGTTATAGTTTAATGGGACATCTAATCAAGTTGGACAAAACAAAGTGACATGATTGTTCAAAATACTTACACATGTTAGTAATAATTTATTTATTATACTAAATAGATAGGTTAGGTAAGTAGCATATGTGTACCTATCTATCTACCTAGTTAATACTTTGGCTAAGTAGGTAGCTTGGGCCTATTTACCTATATTTTAGGTTTATTTACCTATTGACATAAATGGTGATGTGAAATAAACATGTGAATTAACAATTTTGACAAAAATTGTCACCTTTTGGAGGTGTGGTCCATTGGTAAGGAAATTTTGTTTATCATTGTGGAGGTGAAAAGTTCAATTCTTTATACTTGTAACATATGTGCATGCCTAAAACACTAGAGTAGGTAGGTTAGGTAGGTTAAATTAGGCTACGCTTACTAGCTTCCTACCTCCTTGCCTTTTACAACCTACTTAAACCTATTATTATTTACCTACTTAGAAAATATTTTCAAAATAATACTATAGAAAAGAAATGATTTAATTTTAGGTCAATAAAAAAGACCACCCAATCGCCATGGTGGGTCCAAACCAACTTGTCCAAATTAACAAGGCAGTCTTTTTATGCTCATCATTTTGAATTTTTTTGATGAAAATTTCCAATAAAAAAACCTTGTTTTTGTAATAGTGACAAATTTGAAAAGTGGTGACCACCAATGTGTGTATGGTAGTTCAACCTTCAAAGGTGTGATTCCATTGCAAGCTATGAAATTTTCCATTCTGCAAGCTTTTACAAATTTGAAAAACAAGGCCATCCAAAGTTTGAACACCAACCAATGAAGCTCACTATAAAGGAAACTAACCCTTCATTTATTTATTGAAAATGAAGAAACTAAAAATCAAAGAATCTTACTTGAATGGTCTTTTCAAATAATATTCATTTTGAACTTGATGAGTATGTTTTCATCCACATACTTACATGATAATATAATCACCAACATTTTTTTTCATTGTCTTTTCTTATGCAAATTTCAATTAAAATAGGCATTGAACATATTTGAACTCAATAAAAAATACCAATTAATTACAACAATTAGGTACTTGTTAGTAAATCACTCATCTTCATGTGAATAATTTCAATCATGTTTATTTTGATTGAAATCTATCATGTCCATTTTGATTAACATGTTAATTTGTGTGGCATTATATATATATATATAATTTTAATTTGAACTTTTCAACCAGTCATTACAATGTCTAGGTTTTTAATATTTTAAAAATTCTATTGAATCACAAAGGCAAATTGGTGTTGATTTAAATGCAACTAGAAGCATTTTTTTAACTCAATGTTGTTAACCTAAGTTAAACCTATAACATGGCTAATTTTAATCACATTCATAGGATGTCAAGATTGAAATTTGAATCCTCGCCTCCACAACCATATGGCAAGTCTTAATCAACCAACCACCATGCTTCATGCGATGACAAATTTTGTAATTACATAAATATAAACACAATACATTTTAAAATTGTGAACATTAAAATATTAAAATATAATAATTTAAGTTCATAATGAAAATTTCATATGTAAGTAGGTAATGTAGGTGGTGCATATATGCATGGTAGGTAGTAGGTAATACCTCCCTATTTACCTACTTACCTACTTAATGCACTTAATACTTTAAGGTAAATAATAATAATTTTAATAATTAAAATATAAATCTGAATTTCAATTGGGGTTATAAATTCAAATAAAATATAATTTCATTTGATTAATTAATAATTTTCTAATTTGAAATAAATTTCACACATGAAAATTTGTGATTAGTTTCACGTGTATATAATTTCATAATTAAATTTTAAGTAAATAAAACATCATATACATTATGCCACATAAGACATCATGTGAATAACATGTTTAGTAACAACAATCACATGTGATGACATGTCACCATTTATGTTATATTATAATGATTGAATTTAGTCATGATGTAACACTATGATTTTCACATATGTCCTCCATGCCTCACAATGTGTCATTTGTAATGTTTGTTTTGATTAAAATGAAAACTAAACTTAGTCATAATCGACATTGCTATTTTCATAATTAGTCAAAATAAACATTATTAATCATGTCAAATTTTTTAATTCAAATAATGAAGAACACATGTTTTTGTTGTAATGAATTTAATATGATACTTTATCCAAATTAATATTGAACATTTTTGTTAAAATTTGGCATGAATTTTAAGCATAATGACCCAAGCTCTCCATCTTAATATCTTTTTCTCATTAAATTTGTGATGTTGTTCACTTGCCAGTCATCCATAAGAATATTTAGCCAAATTTGGTGATTTTGAAAATATGAAAAAAGAAAAATCCTAAACACCTCTTTTGTTGTACACAATTGTAGCAATTTTTAGCAATTTTATGATTCAAAAGTTCAAAAAAACTATAATATAATTTTCTTTCTCCAAAATAATCACATAATGATAAAAATTCATTAGAAAAAATCATTATTTCATCTTTTTTAATTTCATAAATTCATGTTCAAAATTACCCTATTGATTATATATGAAACATTAAGTATATCAAGCATTTAACTATGTTCATGTTTTCATTCAAATGTAACCTAGGGGAAATTATTCTTTGCATATTTTGTGAAACATATGAGATAAAGGGTATTTTTTGGCGATGATATGAAGTAATAGGACGTTAGAAGAATATTTTATAAGAATTAAAAATATTCTAGATATATAATCTAGGCATATTTCCATAATACAAACCTTATTTATATTTTTTAATTATATATATATCATAAATTACAACTTATATTTTTTTGCACATTGTTTGGAAAAAAATTGAAGTAACTTCCCCTAGAATGTAACAAAACTTATTCACCATATATGCAAATAGCATACATATCACATCCAATCTTCATGAAATTGAAACTTCAACCTTTTTAACCTAACAAAAAACATTTTGTTTTTTATGAAGCATTTCAAATGATGTAATTTTACTACTCAAAATCATGTATAAATATTCATAAAAGACCATAGTAAATAACCAAATTAAAACATATATTCAAGTTTTTTTCAATTTTATGTCTTCATATTCATCAATATATGGCCATTTATAAATTTTCAGAATGATTCAATTTCACAAAAGATTAAATAGAAATTTAGCATTGATCAACTACCAACTATCCATTATTTATTATTCACTAAATGACCAATGAAACATCTTGAAATTACACAAAAATCATTGAGGTGTAAATTCACAAATATAAAAACATTATGCATTTTATTTCATTAGAATCCAATGTTTAAAACTTTTGCAATAATTCTTCAAAATCAAGGGATTGTAGGATTTTATTACATACAACAAATCCTTGGCTACTTTCATAAGGATCACACCCACATGCTATTCAATCCAAGGACTAACAAGGTAATTCTAAGTTGTAATGTTAACTTTGATAAAACATGCATTAGATGTGTTTAATCTTTGGAGTAAAACATGCATTTAATGTGTTTAATCTTTGGAGTAAAACATCACAACAAAAGAACTTGGCCCATGTGTTTTACTTTTGGAGCAAGACACCACAACAAAGGGTTTTGAGAATTTCAAATAACTACATGAGATTAAAGTATTATTGAATGTGTTGTAGTCATCCACAAAAAATGAATTTCAAAGATACTTTAGTCTTTTTGATACATCAAATCTAATGCAAGGAATAAGTTTCCTTCAACTTGTGATATTTTTTCAAAAATTATCAAAGCTAATGGTGAATGCAAACAATCATTAAAATTCAATTAAACAAAAATTATTTATACAACCTTAAGCTTAGGCTCATGACCAAGGCTTTGACAAGCCAAATGGATAAAGGGTAAAAAAATAAATTAAGACAAGGAAGGCACCCAAATTCATTCCCCTTGTGAAAGGAAATTACATGAGAATGCAAGGAGTCCCAAAACTCTCAAGTGCATTTTCACTCCTGATAACTTGAAGTTTTGGGGCATCTTGTAATTTTTGAATAAAATTTGAAGCTTCAAACCTTGTCCAAATTGGTCCCTTTTTAGACCATTGGAACTTTTTTGAAGAATTAGTATTTAAAGTGGGGCCATATTCCTAGTTTGAACATTTGAAATTGTTAATAAGTCTTTCTATTCCCATTAAATTTTCAACTTTTGAATTTTCCAACAATAGGTACATTAACATTACAAATTTTAAATCTATCTACAACTCCTAGACTCACATGTACTCAAATTGCACATAGCTTCAAGAAAAATATTGCTAAAAAATATTACTTTCATATTTCAAGTGAAAGATAACACAAAATCAAATTAATATTAAAAAGTTTCCTTGAATAGGTCTGTCCTTTTAGTCTTTATACTAATTAATTCAAATTTTAAATAATCATAATAGACCATTTAAATAATCATTAGTGAGTATTTAATGAACAATCCCAAAAATTTAAAAATCATGCCTTGTTTAACCACATATTTCACTATCCATTCTCCCAATTATAGGTTCTATAGACTATCAACCTAGCAACTTGCCTACTAACCTAGTGTAATGTTCCCTATCACTTTCTATAACCAATTAAATTAATATCACATGTTAGGCTAATATAACATGTTAGTTAGATCATTTGTAAAATATAACAACATGCTTAAACCTATAACTTGTTAGGGCACTTGTTACTAAATTTGGGTAATAGAAACATAAGTTATAGTTGATTATGTGGTTAAAAATCAAATTGGCATTATGAAAAAACATGGTGTTTTGCAACTAGCCTTGCAACTCAATTTTTAAATTATAATGAGCACTTGCAATTCACCATATATACGATGCAATTCATTGTAACTCAATTGCAACTATGTTAAAACAATTCATTTTTAACTACTATGCAACTCCACTACAATTACCGCCATAAGGTCCTATTAACATTACTAATTTTCATCCATCCATTAAATTTTAACACATTGTAATATGAGGATTTTTGGATTAATTTGTTTTTGAAGTATTGATCTCCATCATCTATTATGATTGTTACTAATGGTCTGAAATTATGACACGTGACATAATAAAAAATTGCCACATGGCATATTAATTGAATTTTCTTTAAAAATTATATATATATATTTCAATAGTTAGGTAGGTTCATACATAGCGATAGGTAGGTAGGTTGATATGTTATAGGACCTACATACCTACTTACTTATGTAGGTAGCCAAGTAGGTAAGAAACTACCAAATTAGGTGAATCAAAAATAATATTCTTCTAGATTTGTTTTTAAAATGTTGTGTTTTGCCTTTAGGGTTAAACTTTTTTGAACTCATCCCAAAATGACATGTGTATTTTCATGTAAGAATATTTAAAAAACACCTTTTTTATATAGTTTGTGACATGGGATATAAAAACAAAAACATATGGGTTAAATCTTCTAGTTGTTTTTCAATTGCAAAGTGAGTTGCAACTACATAAAGATTTTCCCACATGCTTTGTGTTTGTTTCTCGTTATGTAAACGATACAATTAAATTACTATTGATTTGAAACTTATATGTGTGAATTAATTATTTAATACTTAATAATCTGATATAGTGATTTAAATTAATCAATAAAATTTACATAATTAATTATCAAAATAATTAATTTGATTATATGTTCAATAATTATTTAAAGTTTAGTCAATGAACTAGTTATTTAAATTGATTAATCTAACTCAAATAATTAGTTCTGGTAATTAGCTAAATAAAAATTATTTCAAGTAATTTATCTAATTCTTTTTTTTGTTTAATTATTTGCAGATAATCATTTTTTTATTTTTAAAAATTAATTATTAGATAATTAATTATCAAAATTCACATGATTAATCATTTTAAATATATTATTAATTATTAATTATTTTTATTAACTAAAAAATAAATTATTTGAATCAAACTGATTTATGATTCATATTAAAAGTTAATTATTCAGTTTAAATCATTATTTCATAATAATTAAATAAACTACATATTATTTAATATTTAATAAATTATTGACTAATAATTCATTATTAAAAATTAAAAATGAATTTGGGTAGAAAACATCAAGGTATAAATAGGCATATCCATTTGTTCATGTATATTTATTTTTTAATATAATATGAAAATAGTTTTGAATTTGACATTTAAATTAATTATATGTATTGAATTAATTAATTCTTTATTTAATTATTATTTGATGAATAATTATTGTTCCTATACATCCATGTTATTCAATATAATCAACATAATTAGTTAATTAATTAATTTAAAATAATTATATGAATTACACTTATTTATGTAGATTAATAGTCAATTATTTAATATAATCAATAAGTTCATAATAATTACATTTATTAAACACAATTAATATTTAATAGTCAAATTATTGAAAAAATATTTTTAAAAAATATTATATATGAATTTGTATCCTTATTAAGTTATAAATTGTCGCATAATAGTTACAACATAGTTGTTGCATTAGTGACACATTTGTAATAGTTCTAAAATAGTTGCCACATGTAACTACAATGTAACTCTTCAAAAAATCAAATATGGTTAATTATGGATGAATGTGCAATGTGTACAAATTATCATATAAAACACCCATTTTCAACTCACTTGCAATTATAATATAATTAACTAATTGTTTAACATAACAATTTATTTATTAATTCCTTGTATTTTTACGAGGACAATTGCATAATAATTGCAATACCCAAGGTATAGTTGCATAATAGTTGTATACAAGTTATTTTTTGAGTTTTAATTGTAGGGCAATGTTGTCACAACCCTATTTTAAGAGAGTGTGAAGATGAGATTCACACTCCCAAAATGGGCACTTGGGAGTCCTCTGGGACTTTTGAAGTTTCAGAGTTCGACTGCAGGGGTCAAAACACCTTGCATTGGGTCATTTTTTATATCATTGGAAAGCTATCGAAATTTAGATGTCGAAAATGGGCTCACATGAGTCATTTGGACATTTGCAACACAAGTTATGGCAAAAAGAAAGGCCGGGAGTCAAACTGGCAATTTGATTCCTAACCACTAAAAGTCTGGAATCGACCCGACCTCAATGCGTGGAGGGGGAGTGCGACACACCGTTGGAAAGATCTTGACAAGAACTACAACTTTGTTTCAGACCTCCCAATCAAAGGTTTGAGCAAAGAGTTATAGTCCCGCAAAGTTACGAGAATCTAAACCGTGGTAGTTTCGGGACTCCTCCTTAGGAGTCCTGGGACAAAAAGCCATTCGGATGTGGGTGCCGTGGGGAGGCACAAAGAATACTATATGGGGGAAGGGGCTTCCCCTGAGTCCGGGTTGTGGTGAATCTTGTGAGTCCAGAGTTGCCCATGGCTTGTCCTAACACTAAAAGTGGTCCAGGAATTGTACTAACCAACTCGTTGGTTGGTTTAGTGCAAGTTTGAGTAAGTAACTAAAGCTTGTCACTTCTCGTAGTCCCATCCCGGAGCTTCAACACGCCTTTCTACCCCTTTTAGTGCTGAGAGCTAAGAATGTGCCCCGAATTTTTCACAATTCTGTTGTTTAAGTAACTCAGACCCATCTTGGGTCTAACTAGGAACTTGGGAGCGCATCAAATGTGGTTTTGATGAATGCAATTTTTCATAATGTGGCGATTTGACATAAGGGTCAAATCACTTCCCATTGGAGAATGTGATATGCCATTAGAAAGTTATGTTTAAGGGTTACAACAACATTTGAGAACTTTTGAACTAAAGTCCACATATGAAGGAATTATGAACCCACAAAATAATGGGACTCATAACTTAATTTTTTTGAAACTTTCACTTGTAGGTGAAAGTACAATTGGGTGATACCACAAGGAATGTCACACTATCATTTTCCTAGACCACCTCAATTTTAGGAATGCTTTTCATTTTTTTGGTACAAAAAATTATTATTATTCTTATACTCTTGCATTGTGCATGTCATGGGTTTTCTAATGACACATCTTAATCATAATTTGGATACGTTTTGATGTTCTTAAACATTTCCTATATCAAAAGTTTCAAGAATGAACATAAGAACTATATAAAAATCCTTAAAAACCTTGTATAATTTTATTTCTTGTTGGAGAAGATGCCTATGACATATGCTTAGGGAAAACATCCAATTACAATGTTAAAAAATGTGTATAGTGAATATTTGGTTTATGGTTGAATGTTAGGAAAAGTATTCATCCAAAGCCACATGAACAAGGAATGAATTTTTTTTAAATCAAATCAATTTTGATTGTTACTTGTAGGGCTTGTAAAATAAAATATGTTTGTAATGGCTATTGATTGAAAAAATGAAACCTTGGGTGCTTTTGATGTCCATCAAGAATAACCACATTCTTGTAACTCCTTCACTTTAATTAGGAACATTTCTTCAACCCCATCATCCTACAAATTTAAAAAGACGATCTTGCATTTTATCTTGAAAATCGTTTAAAAAACCCTTGGTTAAATGGATGCAACAATAGGAAATACAAAAATAAATAAATTATAATTTAAGAAAATTACGAAATATTTCCTAATAATTTTTTTTTAAATTCCTAAAATGGTTCCCAATTATACCACATAATCATATTTTCACCCTTGTAAGGGATCCTAGGAATTTATGCCACTTTGATATGTAATCCCCATCATCATCTATAAAAACATATTATAGGGAGGAAAATGGCACCTCCTCTTCAAGTTTGGGTTGTGGTGAATTAAATGAATGTGAATTACTCACAACTTGTTTGTGCACCATTTTGGTTCCAAACTACACTAGTAACTACTTTTTTTATATGCAATTTGAAATGTTTGTGAGTTGAATTTGAAGAATTCATCTTGGTCCCATCTATGTTTCCCACACCTTCTTTTGTGAAAGTTGAGGAATGCACCTTGGATTTGCATTATGTTGCAAAATCAGGAATTGGTAAGGTTTTTTGCCCCCAGTACCATTTAACACACTTATGGATACATGAAAATCAAATTAATGTGTTACAATATTGAC
>Ga0116226_10004111_pt1 | contig 12849 bp, 9 predicted proteins | sample S1TSphfallax_FD_89692 | JGI IMG/M metagenome (GOLD analysis project Ga0116226, IMG submission 89692) | Host-associated microbial communities from peat moss isolated from Minnesota, USA - S1T2_Fa - Sphagnum fallax MG | ecosystem: Host-associated > Plants > Peat moss > Unclassified | place: USA... | reverse complement strand
TCGTCGATCAGGTAGCTCGGCCGCCCCAGCTCCGCGCCAATCTCCCGCAACCTGTTGGAATTGGAGGAGTTTTTGCTTCCCACCACCAGAATCAGGTCAACCAGCTCGGCCAGATGGTGCACCGCCTCCTGCCGATTCTGTGTCGCGTAACAGATATCCCGCACATCCGGCCCGACGATTTCCGGAAACCGCTCCTTCAGGGCGGCGATTATGCCGCGCGTATCATCCACGGAAAGGGTCGTCTGGGTGATATAGGAAAGTTTTTCCGGCGTGGTCACGCTCAGCGCCTGCGCGTCCTCTACCGTCTGCACCAGGTAGACCGTGCCGTCGATCTGGCCGATCGTCCCCTCAACCTCGGCATGGCCAGCATGGCCGATGAGAACGATTTCACGACCCTGACCGGCATAGCGCCGGCCCTCGGCATGCACCTTGGCGACGAGCGGGCAGGTCGCGTCAATCACCGGCAGCGCCCGCGCGCGGGCCGCGCTCTCCACCTTCCGCGCCACGCCATGGGCGGAAAAAACGGTCATCGCGCCCTCAGGCACCTCGTCCAATTCGTCAACGAAAACCGCGCCGCGGGCCCGCAAATCCTCAACCACGTGGCGGTTATGCACGATCTCATGCCGCACATAGATCGGCGGTCCGAACTTCACCAAAGCCCGTTCGACTATGTCGATCGCCCGCTCAACCCCGGCGCAAAAGCCCCGGGGCTGGGCCAAAATCACCCGTATCGTTTTCTGAGGCTGCCCACCGTCCATGAACTCTTCCTGTTGCCAGTCTGTCACGCTGTCAGTCAATCTATCGTCAGCAATAGGTCATTGCCTCCACAATTCGCAAGCTTAAGCGTAAAGCAATTCTTCACATATGGCTTGTTTCCGGTCAGCATGGCTGACCTGCAACATTCCGGGCTGCGTTGGCATTATGCTCCGGCACAGCCTATGTGAAGGAAATGGCGGTGATTCGGCCTTGTGTTGTTTCTATGACACATCGTCTGGCATAAAGGCCGCGTGGATGAAGGATGACGAAAGAATGGGCATGGTGACGCCGGCTGACGCTTTTGGGGGATGTTTCTGATGCCGCCGCGTACACCGCTCCTGGACCGGGTAAAATTTCCGGCCGACATGCGCAACCTCTCGGCCGAGCAGCTCAAGCAACTGGCCGATGAGCTGCGCGCCGAAACGATCGACACCGTCTCCGTCACTGGCGGCCATCTCGGCGCTTCTCTCGGCGTCGTGGAACTCACAGTCGCCCTGCATGCGGTGTTCGAAACACCGTATGACCGCCTGATCTGGGATGTCGGACATCAAGCCTATCCTCATAAAATCCTCACCGGCCGCCGGGATCGAATCCGCACGTTGCGCCAGCCGGGCGGGCTTTCCGGCTTCACCCGCCGTTCCGAGAGCGAATACGACCCGTTCGGCGCCGCCCATTCCTCCACCTCCATCTCCGCCGGCCTCGGCATGGCTGTCGCGCGCGACCTGCAGGACCCGGAATCGCCGCGCAACGTCATTGCGGTGATCGGCGACGGCGCGATGAGCGCGGGCATGGCGTATGAGGCGATGAATAACGCGGGAGCGATGAAATCCCGCTTGATCGTCATCCTCAACGACAATGATATGTCGATCGCGCCGCCGGTCGGCGCCATGAGCGCTTACCTGTCCCGCCTGATTTCTTCCCGCAGCTTCCTGTCTCTCCGCGATTTTGCCGCCAAAATGGCCAAACGCTTCCCGCGCACTCTGGAACGCACGGCGCGGCGCGCCGAGGAATATGCCCGCGGCATTTTGACCGGCGGCACCTTGTTTGAGGAGCTGGGCTTTTATTATGTCGGCCCGATCGACGGCCATAATCTGGACCATTTGCTCCCAGTGCTGCGCAATCTGCGCGAATCGGAAGGCATGGAGCCTGTGCTGCTGCATGTCGTTACCCAGAAGGGCAAGGGCTATGCGCCGGCGGAAGCGGCGGCGGATAAGTACCATGGCGTTTCCAAATTCAACGTGGTGACAGGTGAACAGGCGAAGGCCCCGCCCGGGCCACCCTCCTATACCAATGTCTTCGCCAAGGCGCTGATTGCCGAGGCGGAGCAAAACCCGAAGATCGTCGCCGTGACGGCCGCCATGCCCGGCGGCACTGGTTTGGACAAATTCGCCGCCAAATTCCCGGAGCGGATTTTCGATGTCGGCATCGCCGAGCAACACGCCGTCACCTTTGCCGCCGGCATGGCGACGGAAGGCATGATGCCGTTCTGCGCCATCTATTCCACCTTCCTGCAGCGCGGCTATGACCAGCTGGTGCACGACGTGGTGCTGCAATCCCTGCCCGTCCGCTTCGCCATGGACCGTGCCGGGCTGGTTGGCGCCGACGGCGCCACCCATGCCGGCGCGTTCGATTTGTGTTACCTGGGCGGCCTGCCCGGCATCGTCATCATGGCGCCGTCCGACGAGCTCGAACTCATGCACGCCGTCGCCACCGCCGCTTCGATCAACGACCGTCCGAGCGCCTTCCGCTACCCGCGCGGCGAGGGGCTGGGCCTCGCTTTGCCCGCCCGCGGCACGGTCTGGGAAATCGGCAAAGGCCGCATCATCCGCGAAGGCAGCAAAATCGCCATCCTTGCCCTCGGTCCCCGCCTGCAGGAATCGCTGAAAGCCGCCGATGAGCTCGCCGCCCGCGGCTTCTCCTGCACCGTCGCCGATGCCCGCTTCATGAAACCGCTGGACGAAGCGCTCATCAAGCAACTTGCCGCCCACCACGAAGTCCTGATCACCATCGAGGATGGCGCCGCCGGCGGTTTTGGCGCGGCGGTCGCGCACTGCCTCGCCTGGTCCGGCGCCTTCGACCACGGCCTGAAGTTCCGCCCGATGACCTTCCCGGACCGCCTTATCGACCACAACACCCCGGCCGCCCAGCTGGCGGATGCCGGGTTGACAGCGCGAGACATCGTCAACCACGCACTGGCCGCGCTCGGGTCAGATACGTTGCACGGGCTGGTGGCAATTCCCGCCCAGTGACACATATAGCTGTGTCATGAAAAGATTGATGACTGCCGCAATTATTACGCTCTTGCCGCTTTCCGCCTGGGCCGCGGCGCCGGAAGCCGAACCCGTGCAATCGCTGGATACGGCGCTGATAGCGATCATGAAGGCCGGCTCCGCCAATGAAAGCTTCAGCCAGCGTGTTGCGGCGCTTTCCCCCGTGGTGGACCAGAGTTTCGACCTTCCGGTCATCACCCAGAATTCCGTTGGCTTTCTCTGGAACACGCTTCCAGCCGGGCAGCAGCAGCAGCTTGCCGCGCTGATGGAGCAGTTCACCGTCGCAAGCTATGTAAGCCAGTTCAATAATTTTAACGGCGAACGCATCAGCCTGTCGCGGGCCGAAAAGCCGCTTGGCGGCAAGCGCATCCTGCAAACCCAGATCATCCCTTCGGACGGCTCTTCGCCGACCGAGATTGACTACGTGGTGGGGCAAGACGGCGGCGGCTGGCAGATTTCGGACGTATTGCTGAACGGCACGATCAGCCAAGTCGCCATTCATTCCTCGGATTTCAGCTCGCTCGTCACTTCCGGCGACGCATCGCAGCTTATCGCGGCGTTGAAAGCCAAGATTGCGGCGCTTGCCAGTGGTTCCACAAGCTCCGACGGGCAATAGCGCATGCGCAACCCCAGGTGTTGTTGACCGGGGTGGATATCATTGCCGCCATCGCCGGGTTGTTTGCGCTGATCGGCGTCGCGCAGCAGATCATCGGTACCGTGCTGGTGACGCGGTTCGCCGCCCAGCAGGTCAGCAAGCTCGCCAATCCACCGCCGGTTTCCATCCTCAAGCCGCTTTGCGGCACCGAGCCGTTGACCGAGCTGGCGCTGGAATCATTCTTCCTTATTGAATACCCGGTTTTTCAGATTGTGTTCGGGGTGCACAACCCGGCCGACCCGGTGCTCGCGATCGTGGACAAGCTGCGCGCCCGTTACCCAGCGCAAGATGTGGCCGTGGTTATCGACCCGTCCCTGCATGGCAGCAACCGCAAGGTTTCCAACCTCATCAACATGCTCGGCGCCGCATCGTATGAAACGCTGGTGATGTCGGATGCCGACATTCATGTTCCGCCTTATTTCCTGGACCGTGTGATTGCCTGCCTGAACGCGCCGAATGTCGGGCTGGTGACCACGTTGTACACCGCGCTGCCGGGCACGCCGCATTTGGCCACCACCATGGGCGCCAACCAAATCAACTATAATTTCCTGCCAGGCGCGTTGCTGGCGCGGCAGCTTGGCCGGCAGGATTGCCTGGGTGTTACGATGGCGCTGACCAAGACCGTACTCGCCAGGGCTGGCGGGCTTGAGGCGGTGGCCAACCACTTGGCCGATGACCAGGTGTTGGGCCGTAAGGTGAGGGCGCTTGGCTATAGGCTGATGCTGGCGCAGGTGATCCCGGCAACCACCGTGCCGGAGGCGAATTTTCCGGCACTGCTGCGCCACGAACTGCGATGGGCGCGAACCATCCGGGCACTGGTGCCGATACCTTACGCCGCATCGGTTTTGCAGATCTCGCTGTTCTGGGCGCTGCTTGGCGTGCTGGCGACGGGCGGCGCCGGCTGGGCCTGGGTGCTGTTTTTTGCTGTGCTGATCATCCGTTATGCCCTGGCCCGGCGGATTGACGCCGTGCTCGGCCTTGCCAAAGCCGGCGAGGCATGGCTTTTCCTGGTTCGTGACGTGGTTTCAGCGATTATTTATGTTGCCAGTTTTACCGGCAATAAGGTTGATTGGCGCGGCCAGACGATGACGGCCGATGCCGGCAAGGCACCGATTTTATGAGAGTGGCACAGCGATGATGAAGACTCTTTTTCTCCAACCCCCTTCGTTTGACGGCTTTGATGGCGGCGCCGGCTCGCGCTATCAGGCGAAACGGGAGATCAAGTCCTTCTGGTTTCCCACCTGGCTTGCCCAGCCGGCGGCGCTGGTACCGGGATCCACGCTGATCGACGCGCCGCCGGCGCGGCTGACGATGGCGGATGTTCTGCCGAATGCCAAACAGAACGACCTGCTCATCATCCACACGTCAACCCCTTCGTTTGCCAATGACGTGAAGGTGGCCGAAGCCTTCAAGGCGGAAAACCCCAGCCTGCTGATCGGCTTCGTCGGCGCCAAGGTTGCCGTGCAGCCGGAAGAATCGCTGGCGCGGGCGCCGGTGGTGGATTTCGTGGCGGGAAATGAGTTCGATTTCACGATCAAGGAAATTGCCGAGGGCAAGAAACTGGCCGAAGTGGACGGGATCATGTATCGCGGCGCTGACGGCGCGTTGGTGAAGAACAAGGACCGCGCGATCCTGCATGACATGGACCAGCTTCCGTTCGTCACCGAGGCTTATGCGAAGAATTTGCGGATCGAGGATTATTTCATCGGCTACCTGCTGCACCCCTATATCTCGATGTATACCGGCCGTGGCTGCAAATCCCATTGCACATTCTGCCTGTGGCCGCAGACGGTGGGCGGGCATAAATACCGCACGCGGTCGGTGGAAAACGTTATCGCCGAGATAAAATACGCGCGCGAACAATTTCCGCAGGTGAAGGAGTTCATGTTCGATGATGATACCTTCACGGACGACCTGCCCCGCGCCGAGGCGATTGCCAAGGAGCTGGGCAAAATGGGTGTTACCTGGTCGTGCAACGCCAAGGCCAACGTGCCGTTTAAGACGCTGAAAGTGCTGAAGGAAAACGGGTTGCGGCTGCTGCTGGTGGGTTACGAGAGCGGCAACCAGCAGATTCTTTACAATATCAAGAAAGGTATGCGGATTGATGTGGCCAAGCAGTTCACCAAGGACTGCCATACGCTCGGCATCAAGATCCACGGGACCTTCATTGTGGGGCTGCCGGGCGAAAGCAGGGAGACGCTGCAAGAGACCATCGAATTTGCCAAGGAAATCAACCCGCACACCATTCAGGTGTCTCTCGCCGCGCCCTATCCTGGCACGTTTTTGTATAACCAGGCAGTAAAGGAAGGCTGGCTGGATATCGAACATGCCGAGCTGATCGATGAGCAGGGCGTGCAGATCGCGCCTTTGCACTACCCGCATCTGTCGCATACCGAAATTTTCAAATCGGTCGAGACGATCTATCGAAAATTCTATTTCCGGCCGTCGAAGATCATGTCGATCCTGAACGAGATGATCCGCAGCCCGCAGATGATGAAGCGGCGGCTGCGGGAGGGTGTGGAATTCTTTCATTTCCTCCGGGAGCGTTCAGCCTAACCCGGCGTGGGATGGGTTAGCGCCGCGAAGCGGCGCGTAACCCATCACTTTGCTTGTTTGCCGCCTGCCGACACCATATGTCCTCCGTGCAGCGGCGGAGCAAAACATGCCATACGAACTCTACTACTGGGACGGCCTGCAAGGTCGCGGTGAATTTGTCCGCCTGGCCCTCGAATATGCCGGCGCCGAATACGTCGATGTCGCGCGAACGGAGCCCGGCATGAAAACGATGTTAAAAACACTTGGCAGCAAGACCGAGCGGTATCCGCCCTTCGCCCCGCCATTCCTGAAAGACGGCGACCTCATCATCCCGCACGTTGCCAACATTCTGTTCTATCTCGGCCCGAAACTCGGCCTCGCCCCGGCGGATGAAAGCCTGCGCGCCATCGCCAACGGGCTGCAACTGACGATTACGGACATGGTAGCCGAGGTGCACGACACCCACCACCCGATCGCAACAGGCCTGTATTACGAAGACCAGAAGACCGAGGCCAAGGCCCGCGCGGGCGACTTCATCAGCAATCGTATGCCGAAATTCCTCGCTTATTTCGAAAGCGTGCTTACCCGCAACGGCGGCAAGCATATCATCGGCGGCGGCCTTGGTTATGTGGATTTGTCTCTGTTTCAGCTATACGAAGGGCTGCGCTACGCTTTTCCCCGCGCAACCAGGCATTTCGCCAAGGATTACGAAGCGCTGAGCGCCCTGCACGGTTCAGTCAAACGCCGCAAACCAATTGCCGATTACTTGAAGTCGGAGCGCCGTCTGCCCTTCAATGAGTCCGGCATTTTCCGGCATTATGCGGAGCTAGACCAAGAGCCATAGCCGGCCATGGCGATTGGTTTACCGGCCGCTGAGTTGGGACTTATTGAGAAAAAGCGACTCCCGGCCCCGGATCAGTTTTCTGATATTGAAAATGCCGCAGGCCGTGAAAAAAAGCGTGGCGGCGAAGCCGAAAACGGCGCCGATCGGGTGGGCGGGATGCAGCGCCCAGGCGATGCTCCCGATGATCAAAACCAGGCAGGCAATTGCCCGCCGCCAGCTTTGCCAGTCAGGAGCGCGCAATTTATTCATGGCGCTTGAACGAAGCTCGGCCCCTTCCGGGCCAATGGTGAGGTAATAAACGCCTTTATCGGTGCGCATTCCCCATCTGATCTTGTTCGGCCCATCAAGATATTTTCCTGGGTTGAAGCCGAGAAACTTCAAACCGGCCTGCTTGCAGAGCCGCCTTGCCGCGACGAATTTCGGGTCGCCATCCTCAGCTTCTTCACGTGCCGCCTGCGCCGCGGCCTTGCGGGTTGCAAAATTTTTGTTGCGGGCCATAATCGCGGCCTTTTCCGCCGCCAGCGCCGCGGCCGGTAGCGGCCTGAAACTGGGTAAAGACCGAACCCAGGTTTCCATCTTACCCATCAGATCATCCACGCCGAGCGCGAAGAAACGTTGGTCGAGCGATTTTATCGACTCCGGTAACCGCGTGTAGTCGCTGTTGAGCGCCGCCGTCATCAAACCGGAATCGGCGGTCATTATCGTGACGAATTCGGCAAAAATATCGCGATAAGCGTCCGCCCCGGCCAGGTGCAGAGCATTGACGATCCGATCCAGCATATCCGGCAACATGCGGGAATTGCCGGCAAACTGCCAATGGCCGCCATTTTCGACCTGGCCTGCATAAAAGCTGGTATTGGCGGCAAAGACGGCGCCAATCGGGAATTCGCCCTTCACAAGCATCGCCTCGGTCAAGGCCCAGTGGGCGAATTCATTCACTGCGGAAAGAACCGCGTCGCGCTCGCCGGAGGTGAGAACGGCTTCGTCGACCAGGATCGCATCAGTCAGTTCCGTTACGTCCGGCATGTGGCCTATCTCTGCCCGAAGCTCGCAGTTTCGAACAAATCCTTGAACTCCCTTGGCTGGGAGCGCCAATATTGTTTCGGCGCCACCACCTGCGCGCCCAGCTTCGCGGCTGCGTGCCAGGGCCAGTGCGGGTCGTATAGAATCGCCCGCGCCAGCGCCACCGCGTCAGCCTGGCCTTCCATCAGAACCGCCTCGGCCTGCTCGGCTTCGGTTATCAGCCCGACCGCAATGACCGGAATGGTCACCGCCGCCTTTATCGCCGCGGCGAATGGCACCTGGTAGCCGGGCCGAAGCGCAATTTTCTGCAACGGCGATACCCCGCCGGAAGATACGTGAATCGCCGCGCAGCCAAGCGCCTGCAGGGCCTTTGCGAAGGTGATCGTGCTCTCCAGGTCCCAGCCCCCATCCACCCAGTCAGTCGCCGAAACCCGCACCCAGACCGGTATATCCGGCGGCACCGCCGCGGCTACGGCGGTGAAAACTTCCAGCGGAAACTTCATCCGGCCGGTGAGGTCGCCGCCAAACTGATCGTCGCGCCGGTTGGCGAGCGGGGAGAGAAACTGGTGCAGCAGGTAGCCGTGCGCCGCATGGAGCTCGATCCCATTCAGGCCCAGCCGCACCGCGCGTTCCGCGGCGGCGCGAAAATCCGCCTTCACCTTCGCCAGCCCATCCGCATCCAGCGCCACGGGCGGAATTTCCGCCGCGCCATGCGGCACGGCGGAAGGGGCGACCGCGTGCCATCCGCCCGGCTCATCGGGCGGAATCTGCTGCCCGCCATCCCACGGCGCCCGGCTGGAGCCTTTGCGCCCGGCATGGGCAAGCTGCACGGCGATCTTAATCGGCGAATGCGCCCTTATCGCCGTCACCACCCGCGCCAGCGCCGCCGCATCTTCATCGGAATACAATCCCAGGTCCGTGGGGGTAATCCGTCCTTCCTCGGAGACCGCCGTCGCCTCAATGATCAGCATCCCCGCGCCAGAAAGCCCAAGCGCGCCCAGATGCATCATATGCCAATCCGTCGCTGCCCCATCCACCGCCGAATACTGGCACATTGGGGCGATGATGATGCGGTTATGCAGTTCGAGCGGACCAAGCTGAAGCGGCTGAAATAATTTTGACATGGGACTCCGGGTGTTGCTCCGTAATATTGTGCGCTGCGGCGGGAGAAAAATCTATCCGCCGGCCGCCGCCGCGATTTGCTTGAAAATCTGCGCCGGGATCGTGCCGCCGGTAACGTTTTTCATCGGCGCGTTATCGTCATTGCCTACCCATACCGCAATGATGTCGCCGCCGGCATAGCCGACGAACCAGGCATCCCGGTAATCCTGCGTCGTCCCGGTCTTGCCGGCGGTGTATACGCCCGGAATATGGGCCGCCGTGCCGGTGCCGCCAGTGACCACGGCGCGCAGCATATCCTGCATCTCCTGCGCCAGCGCCGGGTCGATAACCGGCACGGCAGGCGGTGTTGCCAGTGCCCCGCCATTGATACCGGTGAGACCATAGGGCGTGACGCGGTTGCCGCCGTTGAAAAACACCGCGTACGCCGCCGCCAGTTGCATGACCCCGACCGAGCCGGTGCCGAGCGCGAACGTTGCATTATCCGGAAAATTATCATTCAGGCCGAGGCGCTCGGCCAGGCCAATTACCCGCTTTGCGCCGCCGGCGCGGAGCAGAATTCGGATGGCGGCGGTGTTCATGGAATCCGCCAGCGCCTCGGTCATTGTCACCTCGCCATGGTAGTTGCGCTCGTAATCCTGCGGCCGGTAGCCGGAGAGATAGAGTGGGGCGTCCAGCACCTCATCATCCGGGGTCATGCCCGCCTGCAGCCCGGCCAGCCAGACGATGGGTTTGATGGCGGAGCCGGTTTGCCGCCGCGCCAGGACCGCGCGGTTATAGCCTTCCCGGTCGCCGACGCCGCCGACCAGCGCGCGGACGGCGCCGGAGCGCGCATCCAGCACTACCACCGCGCCCTGGTGGATGTTCAGCGCCTTGCCTTGCGCGAAGACCGCGTTGGAAAGGGCGGCTTCCGCCACGGTTTGCAGCCCGGCATCCAATGTCGTGGCAAGTGTCGCATCTTCGCCTTCCGGTACCAGCGCCCCTGCCTGCTGCATGGCCCAAAGCGCGAACCAGGAGGTGCGGGAGGTGGGCGAGGCGGCGTTGGGTAGTTGCTGCTCGGCCAGGGTCTCGTCATCCGGCGCAATCACGCCGGTCGCTACCATGTCATCCAGCACCTGGATGGCGCGGTTTTGTGCCGCCTGCGGGTTGGCGAGCGGGTTGAGGGTGCTGGGGGCCTTCGGCAGCCCCGCGAGAATCGCCGCTTCGGCCAGTGTCAGCCGCGTCGCCGGCACGCCAAAATACAGGCGAGACGCGGCATCCACACCGTAGGCGCCGGCGCCGAGATAGACGCGGTTCAGGTAGATGGCCAGGATCTCGTCCCGCGAATAATGCTTTGCCAGCCACAGGCTTAACAGGGCCTCCTGCACTTTCCGCCGCAGGCTGCGCTGATTGGAGAGAAACAGGGTTTTCGCCACTTGCTGGGTGAGTGTGGAGCCGCCCTGCACCACCCTGCGGTGGACGGCGTCCGATACCAGCGCGCGCAGCAAACCCTCGGCGTCGAAGGCGCCGTGTTCCTCGAAACGCCGGTCCTCGATGGCGATAAACGCGGCGGGTACATAGGCCGGGAGTTGACCTGGAAGGACGACATTGCCGGAGGCATCCCCAAACCGCGCCACCAGCCGGCCCGCGGGGTCTAAAAGAATGATGGCGGGCCGCCTCGCCTGGGTGACGGCGCGGGCCGGGTCCGGCATGTCCCAGGTGAACCAGATGGCGGCCACCGCCAGCACCACGGCCGCCCAGATGACCGTGATGGTGCCGTAGCGCAGCCAGAAGCCGATGCGTCGCAGGGTTTTACCCTTACGGTTAGGCTTGGGTGCGGCAATGGTTGCGGTACGCGCCATGCGGGATAGCTGCCAAGCCTGGCCGCGCCGGGTCAACTTACCATTCGTTGGCTTGCGGCAGACCAGACGTTATAGACGCGGCATGGCGGGTGTGGCGGAATGGTAGACGCACCGGACTTAAAATCCGTTGGGCCTTAGGCCCGTGGGGGTTCAACTCCCCCCACCCGCACCAGACGTGAATGGTCCGGCGCGCCTGGGGGCGGCCGGACCGTTTTGGGTTCGTGCTGTTATTCAACTTCTGCGAAAGTCAATTGTGAACGGACGGGCGCCCGGCCGATGATTTTCCGGTTCGCCAGATAGTACAGGATGGCGGGGAGGAAGAAGCTGATGAGCACGGTGACGTCGCAGCCGAAAATTTTGGCGACGGGGCCGACATAGAAGGAGAGATCCATGAACGGAATCTCCGCGAGCACGGTGAGCAAGCAGATGAGGAGGGTTGGCTTGTTCCACTTCCCATACTGGCCGGCTTCATCATAGATATCCGGCACCGAATACTTGCCGAAGCGCACGGCGTAGAAGTCGCACAGATTTACCGCGGTCCAGGGCACGATGAAGTAGATTTGGGCGGTGAGAATGTCGCCGAAATAGGCGTTGAAATTATATTGCGTCGCGACAGCGATAACCGTGGCGATGGCCGCCATCAGCGCCATGATCCAGAATTTCGCGGTCCGGGAGATGGTTTTGATACCGTGAAAGCCGGTGAAGATGGTGGTGACCGACATGTAGCAGCTGTAGATGTTGAGCACGTTGATTTCCAGCACGCCGAGGATGATGACCAGATAGGCGATCCAGCGGCCATAGCCGAAGAGCTGCGCCACGCTGCGGCCGGGATCATTGACGATGTTGGGCAGGTAGGTGGCGAGAATCGCGCCCAGGATCATCACCAGCCCGGCGCCTGCGGCTTGGCCCCAATAGCTGTACCAGAACGTGCTGCTGGTTTTTACTTTTGAAGGCAGGTAGCGGGAATAATCCGCGACATAGGGGGCAAAACCGATCGACCATGACGCGGTCTGGGTAACGCCGAGCACGAAGCCGGGCAGGTTAAAGCCCTTGGCCGTCGGTGTCCACGTGCCGGGCGCGTAATGGTGGGTGAGGGCGAGAAATGTCACCGCCAGGAATAGCAGGCCGGAGGCGATGGACATGTAGACGCCGATCTTGTGGATCAGCTCATAACCGACGAAGGCGATGACAAGTGTTACCGCGCCGAACAGGATGATCGCGAGGTCATCGGGCATCGGGATGGCGGCTTGGATGGAGCTGCGCATGACCACGCCATTCGCCGCGGTGAAAAGGATGTAGGAAATGACGATGATGGCGAGCGGAACACCGGCGCCGAAGACACCGAATTGCGCGCGGCTTTGGATCATCTGCGGAATGCCGAGATGCGGGCCTTGCGCGGAATGGGCGGCCATGAAGACACTGCCGATGCCGGTGCCGATGATGACCGCGATAATGCCCCAGAAGACATTCAGCCCGGCCAGAACGCCGAGCGCGCCGACCAGCAGCGCGGTGACCTGCATGTTGGAGGAGAACCAGATGGAAAACAGGCGCTTCGTGCCGCCATATCTTTCGTTTTCGGGGATGAATTCGATGCTGCGTTTTTCCAGCAGGTGATGTTCGTCCATTTCGCTATTCCTTACATTTACGGGTTGAGGGTTTCAGGCGGTATGCGGCAGTGTGAGCGTGCGGCCGGTGAGCTTGAAGAAGGTTGATTTTGTCCGGGTGAATTCGAGCAGGCCTTCGAAGCCGAGTTCGCGGCCGAGGCCGCTGCTTTTCCAGCCGCCGAAGGGCAGTTGCGTCGCCGAT
>Ga0116226_10004110_pt1 | contig 12851 bp, 10 predicted proteins | sample S1TSphfallax_FD_89692 | JGI IMG/M metagenome (GOLD analysis project Ga0116226, IMG submission 89692) | Host-associated microbial communities from peat moss isolated from Minnesota, USA - S1T2_Fa - Sphagnum fallax MG | ecosystem: Host-associated > Plants > Peat moss > Unclassified | place: USA... | reverse complement strand
GAGATCCCTTTGATCGCATGATTATGGCTCAAGCTGAAAATGAATGGCGCGATCGCTTTGCTGCCATCCCCTTTGAAGACAAAAGCGGCACATGGGAAGCCCGTTATTATCAACACAATGCCATTAAGCACGTCTTAGAAGCGATCGCCCAAGGACAAAACCGGATTTTGTTAACGATGGCAACAGGCACAGGTAAAACCTTCATTGCCTTCCAACTCGCCTGGAAACTCTTTCAAAGCCGTTGGAATCTCAGCCGACAACCCACCCGCCGTCCGCGAATTTTGTTTTTAATTTGATAATATAGAATTTACGACATAGAAAATGCGAATTAAGCAAATTTATTTTTTGTGTCATTAAATAGCTTATAGTCTTTACAGGATAAAGGTTTCAGCTACTTAAATGCTATTGCGACACTATCTGCGAATCACGACATATAATTTGCGAATGTACAATTGTGGAATAATACTTTATTTGTCGTCTTTAACACATTAGTGTCGTTATTGAACCAAAAGCATAATATCCACCAAAAATCAACTATTTATTCACATCCAGCAACCGCGAAGTTTCTAAGCGACGCATCCACTTCTCTAAATAAACTCGATTAACTTTTTCCTCATTTGGATCTTTAGTATCCAAAGAATAAGGCATCAGTCCCAAAATTGTTGCTGTCGTCACGCAAAACATCGATTTTTGGAAACTTATACAAATTTGTACCCGCAAATCATCTTCTCCCCGGAGGCTGCGACGATAAATTTCGTGTAAATATTCTGGAAGATAATGACGCATATCCTGCATTAACAAGGTGGGAGGAATACCCGCGCCACCGATGGGTAAAGGATCAGCATACAATGCGCCATACTGAAATCGCGTTTGATCTGGGGGAATTTGATATCCTTGGGCGTTGTATGAAACTGTACCGTGGAAAGGAGTTCCCCGGAAAAATACTGCTTCTACATAAGGTATTGCTGTATCTGCTAAGAACGTCAAACCAACGCTTTTGGGAATGATTTCATAGACCTCACCTCGAATTTTGACGGCGTAGGTAATTGGGTTTGAAGCATTTGCCACTAACGCTGTTTTAATATGGTCTACAACTTGGGGAATCGATTTGATTTCACCTTGGTCGTAGCGGTCTGATAAGCTGAGGAACATATCAGCCATTACTCGCCAGAATTGACCTAAACCTGTGTAATAAGCAGAGACGCGCAAGTGTTCTGTTAAGAAATCTGGAAACAGTTGGTTAATACCCGGAATTAAGGGATTATTTTTAAATTTTGCAGCGATAACAGCTTGCGCTCTTTCTTTAAATTCTGTTGTATCTAAATAGATATCTAGTCCACCGCCACCATGCCACATCATGGATTTCAGGCAATACTCGGCATATTCAAAATTAATCCGGTCATGCCACCAGTGACGGAGTAATTTCTGAAAGGAAAACTCCCCATTAAAGTATTTAAAAAATGGGAAAAATATTAAAAACTGATGTTCGGCAATATAGTTAAGATTTGTTGAATAGGCATCTAAAACTACACCATAGCTTTTAAGAATACCAACCACTTCTAGCACATTTTCTGGAGTATCGGGGAGTAATGCTTCTCCTTTTTGCAGACGTTCAATATACTCGGCTAAGGGATTGTGAGTAGCTTTCTTTTTAATAGTTACCATTAACATCTCTCCAAAAAGTATAGGGAATTGGGCATTGGGCATTGGGCATTGGGCATTGGGCATTGGGAATTATTATTTTTCCGTTGTCTCCCTCATCCTCCCCTGCGCCTCTGCGCCTCTGCCCCTGCTCCCCTGCCTCTTAAAAGTTCCTAATCCTTAGTCCCCATTGCTTTATCCAAGGACACCGTTGCTACTACATTTTGGGTATTCACCATTGCTGTAATTGTTGGTTCAGTCCAGCGCACTAGCCAAGCAGGTTGAATGCCGAAAATCACGATTAGCAAGGCTAAAATTGCAGATGGGATGCGATCGCTCCAATATACACGTGGTAAGTTGGTAACTTGTGCAGACAACCGCCCAAAAAAGGCGCGGTTGAGGAGTATTAGGAAGTAAACCGCAGTTAGACCAGTACCAAGCATTGATAGTAGCGTTTGCACTGGAAAAACTGGGAAACTGCCCCGAAAAACAATGAATTCGGAAATAAACCCCACCATTCCTGGTATTCCAGCGCTGGCCATCACTCCCAACACCATTAGACTACCAATCACGGGCATCCCCCGTTCTGGGTTCAGCAATCCTTGGAGAACTTCTAAATCTCGACTTCCGGCTTTTTTATACACAACCCCTACCAGTAAAAACAGCATGGCAGAAATCAAGCCGTGGCTAATCATCTGCATAACGGCACCTAACACGCTTAATGGTGTGGCCGCCGCCGCCGCTAACAGCACATAACCCATGTGTCCGATGGAACTGTATGCTACCATTCTTTTCATATCGGTTTGAGCGATCGCGCAGGATGCACCATACAGTACACTTACCACTGCCCAAGTCGCTAACCAAGGAGCCATATAAGCCCAAGCTTCTGGTAACAAGTTCATGCCAAACCGCAGTAAGCCGTAAGTTCCCAACTTCAACAACACCCCAGCCAACAGCACGGAAATTGGTGTGGAAGCTTCAACGTGAGCATCTGGCAACCAAGTATGGAAGGGAACTAAGGGAATTTTAATCCCAAAACCTACCAAAATCCCCGCTAGCAGTAAAAGCTGTGTCGCTAAAGGTAAAGTCGTAGTGTTCAAGGTTGCTAGTGCAAAGTTAGAGGAACCACTTAGCCAAACCATGCCGAGAAAACTTGCTAAAATCAAGATTCCCGAAACGGCGGTATAAATGAGAAATTTTGTAGCCGCATAACCCCGCTTTTCCCCACCCCAAATAGCTATCAACAGATATAGCGGAATCAGTTCCAATTCGTAAAACAGGATAAATAATAGTAAATCCTGTGCCAGAAAAGCTCCTGTTACCCCAACGCTTAATAATAGTATCAAAGAGTAATAGAATTTAGGACGCTGAAGGGATTCATCGCTACTGTAGATGGCAATAGAAGTTAACAATCCATTCAAAACCAGCAGTGGCAAAGATAAACCATCGATTCCCAGGTTATAGTTTAAGCCTAAGACATCTATCCAAAGGACAGATTCGGCAAACTGTTGAGTAATTTCCCCTGGATGGAACTGAATTGTTAGTACGATTGTCCACAAAAAAGCAATATTGGCAAAGACCAAAGCCACCCCACGGGCAAATTTCCCACTGATACCAGAGGGCGAGAAACCAATTAAAGCTGCACCGATTAACGGCACTAGAATTAAAACACTAAGCATAAGCAGGTATGGAATTGGGAATGGGGAGATGAGGCAGCAGGGGGAGATGAGGCAGCAGGGGGAGAATAACAATCAATGCCCAATGCCCAATGCCTACTAATTGTAAACATCTTTAAAAAGGTAATTTATCTAGTAAACCCGATGACCAGCCGATGAAAAAAACCAGGACGCTGACAACTGCGAGGATGGTCAACATATAGCCCTGAGATTGCCCAGAAATGCTGTACTTTAAAGTTTGTCCACCAAGAATTGTCGCAAATCCAACCAAGTTTACTAGACCATCGACTAAATAGCGATCGCTCCAAGCAGAAACTCTAGATAGCAGTGCGACTGCACTCACTACCGTTAGGAGATATACTCGGTCAATATAAAAATCATAACCTAATAAGTCTTGCACAAATCTCCATGCTAAAAATCTGGATCTTGACCAAGCTTTGTGCAGATAAACTGTAGACCCGACAACTACTCCCAGCACGGTAGAAATAAACAACGCTAACGCTACATACCAATTAATACTTGCCCAATCTGGTAGTAAGTACCATTGCTGTAGCATCAAAGGCAAAAGTAGAGTCAAGACTGTGAGAGTCACCATCGGTAAGGCCATTTGCCAACCTACTTCTGGCGTGCGACGGGTCTTTGGTTGCGGTTTCCCCCAGAAGACTAATCTGAATACTCTAGTCAAGTTCAATGCTGTCAAGCCATTGACTAATAATAAAACTCCAATCACCCAAGGGCTAATATTCACGAAACCGTCAGCCCATGCTAGCATTGCCCAGAAGCCTCCCAATGGTAGCACTGTTACCATCCCCGCAGAACCGACAATAAAGGCGGTGGTGGTGGCTGGCATTCGTGACCAGAGTCCGCCCATTTCTGTTAAGTCCTGGCTTTGGGTAGTCAAAATGACTGAACCGGAACTCATAAATAATAATGCTTTAGCGATCGCATGAGTTAACAGCAACATCAAGGCTACACCCCCTTGCTGTAACCCTACCGCCAAAAATACTAACCCCATGTATGCACTGGTGGAATGAGATAGCGATCGCTTAATGTCAATTTGAGCTATAGATACTAATGTTGCCCCAATTGCCGTTACCGTACCCATGATTACTAAGGCATTCAAGGCAACTGGCGAGAGTGCTAACAATGGTTGAAATTTATACAGTAAATAAGCGCCACCAGCCACTACCAGCGAGTTTCGCATTACGGAAGCTGGATTGGGCCCTTCCATAGCCTCATCTAACCACAGGTGCAGTGGAAATTGGGCACACTTCCCAGCCGGCCCAGCAATTAACGCCAACCCCAGCAATGCTGATGTCATTGGGCTTAAATTAGCTGTTTGCGCCCACTCATATAAATCCGAAAAGTTCAAACTACCGGCTAAGGTGGAAAGCGTCACCACACCCATTAGCAGCAACAAGTCTCCCACCCGTTTAGTCCAAAATGCATCTCGCGCCGCCGTCATTACGAGAGGTTGAGCGTACCAGAATCCCACCAGCAAGTAAGTCGAAAGCGTCAGGACTTCCAAAAGGGCATAGCTGAGAAACAAAGAATCGCTGATTGCTAGACTACTCAACGCTGCTTCAAAAAATCCCATTAGCGCAAAAAAACGCGCTAGCGACCAGTCTTTTTCCATGTAACCCAGGGCGTAAACTTGTGCCAGTAAGCTTAAACCTGTAATTAAAACTGTAGCCCCAATGCTGACTGCTGAGAGTTCCAAGGTAAAAGATAAGTCTAAATCAGCAGCTTTTAACCACGGCACCAGTAACTTTTCTGGTTCTCTATCCCAAATATTTTTAAATACAAACAGACTATGGGTAAAAGCCAAAACAGTCGTCAAAAAGTTGATGTATGCCGCAGGTCTTGGTCCTGTTCGCTGAATTATTCCTATTCCCCAGGGCAACGTTAAAACTGCGCCTAATAAGCTATATAAAGGCACAAACCAGCTTGTTGAAAATAGAAATTGCTCCATTTAAATCTACCTTGATGACTCAGCTTTTATTCTAAAAAATATTTCGGACAATTCTTTATTTTAAAAAATTAATTTAGCAAATTATCAATATTTTTTTACTATTGGTTAAACTAAATTATCAGAAGTAGTTTTACTTTACTTTCCCCTACTAAACTTCGATAAAATATAACTTTACATCCGCAAAAGCATTTACTCGCCTTAACCTCACCTCTGTTTTTACATTTGTATTTCTACTTTGAGCAGAGTACTTTATATGATATATATGAAAATATTATATACTTTTCACCTAGTCGTTGTACATACAACGAAATCTGATGAAATATAGATATAGCAAAAGATACAGCCGCCATTCTGACCTCGCCACATAGAATTAGCCTTGGTTATGAATGTCGTTTTATAAATGTAATAAAAAAATTATAAAGCATAAGTGGCTGCTCAAGTAATTCCGTAAACTTTAATTGCTCAGAAGACTAGATAACTTTTTGTTAAGTTTTTTAAAACTTTCTTATCATAAACTATTATAGTAATTTATATTGCCAGGAACGCCAAGCTTTCCTATGCTTAATTTGGAAGTGTTTTCTTAGCTATAAGATCAGGCTCTCCCCGTCAAAAAATTCAAACGACAGTACAGATTGCATTAATTTTGTAGGAGTTCTGCGATGCCAATTGCAGTTGGAATGATTGAAACGAAGGGCTTTCCAGCAGTTGTGGAAGCTGCCGATGCGATGGTGAAAGCCGCCCGTGTCACCTTAGTAGGGTATGAAAAAATTGGTAGCGCTCGCGTCACCGTGATAGTTCGGGGAGATGTATCGGAAGTGCAAGCTTCTGTAGCGGCTGGGGTTGAAGCGGCGAAAAGGGTCTTTGGTGGTGAAGTATTATCTACTCACATCATTGCTCGTCCTCACGAAAACCTGGAATACGTCTTGCCGATTCGTTACACAGAAGCTGTGGAACAGTTCCGTACCTAAAAACTGTTTAAAAAAAGTAATTAACGCTCTTTGCTTTTTTGAGCATCACTTTTGTCCAAGGCTAAAAACTTTAAATAGGGATTAAAACTAATGTCAATTGCAGTGGGAATGGTTGAAACGCTGGGCTTTCCAGCAGTTGTGGAAGCTGCTGATGCGATGGTGAAAGCGGCTCGTGTGACTCTAGTAGGTTATGAAAAAATCGGCAGTGGTCGAGTTACCGTGATTGTCCGGGGTGACGTTTCGGAAGTGCAAGCTTCCGTGGCCGCAGGTGTGGAATCAGTGAAGCGAGTTAACGGTGGACAAGTGCTATCTACTCACATCATTGCTCGTCCTCACGAAAACTTAGAATACGTCCTCCCAATTCGTTATACAGAAGATGTAGAGCAATTCCGGGAAAATGTGAACGCAATTCGTCCTTTCGGTAGAAGACCGTAATTTGTAATGCAAGTCGCCAAAGTTCGCGGCACAGTAGTTAGCACCCAAAAAGATCCAAGTCTTAGAGGTGTGAAACTACTGTTGTTACAATTTGTAGATGAAGAGGGAAACATCCTCCCACAATATGAGGTAGCAGCAGATAGCGTGGGAGCAGGTGTAGATGAGTGGGTACTTGTCAGTCGTGGCAGTGTTGCTCGTCAAGTTATTGGCAACGAACAGCGACCACTAGATGCAGTGGTAGTGGCGATCATAGATACAATTTATGTTGAAGATCGCATGATTTACAGCAAAAAAGATCAATATCGATAGTCATTGGTCATTAGTCATTAGTCATTAGTGAATAACAAATGACAACAGACAAATGACTTATGACAATATAGGAGGAATCTCGCAATGGCAGTCCGCAGCACGGCAGCACCCCCAACTCCGTGGTCAAGGAATTTAGCTGAACCCAAAATCCATCAAACTGCTTTTGTACATTCATTCTCCAATTTGATTGGGGATGTCCGAATAGGTGCAAATGTAATCGTTGCTCCAGGGACTACGATTAGAGCGGATGAAGGTACACCTTTTTATCTTGGTGAAAACACCAATATTCAAGATGGTGTGGTCATTCATGGGTTAGAGCAAGGTCGAGTAATTGGTGATGACCAAGAGAAATACTCAGTATGGGTAGGTAAAAATACTTGTATTACCCACATGGCTCTAATTCACGGGCCAGCTTATGTAGGGGATAATTCCTTCATTGGCTTTCGCTCGACGGTATTTAATGCCAGGGTAGGCGCAGGTTGCATCGTGATGATGCACGCTTTGATTCAAGACGTAGAAATTCCCCCAGGTAAATATGTACCTTCGGGAGCGATAATTACTAGCCAGCAGCAAGCTGACCGCTTGCCAGATGTGCAAGATCAGGATAAAGAATTTGCTCATCATGTGGTTGGGATTAATCAGGCGCTACGAGCTGGTTATCTCTGTGCTGCGGATAGCAAATGTATAGCACCCATTCGGGATGAAATTGCTAAATCTTATACAGGTAATGGTATTACTGTTTTAGAGTTGGAAAGGAGTAGTGAAGTGGCGAGCAATAGCTTGGGTGCAGAAACAATAGAGCAGTTACGCTATCTATTGGAACAAGGGTATAAGATTGGTACAGAACACGTAGATAAAAGACGGTTCCGCACGGGTTCTTGGACTAGCTGCCAACCAATCGAACCGAGATCCCTTGGTGAAGCGATCGCAGCATTAGAAAGCTGTGTAACAGACCATAACGGTGAATATGTCCGACTATTTGGGATTGACAAAGGTAGACGACGCGTGTTAGAAACCATCATCCAACGCCCGGATGATGATGCTAAACCAGCTACCAGCTTTAAAGCTCCTAATAGTAGTCATAGCAATGGCAGCTACAGTAGCAATGGTAATGGTAGCGGCTCTAGCAGTGGCAAAGTTAATGGCGAAACTCTAGACCAAATTCGCCAACTTTTGGCAGGTGGTTACAAAATTGGCATAGAACACGTAGATGAGCGCCGCTTCCGAACTGGTTCTTGGACTAGTTGCAAGCCAATTGAAGCAACTTCCACCAATCAAGTAATCTCCGCTTTAGAAGAATGTATAGCCAGCCATCAAGGAGAGTATGTACGTTTAATCGGCATTGATACCAAAGCCAAACGGCGGGTATTAGAAACCATTATCCAACGTCCAAATGGTCAAGTAGCCTCCTCTGGCAGTCAGAAATCATCATTTACTAGCAGTGGCTCATCTGCTACTGCTACAGCAAAAGCAACAGCTAGCAGTACCCGATTGAGTACTGAAGTAATAGACCAAGTGCGGCAATTATTGGCTGGCGGCTATAAAATTAGCATTGAACACGTAGACCAACGACGGTTCCGAACTGGTTCATGGACTAGTACCGGTCAAATTCCAGCCTCTTCAGAAAGAGAAGCGATCGCAGCCGTAGAAGGACACCTTGGCGAATACCAAGGAGAATATATACGCTTAATTGGTATTGAACCCAAAGCCAAGCGGCGGGTATTAGAAACAATTATCCAAAGACCATAGTAGGGAGTGGGGAGTAGGGAATTTTAATATTCACCACTCACCATTCCCCATTCCCCATTCCCCACCCTCCATTCCGGCTTCCGAGGTTAAGATTTCCATGTCTGTGCTGCCACTGCGCCTCAGCAATAACTTTGATTCTTACATTAGTGGTGAGGTGACTATTCATCCAAGCGCAGTACTTGCACCTGGGGTAATCCTGCAAGCGGCTGAAAATAGCAAGATCGTCATTGGGCCAGGGGTCTGTATTGGCATGGGAGCAATTCTCCAAGTCCATGAAGGAACCCTAGAGGTAGAAACAGGGGCAAACCTGGGAGCCGGTTTTTTGATGGTTGGCAAGGGCAAAATTGGAGCAAATGCTTGTATTGGTTCAGCAACAACAGTTTTTAACTATTCAGTTGAACCTGGACAAGTAGTTCCACCTGGATCGATTTTAGGAGACACCAGTCGGCAAATTGCTCAAACAAAGCAGCCGGAATTGTCCACGAATAACCCCACGGCTACAAATACACCACCGCAGAAGGAAGAGGAAAATGGCTCAGGAGGAGTTCAGGAAAAGGTGGTTTCCTCAACTAACTTCTCAGCTGCGGCTTTTGTGGATTTCAAACCAAACAAGTCGATTTCTTATTTTAAATCTGCCACCACTCCAGAAAGCCAGCCTCCTCCCGTAGAGGAACCAGCCAAGGATGCTGAACCACCCTTGCCAGAACCCGCTCAAGAGTCTACAAAACATAACTCAGACCCCAATCAGCTAACTACAGAATCCCCTAACGGTTTCGGCACTCAAATTTATGGGCAAGGGAGCATACACAGACTGTTGACTACATTGTTTCCCCATAGACAATCCTTGAGCGACCCAAACTCTGACGATTAGTCCGAGTAAGTGTTAATTGTAAGTTGTCGGCTTTGTGATTATCTGGGAAAGTTCATATGGAAACATCTAATCAACGGTCTATGAATACCATCCAGGGAGCGAGTATTCAAGAAACCTTCCAGGACACTGCTTTGGGTTTAGTTTCTACCCGCAGTTTTCCCGCGATCGTTGGGACGGCGGATATGATGCTGAAATCAGCAGGAGTTCATCTAGTTGGGTATGAAAAAATTGGTAGTGGGCATTGTACTGCGATCGTCCGGGGTGGAATTGCTGACGTGCGTCTGGCGGTAGAATCTGGTGTCCAAACGGCTGAACAGTTTGGCCAGTTGATTTCTAGCTTGGTGATTGCCCGACCTTATCCCAATTTAGATATAGTACTTCCGATCACAACCCGTTTCACTAAATTGATGGAAGAGGGCAATTACAGCCGTCTGAGTAATCAAGCAATTGGTTTGGTAGAAACACGAGGATTTCCAGCGATGGTAGGCGCGTGTGATGCCATGCTCAAAGCTGCTGATGTTCATTTAGCAGCCTATGAAAAAATTGGTGCGGGTTTGTGTACAGCCATTATTCGTGGTTCCGTAGCAAATGTGGCGGTAGCAGTGGAAGCGGGAATGTTTGAGGCAGAACGGATTGGGGAATTGAATGCAGTGATGGTAATTCCCCGTCCACTAGATGAAATGGAGCAAACCTTGCCATTAGCAAGCTGCTGGATAGAAAAACACCAACCGTTAAACTTACCAGTGAATATTAAAGAACAAGTTGCTGAAATTGAGGTACTAAGATTACCAGATTTAACCAAGCTTCCGACTAAAATTGCCGAAGAATTATGGAATGATGAATGATGATAGATAAATTTGGGAAAATCATCATTCATCAGGAAGTGGAAGGTATCTTACGCTTTTCTTGTTGTTCTGATAATAGCTTCTTGAATCCATAAATAAAATACCTTTGTTTTAATAGAAGTAATAGAGTTTTATCTATAATAAAACTCATAACTTTCTATAAGTATTGCTATAGCATTTGCAAGTGTTCAGTAATACTAGTTTTATATCGATAAAGAGCTATTATATATAGGAGAATAACCTTTGAAACAAGCGACGCTGCACCAGTTAAAGGTATTCGAGGCGGCGGCACGGCACAGTAGCTTTACTCGCGCGGCTGAGGAATTGTTTCTCACCCAACCTACCGTTTCTATGCAGATCAAGCAACTCACAAAATCGGTAGGGTTGCCATTATTTGAGCAAGTGGGGAAGCGGTTGTATCTCACCGAGGCAGGACGAGAGTTATTTGCTACTTGTCGGCATATTTTTGAAAATATAGCCCAGTATGAAATGAAGGTGGCAGATTTAAAAGGGCTAAAACAGGGACAATTACGCTTGGCAGTGATTACAACAGCAAAATATTTTATCCCACGTTTGTTAGGGCCGTTTTGCGAACTTTATCCAGGGATTGATATCTCTCTGCAAGTAACGAATCACGAACAAATTTTGGAACGGATGAGTCAGAATCTGGACGACTTATATATTATGAGTCAAGTTCCAGACAATATGGATGTGACTTGTAAGGCATTTTTAGAAAACCCTTTGATAGTCTTTGCACCGATTAATCATCCGTTATCCAAGGAAAAAAATATTCCGATCCAACGCCTGTCTAACCAACCTTTTATTATGCGAGAACCAGGTTCAGGCACTCGTCGCGCCGTCCAAAGCCTATTTGAAGAACAAGGGGTGACAGTAAAAGTCAAGCTGGAACTGGGAAGTAACGAAGCAATTAAACAAGCGATCGCAGGTGGTTTAGGAATTTCGGTTTTATCTCGTCATACTTTACTATCGGATGTCTCAGATTTTAGCATTTTAGATGTCCAACACTTTCCCATTCAGCGAAATTGGTACATGGTTTACCCCGCCGGAAAACAGCTATCTATCGTCGCTCGTGCCTATTATGACTATCTCCTAGCTGCTGCAAAGAATTTTGTAGAGCAAAACACTGATACCACTTCTAGTACACTTGAACCAATTAACGGGTAATTCATAATTACGAATTACGTAGCTTGCTTCTCGCATGAAGGCGAATATTACGAATTACGAATTACCCAAAGGGGTTGACTGTTAGACCGGAAAACACTGACAATTAACCAGCAGAATCAATTAACAATGGGGGAAGACTGGCAGTGGTTAACCCGGAAACACCATCTTGGCGCAAAACAGTACAAAGCGAGATTGTAGCTGTTACAGTGTATGTTGACAGAGCATTGGTTACACGACGGGGTGTAGTTTATTTAACAGGAATTGAAAATGAATTAGTAATTACCCCAGTGCCAGAGACTCTAGAAACTGAGTCTGTCAGGGTAAGTGGTACGGGGACAGTGGCAGTGCGTTTGATGGGAGTGAGTAGCGATCGCATCTACACCACTGAACCTGTGGCGGAGCGAGTCGCGCATTTGACAAGGCAAATTGAGCAGTTAGAAGCAGAAAAACGCCACCTGCAAGCCCAAGTTGATGCTTTAGCATTGCAGTCTAGTTTTATTGCTGGTTTACGTGAAAAAACAGAAGAACCCTTTGCACAGAGTTTGTCTCGGAAAAATCTTAGCCTGAGCGAAACTTTGGATTTTTTGAACTTTCTCGGAAGCCAGTATAGTGAATATGCGATCGCATCTGGGGAGTGCAAAACCCAACAGCAGGAATTAGACAAAGAACTGCAAGTACTTTGCGCCTCATTGCAAAAAATCCAAACACCCCATCATAAAGAGAGTTTTAGCTTAGTTGTAGGAGTTGAAGTTGCAGGTGAAGGCGAGTTTGAATTAGAGGTGTCTTACATAGTAAATTGCGCCAGTTGGACTCCCCTTTATGACTTGCGCTTTAGTACTAACAGCGATATTGTGCATCTGGGCTACCTTGCAGAAATCACTCAAAGCAGTGGCGAAGATTGGATTGGTGCAAATCTCACTCTTTCTACCGCTAAACCGGGATTAGGTACACTCCCACCTAAACTTGAACCCTGGTATATTGACGCGCCACGCCCACAGATGTTACAACGACACCGATTTGCAGCCCAGCCACCACTGCTACCTCCCATACCAGATCCCCCTGCTGCCCGAGTAGATTGGCAAGGAGAAGACGAAGTTGCAGAGGATGGTCTTATCCTAGCAGAAACCGTTACGGCAGAAGTATCCAAAGAAGGGAGTGTAGTTACCTTTAAATTGAATGGTGGTGGTAACATTCCCAGTG
>Ga0116226_10004109_pt1 | contig 12851 bp, 10 predicted proteins | sample S1TSphfallax_FD_89692 | JGI IMG/M metagenome (GOLD analysis project Ga0116226, IMG submission 89692) | Host-associated microbial communities from peat moss isolated from Minnesota, USA - S1T2_Fa - Sphagnum fallax MG | ecosystem: Host-associated > Plants > Peat moss > Unclassified | place: USA... | reverse complement strand
GGCGATGCTGATCCCCTCGAGGCCGTGAATCCGCAATTGGCCGTCCACGACGTCATCGGCGCCCGGCCCCATCCGGCAGGTGCTGGTGGGGTGCCAGTTCAGGGCCGCGGTCTCGCGAAAGAAGGTCAGCCATGCCTCGTCGTCGCGGGGCGCCTCGGCGGGGGCGTAGATTCTTCCCCCCATGGTCCGCCCAGGGCCCTCCTGCAGCGCGCGGTAGGCGAGCTTGCAGCCCCTCAGGAGGCGCTCCTGGTCTCGCCGGCTCTCCAGCATGGCCATGGATATCTGGGGCGCGGCGCGCGGATCGTCGGATCGGAGCGTGACCCGGCCACGGGCTTCCGGATGGCAAGGGCTCACGACGACGGTGAGCCCATCCCGCGCCATCTCTTCTGGCGTGCCGAATCCAATGGGCATGACCTGGAGCTGGACGTCCGCGACCGGGCTCTCAGCATCAGTGCGGACGAAGGCCTGGACGTGGTTGGCCGGACTACTCGCCGGACCTGATCGGGTCGCCAAGAATCGCAGACCGTCGCCGAGCGCCGAGAGCCCGGCGCGCCGCGTATTGTAGGTGCGATGATTCACAAAGGCCGACAGCTTGATATTGACGTGGTCGTTCAGGTTGCGCCCGACGCCCGCAAGCGCATGTCTCACGGGGATTCGCACGCGGTTCAGATCCTCCGCCGGCCCCACGCCCGAGAGCCAGAGGAGTTTGGGGCTGGCGATGGCGCCCGCGCAGAGAATTGTCTCTCGCTCAGCGCGGAATTCCTCCACCCTGCCGCGGCGCGCAGCGCGTACCCCGACGCAGCGCCCATGCTCGATGATCAGATTGATCGCCGTCGTCCGTGTCCGGACCGTGAGATTTGGCCGCCCCCGCGCCGGGTCCAGATAAGCGTTCGCCGCGCTATGGCGAAGACCGCTTTTTTGGGTCGCCTGGGTGAGCCCCACGCCCTCGGTGATTCCGACCGCATAGTCCGGCGCCGACGGGACCCCATGGCGAATAAGGGCGTCCATGACATCGGCGCACGCGCCGTCCGTGTCTTCAAATCGCCGCACCCAGAGCGGTCCCTCGCGCCCTCGCGCAGGGTCGAGCGGCCCCGTCCAGTGCTCCATGAGGCGGAAATAGGGGAGCATCTCATCCCAGCCCCACCCCGGATTTCCGGCGGCGAGCCAGCGATCATAATCAGCCGGCAGGCCGCGCCCATAGACCATGCCATTGATTGAGGAGGACCCGCCGACCACGCGCCCAGCCGCCCATGTCAAGGCGCGCCCACTCAGGGTTTCGTCGGGATCGCCCCGGTAGCTCCAGTTCAGGGGGCCGACCCCAAGCAGTGTTTCGATCATGCCCGGGATCCGGATAAGCGGCGAATGATCGCCGCCGCCTGACTCAAGCAGCAAAACTCGCCGATCGGGATCTTGCGACAGCCGACCCGCGAGGGTCGCCCCGGCGCTCCCGGCGCCAATGATCACATAGTCCCAGCTCTTGCGCATGGCGGCTTATGTCCCAAATCTGGCAGGGGCAGAGACATAAAGCGCGCAGGCTTAAATAGCGCCATGTGCTGGCAGTCGAGGGTGTGTCCCAGGGGACACTTATACACGCCCGGCGCGCGCCGTCCGAAAAGCGGGCAGGACACAGACGCCCGTTTATTTTTCCTTCACTGTCCTGTCCCATGAACATAACGAAATGTTTGAGCGTCCAAGTGAAACCCTTGGTCACGCCATCGCTCTATGCAACCGCGCAAATGGGGGTACTCAATGACTCGACGGCATATACTTGGATCTAGCGCTCTGGCGTTTAGCATGCTGTCCGTCATGGGAGTCGCGAGCATCGCTTTTGCCGCCGACGCACCCGCCGCGGCCGCCGACACGTCGAGCACTCCCACCTCCGTCGGCGAGGTGGTGGTTACAGCGCGGGGAGGCCTGAAAAGCTGATCCAGACGCCGGTCTCGGTCCAGGCGTTCTCCGATACGAAGCTCGCCGACGACAAAATCGATAATCTCGCTTCACTCCAATACGAAGGCGGCTTCACCTTCAACAGCCAGGGCGCCAGCTTCTTCGGGGGGGGCCGGGAATTCCCGACCCTCGTCTTCCGGGGCATGACCAACAACTTCGGCGTCGGCCAAGGCGACACGGGCGCCCTTTTCGTGGACGGCATCTTTATTTCCGGCGGCGCCGCTTCGGTGACCCTCGCTGACGCATCGCAGGTCGAGGTGCTGAAGGGACCGCAAAACGTCTATTTCGGCAAGAACACCTTCGGCGGCGCTGTGAACATCATCACGGCCAACCCAACCGAGGAATATCACGGCTCGTTCAGCGCCGGTTATTCGGACAAGGGTTCCTATGATGACGTCGGAATGGTGGAGGGCGCGATCGTCCCCGGCCTCCTGACCGCCAAGCTCACCGGCGAACTCTTTCACCAAGGCCGTCAATATACCGCAGCTGATGGGGGCGCTCTGGGTGAAGAAGACACAAAGGGCATCACCGCCGTTCTCTACGCAACCCCGACCCCCGATATTTGGTTGAAGGGTCGCATCCACTATTCCTACGACAATGACTCTGGCGCGGCGGACGCGTTCATCGGCGGCAACGCGACCTGCGCGGGCTTCGTAAACCCTTATCTGTGTAATGGCATCCCATCGCTGGGCTCGTACAGCAATCCTGCAACGGTCCTAAGCGGAACGGCGATCCCGTCGGCTTTAACAACGGCCATCGCGGGCAACAGTTTCTATGGTGCTCCGGCGCTTTTGTTGGACAAGGTGCCTTATGAAGATCAAACGGGCCTCGTGCGTCGCAACCTGCAGGGCTCCCTCCAGGGCGGCGCCAAGCTTCCCTATAATGCGAATTTCCTCTTCAGCGCCGGCTTCAACCAGGCCGAATCCCTCGATATCACAAGTTCTGACCATACGCCGATCAATGCCTTCACCACCGCCCTGCCGCTGGTTTCCAGGGACTTTGAGGCTGACGCTCGGATCGTCTCCGATCAGAATGCCCGGTTCCGCCTCGTGGCGGGCGTCAACTACTTCCAGTCTGTCGAACAACTTGTTTATGAAGGCTACTTCTTTGGCCTCTTCGACAACTCGGGCCCGACCAATGAGAAGGATAAGACCATCGCCGGCTACGGTTCGGCGGAGTTTGACATCCTGCACGATCTGACGCTTACGGGCGAAGTTCGCTACCAGCATGACACCGTGTCGGACTATCCGCTTGATGGTCTGGGAGCCCCGTCCGCCTTCTCGGAGAGTTTCAACCACGCTCTTCCCCGGTTCATCTTGAAGTATCACCCCACGCCGGACACAAATATCTATGTGAGCTATTCCGAAGGGATTGAGCCGCCGGTGCTTCAGCTCTCATATGCGGAGGGTGACAGCTATACGAAAGCTGCCATCGCAGCCGTTGCCGGAGGCGGCGGCAGCTATACGCCTGACCCAAAGGTCCGGGTCTGGGAAATCGGCGCGAAGCAGTCATTCTTTGATAATCGCGTCTTCGTCAGCATCGATTACTACAATCAATTCTGGGATAACGCGCTCGTCACAAACTATCTGTTCAACGGCCCGGCCTGCTCCACGCTTCCCACAGTGGGCGTTAGTGCGGCATGCCCCTATCCCGGTGGCGGGGCGGCCGTTTACACCGTCTCCCAGAACCACATTCAGGGTATTGAGTTCGACGGAAGCGTCAAGCTGACCCACCAATGGTCCGCCCACATGGCCTTCAATTGGACCGATGCAATCCGCAAGGCCTATGACGATACGGGTTATGCCGACGCTTATATCGGCGGGGTCAATCCGCCACAGAGTGGCAAGCGCATCGACCTCGTTCCCGAATATCAGGGCTCCTGGGACACGACCTGGAGGGATCACCTTGTTGGGCCCTATGATTGGTATATCCACGGCGTCGTGAACTACACTGGCAAGACCTATGCGGACTCCGCCGATGTGGCGCAGCTCAGCGGTTATGTTCGCGTCAATGCCACGGCCGGCATCACGAGGGGCAATCTGACCTTCGAAGCCTTCGTGTCCAACCTGTTTGACGACAAGAATTGGGATTACGCGGTGCGCTTCCCGAGCCCCTATGCGTTCTTTAGCGAGGCCTATCAGGGTGTTGTCGCCGGCGCCCCGAATCCCCGCGACTTTGGGTTCAAGATCTCCGACAAGTTCTAGTCGGGCCTTTGCTCAGGTTCGCTTCCGCGACCAATCTATGCCGGTGGGCTCGTCCGAAAGGGCGGGCCCATTTGCATTGAGACGGCTGGCCTCCGCCATATATCCGCCATTCGGGCGGATCTGGTTTCGCGGGGCGCCCTCTTGGACGTCGCGTGCTTAATACCCCGCGCGGGTGTCGGCCGGGCGCCCAGGAGTGGGGGGGCGCCGCCAAATGCCAGATCGTCGGGATGTCCTGACACTTGGCGGGGCGGCGACCCTTGCCGCCCTGGCCCTCCCGCCGGATGTTCGGGCGTCGCCGGCCGACCAATCGCTCCCCACGCTTCAGACGCGCCTGTTCAATTTCAAGGACGACGCATCCGCAGAGGCCGTCGCGGAAACGATCTCCAATCTGAGGGCCTTCAATACCCTTTCAGGAGTCGACGGCTTCTTGATCGGCAGGAATCTGATCCCGACGCCTTTTCCCACCCGGTTCGAGTGGATCTATATGATTCAGTTTGGCGTTTCGGCCGGGCGCGACTCCGCCGCCTACAGTGCGTTCCAGCGCGCCGCCGACGCCTTGTCGTCCCAGTGTCGCAACGAGGTCGAGTGTGATCTCGGCGCGCGGCTTCCCGCCAAGTTCGGCGATGCGCCGGGCGTCGGGGTCCGACACACGGTCATGTTCGATTTCAAGGCCGATGCCTCGCCGGAGGCGCGGGAGCGCAACGTCGCGGCGATCCGCGGCATGGGTCAGCTGCCCATGGTTCAGCACTATGTGGTGGAGAAAACCACCGCTTACGGCGCTGATCCGACCCAGATGGAATGGCAGGTCATCGGGGATTTCGCGACGGTTGCTGATTACCACGCCTATTCGAATGCGCCTGTCCATCTGGCCATCAGGGATGACTTCACAGCGCATACGTCGCGCGTGGCGTTTCTCGATGTCGCGCTTTGAAAGCGTGAACTAACAGTGGCCGAGACTCCCTCCCTCATCAGGCATTTCAGCCGAATCGTCCCCGCGTCCCTGGCAATCCTCATGATGCTGGTCGCCCATAGTCCGGCGCGGGCGGCCGACTCTTGGCTCGGCGCCGGTGTTCTCGCGGGCGGCAAGGGTTACGTCCAGACACCCATGGGGCAGGTGCACTACCGGGACGTGGGGCCACGCGACGCCAAGGTTCCGATTCTACTCGTCCACCAAGCCTGGATGTGGATGATCGAATACGCCCAAATTCAGAATGAACTGGCCAAACTCGGCTACCGGTCCATCGCGGTGGATACGCCAGGCTACGGCCTCTCGGACCCGGCGCCCGGCCAGCCGACCATAGGCGATCTCGCTGAGAACCTCACGCCCGTCCTCGATGGCCTTAAGATCAAGACCGTGATTATCGTCGGCCATCATACCGGCTCGCTGATCGCCGCCTCCTTTGCCGCCCACCATCCAGACCGGGTCACGGCGATCATCCTCCACGGCAATCCCTATTTCACGCCCGCGGAGTCAGCCGCCGCCCTGGCCCAGCCGGACTACGACCGCACGCCAAAGCCTGACGGCTCCAATTTCAGCCAGTTCTTCACCTATGACGTGCCGGGCGATCCCCATCCGCCGACGCCGGAGAATTTGCGCAGCCGCGATTGGATGCTGCTCTCCATGTATCTGATGGGCCCCGATATAGGCCATTGGGCGGTCTATCACTACGACATGACCGCCGACGCCAAGGCGATCCGCGCGCCCACCCTGATCCTGACCGACGCCCATGACGGCATCCACTATATGGACGACCGCCTCGCCAAGCTGCGACCGGACTTCAAGTATGAGGTCTTTTCCAATTTCACGGGCATTCAAATGATGAATGAGCCTGGGCGCTGGGCGAAGATGGTGGGGGACTACGTCGCGCCGTTCGAGAAATAGCGACCCTCAACTCATACCAAGGCCTCAGATGGAACCCGCCTACTTCACCCGTTACGATCAACTGCGCATGCGGCGCGATGAGGCCGGCATTCTGGAGGTCCGGCTGCATACCCGCGACGGCCCCTGCCTCTTCGGGCCCCGCACCCATGAACACATGGTCGACGCCTTTTACGACATCAGCCGAGACCCCGATACGCGGGTCATGATCCTCACGGGAACGGGCGATAGCTGGATCGCGGCGTTTGATGAAACCCAGGCGACGGAGAAAGACGACTTCACGATCCCGAAGAACTGGGACCGGGTCTATTGGGAGGGCAAGAAGGTCCTTCAGAACCTGCTCGATATCGACGTGCCGGTCATCGCGGCGGTCAATGGCCCCGCCCTGGTGCACAGCGAATATATTCTCACCTGCGACGCGGTGCTCGCCTCTGACACGGCGGTGTTTCAGGACCTCCCGCACCTGGCTTTTGGTCTGACGCCCGGGGACGGCGTGCATGTGCTCTGGCCGCATGTTCTGGGGCCCGTGCGCGGCCGGTATTTTCTGGCGACGCAGCAGAAGATCGGGGCGGAGGAGGCGCTGCGGCTCGGGGTGGTCAACGAGGTTTTGCCCCACGATAAGCTGATGCCCCGGGCCTGGGAGCTGGCGCGCCAGCTCGCCGCCCTGCCGACCCTGACCCTCCGCTACATGCGGGTCGCCACGTCCCAGAGGCTCAAGGAGCTCGTGGTCCGCGAGGTTGGCCATGGCCTCGCCCTCCAGGGCCTCAGCGGCGCGGCTCTGGGCAATCCGGGCCCCCATCCCTGGCCGCAGGACGTCCGGAAATAGGCCTGTCTCCGATGGCCCTGGAACAGAATGTTCTGATCGAGGCCGCGACACCCCTGTCGATCGCGCCTTTCGGCGAATTCATTGGCGCCCACGCGGATATGCCCCTGTTCGCCGAGTGGGAGGGGGCCCGCGTCTATGGCCCCACGCCAATCATGGTCGAGTCTGGCGGTGAAATTTTGCATGCCTGCGTGGCCGCGGCGTCATTCCCCGCGCGCGTCTCGCTCCTGGAACGCCATTTCCACCACACCCAGACCTACCTCTCGGCCAATGGCAAACCCTTCGTGATGGTGCTGGGCGAGGCGACAAAAGATGGGCTTCCCGATACGGCGGCCTTGCGCGCCTTCCTCTTTACGGATGGGGCGGGCGTGGCGATGCGGGCGGGCGTCTGGCACGAATTTCCCCTGGCGCTGGAGGATGACACCCGCTTCACCGTTCTCCTACGCGCCGAGAGCCATGTGAACCATCTGGAAGCTCCCAAACAGCCCTGGGACGCCCGCGGCCCAGACCTCGAACGCTTCGACATGGCGGCCAGGCGAGGGATCTGGCTGACATTCTAAGACCGCCCGTTCTACCCGCCCGTCGCGGCCAGAACGATCGCTTCGTCGTTGTGGGGCGCATCGCCGGCAGCGCCGATGGCGCCCAGTGTCGCGCCCGACGAGTTCTTGATCAGCACCCCACCAGCCAGAAGCACAACCCGCCCATCGAGTACCGCGAGTACGGAGGGCCCCGCGAGAGGGTTGTCCGCCAGGGCGTCGGCGATTTGGCCCGACGTGCAGCCGAAGGTCAGCGCGGCCCGGGCCTTTCCCAGCGCAATGTCCACCCCCGCTAGACCGGCCCCATCCTCACGCAAGGCGAACTTAAGGTGGCCGCTGGCGTCGATGACAGCCACGCCCATGGGGTTTAGTTTATCGGCGCGGGCGGTCGCCACGGCGGCTTTGGCGAGGCGTTCGGCCTCGGCCAGGGTCAGGGTGCTCATGGGGCGGAATGTCCAGTCTCTTTGAGGGTGGCGGAAATGACTCGGCGAAAGTCGCCGGGGGAGGCGATAGCGACGGGGACGCCCGCGGCCGCGAGAGCGCCCATGGGGTCTGTCCGGACCGCCGCGCGCGGATAGCGAAAGTAAGACTCGCGCGAGTCCATCAGAGCGACGGTCTGGTCATGCAGCCAGCCGGCGTCGAAACGCCCCTGATCGGACCGCTGCGCCTGGGTCCGACCATCGAACCACGGCTGATAGATTTCCCCGTCGCGGATCATCAACCAGGCCTGAAGCCAATGGCCGCCCAGAGGCGACAAGGGCAATTCAGGCGCGATCTGGTCGGCGCTGGTGGCATCCAGGGTCAGCGGGGGTCCGTCCAGAACAAGGAAGGGTCGCACTCGGCTCCCCCGCGCGAAGACATCCGCCGCCACCGCCGCGCCAGCACCACTTGCCGCCAGAAGGCACCCTTCCAGGCCGAGCGCCGAGATCAGCGTCGCCACGGCCTGCCCGCAAACCTGAAGAATAGGCCGATCCTCGCGCGGCGCGTCGGATCCCCCCACGCCTGGCATGTCCGGCACAACCACATAGGCTTCGGCGGAAAGATCCCGCGCCAGGGCCTCAAGCTTCAATCCTGTTCCCGGGCCGTCATGGAGGAGCATCACCGCCGGGCGATCCGCCTTCCCATAGGCGCGCACAAAGATCTGTCCGTCCGGCGTCTCAACATAACCCTTAGCGGGATCCGCGCCCGCCAGCCCCGCGCGCGCGGCCGGCGGTAATGCGCAACCGCCCGGCAGCCCAGCAACGAAATCCGCGATGGCTACGTATTTGGCGGGGGGGTCGTAGGGGAGGCGCGCGATCTCCTGGCCCGCATCCAGGGCCGGCAGCCGGTCAAGGTGAGGAAACAGCATGTCCTCTGCGCTGGCCATGAAGATGGCGGGCGTTTTAAGGGCCTGGACAGCTGCATAGGCCAGAGGACCGTAATAGCAGGCGGCCTTGTAGGCCGGCCCATAAGTCCTGCATGACCGATAAAACATGGAGACCCAGACCTCAATCTCCTGAGGCGTCGGCCGGTCCACCGGGTTGAGCCGGGTCACATCCCGCGACAACCAGGGAAACCAGGTGAACTGATCGCGGAACCGCATCCAGGTCTGGAACAAGTGGCCGCCCAGGGGATCGGGGACCATGGGCGCGAAATAGCCCTGGAAGAGGACGTCGATCTCGCTCTGTGTGAACATGGGCAGGCCCTCAAGGACGAGGCCCGTGACCTGGTCAGGCCAGCCGACCCCGAGCTCGAGGCCGATCGCCGCGCCGGTGTGGGTGCCATAGACGCGGCAGGGCGGCAGTCCCAGGGCGCTCATCGCCGCCGCGGTCGCGCCTGCGAGGTCGCGAACGGTCAGCGAGTCGCCCGGAAGGGGATCTGAGCCGCCAAAGCCCGGCGTATCCAGGGCGAAACAGGTGAACCGCTCGGCAAGGACGGACATCTCATGGGCTAGGATGGCGGAGTCCCCCGGCGACCCATGCAGCATGACGACGGGCGGCCCGCTCCCGGCGCGCCGATAGTGAACCCGCCGTCCGGCCACGGAGATGTAATGTCTTTGTACGCCGCCCATGTCCGACGCCGGGTTTGCCTCGCGGACCGCCCTACTTCACCGGCGCCGGGTTCTGCTCCATGGCGTAGTGTTCCAGGCTCGAATAGTTCGGCCCATACCACTTGGTCGGCGCTTCTAAATATGACGGATAGCGCGTCTTGATCCGCTCCATGACCTTGGGGGGAATATAGTCCGCCGTCGGTTCGGCGCGGAAAATTCCGTCATACATGACGTGGCCGGGCGCCGTCCCCATCAGCATCCAGGGAAGCCAGGGCTGGACCCGGACCCAGCTGCCATTGGCCGGCAGGAAGGTGAACTTCGGATCCTCCAGTTCGCGTTTGCTGATGAAGTAGCGGAACAGCTCGGAGGACTGAATCATCGGCCCCGAGGACTCACGCGGCCAGTGGGCCGGGTCCAGGCGGTTCGGATACCATCCGTGGCCGTCTTCCGTGAGCACGACGGTGTCCGGACCCAGGGTCGACCAGTGCAGCAGATACGGCTTGCCGCCAGGGACGGCCTTTCCCTCATTGACTACGCCGGGCATTGCCGGCGGCTGAACCGTGGAGGCGATGACCCAATTATAGGGATCGTTGTGAACATCGACGACCTTTACACGCTCTCCGGTATAGGGATTATCCCATTCATCGAGGATGTCGCCGGTCTTTGGGTCGGCGTAGAAGATCGTCTCCTTTGTCATTCGCTGATAACTGCCATCGCTCTGACGCAGAACGCGGATGGTGCTGAAAACCTCGAAGCTGAACAGCGGACGAATGGCCTCGCCGGGCCGCACGCCCGTGACGATGCCGGTGCAGTGGCCATAGACCTGCTCGCCATTGGTGTTGGCCTGGAGTCGGGCCGCCGTTTCGCGGTTCCAGTCCGGGTCATCAAAACGGATGGGAATGCGACCTGCGGCGTCCGCCCTCGCCGCGGGAGCGCCCGCCGCGGCCAAGGTCAGCGATGCGGCGCCAAGTCCCAACGCGCCGCGGCGGGTGGTGGCGGAGAAAGAGTTCTGGTCGGTCATGGGTGGGTTTCCGGATACGAGACAGTGGGTCGGCTCAGGCGGCGCCAAGGGTTTCGAGGACCGCGATCACCGCGGTTTCGGCCGCCTCGCACGCCCCTTCGATACCGGCGTTCACCTTGCAGTTGTGCTCGCCGGCGAAATACATGGCGCCCACGGCCTGGCCGATAAGGTCGGCATAGGGCGCGATATCGCCTGGCGCGAAATAGGCGATGTGGCCTTTCGAGAACGGGTTGGTTGACCAGTTCATGATCCGCGTCGCCTTGACCACGCCCGCCGCCGCCGGCCGCAGGCGCACGAGCTCGGCCACCGCGTGCTCTCGGAGCGCGTCCGGGCTCAGGGCGTTTAGCGGCGCCACCGCCGCTCCGTTGATATAGGCGCGAAGGACGCCTTCAGGCCGGGTGCGCGAGGGCGTGTGGGCGAAGAATTCGAACGGGCCATCGGTCCACATATTGGCGGGCAGACCATCCTTCTCCCAATAGGGCTCACTGAAGTCGAAACAGATCTGGATAGACTGGTCCGACCGCTGCCGCCGCCATCCCAGCCGCTGCTCCGGCGGCAGTGGCCCGTCTATGGGGATGTCCCGAAGAACGGGCGGGGGAATGGTGTTGATGCAGGCGCGCGCGACATAAGAGGTTCCGTCGGCGCAGGTGACGGTCACCTCCCGAGGCCCCGCGTTGATGTGAGAGACGATCTTGTGGAGCGCCACGGGCTGTTTCAGTGACGCCGCCATCGCGTCGGTGAGGGTGCTGGTCCCGTCGCGCACCTCGCTATATTGGCCGTGCTTCGCGTCCCAGAAATAATAGTGATTTTTCCGCAGGAAATCCAAGGCGTTGGCGTCATCCAGCGTCCAGGCCGCGACGGCCACGTTCATCAGGCGCAAGGCCTCGGGAGAGGCGCCCTTCACAGCCAGATATTGGCGAAGGGACATCTCGTCGATGGGGCGAAACTCTGGCTTGCGCCAATCCTGGAGGTCGCTCAGCGGGTCGTCCTTCAGCACATAGTGCGACAGCAGCCCCAAGGGGATGATCGCCTTTTCATCGGCGGCCAGGTGGTTCACGGGCGAGTCTTTCCAGTCCACACTTGGCGGCGCGCCGCCGAGGCTGATGGCGGATTGGGGCAGCTTCGTCTCCCCCATGGCCCCCGCTCCGGGGGGGACCAGGACGACCCCCAGATCAGAGGCGTTGCCGCGCACGCGCCCATAACCAAACCCGATTTGAGCCGCGCCGAATTCCGGCTCGCCAGGCACATCGCGCGCCGTCCAGACCCGTCCGCCAACGCGGCCGCTGCCTTCCAGAACAGTCACCGAAACGCCCGCGTTCTGTAACATCCGAGCCGCGTGGAGGCCGGACATTCCCGCTCCCAGAATAAGAACGTCTGACTTAGCTGGCGCATCGGCCCAGCTGGGCGCGGCCACGGCGGCGATGGACGCACCCGCCATCTGCAGGGCCGCGCGTCTGGATATGTTCGCGGATTTCAAGCGGTACGCTCCGAGAGCCTTATGGTCATGATGAACAGCACCAGAGGCATATGCCGCGCCATGGGCGGCGCCCTGATGTCCGAATTGCGGATGGGCCTTAAGGTTTAGCCTGCCGCAGATATTCGATGATCGCCGCGCGATCCGTGTCCTTGGCCACGCCGCCAAAGGCCATGGCGGTTCCTGGAACCACGTCGGTGGGCTTTGTCAGCCACCGATCCAGCATCTTTTCATCCCAGACGAAGGTCTGAGCCTTCATGGCCGGGGAATAGGCATAGCCTGGCAAGCTCCCGGCCGGGCGGCCGACGACCCCGTAGAGACTGGGCCCGATCTTGGCTGAGGGGCCCGGCGTGGTGTTGTGACACGAGGCGCATTGCAGAAAGAGCAGCTTGCCGCGCATCGCGGGGTCGGCGTGGGCTGATGTCGATGATAGCGCCGCAAGGCCTGACGCCGTCACCGCGAGCGCGGCCCAGAAACCAAAACTTGGGCGAGGCTTGTGGATCGGCAAATGAAACCTCCCTTGGTCGATGCCTAGAAACTGTATCCGCAACCGCCCCTGGCGCAGGGCGAGACCCTGTTCACATCCGCATGGCGGATAGACAAGACCACCTGGGCGCCTGCACCTTTTATAAGCGGGACCGCCGGCGGCGCCGACGGGATATGCACGGGCAGGCGGCGACCGGAGCGGAGAGGTCCCTTCGTTGACACGGCCCGCAGGTGGGGAGATGGTATAAAGATAAATCAACTTGCCGATGATTTCTACGTCACGAAAGGATGCTTCGCGGGGCCCTAAACGGCGGTCGCGATCCCACCTCAACCAGACCACGGATACAGGGCGGCCGCGACCATGCATGAGCGACAAGAGGTCAAGTCACTGAAGAAAGCGCTTCGCGCGCTGACCTTCCTGAACGCCAACGGCGAGTCGACCGTCACCGAAG
>Ga0116226_10004108_pt1 | contig 12856 bp, 14 predicted proteins | sample S1TSphfallax_FD_89692 | JGI IMG/M metagenome (GOLD analysis project Ga0116226, IMG submission 89692) | Host-associated microbial communities from peat moss isolated from Minnesota, USA - S1T2_Fa - Sphagnum fallax MG | ecosystem: Host-associated > Plants > Peat moss > Unclassified | place: USA... | reverse complement strand
TCGATGGAAGAGGCGATGCCGGAGGTGTTCGCCCAGTTCAAAGACGTGGTCGAGCGGCTGGAGCGCCACTACCGCGACATGCAGGACATCGAGTTCACGGTGGAGCAGGGCGTTCTGTATATGCTCCAGACCCGTAACGGCAAACGCACCGCCAAGGCGGCGTTGAAGGTCGCGGTCGATCAGGTGGCCGAGGGGCTGATCACCCAGGACGAAGCGATCCTGCGGGTCGAACCTGCCTCGCTGGATCAGCTGTTGCATCCGACCATCGATCCCGGCGCGCTTCGCGATGTGATCGCCGTGGGCCTGCCGGCCTCGCCGGGCGCGGCCACCGGCAAGCTGGTGTTCGAGGCTGATGAGGCGGAGCGCCTGGGCGAACTGGGCGAGGCGGTGATCCTGGTGCGCGAAGAGACCTCGCCGGAGGACATCCATGGCATGCATGCGGCGCGAGGCGTCGTGACCTGCCGCGGGGGCATGACCAGCCACGCCGCGGTCGTGGCGCGCGGGATGGGCCGGCCTTGCGTCTCGGGCGCCGGCGAGATCCAGATCGACGAGCACGCGGGCGAGCTGCGCGCCCGTGGCCGCACGCTCAAGACCGGCGACATTGTCACCATAGACGGGTCTACGGGCGAGGTGCTTGTGGGCGAGGTGGCCATGGTCCAGCCGGAGCTGACCGGCGATTTCGCCGCCCTGATGATCTGGGCCGACGGCGTGCGCCGGCTGAAGGTTCGGGCCAACGCCGAAACGCCGCTCGACGCGACCACCGCGCGCACCTTCGGCGCCGAGGGGATCGGGCTCTGCCGCACGGAGCACATGTTCTTCGAGGCGGACCGCATCGCGGCAGTGCGCGAGATGATCCTGGCCGACGATGAGGCTGGGCGGCGCACCGCGCTGGCCAAGATCCTGCCCATGCAGCGCAAGGACTTCATCGAGCTTTTCACCATCATGGCCGGCCTGCCGGTCACCATCCGCCTGCTCGATCCGCCGCTGCACGAGTTCCTGCCCCACACGGAAGCCGAAATGGTGGAGTTGGCGAAGGCCGCGGGCCTGGACGTCAAAAAGCTGACGCGCCGCGCCGCGGAGCTGGCCGAGACCAACCCCATGCTGGGCTGGCGCGGCTGTCGCCTAGGGGTCGCCTTCCCGGAAATCTATGAGATGCAGGTGCGCGCCATCTTTGAGGCCGCTTGCGAAATCTCGCTGACCACTGAGGCGCCAAAGCCCGAGATCATGCACCCCTTGGTTGCGACCAAGGCGGAGATGAAGTTCCTCCGTGAGCTGACGGATCGGATCGCCAAGGCGGTGATGGCCGAAAAGGGCGTGGTCATCGACTATCAGGTCGGCACGATGATCGAGCTGCCCCGCGCCGCGCTGCGGGCGGACGACCTTGCGGAGACGGCGGAGTTCTTCTCGTTTGGCACCAATGACTTGACCCAGACGACGTTTGGCATCAGCCGCGACGACTCCGGCAAGTTCATGGATCACTATCTGCGCAAGGGGATCATCGAGAAAGACCCCTTCGTCTCGCTTGATCAGGAAGGGGTCGGCGACCTGATCCGCATCGCCGTGGAGCGGGGTCGTTCGACCCGGCCGGGCGTCAAGCTCGGCATCTGCGGCGAGCATGGCGGCGACCCGACCTCAATCGCGTTTTGCGAGCGGGTCGGCCTCGATTATGTCTCTTGCTCGCCCTATCGCGTGCCTATCGCGCGGTTGGCGGCGGCCCAGGCGGCTCTCGAAGTCAGGCGGTCCTGATGTCGGTCATGGAGGCGCACGAACACGCCGAACGTGCGGAGCACGCGGCCGAGGCGAGAGACCCCTTCATCACCCTGGTGTCGATCACCATCGCCATTCTGGCCGTGCTGGCGGCGATCGTCGGTAGTCTGGAGACGGTGGAGAGCAGCACCGCGATTACGGCCTCCAGCCGCTCGGTGCTCTATCAGGATCAGGCCACGGACACCTGGAACGAGTATCAGGCCGACAGTCTGAAAAAGCATCTCTATGGCGTCGCCGCCGACCAAGGCGGCACTCACGTCGATCGCTACAAGAAAGCCGCCGCCGACGCGACGGCGCGCCAGGCCGAGGTGCAGACCAAGGCCAAGGCGCTGGAGGAAAAGCGCGAACAGCTCACCGCGATCAGCGAAGTTGCGGAAAAGCGACACCATTGGCTTACCGCCGCGTCCGCTCTGTTGGAGATCGGCATCGGCATCTCGTCGGTCTCGATCATCACCCGACAGAAGTTGTTCTGGTTCGGCGCCCTGGTTCTGGGGGCGGGGGGATTGGCGCTGTTCGCGGTCGCGTTTCTGGTATGATGGCGAGCGGCTGCGCCGCGACGAAGGACAGTGCTTTCGATGATTTACCGCAGCCTAAATCCCGCCACGGGAGAGCTGGTGAAAGAGTATGCACTGCACGCGCCGGCGGAGGTCGAGCAGGCGGTGGCCACAGCCCATCGGCTGTTTCTCTCAAGCTGGTCGCAAGGGCCGATAGAGCCCCGTCTGGCGGTCCTCTCGAAGCTCGCTGAGTTGATCGATGAGCGTGCGGGCGTCTTGGCCAAGGCCATGTCGATCGAGATGGGCAAGCCGATCGCCCAGGCCCGCAGCGAGCTCAAGCTCTGCGCCACCATCTCCCGCTATTACGCCGAAAACGCCAACGACTTCCTGAAGCCCACCCCCTATGCGTCAACCGCCGGCGAGGCCTGGGTCGAATATCACCCGATCGGCTGTCTGCTGGCGATCGAGCCGTGGAATTTCCCCATCTATCAATTGGTTCGGGTGATTGCGCCGGCCATCGCGGTGGGCAATCCCGTACTGTTCAAGCATTCGGAAATCGTTCCCCACTGCGCTGAACTGTTCGAGGCGATCGCGCACGATGCGGGCGCGCCTGAGGGCGCTTGCACAAACCTCTATATCTCCATCGACCAAGTCGCCGAGCTGATCGGCGACGACCGCATCCAGGGGGTCGCCCTGACCGGATCTGAACGGGCGGGAAGCGCCGTGGCCGCGCGCGCCTCTGAGAAACTCAAGAAGGCGACGCTGGAGCTCGGCGGCGCCGACGTCTTCGTGGTGCTGGACGACTGCGACCTGGCCAAGGCCGTCAAGGTCGGCGTCGGCGCCCGCCTCTACAACGCAGGCCAAATGTGCACCGCGGCCAAGCGGTTCGTCTTGCACGAAAAGATAGCCGACGACTTCTTGGACGCTTTTTCCAAGCAACTTCAGAGCGCCAAGATGGGCGACCCCCTCGACGAGACGACGACCTTGGGGCCGCTGTCCTCAAAGGGCGCGCTCGACCGCCTCAGTCAGCAGGTTGACGCCGCTGTCGCCAAGGGCGCCACGCTCGCGTTTGGCGGCAAGCCTGCGAACCGTCCGGGCTATTTCTTCGAGCCGGCCATCCTCACCGGTATCGAGCGCGATAACCCCGCCTTTTACGAGGAGTTCTTCGGCCCGGTGGCTCAGGTCTATGTCGTCGCAAACGACGATGAAGTGGTGGCCCTCGCTAACGACTCGCACTTCGGTCTGGGCGGATCGATCTTCTCCAGCGATATCGAGCGGGCCAAGGCGCTGGCGTCGCGCATCGAGACCGGGATGGTGTTCATCAATTCCGCGACCGATTCCCTGCCCGAACTGCCGTTCGGCGGAATCAAGCGCTCTGGCTTCGGCCGCGAACTTGGCGACGTCGGCATTTTGGAGTTCGTCAACCGCAAGCTGGTGGTTGTGAGCGCCTGAGCGCCTTTCACGAACAGTCCAGGTCGCGGCGTAATTACGCGTAGCGCACCGGCAGATCGAAGGTATGGCTCTCCAAGGTCACCTCGCCCTGGCCGATCGCCGCCACCGCATCGACCATCCGCCCCTTGCGTCCCAAAAGATCGTCCGCCAGGGCGACAAAGCGTCGGTTGGGGGTGGCGTAGCGGGAGGCGGTGCGGAGCGCCTGGGCGATTGTCGCCTCCTGGACGTCTGGGTTGCGCTCGCACGCCAGGATGAAGGCTGTGGCCGTCGATCTGCTGATGCCGGCCCAGCAGTGCACCAACATTGGCGAGTCCGCCGTCCAGCCGGCGCCGAACTGGACAATGCGCGTCACCATGGCCTCGTCCGGCGCCACGAGGCCCGGCATGGTTTCTGCGATGTCGTTGACCTTGATGCGCAGGTGTCGCTCGGCGGGCAGGCTTTTTGGCGTGGCGATCATCTCCGCGGGGCTCAACAGCGTGACCATGTGGGAGGGCCGGCGGCTTTCGATCACGTCGTGGATTTGGCTTAGCGCGCAGATAATAAGGGTCATCAGGGTTTTGATCACTCCGTGTTCACGGCGGCGAAGCCGGCGGCCTCGGTCAAGCTCTGGAACCGCTCGAGGTAGCGGGCCTGGGCCTCTACCGGGGCCAGGGGCACGATGACGAGGGTATAGCCGGCCGGCGGCGCGCCGAACAAGGCGCCCGCTTCCTTCTCTGTGAAGCCGGCGAGTTGCACCGCCTCAAAATAAGCTGAGGTGAGATCCGCTCGCTTGGTTAGGGCCTTGATCTCGTCCGGAACCTTGGGGGGAAGCCCAAAGCGGATGTGGATGGCCTGTTCCAGGGCGGTTTCGAAGCCGCGGTAATCTAGGCCCAACGCCGCCTTGAAAGGCGAGATCATGTCGCCGATCACATATTCCGGTGCGTCGTGCAGCAGGGCGGCGAGGCGCCAGCACGGCTCCAGCGCTGGCGTAAGGTGGCCGCAGACCTCTTCCACCACCAGACTATGCTGGGCGACCGAAAAGGCGTGCTCTCCCACCGTCTGGCCATTCCAGCGCGCCACCCGCGCCAGGCCATGGGCGATGTCCTCGATCTCGATGTCGAACGGCGAGGGGTTCAAAAGGTCGAGCCGCCGCCCCGACAGCATGCGCTGCCAGGCCCTTGGCGGTGCATCGCCCTTGCCCGTCTTGCGCGGGCCGTTCGGCGTCCGGCTCAGGGCTTGGCGTCCGGCTCGTCGGAGAACCAGCCCAAGCCCTGATGGACGTTGAGCTGAACAAGTTTCTTCACCCCATCGCCGGCCGGATCGTGGTGGTTGCGGGTTTCGCCCTTGGCCTTAAAGGTGGCGATGACCAGCGGACCCGCTGGCGGTCCCTTAGCTACATACCCGATCGTGCGAAAGCCGGTTGGACCTGGGCGATTGGACGTCATGAACATCATGGAGTCGACGCCGGATTGGTCGGCCCGCCCTATGCGGATGGTGGCGCCGCCATCATTGCCCTCTATCGTGGCGTTGCGCCCCCACCAGCCGGCGTGAACCTCTGCATTATCGCCGTTCGCGTGGATCGAGATACCTGGGAGCGATACGTCGGCCTTATCGCCATTGGCGGAGATGTGCAGGCCGGGTAAATCGATCCTGGCGTGATCGCCCGGGGCGCCGCCTCTGTTCGAAGCTGTCGCCGCGTCATCGTCGTCATCGTCGTCATCTTTGTCTTCGTCGCCCTTCGCCTGCGATCCGGCGTCCCATGCCTTGCCCTTAACAGCAGGCGGGGCGGGCGGCGCTGGCGGCGCAGGCGGGACGACGCCGGTAAGCCCCGTGTCGCTTTTCAACTGCATTTCCAACTTGGACAACACCGCCTGCGGCCCCGCGCCAGCGAGCGACGTCAGCGTCAACGAGACGGTTTCATCGTTGGGGCCGCTGTAGGCGCACGACACCCCATCGGCTGCGACGGCCGAGCGCGTCAGCTCCCCAACCGTTTGAGGACAGTCGAGGCGGGCGTTGACCTGCATAAAGCCGCTCTCAGGACCAATGAAATGGACGTGGCCCCCACGCTCGACCGGGTGGCAACCCGCGACAACCAGCGCCATTGTCGCGCAAGCGCCCCATCTGGTCACCCCCCCCTTATCCGCCATCGCCTGATCTCCCGTATCGCGTCCTAAGCGTTCGCTTAAAGGCGGGATGCGATCCAGTGAATTCGCCGTAAGGCTAAAGGCGGGCTGCGTCAGGTGATGTGTTTCACCGCGACAGGGTCAGACGCCGGGAAGGTCTCCTCTACGCCTTGGTCGAGCAATTCATCTTTGTGCTGGTGAATCCGTTGCTCATGTTCGTTGCGCCCGTGGTGATCGGGCGATGGCGTGTGGGCGTGGTCCTTGGGCTTTGCACTTTCGTCCGGTGTGGTCATCGTCAGTCCTCCTTGTCGTCGTGCGCCGCCCGCTTCTCGTCCGCCAGGTCTTCGTCTGACAGCGTCTTAGACTCGTAGCGTTGGGCGGCGGAGTGGGCGCCGGCGACGTCGTTCATGTCGCCGACAAAGGTGAGGTTCACATCGTTGCGCGGAGGCCTGTCGACGTCGTCGACCAGGTCGTCATCTTCGCCGTCCAGGCTCACGATGAGATCAGCGGCGTCCTCATCGTCGGGCTCGGGCCCGCGGAGCGTATCTTCGTCGATCTGCTCTTCGTCGTCATCGTCCTCGTCGCCTTGGCGGGCGAGGTCGATAATCTCATCGTCGTCGAGGTCGTCGCCGATCAGGGCGTCCTCGTCGTCGGCGTCGCCCACAGCCTTGGTGACGTCGAATAGGTCCACGAGGTCTTCCACCTGCTCGCCATCCTCGGCGCCGCCAAGCCTTTGCTCTTCGGTATTGGTGTTGTCCTCGTCGTAGACTTCAGCCAAATCCTGCGCGTCGACGTCGGTTTCGAGATCAGCGGCCATAACGGACCTCCTGCGTAGCGACGGCGGTCGAGGGCCGCCCAGTTCTGCGGAGTCAACTCCACGCACGGGCTTCTGTTCCTGGGCTATCGAGGCGTACAGATTAACAAATGACAGTCATGTCTACCGAGCCGCCGCCGCCGTCCCCGCAGCCGAGCTTTCGGGGGGCGACGCCTGGCGACGTCGAAACTGTGCGGGCCTTTATCGGCGAACTTGCAACCTATGAGCAGTTGGCGCACGCGGCCGTGGCGTCGGCCGCCGACATCCAGGCGGCTCTCTTCTGCGATCAGCCAAAGGTGTTCTGCGAGCTCGCGGAGGTGGCGGGCGAGGCGGTGGGGTTCGCCCTATGGTTCTACAACTTCTCCACCTTCGTCGGCCGACACGGGATCTATCTTGAGGACCTCTATGTGCGGCCGTACGCGCGAGGCTCAGGCATAGGGCGCGCCCTGCTCAGACGCCTGGCCCAGCGCTGCGTCGATGAGGGGCTGGGGCGTCTGGAGTGGTCGGTGCTGGAGTGGAACGCCCCGGCGATCGCCTTCTACGACAGCCTGGGCTCCGTCTCGATGGACGATTGGCGCATCCGCCGTCTCGCCGGCGAGGCGTTGAAGGCCTTGGCTGAGGACAAGCTCATGCTGGAACGTGAGTCTTAGTTGATCAAACGTCGAAGAACACTGTCTCGCGCTCGCCCTGTAGCACGACGTCGAACCGATAGCCGCCGTCGACCTTTTGCGCGATCAGGGTGTGGCGGCGCGCGTCGGGGACGAGGGCCAGGATAGGGTCGTCGCCATTGCCTTCGCCGTCTTCAAAATAGAGGCGTGTGCACAGGCGCTTGATCAGGCCGCGGCCCAGCACGCCGACCGCAATATGGGGCGCCTGCAAGCTGTTGCCGGGGCCGGGCGTGCGACCCGGCTTGATGGTGCGAAACCGGTATTCGCCCTCGATACTGGTCGAGGCCCGGCCGAAGCCGATGAAGTTTGGGTCAAGGGGCGCTTCGTCGCGAGGATCGTCGGGGCTCGCGTAGCGTCCCGCGGCGTTGGCCTGCCAGATCTCCAGGACCGCGTCGGGGATCGGCTGACCTTCGCCGTCGAGCACGCGGCCGCTGATCTCGATCACCTCGCCCGTCACCGGCCCCTTGGGCAACGGCAGGTTCAGCACATAGTGTCCCTCAGGGATCAGGTCGGGGCGGGCGCCCATGTCGGACTGGCCCACCAGGTCCGCGCCGCCTTTCCATGGCAGGCCGTAGTGGAAGAAGGGGCCGACCGTTTGCGACGGGGTCTGGCCGAAGAGTTCAGCGCTTTGGTTGTCGCTCATGTCAGGCGCCTTCGAACGGGGTGGCGTCGCGACCGCGCAGCACGATGTCGAAGACGTAGCCGAGCGCCCAGTTGGGCCGGGTAGTGTCGATATCAAAGTGGGCCACCATGCGCTGGCGATAGGGCAGGGGCACGGCGTTGGCGATGGGGTCGATCTCGATCAGGGGGTCGTCGGGGAAATAGAGCTGGGTGACGAGGCGTGTGGCGAAGGCTGGCCCCAGCAGCGACAGATGGATGTGGGCGGGACGCCAGGCGTTGTAGTGGTTGCCCCAAGGATAGGCGCCTGGCCGGATGGTCGTGAATTCGTAGGCTCCCTCCTCATCGGTGACCACAAGACCAGCGCCGGTGAAGTTGGGGTCGAGCGGCGCATCCCATTGGTCCCGTTGGTGGATGTAGCGGCCGGCCGCATTGCACTGCCAGATCTCGACCACCGTATTGGGGACTGGCCGGCCCGCCTCGTCCAGCACCCGGCCTGAGACGATGATGCGCTGGCCGAGGGGTTCGCCCTTCTGCTGTCGGGTCAAATCGGCCCGCGATGGGCCCATCAGCTTGTCCCACACACCAGCCGGACCCGTGACCTCGGTCAGGGTGTGCGGAATCTCGACGAGGGCCTCTCGCGGTGAGCGGAGCAAGGTAGAGGCGTAGGCCGGGACAAGCGATGGCGGCTGGCCTGCATCTTCGTGGTGGTATCCGATGACATCCATGACCATCGCCTTGTTTTTGAGAGTGGCCCCAGGGTGCGCTAAAGCGGCAGCCCGACGTAGTTTTCGGCGAAGGCCGCCTGGGCGGCGTCGGAGTGGCGCAGATAGTCGATCTCGGCGCGCTGAAGTTGGCGCTCGATCGGATCGCGGTCGGGAAAGCGATGAGTGATGGAGGTGAACCACCACGAAAACCGCGACGCCTTCCAGACCCGGGCCAGAGCCTTCTCTGAATAGCCGTCCAACCCAGCAGAGTCACGGTTGTGGTAGTGCTGGATCAAGGCGTCGGACAGGTAGTTGACGTCGGAGGCGGCCAAGTTCATCCCCTTGGCGCCGGTCGGCGGCACGATATGGGCGGCGTCGCCGGCCAGGAACAGGCGGCCCCAGCGCATCGGCTCGGCGACGAAGCTCCGAAGCGGCGCGATGGTCTTCTCGAACGACGGCCCCCGGGTGACATGCTCGGCGACCTGGGGACCCAAGCGCACGGCCAATTCGTCCCAGAACCGTTCGTCGGACCAGGCCTCGACCTTTTCATCCTCGGGGACCTGAAGGTAATAGCGGCTGCGGGTCGGCGACCGCATGCTGGCGAGTGCGAAGCCATGCTCGTGGTTGCAATAAATCAGCTCGTGATCGCAGGGCGGCACATCGGCCAGGATGCCGAGCCAGCCGAACGGATAGACTTTCTCAAAGGTCTTCAGAACCGACGCCGGGATCGCCGTGCGGCCCACCCCATGATAGCCGTCGCAGGCGGCGACATAGTCGCAGTCGAGCCGCGTCTCCAGGCCATTGACCTTGTAGGTCACGTAGGGCCGATCGCCGTCCAGATCGTGCAGGGCGACGCCCTCGGCGTCGAACACTACCTTGACGTCGCGATCTTCGGCGGCGTCGAACAGGTCCTTCATCACTTCCTGCTGGCCATAGACAGTGACCGAACGGCCATGGGTATGGGAGGGGAAATCGACCCGGAACGGACTACCGTCGCACAGGATCGCTGTGCCCGTGTGCACTAGGCCTTCTCGCTTCAGACGCTCATCTAGGCCCAGTTTATGCATCAAATCTGAGGTGGTCTGCTCGACCACGCCGGCGCGGACCCGGCCTTCGACATAGTCTCGCGTGCGCCGTTCCAGCACCACCACCTCGACCCCCGCTTGATGCAGGAGATGAGCAAGCAGCAGGCCGGCAGGGCCTGCGCCGATGACGGCGACCTGAGTGCGCATGCGTATAACTCTCCCGCGCCGCTCTGCGGCGACGATGCGCGCGGCGACTTCATCAGCAGTCTTGCCTGGGCCGGGCCGCTTCGAGGATGGACCGCGCGCAGAAAAACATGGATAAATCTCATCGTCCGAGGTTCGAGAGACCGTCTGAGGACCTTGGGAGCCGCTCCGTCGTGTCCACCGCCGCTGTGCCGAATTTCTTTCTGTATGGCGAGGCGCCTCGGGTCGATAGCGCCCGTTTTCTGCATCTGGAGGCCTTGGACGACCGCACACGCCCCAGCGAGTGGACGATCCGACCCCATGCCCACACCGGTCTGAACCATCTCTTCTTCATCACCCAGGGGTCTGGCGAGGTGCGGATCGAGGCTAAGGCCCTTCCATTCGCGGCGCCGGCTGTGTTCGTCATTCCGGCCGGCGTGATCCATGCCTTCGCCTTCGAGGCCGAATCAGCGGGATCGGTCCTGACCATCTCGGGTCCCTATCTGGCGGAGGTCGCCGGCCGTGATCCTGCCCTGACCGCCGTGTTCGCTCAGCCGGCCGTGCTCGACGCCAGGCCCGAGGCCGAGGCGGTCGCCTATGGGCTGAGCCGACTGGGACGGGAACTGACCTGGGCTGCGCCGGCCCATGAGGTCGCGGTGGAGAGCTGTCTCTTGGGCCTACTGGTGGCGAGCCTTCGGCTGATCGCCCGATCCACCCCGCAAGATCGCCCCAGCGCAGGGCGCCAAGCCGAGCTTACGGCGCGCTTTCGGGGCCTGATCGAGCAACGCTACCGCGAGCATCCCCGTCTGGAGACCTATGCGCGCGACCTCGGCGTCAGCGTCTCACAGCTTCGCAGCGCCTGCCTGAAATCGGCGGGCGCGCCGCCGCTGCGGCTGATCCATGAACGGCTGATGCTGGAGGCGCGGCGCCTTCTGATCTACACCAGCCTGACCGTGGCGCAGGTGGCCTATAGTCTCGGCTACGACGACCCGGCCCATTTCAGCCGCGGCTTCACCCAACATGCGGGTTGCTCGCCCCGCGCCTTCCGCGAGCGGGAGATGTCCCGTTGACCTATCAAGCCCTGATGACCTGACCAGGGGCGCCCGCCGAACGGCGCAAATCCGAATTCAAACGGAGCTAACTGGCCTTGCTGGGGCGGTCGCAGCAGCTTATCGAAAGCGAAGAGCCTTGACCGGCTGGGGAGTCCGATAAAGTGGCGGTGCAACCGCGCGGGGGGGTCGTGTGCGTCTGATCGGGCTTTTGCTATTGGCGGTCTTGGTCGCGATCGCCCTATGGTTGGTGCTCAACAACCCAAGGTTCGGCATCGTCCACACCGCGCCCACCGCGTTCGCTCCGAGCGCCACGCCGGCGATCAAGGCGTCGGCCCAAAAAGAGATGGCGGATGAAGCGGCGCAAAAGGCCGCCGCCGCGGCCAAGGCTAAGGCGGCGAAGGCCAAGGCCGCGGCGCTCGCCGCTGAACGCGCGGCCGAAGCCGCCCAGGTCGACGCCCTGGAGCAGAATATGACGCCGGCTCAAAACCGCTTGAACGAAGACTACGCCGCTCAGGTCGGCGATACCCGGCCGGCGGCGCCTGCCTCCGGCGACGCCTCGACGGTTCCCGACCGGACCGGGCCTTAGGGCTGTACGTCTTCACGCCGGGCGTCGCAGCGTGTCGCACGCCGCGGCGCCGACTGTACGCCTGCCGGTATAAGGTCTAGGAGGCCATCGCCAAACATCGGCAAAGGGCTGGAGGAGCGCGCACCACATGCGATGGAGCTTCAATCGGGAGCGTTCGTCCTCTGTCACAGCGTGGCTTTTCGCCGTGGCGTTTCTCGTTTTCGCCATGGTGGTGGTCGGCGGCGCGACCCGGCTGACCGGCTCTGGCCTTTCGATCACAGAGTGGCGACCGGTCACCGGCGTGCTGCCGCCCTTGTCTCAAAAGGGCTGGCTTGCCGAATTTATGCGTTACCAGCACATCCCGCAGTACCAACTTATGAACCGCGGCATGACGCTGGATCAATTCAAGTTCATCTATGCTTGGGAGTGGACGCATCGTTTGCTCGCACGCCTGATCGGCGTGGTGTTTTTCGTCCCCATGGCGGCGTTTCTCTTGATGAAGCGATTGCCGCGACGGTTGATTTGGCGGTGCTGGGTGCTGCTGGCGCTCGGCGGTTTGCAGGGCCTGGTCGGTTGGTGGATGGTCGCCAGCGGCCTCAGCGTCCGCGTCGCGGTCGCGCCCGAGCGTCTGGCCACCCACCTGGGCTTGGCGCTGGTGGTCTACAGCTTCGCCATCTGGACAGGACTCGAAGCTTGGGCTGGCCGACCCAACCGGTCTGACATCTTTCTCTCTGCGGGTTGGCGATTCTGGTCGTCAGCTCTGCTGGGGCTGGTGTTCTTGCAAATCCTCATGGGCGCGCTGGTTGCGGGCGATCACGCCGGTTTGGTCTACACCGACTGGCCCCTGATGAACGGGCGGCTGTTTCCGCCGGATTACGTTCATGGCGGCGTCATAGACACGCTCTTTCACAGTCAAGCCGCCGTGCAGTTCGACCATCGCGTCGGCGCCTATCTCCTCTTTGTCGCCAGCATCGCCTTCGCCGCCGCCGCCGCGGCGACGTATCGGATGAACGGCGCCATCAAGCAGCACGCGGTGGTGCTGGCGGGGGCTGTTACGCTTCAAGCCGCCCTTGGCATCGTCACCCTTCGCTACGCCGCGCCCCTTGCCTTAAGCTTGGCGCACCAGGCGCTGGCCGTCCTCGTCCTGACCATCGCCTTGTCTCTGGTCTGGAGAATTCGCCGAAATTGATGCGGTATGTGACTACCTATTTTATAAACATGTATATAAACAATGTGTTGACGGGTTTTAGACGGCGTCGATCGCCTTGACATGCGATCTCGCATTGCGTATTGACCGGTTCCCATCCGGCCGCGCCTCTTGCGCGGCCGTTCGCGCTTACGGACTTGACGCGTCATGCAAAAAACCACGGTTTCCCTGAAGCCGGCGGATGTCGAAAAGAAGTGGATCG
>Ga0116226_10004107_pt1 | contig 12856 bp, 8 predicted proteins | sample S1TSphfallax_FD_89692 | JGI IMG/M metagenome (GOLD analysis project Ga0116226, IMG submission 89692) | Host-associated microbial communities from peat moss isolated from Minnesota, USA - S1T2_Fa - Sphagnum fallax MG | ecosystem: Host-associated > Plants > Peat moss > Unclassified | place: USA... | reverse complement strand
CAGTTTAAAAGCCAGACTGTAATCTCGTTGCGTCCGTTTTATTCCCGTTTCCATTTGACTTCCTTTCCCTCCGGCGGAAAAGTGTCAACCTATTTCAGGACGGGTCACACAAAAACAAAAGGCCCCGAAATCGGGGCCTTTTGATGTACAGCTAAGGAACCGAAGCTTACGCCTCGCCACCTTCTGGATGACTCGCAACTTCTGCGGCCATCGCTGCTTCGATTTCGGCTGCGCGTGCAGCTTTTTCCGCTTGCAGCAGAGCTTGACGCTCTTCGGCTTCCCAGGTTTCCTTGTCCTTGCGGGCACGGTGGTAAGCCAAGCCGGTACCGGCTGGGATCAGACGACCAACGATGACGTTTTCCTTCAGACCACGCAGGCCGTCCTTCTTGCCCATGATCGCAGCTTCGGTCAACACGCGTGTCGTTTCCTGGAACGATGCCGCCGAGATGAAGGAGTCGGTCGACAACGATGCCTTGGTGATACCCAGCAATACGTTTTCGTAGGTTGCAGGGATCTTGTTCAAGGCGATCACGCGGTCGTTCTCGTCCAGCAATTCGGAACGCTCGACTTGTTCACCAGTGATGTAGTTGGTATCACCAGCATCGACCACTTGAACACGACGCAACATCTGACGCACGATCACTTCGATATGCTTGTCGTTGATCTTAACGCCTTGCAAACGGTACACGTCCTGCACTTCATCGACGATGTAGCGTGCCAGCGCTTCGATACCCAACAGGCGCAGGATGTCTTGCGGATCTGCTGGGCCGTCCACAATCATTTCACCCTTGTTCACGACCTGGCCGTCATGCACCAGCACTTCCTTGTCCTTCGTGATCAGGAACTCGTGCTTGTTGCCGTCCATGTCTGTGATTTCCAGACGTTGCTTACCCTTGGTTTCCTTACCGAAAGCCACAGTACCTGTGACTTCAGCCAGCATACCGGCATCCTTCGGCGAGCGGGCTTCGAACAGTTCCGCAACGCGTGGGAGACCCCCGGTAATATCACGGGTCTTCTGAGCAACGGTCGGAATACGCGCCAGCACTTCACCAACACTGACTTGCTGACCATCTTTCACGGTAATCAGCGCACCAACTTGGAAGCCGATCGTCACAGCGTGTTCAGTGCCTGCGATCTTGACCTCTTCGCCCTGCTCGTTCAACAGTTTGACCTGTGGACGAACCGACTTGGTGGTTGGACCACGACGCTTCGCATCGATAACGACCAGGGTTGACAAACCAGTCACTTCGTCGATCTGACGAGCAACGGTCACGCCTTCTTCGACGTTTTCGAACTTCACCGTACCGGTGTATTCGGTAATGATCGGACGTGTCAGCGGGTCCCATGTTGCCAATGCGGTACCAGCCTTGATCACCATGCCATCCTTGACGATCAGGGTCGCACCGTACGGCACCTTGTGACGCTCACGCTCACGACCGTGGTCATCAGTGATCAGCACTTCACCGGAACGGGAAATGACGATCTGGTCGCCCTTGCCGTTGGTGACGTAACGCATTGTTGCTGTGAAACGCACGGTACCGTTGGACTTCGCTTCGACCGACGATGCCACTGCATTACGCGACGCTGCACCACCGATGTGGAAGGTACGCATCGTCAACTGTGTTCCTGGTTCACCGATGGACTGCGCAGCGACCACACCAACTGCTTCGCCGGAGTTGACCAGCACGCCACGGCCCAGATCGCGGCCATAGCACTTCGCGCACAAACCATAACGGGTGTCACAAGTCAGCGGTGTGCGGACCTTCACTTCGTCGATACCCAGACGTTCGATTTCCTCAACGGAATCTTCGCCCAGCAAGGTACCTGCTTCGTACAGCGTGTCTTGCGTTTCTGGATTGACGACGTCGGCAGCAGCTACGCGACCCAGGATACGATCACGCAATGCTTCGATGACTTCACCGCCTTCGACCAACGCCTTCATCGACGCGCCGTTGGAGGTGCCGCAATCGTCCTCGATCACAACCAAGTCCTGCGTCACGTCAACCAGACGACGTGTCAGGTAACCGGAGTTCGCTGTCTTCAACGCGGTGTCGGCCAGACCTTTACGTGCACCGTGCGTCGAAATAAAGTACTGCAAAACGTTCAGACCTTCGCGGAAGTTCGCGGTAATCGGCGTTTCGATAATGGAGCCGTCCGGCTTCGCCATCAGACCACGCATACCTGCCAACTGACGAATCTGTGCTGCGGAACCACGGGCGCCGGAGTCGGCCATCATGTAAATCGCGTTGAACGATTCTTGTGTACCCTTGGTGCCGTCGCGCTTGATGACGTCTTCGACCTTCAGCTGGTCCATCATCGCCTTGCCGACTTCGTCACCGGCCTTACCCCAGATGTCAACGACCTTGTTGTAACGCTCACCAGCGGTCACGAGACCCGATGCGTATTGCTGTTCGATCTGCTTCACTTCTTGTTCAGCAGTTGCGATCAGCGTGACCTTTTGTGGCGGCACCAACATGTCATCGACGCAGATCGAGATACCAGCACGTGTCGCCAGGCGGAAACCGGATTGCATCAGTTGGTCAGCAAACACAACGGTTGCACGCAGGCCGCACTTGCGGAACGAGGTGTTGATCAGCTTCGAGATTTCCTTCTTCTTCAACGCGCGGTTCAGCACGGTGAATGGCAAGCCCTTCGGCAGGATTTCCGACAGGATCGCACGACCAATCGTGGTTTCGTAACGCTTGATGGTCTTGACGAATTCGCCAGTCTCAGGGTCCTTCGGATACTCGGTGATACGAACAGTGATACGGGTCGTCAGTTCGACTTCCTTGTTGTCGTACGCGCGGATCACTTCCGACACGTCCGGGAACATCATACCTTCGTTCTTGCCGTTGATCTTTTCGCGAGTCGCGTAGTACAGACCCAACACGATATCTTGCGACGGAACAATCGATGGTTCGCCGTTGGACGGGAACAGGATGTTGTTCGACGCCAGCATCAGTGTACGCGCTTCCATCTGCGCTTCGATGGACAGAGGAACGTGAACCGCCATCTGGTCACCGTCGAAGTCGGCGTTAAATGCCGCGCAAACGAGTGGGTGCAGCTGGATCGCCTTACCTTCGATCAGCACTGGTTCGAACGCCTGGATACCCAAACGGTGCAGCGTAGGCGCACGGTTCAGCATCACAGGATGTTCGCGGATGACTTCTTCCAGGATGTCCCAAACCACAGGCTCTTGGATTTCGACCAGCTTCTTCGCGGCCTTGATCGTGGTCGCCAGGCCCATCAATTCCAGCTTGTTGAAGATGAAAGGCTTGAACAGTTCCAGAGCCATCAGCTTCGGCAGACCGCATTGGTGCAGCTTCAGTTGTGGCCCCACCACGATAACCGAACGGCCAGAGTAATCGACGCGCTTACCGAGCAAGTTTTGACGGAAACGACCGCCCTTACCCTTGATCATTTCAGCCAGCGACTTCAGTGGACGCTTGTTCGCGCCAGTCATCGCCTTACCGCGACGGCCGTTATCCAGCAACGAGTCAACCGCTTCCTGCAACATACGCTTTTCGTTGCGTGTGATGATTTCAGGAGCGCGCAATTCCATCAGGCGCTTCAGACGGTTGTTACGGTTGATGACGCGGCGATACAGGTCGTTCAGGTCGGAGGTCGCGAAACGGCCGCCGTCCAGCGGTACCAGCGGACGCAATTCCGGTGGCAACACTGGCAGCACTTCCATGATCATCCAGTCCGGCTTGATGCCCGAACGCTGGAACGCTTCCAGAACCTTCAGACGCTTCGCGTACTTCTTGATCTTGGCTTCGGACTTGGAATCCTTCAGCTCTTGGCGCAGCGTGTCGGCGTCACGATCGATATCGATGGAACGCAGCAATTCACGGATACCTTCCGCGCCCATGAAGGCGGTGAATTCGTCACCGTGCTCTTCGTACTTGGCAGCGTAGTCGTCTTCCGACATGATCTGGCACTTCTTCAGCGGCGTCATGCCTGGATCGGTCACAACGTATGCTTCAAAGTACAGAACGCGTTCGATGTCGCGCAAAGTCATGTCCAACACCATACCCAAACGAGATGGCAGTGACTTCAGGAACCAAATGTGCGCAGTTGGGGATGCCAGTTCGATATGGCCCATGCGCTCACGACGCACTTTGGCCAATGTCACTTCAACGCCGCATTTTTCGCAGATCACACCGCGATGCTTCAGACGCTTGTACTTACCGCACAGGCATTCGTAGTCCTTGATCGGGCCAAAAATCTTGGCGCAGAACAGACCGTCGCGCTCAGGCTTGAAGGTACGATAGTTAATGGTTTCCGGCTTTTTGACTTCGCCGTACGACCAGGAACGGATTTTCTCAGGGGACGCCAGACCAATCTTGATCGCGTCGAATTGTTCGTTCTGTTGAACTTGCTTGAATAGATCGAGCAGTGCTTTCATGTATCACTCCAGGGTGGCGTGAAAAAAATTCTTTCTGTCTCGGAGCGACGTCTTGGCGGTAATTACATTACCTGCCAAATCCGCCGCTCCTCCTTGCTCTTGCAGCTTCTACGCTTGCTACGCTTATTCGCGTTCCAGATCGATATCGATACCCAGCGAGCGGATTTCCTTGACCAACACGTTAAAGGATTCCGGCATACCGGCGTCGATCACGTGATCGCCCTTGACCAGGTTCTCGTAAACCTTGGTACGGCCGTTCACGTCGTCCGACTTCACGGTCAGCATTTCCTGCAACACGTAGGACGCGCCGTAAGCTTCCAGCGCCCAGACTTCCATCTCACCGAAACGTTGACCACCGAACTGCGCCTTACCACCCAACGGCTGCTGAGTAACCAGCGAGTATGGACCGGTCGAACGCGCATGCATCTTGTCATCGACCAAGTGGTGCAGCTTCAGTACGTGCATGTAGCCGACAGTAACGGTACGCTCGAACGCTTCACCGGTACGACCGTCATACATCGTGACCTGATTCTTCGAAGGCGTCATGCCCAGGTGATTCGCGATATGGTCTGGGTAAGCCAGATCCAGCATGCGGCGGATTTCCTCTTCGTGCGCACCGTCGAACACTGGCGTTGCAAATGGCACGCCGTTCTTCAGGTTGCGCGACAGTTCGAGGATTTCGTCGTCGCTGAAGTTGTCCAGATCTTCGACCTTGCCCGATTCGTTGTAGATCACCTTCAGGAACTTGCGCAGTTCTGCTGCCTTTGCTTGCGCCTTCAGCATTTCGCCGATACGCAGGCCCAGACCCTTCGCTGCCCAACCCAAGTGAACTTCGAGAACCTGACCGACGTTCATACGCGATGGAACACCCAGCGGGTTCAACACGATGTCAGCCGGTGTGCCGTCTGCCATGTATGGCATATCTTCGATCGGCACGATACGCGAGACCACACCCTTGTTACCGTGGCGACCCGCCATCTTGTCACCAGGTTGCAGGCGACGCTTCACAGCCAGATACACCTTGACCATCTTCTGCACGCCAGGCGGCAATTCGTCGCCTTGCGTCAGCTTCTTGCGCTTTTCTTCGAATGCGAGGTCGAACTGGTGACGCTTCTCAGCGATCGATTCCTTGATCGCTTCCAGCGCGACAGCAACGTCGTCTTCCGCTGGACGAATATCGAACCAGTGATACTTGTCCAGATCGTCCAGATATTCCTTCGACAGCTTCGTGCCCTTGACCAGCTTCTTCGGGCCGCCGTTGGCAACCTTGCCGATCAACATCTTTTCCAGACGTTGGAACGCGTCGCCTTCAACGATACGCAACTGGTCGTTCAAGTCCAAGCGGTAACGCTTCAGTTCATCGTCGATGATCTGTTGCGCGCGCTTGTCGCGTGGGATACCTTCGCGGGTGAACACTTGCACATCGATCACGGTACCAACCATGCCCGATGGAACGCGCAACGACGTATCCTTCACGTCGGACGCCTTTTCCCCGAAGATCGCGCGCAGCAGCTTTTCTTCTGGTGTCAGTTGGGTTTCGCCCTTTGGCGTAACCTTACCGACCAGTGTGTCGCCTGCTTCAACTTCCGCACCGATATAAACGATACCGGACTCGTCCAGACGGGCCAGTTGGTTTTCCGCCAGGTTCGAGATATCGCGCGTGATTTCTTCCGCGCCCAGCTTGGTGTCACGTGCCACAACCGACAACTCTTCGATATGGATCGAGGTGTAACGGTCATCCGCAACAACCTTTTCCGAGATCAGGATCGAGTCCTCGAAGTTATAGCCATTCCACGGCATAAACGCGACCAGCATGTTCTGACCCAGCGCCAATTCGCCCAGGTCAGTCGATGCGCCGTCAGCGATCACGTCGCCCTTGGCAACACGGTCACCAACCTTGACGATAGGACGTTGGTTGATGTTGGTGTTCTGGTTGGAACGGGTGTACTTGATCAGGTTGTAGATGTCCACACCGACTTCGCCTGCTGCCGCTTCTTCGTCATTCACACGAATCACGACACGACCCGCGTCGATGTAGTCAACCACACCACCACGCAATGCTTGTACGGTTGTACCCGAGTCAACTGCCACGGTACGTTCGATACCGGTACCGACAAATGCCTTTTCTGGACGCAAGCAAGGAACTGCCTGACGTTGCATGTTGGCACCCATCAAAGCACGGTTCGCGTCATCGTGCTCAAGGAATGGAATCAACGATGCCGCAACGGAAACAACCTGGCCCGGTGCCACGTCCATGTACTGGACGCGCTCTGGGGAAACCAGAATTGTTTCGCCAGCTTGACGTGCGGAGACCAATTCGTCCGACAGGCTCAAGTCGGCAGCAATTGTCGCATTCGCCTGAGCGATCACGAAACGGCCTTCTTCAATCGCGGACAGGTAATCGATCTGGTTCGTGACCTTGCTGTCGTTCACTTTACGGTATGGTGTTTCCAGGAAACCGTATTCGTTCAAGCGAGCGTACAACGCCAACGAGTTGATCAGACCAATGTTCGGACCTTCAGGTGTTTCAATCGGGCATACGCGGCCATAGTGGGTCGGATGCACGTCACGGACTTCAAAGCCTGCGCGTTCACGAGTCAAACCGCCTGGTCCCAGTGCGGATACACGACGCTTGTGCGTGATTTCCGACAATGGGTTGGTTTGATCCATAAACTGCGACAATTGCGACGAACCGAAGAATTCGCGGATCGCAGCCGAAATCGGCTTGGAATTGATCAGGTCATGCGGCATCAGGTTGTCGGACTCAGCTTGGCCCAGACGTTCCTTGACAGCACGCTCAACACGCACCAGACCAGCACGGAATTGGTTTTCCGCCAATTCGCCGACGCAACGTACACGACGGTTACCCAAGTGGTCGATATCGTCCACTTCGCCACGGCCATTACGCAATTCGACCAGGATCTTGATCACAGCCAGCACGTCATCGTTCGACAACGTCATTGCGCCAGTCAATTCGTCACGACCGATACGGCGGTTGAACTTCATACGGCCCACTGCGGACAGATCGTAACGATCTTCGCTGTAGAACAGGCCATTGAACAGCGCTTCCACCGACTCTTCTGTTGGCGGTTCGCCAGGACGCATCATGCGATAAATCGCGATCTTCGCAGCGGTTTGATCAGTTGTGTCGTCAGTACGCAGTGTTTGCGAGATATACGCGCCTTGATCCAGATCGTTGGTGTACAGAGTCTGGATGTCGGTGATGTTGGCATCGCGCAGGCGATCCAGCAATTCTTCGGTCAACTCGTCGTTCGCATTCGCGATCACTTCACCAGTTTCGCCATCGACGATGTTCTTCGCCAAGACGCGGCCCAGCAGGTAATCTTCTGGCACGGAGATGTGCTGAATGCCACCGGCTTCGATTTCGCGCACGTGCTTCGCGTTGATACGCTTGTCCTTGGCGACGATCAGCTTGCCAGCCTTGTCGGAGATATCGAAACGTGCAACTTCACCACGCAGGCGCTCAGACACGAATTCCAGCTCGGCGCCATCGCCGTGCAGCTTGAAGTTGTCGAATACGAAGAAGTTCGCCAGGATTTGCTCTGGCGTCATGCCGATTGCCTTCAGCAGGATCGTAACCGGCATCTTGCGGCGACGATCGACGCGGAAGTACAGGATATCCTTCGGATCGAATTCAAAGTCGAGCCACGAACCACGGTAAGGAATGATACGTGCCGAGAACAGCAACTTACCGGACGAGTGCGTCTTGCCGCGGTCGTGCTCGAAGAACACGCCAGGCGAACGGTGCAACTGCGATACGATCACACGCTCGGTACCGTTGATGACGAACGAACCATTGACTGTCATGAGCGGTAACTCGCCCATGTAGACTTCCTGTTCCTTCATTTCCTTGACCACAGGCTTGGTCGGCGATTCCTTGTCCAGGATCACCAGACGCACCTTGGCACGCAACGGCGACGCGAACGTCAGGCCACGCTGTTGACACTCTTTGACGTCAAACGGCGGGTCACCCAGCACATACGACAAGAATTCGAGGCGCGCGAAACCATTGTGCGACACGATAGGGAAAATCGAGGTGAAGGCAGACTGCAAGCCTTCGTTTTTGCGATGCGAAGGCCCTGCTTCCGCTTGCAAAAAGCTTTGGTAAGACTCAAGCTGGGTAGCCAGCAGATAAGGAACGTTGTGAACGTTAGCGCGCTTCGCGAATGATTTGCGGATGCGCTTCTTCTCAGTAAATGAGTAGTGCATGGACACTCCGTGAGTGACAGGAAGGATAGAGAATTCAGAGCTCGACACAAGGGGGTATCTCTATTAATCTACTTCGCGTTCCAATCTCGTATCTGCGATGCTCACCGTACTGATGTACGGTTGCGCTTCTTGACACAACCTTGAATCGCTCGCTACGATTTCTAGAACTACCCTTTAACTACTTCTTGCGCGAAACCTCAAGTCTTTAACCTTCAAACTGGTCGACTTACCAACTTATTGCTCAACTATAACAAATTGAGCACGTTTTACATCAGAAAACGACAACGGAGCCAAAGCCGAACCTATCATTCGATAGGTTCTGCACTTTGACTCCCTGCGCCGTCAAGCGGCGTGGCAAACAGAAATTACTTGATTTCTGCCTTCGCGCCAGCTTCTTCCAGCTTCTTCTTCGCTGCTTCAGCGTCAGCCTTCGAAACACCTTCCTTCAGTGGCTTCGGAGCTGCATCAACCAGATCCTTAGCTTCTTTCAGGCCCAGACCGGTGATTTCGCGAACTGCCTTAATCACGCCAACCTTGTTTGCGCCGAAATCGGCCAAGATGATTGTGAATTCAGTTTGCTCTTCAGCAGCAGCAGCAACGCCGCCACCAGCTGCTGGACCAGCAACTGCCATTGCAGCTGCGGAAACACCAAACTTCTCTTCGAACGCCTTAACCAGCTCGCTCAATTCCATTACGGACAGCGCGCCTACGGCTTCCAGAATGTCTTCTTTGCTAATTGCCATTTGAAACTCCTAAATTTGATTCGGTAATTACATCTAATTGGTACTGACGGGAAGAATTAAGCGGCTTCTGCTGGAGCAGCTTCGCCATTCTTCGCTGCAAGTGCAGCCAAACCACGCGCAAACGCAGAAACCGGTGCCTGCATAACGCCCAACAATTGGGCCAGCAGAACTTCACGGCTTGGGATGTTAGCCAATGCAGCAACGCCCGCTTTATCGAGCTGCTTACCTGCATAGTTACCTGCCTTAACGACCAGCTTGTCGTTGCCCTTGGCGAATTCATTGATGACTTTCGCTGCAGCAACGGCATCTTCCGAGATCGAATAGATCAACGGACCGGTCATTTCGGAGGCAAGGCTAGCAAACGCAGTGCCTTCAACAGCGCGACGAGCGAGTGTGTTTTTCAACACACGCAGGTATACGCCTTGGGCACGCGCTTTAGCGCGCAGTTGCGTCAAGTGACCAACCTGGATGCCACGGTATTCGGCCACGACGATAGTTTGCGCCTTTGCAACTTGAGCGGAAACTTCGGCGACGACGGCCTTCTTGTCATTCAGATTGAGACTCACGGTCAACCTCCAAAAATGATGCTCTGTCTTTACCTACTACTTTTTGACTTCGCATCGGTTCGAACACGGCGTCCGAAGTCAGGAGTTCAAATACTGGTTGCCCAGTGTTGACACACCAAAACTGTATCGGGTTCACCATCTGCGCTGGGTACTGATCGATTGCTCTTTCAGCGTTTAACTTCGGACACTACTTGCATGCCTTCCGCCCAACGGTCTTTGATTGCCTGAACTTTCCTCAAACCTGCCGATTCCAGTCCAGCCCAAAGATTCGCCCACCGCCACACGGCGATGGGACTTAATTTTTTACTTAAGCCGACAGCGAAGATTGATCAACGCGGACGCCTGCGCCCATGGTCGAAGAAATCGACACTTTACGCAGATACACGCCCTTGCTTGATGCTGGCTTTGCCTTGTTCAATGCATCGATCAGTGCAACCAGGTTAGACTTCAGGTCTGCATCGGAGAACGACTTACGGCCGATGGTTGCGTGGATGATACCGGCCTTGTCGGTACGGTATTGCACTTGACCAGCCTTGGCATTCTTGACAGCGGTTGCAACGTCAGGCGTTACAGTGCCAACCTTCGGGTTAGGCATCAAACCACGTGGGCCCAGGATTTGACCCAGAGTACCGACGATACGCATAGTGTCTGGCGATGCGATGACGATGTCGAAAGGCATGTCGCCAGCCTTGACGCGCTCTGCCAGATCTTCCATACCGACCACGTCTGCACCTGCTGCCTTAGCGGCTTCAGCCTTGTCACCGGATGCGAACACGGCAACGCGAACAGTCTTGCCTGTACCTGCTGGCAACACGACGGAACCACGAACAACCTGGTCAGACTTCTTTGCATCGACGCCCAGTTGAACCGATACGTCGATCGATTCGTTGAACTTTGCTGTTGCGCATTCCTTGATCAACGCGATTGCGTTGTCAAATGGATATGCCTTGGTGCGATCAACTTTAGCCTTGATCGCCTTAACGCGCTTGGACAATGTAGACATTACAGACCCTCCACCGTGATACCCATGGAACGTGCAGAGCCGGCGATCGTGCGCACAGCTGCGTCCATGTCAGCAGCCGTCAAATCGGCCATCTTGGTTTTTGCGATTTCTTCCGCTTGCGCACGTGTCAAGTGACCAACCTTTTCCAGGTTTGGCTTCTTGGAACCGGAACCAGGCTTCTTACCCAGCTTCAGGCCAGCAGCCTTCTTGATCAGGTAAGTTGCTGGCGGGGTCTTCATCACGAATGTGAAAGACTTGTCCGCAAATGCAGTGATCACCACTGGAATCGGCATGCCTGGCTCGAAGCTTTGGCTCTGGGCGTTGAACGCCTTGCAGAATTCCATGATGTTCAGGCCGCGCTGACCCAGCGCTGGACCGATTGGAGGGGATGGATTTGCTTTACCAGCTGGCACTTGCAGCTTGATAAAACCTACGATTTTCTTTGCCATGATGGCTCCTATGTAATGAGTGTTAGCGCTTTTTCATCAATCTTGCGATTAATTACTACGGCTCCTCTCGCTTGCTGTTGAATTCTGCAATTGCAACGTTCCAACCAAACGCTTACTGCATTCTTTGCGCTCAAAAGGCAACGGCACCCAAAACCTTGGGCGCCAAAAGAATTGAATCTTAGACCTTTTCGACCTGACCGAATTCCAGTTCGACCGGGGTAGCACGGCCAAAAATGGTGACCGATACACGTACCTTGGACTTTTCGTAGTTGACTTCTTCGACGTTGCCGTTGAAATCGGTGAACGGACCTTCCTTGATACGCACCAACTCGCCCACTTCGTACAGAACCTTTGGACGTGGCTTCTCGATCCCTTCTTGCATCTGGTGCATGATCTTGTCCACTTCGTGTGGAGGGATCGGTGTTGGCTTGTTCGACTTGCCGCCGATAAAGCCAGTCACCTTGCTGGTGTTCTTGACCAAGTGCCAGGTTTCATCAGTCATTTCCATTTCTACCAGCACGTAGCCTGGGAAGAAACGACGTTCGGTAACCGACTTTTGACCATTCTTGACTTCGATCACTTCTTCAGTAGGAACCAGAATTTGACCGAATTTGTCTTCCATGCCTGCGCGAGCGATACGCTCGGTCAATGCACGTTGCACACTCTTTTCCATGCCGGAATAAGCATGCACGACATACCAACGCTTGTTGCCACCGGAATGCGTCACCACTGCCGCGGCAGGCGCGCCGTCTTGCACGTTTTCACTCATGATTATTTCCAGCCCAGAATGACGTTGTATAACAAGACTTCCAGCAATTTATCAGTACCCCACAGGAACAGGGCCATGATCAAAACAAAAGCAAATACGATTGCGGTAATCTGACCGGCTTCCTTACGTGTCGGCCACACAACCTTTTTGGTCTCACGCACAGCTTCTTTTGTGAAACCCAAAAAGGTACGGCCTGGAGTCGAAGTCCAAGCCATGCCGATAGCGATCAACAAACCTGCAACCAATGCGCCAGCGCGCACGTAGCCAGGCTGACCAGCCAGAAAATAGAAACCGACAACCCCCGCAATTACAGCACACACTGCGGATACGACTTTGATCTTGTCGTTGGAGGTGCTGACGGTCTGCACGGATTGATTAGACATACACTTTACTTTCGGTGCACCACACCTGAATCGGTGGCAGGGGCGGAGGGCCTCGAACCCCCAACCTACGGTTTTGGAGACCGTCACTCTGCCAATTGAGCTACGCCCCTACACTACAAAACTGCTTGAAGACAACAGGCGGACAGCTTGGCAACTTGCCCGCCATATTGAATTCAGTTTAATCCATAATCTTGGCGACGACACCGGCACCAACAGTACGACCACCTTCACGGATAGCGAAGCGCAGACCTTCTTCCATCGCGATCGGGTTGATCAGTTGCACGGTGATCGATACGTTGTCACCT
>Ga0116226_10004106_pt1 | contig 12857 bp, 7 predicted proteins | sample S1TSphfallax_FD_89692 | JGI IMG/M metagenome (GOLD analysis project Ga0116226, IMG submission 89692) | Host-associated microbial communities from peat moss isolated from Minnesota, USA - S1T2_Fa - Sphagnum fallax MG | ecosystem: Host-associated > Plants > Peat moss > Unclassified | place: USA... | reverse complement strand
CGGCTCCCATGCGCGTGCCGTCAGCAAGAAGAACGCCCCGTCGGGATGAGCAGTCGATTCGAACAAGTAATAACCGAACGACACGGCGAGCAAGGGCAGCAACCAACACAGGACGCGCAGCGCCCCGATGCGCCTGGGTTCACCACCGGGGGCACCGGCGCCGATCCGGCTCGCCAGCACCAAGACCCACGGATACACGAGGTAGAATTGCCACTCGACCGCCAACGACCACGTATGCAGGAACCAATTACCGTCCGCATCTTGGGTGGCGTAACCCGCGTGCGCGAGAAATATCTGATTGGACCAAAAGATGAGAGCCCAGACCGACTGCTTCGCAATCTGCACCAGGTCCGACGGCGGCAGCAAGAACGCGCCCACCAACAACAACCCGAAGATCAGCGCACCGAGCGCAGGCCAGATGCGAGCCGCGCGGGCACGGACGAAATCCCAGTACGAGAACGTCCCCGCTTGCAGCCGGTCCATGATGATTTTAGTCATCAGAAACCCGGAAATCACGAAGAACACGTCGACGCCGATGAAGCCGCCGGCGGCACCGCGCAGACGGACATGGAAAAGCACCACGAGCGCGACGCTGACGGCTCGCAGTCCACTGATGTCGCTGCGAAATTCGGGGGCCGCGGTCGCCGCCCTAGGGGTCTGATCTACCACGGTCGTCCACCACGTCCTTGACCCGGCATGATTTGCCGCCACCCGCACAGCTTAGCCTCCCATGCCGGAATGCGGATGTGACCCATTTGGACATGCGCGTACATGATACTTATGCTTGCGTGCCATGCGCACCACCACCACATTCCGAACCCCGCGGCGCGGCGCTGCACGAGCCGCGTCACCGCTGGCCGCCATGATGACCGCGTGGCTCGCGCTCATGTCGATCGGCGCGCCCTCGCCCGTGGACGCGAGCGGCGCCGAACCCGGCGTACGCCTCGTCCAAGCGTCCATTCCGATGCCGGATGGCGTCGTACTCGCGGCGACGCTGTATATGCCGGCCGAACTCCATCGTGGCCAACACGTCCCGGCGCTGCTCGAGTACCTCCCCTACCGCAAAGACGACGACACGGCGCCCGGCGACTACGGCAAGTATGCGTACTTCGCGCGCCATGGCTACGTGGGTGCGCGCGTGGATATCCGCGGCTTCGGCAACAGCACCGGCGCGCCCACGACGCGCGAATATTCGGCGCAGGAACTCGAGGATGGCGAGCGCGTGATCGCCTGGCTGGCCCGGCAGCCGTGGTCGAACGGCAAGGTGGGCATGCTCGGGATCTCGTGGGGCGGCTTCAATTCCATTCAGATGGCCATGCGTCGGCCGCCCGCGCTCAAGGCGATCCTGGCCATCGAGGCGACCGAAGCGCTGTTCAAGGAAGATGTGCATTACATGGATGGCATGCTGCATGCTGATGAATTCGAGGTGTCCATGGATTTGGACCAAGGGCGCAGCGGCGCGCCGGGCTTCGCGCTCGACGAAGCCACGCTCGCCAAGCGCATGGACTCGACACCCTGGTCGCTCGACTACTTCCGGCACCAGCGGGACGGCGCCTTCTGGCACCAACCCATCCGGCGGTTCGAGGACATCCATATCCCGTGCTTCTTGATCGGCGGCTTGCAGGATGGCTACCGGGACAGTATCCCGCGCATGCTCGAGCGCGTGCCCGCCCCAGTGCACGCCTGGCTCGGCCCGTGGAATCATGATTATCCGAACACCAGTATGTACGGGCCGCGCGTCGAATGGCGTCGCGAGGCGGTGCGATGGTTTGACCACTGGCTCAAGGGCATCGACAACGGCGTCGAACGCGAGCCCAAACTCGTCGTGTATCTGCAGCACTCGCATCCGCCCGGCAACGCTTCCCAGGACATCCCAGGCGAATGGCGCGCCGAAGCCTGGCCACCGCGCGGTACCGAACCCGTTACCTGGTTTTTTGGCTCCAATCATGTGCTCCTCGAAGCGCCCGCCGCCGCGGCCGCCGACCACCTGCGCTACGTTCCCTCCGCGGGCGCCGAAGCCGGCTTCTGGTGGGGCGAACTGCTGCCGGACCAGCGACCGGTCGACGCGTACAGCCTGGTTTACGACAGCCCGGCGCTCGACTCGCCCGTCTCCATGCTGGGCTTCGCCCGCGTGCATTTGATGGCGAGTGCAGATGCGCCGCTCGCGGATTGGTTCGTGCGCCTCGAGGACGTCGCGGACGACGGGCGCGTGACCGCGATCACCGGCGCGGGACTTGCCGGGGCGCAGCGCGTATCGATGGAGCGCCCCGCAGCGCTCGAGCCCGGCAAGGAATACGCGCTCGACTTCAATCTCCATTTGGGTTCATGGGTATGGGAACGCGGACACCGGATCCGCGTGGCCGTGTCGAATGCGCTATGGCCGATGGTATGGCCGACGCCGTACCCCATGACGACGTCGCTACGGCTGGGCGGTGTCGACGGCTCGGCGATCATGTTGCCGGTGATACCCGCCCGCGGGCTCGATCCGCCGCCCTTCGATGCCCTGGAACCCGTCGAGACGCCGCCGGGCATCACGACGCCGAACGACTATGCATGGCCAGGAACCTGGAAGCTCGAGCGCGATGAGGCGGAACAACGCAGCCGCGTGACGTGGCATGGCACGTCGGCCTATGAGTTCCCGTGGGGCTCGCTCGATCATAGCGAGCAGATCATCTACCAAGTGGATGACGCGAATCCGGCGAACTCGAGCGCCGAAGGCGAGTCCGAGAGCGTGGAAAAGCTCCAGGATCGCGTGCTCACGTATCGCGGTCACTTGCAGCTGACCAGCGATGCAACCACGCTGCACTATGCGTACACGCGGGAATTACTGCGCGACGGCGTACTGGTGCGGACCAGGACTTGGAGCGAGGCCATCCCCAGGGATTTTCAGTAGCGGCAAAATCGGCGGTATGTTGGGCACCGTACGGAGAGAATCGGATCGGCGGGTGTAATTTCCACATTCACGCATCACGGAAGGAGAGACCCATTGAAACTCGCAGCCGTCCACGAGTCCGAATTCGTCCCCAATGACGCGCGGACCACGAGCCCAGCCGAGAGCTTACGCCCTGTTCCTCTCTGCCATGTACCGCTGAGCACGACATGCGCGGCGCGTTCCGAGCGGAATATCGCCACGTGGCGCGAGTATTTGCCGGGCGAATGCGTCCGGACCATGATCAGAATGGGTTGGGACTACACGACCTGAACGCTGCCCCGGCCACGGGCATCGATGTGGGCTTGTGCAGACCGCTCAAACACCCCGGCTGATCAGAGCCTCGGCCGCCGCGTTGGTGCGCTCGAGCAACGCGCCGAGATCGAGCGTGGTTAGGCGTCCCCGGTCGACAATCTTTTTGCCGTTGACGAAGCTGTAATCGACCCCTTGTGGTTGGCACAAGATCACGGCGGCAACGAGATCCCACTGAGCGCCCGCAAAGTGCGGTTGATCGACATCCAGCGCGACGAAGTCGGCCGACATGCCGACGGCCAAGTGTCCGATGTCGTCGCGCCCGAGGACCGCCGCCCCGCCGCGCGTCGCGAGAGCCAAGGCCTGCCGCGGTGTCATGGCGGCCGCGTCACGCGCCGCGACGCGCGCCACCAAGCATGCGGCCCGGGCCTCACGCAAGAGGTTTGAGCCATCGTTCGACGCCGCGCCATCGACGCCAAGACCGACCTGAACGCCGTGTTCGAGCATGGTCCGAATCGGTGCGATGCCGCTGCCCAAGCGCATGTTGCTGGTTGGACAATGCGCGACGCCGGTCCCCGTGGACGCAAACCCCGCGATGGCGGCTGCGTCCAAATGGACGCAATGCGCATGCCAGACATCCGGACCCAGCCAGCCCAGCGACTCGGCATACTCGCCCGGCGTCATACCGTACGTCTCCCGGCTGTAGCGCAGATCGATTTCGTTCTCCGCCAGATGAGTATGCAGTCTTACGCCCGGATAGGATCGGGCAAGCGCGGCCGATTCGAGCATCAAATTCCGCGACACGGAGAACGGCGAGCACGGCGCAAGGGCGATTCTCGTCATCGCGTGCCGTGCATTGTCGTGATAGGACTCGATCAAGCGCCGGCTGTCCGCCAGGATCGCGGTCTCATCCTCCACCAACGAGTCGGGCGGTAGCCCCCCATCGCTCTCCCCCACGCTCATGCTGCCGCGGCCGGCGTGAAACCGCATGCCGATCTCGCTAACCGCGCGAATTTCCTCATCGAGCGTGCAGTCATTGGGGAAAACGTACAAATGATCGCTCGACGTGGTGCAGCCCGACAGCAGCAATTCGGCGGCCGCCATTTGGGCGCTGACATAGACGCCAGCGGCGTCCAAGTGCGCCCAGATCGGATATAGCTTCTTCAGCCAAGAGAACAGTTCGCTCGACTGTGCACCGGGCACGGCGCGCGTCAATGTCTGGTAGAAATGATGATGAGTGTTGACCAATCCCGGCAGCACGATGCAGCGGCCGCGTAGGTCGAGTACCTCATCGGCGGTGGCCGGCAGGTCTTCGCAGCGGCCGATCTGCTCGATGGCGGACCCGCGGATCAGCATCGCTGCATTGCGAATTTCGCGGCCGGCCGTGTCCATGGTCACGAGCGTGTGAATGTTCTTGACGAGCAGCGTGTTGGCAGCGCCGACGCTCACGAGCGACGCCCGGGCAGGAGCGCGTTCAGGGCCAGCGCGCACATGCCGCCGGTCGCGACCCCGGACGAGAACATGTCGCGCACGAATGGCGGCATGAGACCGAGGATGCCGGGGACGAACGTGACGCCCAAACCCAACCCGAACGATAGCGCCGCGATGGTGGTTGCCCGTCGATCCATGCTCACGGCCGACAGGATCTTGATGCCCGCGACCGCCACCATGCCGAACATGATGATGGTCGCGCCGCCCAGCACGGGCTGCGGAATGCCCTGCACGACGCTGCCGACGACGGGCAACAACCCCAGAACCATCAACATGACACCCACCCACGTGCCGACGTAGCGGCTACCGACGCCGGTCAATTGGATCACGCCGTTGTTTTGCGCGAACGTGGTGCTCGGGAAGGAATTCAATGCGGCGGCCACCAGCGAACTGACGCCATCGGCCATCACGCCGCCTCTGAGGCGCTCGAAGTACACCTGACCCGTAATGGGCTGCGCGCACAGCGATGAGGTCGCGGTCAGATCGCCGATCGACTCGATGGCCGTGATCAGATACAGGAACGCGAACGGCACGAGCGCCGCGGCGCGAATTCCGATGCCATAGCGAAACGGCACGGGTAAAGCGATCCATGGCAGACTTCCGTCAATCGAGAACGCGACCTTCCCGGCCACCCAGGCGAGTACGTAGCCTCCGGCCAGCCCCGCGACCACCGAGAGAGTCCGCATCCAGTTCCGTGGCGATCCATTCATCGCCACGATCAGCACGATGACCACCGACGCCAGGCCGAGATTTCCCGCCGCTCCGAACGTTCCGTCTTGTTTGGCAGCGAAACCCCCTCCCAGACTCGTGATGCCGACCTCGACCAACGTCAAACCGATGAGCGTTACGACGATGCCGGTTACCAGCGGGGTCACGATCTTGCTCGCCCAGCGAATGCACGGACCGATCAGGATGGGCACGACGGAAGCCGCCATACAGACACCGAACACGATGCCCAGAGACTCGCGTTGCGTGCCGCCCGACGCCGTCACCGACGCTGCCAACGAGATGATCGGTCCCAGAAACACGAAACTCGTGCCCTGGATACTGAGGAGACCAGAGCCCACGGGCCCGATCCTTCGGGTCTGCACGATCGTCCCCAGCCCAGACACCAGCAACGCCATGCTGACCAGGAACACGCCATCCGCATCGGAGAGTTTCAGGGCACGGGATATGATCAAGGGCGGCGTCACGATACCGACGAACACCGCCAACACATGCTGAAGGGCGACCAGAATCGATAACTTGAGCGGCGGCCGCTCGTTCAGGCCGTACAGCAGGTCGCTGGTCGGTGCCAGGGACGATGGCGATGGCGCTGGCGACGCGGTGGACTCGATGTCGTTGATGTCGATCCCTTCGCGACTCAAGTTATTCACGGTGCAATCATAGAGCGCGCCGAGGCGGCTGTCTCTGTTCCCACGGCCAATTTGCCGCCTCGAGGCGGCTACTTTGCCGTCGCGGTCGAAACGAATCTCCAGCGGGCAATGACGGTTGCCGAAACTTTGATCTGGCTCGGGATGACGTCACTATTGACCGATCTTCCGCCCGCTCTCGAAGCCGAGACAACGATCTCCTCCATTGCGACGCCAGGCACGTCGTTAATCTTTTCTGTGCTCAGCAGCTGCACGTCTCCCAACTCGCCGCCGCCAGCGTGCGCAATGGTTTCGCCATCCGCCCGTGCGGCCGCAACCGCTTGGCTCAGAGCCCGACGACGCGCTTCGGCGACGTCTTTCGCAGAAAACGCGATCTCGGACGCATTCGTCGCTCCTGATGATAGAGCCACGTCGATATAGGTACCGACTTGAGGCAGGTTGTCCGTCGCAACCTGGATCGAGTTAGTCGCATCGAATGCCGTGCGCTTGGGATGTTGACCCTTATCGTCATACTCCCAGTGGGGGCTCACCTGCAGTCGCGATCCCTTGATTTCTTCGTGCGTCAATCCCGCCCGTTCAAGCGCCTCCAAAACAGCCTTCGAGATACGAGCATTCTCCTGGGCGGCAGCAGCGGACGTTTGGCCGGACGTCACGATGCCAATCGAGAAGGAAGCACTCGATGGCGGAATCAGAACCTCCGCACTGCCGCTGACGACGACCTGTGGTGCGGCGCCCTGGGTGAGCTGCTGGGCAGATGCTGTATGGCTAACCAGATCGAATGCACAAGCCAAGACGGCGAAAAGGATTGTAGTTTCGCTAAATCGAGACATGTCGGCTCCCCTAATCAGTCAAATGGCTCAAGGGGATACCATATCGCCGCTTCTATGTCTCAGTTTTCACGGCAACGGCCTGTGCCGACTCGAGGCGAAGCCCGCGCAGGAGATCGGCGGCGCGAACGAAGTCGAGGTTATCGATTGCGTCCCGCACGCGCTCGAATCCCGCTCCCAAGAGCGTCGTCAACGATGGCGCGTGTTCGGCGGCGCGGTCGACCGCTGCAAGATCACGGCTCTCCAGCAGCGCGCACAAATCTTCCAAGACGAAACGGATATTGCTCGAACCCTCTGTCCCAGAAGACGCATGACGAACCTCCTGAGGCTGTTGACTCAGCAGCGGCGCCGCCTCGTCGCGCAATACCGCCAGCGCGGAGACGAGATGCCGCAATACTCTTGCCACTTCCTCGGTCGGTCGATTGTGCCGCAAGGTATTTTCTGCCTCGCCCGCGAGATGCATGACGCGCGTTGCGCCGACCGTACCCGCACTGCCTTTCAGTTTATGGACGCGTGCCATCAGGTCGGCGCGTGCCATCGGGTCGACCAACGAAGCGCCCGTGGGCAGCGCCAAGTCTGCATACTCTCGCAACAGGCGGGCCAACACCGTCTTGAAAAGCGGTAAGTCCTCACCGAATATCTGCTGCGCGACCCCGACGTCGATCGATGCCATCAGCACACCCTTGTCAGCGGCTACTGTCGGTCGATCGACCAGCACCATTTTGATGGGCTCACCCCGCGCCCGTTCGACCAGGTGCCTCACCTTGCGAATCAGTGTCAGGGGATCGAATGGCTTGCTAATGACGTCGTTCATGCCCGACGCCAGCGATCGCTGCCGCTCTCCAAGCATGGCGCCGGCGGTCAGAGCGATGATGGGAAGTTTGTCGAGCTTCAAATCCGCCCGAATCTCTTGCACCGCCTGATTTCCATCGAGCACGGGCATCTGAACGTCCATGAGAACGACATCGACGCCGTGCTCGCGGATGTAGTCCACCGCCGCCTTTCCGTCTGAGCAGGTCGATACCACGGCACCCTGCTCCTCGAGAATCCGCCGTGCGACTTCGAGATTGATGTCGCTGTCATCAACGACTAGAACGCGCACGCCGACCAGCCACTGCGCGAGCAGTTCTTCCAAATTCGTCGATTGCAGCAGCCGCTCCCGACCGCCGCTTTGTCGCCAGACTGCCGCATTGATCGCGTTGAACAGCGAGGAATTGGTCACGGGACGCACCAGGAACAAGTCTTCGGGACGCATGAAGGAATAATATGGCAGGCTCCATAAGGCAGCATCCGCGACGACGATGGTCGGCGGCATGTCGCTACCGGCCAACTCAGCTTTGACCCGACTGATCGTCTCGACCGGATCCGAGTCCCTGAGCCCAAGATCCAAAATCAGCACGTCGATGCATCGCCCCGTGCGATGCAAAGCCAGACTGAGCAGCAATTTTTCTCTGGATGAGATGACTTCGGGGTTCCATCCGAGCGCCCGCACCTTGGTGCCGAGTCCCTCCTTCGCATCTCCCGCGGCGTCCGCCACTAGTATGCGCAATCCCGGCAGCGACTCCTCGCTGGATCTCGCATTAACATCAACTGCGCGCTCGAGGGGTATTTCGAACCAGAATGTACTACCGACGGCGACGGTGCTGGTCACGCCGATGTCGCCACCCATTAGGTCGACGAATCGACGGGCGATCGAAAGACCCAAGCCCGTGCCACCGAACCGACGCGTGGTCGACGCATCCGCCTGGGTAAATGGCGTGAACAGGCGCTCCATAACCGATGGCTCGATACCGATGCCGGTGTCCCTGATCTCGCAGCGCAGGCGGATTCGGCCGGCATCCTCTGCGATGCTCCAGGCTGCCACCGTCACACATCCCTCCTCCGTGAATTTGATCGCGTTATTGACCAAGTTGGTGAGAATCTGCCGTAAGCGAGTCACATCCCCTCTGACCCAGCGTGGCAGTGCAGGAGCCACCTCCGTCACGAGTTCGATACCCTTCGCCGCGACTTGAGGAAGCAGCATCTGACCGATGTCGGTCAAGACTTCCGGCAGATCAAACTGCTCCTCATCGAGTAACATCTCCCCGGCCTCGATCTTCGACAGATCGAGCACGTTGTTGACGACGCTCAGGAGAGAGCGGCCGGCAAATTCAATCTTGGCGACGAAGTGGCGCTGATCCGCGTTCAACGGCGTCTGGTCGAGCAGATATCCCAAACCAATGACGGCATTCAGCGGAGTTCGGATTTCGTGACTCATGTTGGCCAGGAATTCACTCTTCGCCTTGTTTGCGCGGTCGGCGTCGGCCACGGCCTCCTGCAGCTTCTGCGCGGCTTCCCGGCGTTCCGTGATGTCTTGTATCGCCCCCACGAGTCGAACCGCCCTACCCTCTTCGAACTCGGCAGCGCCGATCGCGCGTACCCAGAAGCGTCTTCCGGTGGCGGACGTCAGTTCAAGTTCCAGATCATAGGGTTGGGCACGATCGATGCAGTCTCGGATGGACTTCTCGATCGAACGGCGCGACTCCGAAGTATAGAATTGCAGCGTACCCTCGAGCGTTGGTACATAGTCCGGAGGAACTGCAAGCATGCGTTGTATTTCCGGCGACCAGGTAATGGTCCCGGCAACCAAGTCCATTTCCCAGCCGCCGACGCCGGCAACGGCACCCGTGCGCGCCAGGAAGCTCTCGCTTGCGCGCAAGGTCATCTCAGCGCGGCGACGGTGGGTTATATCCGTGTGAATGGAGAACAGACCGACGACCTCACCCGCGTGGTCCCGCTCCGGAATGAGAACCACTTGACAGTGCCGCGTCACACCGTTGCCAACCACTTCGCGCTCCGCCGTCACGGGATTCCCAACGAGCGCCGATTGCAGCGCCGCTTCATCGCGCGCCGACAAGTTCTCGCCGTGAAAGTCCTTGAGCCGCGTTCCGATGAGTGCCGCCGGATCGACGTTGAACCACGTGGCGTAGGTCTGGTTGACGAACCGGAAGCGTAGCTCCTTGTCCAAGTGCGAGATGAGGCCCGGGATGTTGTCGGTGATCATGCGCAGGCGCTGTTCGCTCTCCCGCAATGCGGCCTCGGCTTGCCTGCGCTCCGTAACGTCGCGGGTCACTTTGACGAATCCAATCAGCTGACCGGAGTTATCGCGTAGTGCCGTGATGACGACGTTGGCTATAAAACGCGTTCCGTCCTTTCGAACCCGCCAATCCTCATCCTCTACGCGCCCGTTAGCGGCGGCCTTTTCCAACGCCCGTGCCGGCTTACCCGCTGCGATATCGTCTTCCGTGTAGAACGCCGAGAAATGCCGGCCGACGATTTCGCGCTCTTGATAGCCCTTGATCCTCTGGGCACCGGCATTCCAGCCGGCCACATTGCCAACGGCATCGAGCATGAAGATCGCATAGTCTTTGACACTGTCGACCATCAAGCGGAACCGTTTCTCGTTCGCTTCGACCTCCCGGTTCTTCTGTTCGAGGATGGCATTCGCTTCCACCAATTCGGCAGAGCGCTTCGCTTCGCTCGCGGCGGCGCGCTTACGCTCGGTGATATCCGCGATGGAACTCAAGACGAATTGACTTCCCGCGATTTGCAGGGGATTGAGGCGGATCTCGATCGGCACTTCGCTCCCATCGCTGTGCAATCCATAGACCTCACGTCCGGCACCCATAATTCGGCTTTGCGGCCGGTTCAAGAATGACTCTCGCATGCGTAGATGATCGGGGCGGAATCGCATCGGCACCAACACGTCGATGCACTGCCCCACCAACGCTCCCTGGTCGTAGCCAAAGAGCCGCTCGAGTTGGCGGTTCACCATGACGATTTTCCCGTCAGTATCCGTCATGATCATGCCGGTTGGCGCCGCTTCCAGGTCGAAGCGAATCTGGGCCGTGCGCGCGGTGCGCGTCAGCTGCATATCGACACGCCGCCGTTGCACCACACAGAGTCCAAGCGCGAGTGTGCCCGCCAGTAGCGACAAAAAGGCCCCAATCCCAAACACGGTGCGCGGCGCAAGACTGTGCAGGGATGACACAAGATGCGATGTCGTCTGCTGCTCAACCAAATTACGGTCCGCTTGCACACTGCTCAGCTGCAGCGACAGGAAGAGGCCACCAACGAGAACCAACAACCCGATGGCGACGGGAAAACGGTAACAACTAGTTTCCGTCTCGACGGATTCGCGTTTCTCTTTCGGCATGATGACAAATGCTCAACTTAGCTGGGAAGCGGCCGCGCAGTGTTGGCCGCGGCAACCGCTCTGGCGTGGAGAGGTAATCGCACACTATTAGACTCGACGAGGACCGGAAATAAAACGCGCTCGAGCACAGTTCCAGCAGGAATGGGGCTACATAACGCAAGGGAATCTCGCTGCGTCCGGCGTCACGCGCATGCGATTTGGGACCGATGGCGCAGTCCGGAAACGCGTATTGCTGTCTAATACTTTGCCTATGTCCAGTCTCGATACAACCGCCATTTTAAAGGTGAAAGAGCCCATGCTCTCTGATCGCACGGCCAGCATTCTGTTGGTCGACGACGATCTTGCCGTGATTCACATCATGGGTCGTATACTCATGGAAGCCGGCCGGCTGCGCTTCGCGGCCAATGGACAAGATGCGCTGCGACTCGCGCATGAAAGCGTCCCGGATCTCATCATGGTGGATGCCGAGATGCCGGGAATGAATGGTTTTGATCTGTTGAAAGCCATGAAGTCCGATCCGGTCCTGGTCGATGTGCCGGTGATCTTCATCACCAGCCACGCGGAAGCCGCCTTTGAAGTGACAGCACTACAGATGGGTGCCGCCGACTTCATCCCGAAGCCGTTGAGGTCGGCGCCAGTTCTCGCGCGCGTCAACACTCACTTGCGACTGAAGCAAGTGACGGATCAATTGCGGCTCGCAGCCACCACGGACGTTTTGACGGGGATCGCGAATCGACGTCGATTCGAGGAAATGCTCGAACTCGAATGGCTCCGCACTCGGCGCACGGGCGAACCGGTGTCGCTGCTGTTGGTGGACGTCGACCACTTCAAACTGTTCAACGATCGCTATGGGCATCCCCAGGGAGATTCCTGCCTGCGCGAAGTCGCGATGGCCCTACACGCCAGCTGTCAACGGCCGGCCGACCTCGTGGCCCGATATGGGGGAGAGGAATTCGTCGTACTCTTGCCGCAAACGCCGAGCGTAAGCGCGGTACAGATCGCGGCCGATATCGTCGAATCGGTCAAGAAGCTCAACATAGGCCACGAGTCCTCCCCAACGGCACCCCACGTCAGCGTGAGCGTCGGTGTCGGCTACTACGACGTGCGGGGTTCCGACTCGGATACCGTGTGTGCACGCGATTTGGTTCTTGCGGCGGACAAGGCACTGTACGCCGCAAAAACCTCGGGCCGAGCCAGGGTCAAGATCAGAGACATCAACGATCGATCTTGACGGCACGTGCTCCCAGGCGCCGCCGCCCTTTCAAACGATGAGCGCTTCGAAATTACGGCGCTCCAGTTCAGGGTGGCACGCACCTTATTCGGCGACAAATGCGCCGGCGCGAGTTGTTCTGAAGTCCGAAAATCGCTTACGCTTTCTTCCACGGAGTTAAGGTTCCGGAGGCCGGCGTGGCGAACTCGATAGACGCCAAGCATCTGATTCACGAGGTAGTGGCGCGTTACGAAACGATGTCTTCGTATTTGGATACTGGCCATGTAACGACGAAGATATTTGCGACGAACGAAATTCACCGACGGTCGTTTTCTCTCCTCACGAAGAAACATGGCGATACACTCGCGAAAAAGTCGATCAGAAGTCTGTCTTCGACTATCGCCGGCGCCACCGAGATTTCGTCGGTGTCCGCTCAGGGAGGCTGGTTCTTGCGGAGGTTGAGGGGCTTTCAATGTTGGATTTACTGGATCCACAGCTTGGCGGAGAAAAACGTTTCGACGGCATCACCTGTTATTCAATATTGGCAAAGCTACCTATAGGAGCGCAAGACACGAAACGG
>Ga0116226_10004105_pt1 | contig 12858 bp, 4 predicted proteins | sample S1TSphfallax_FD_89692 | JGI IMG/M metagenome (GOLD analysis project Ga0116226, IMG submission 89692) | Host-associated microbial communities from peat moss isolated from Minnesota, USA - S1T2_Fa - Sphagnum fallax MG | ecosystem: Host-associated > Plants > Peat moss > Unclassified | place: USA... | reverse complement strand
TGTTTGGTTTGATGTCAAAGAAAAAAAAAGAAGGGGCAAAGTTTGTAACACAATCTAGGAGTAAAGAAAGAGAGGAATCTATGTGACTAAGAAAAGGAGAGGGCATATGCTTATGTATATAAAACAAAAATAATGTAAAGTTGATGTAGAATTTGTGCAAAGCAAAATGTGTTTAGAGCTTCAAACTTTGTGTGTACAAAGGATTCAATAGACCAAAGAATTTTTTTAGAGTGGTTTGGTCCAAACATTTCATGCTCCACATGTGAATTTGGAAACTTAGTTATTCCCAAGGACCTAGTAAGACAAAATACCTAAGTGGAAGATATAAAATCAATCCTACTTGGAGATATAACTTTTGAAAACAAATATTATGGCAATTAGATTACTTAATATATATTCTAACAAAATAAACCTCACTAGATTTGTAACTATTGTCCAAGAGTTCTTAGGCACCATAATATTATAATAGTTGCAAAGTTATTAGGTTTGTAAAAATTTTAAAAACACTTGCACCTAAATCTTTAAAGGGTAAGTTTTGCAATAAATTAACGAAAAATAGATGAAAACCTACACAAAAAAAACAACATTTTGTTTTAAGTTACTATGATGGAGATATGTTTTAGATAAACTATTGTTTTAATCCCTCAAATAATTTCAACATTGTAACTACTCTAGTAATGACTATTTTTACTACAAAAACAACTACAACCCATATATGACCCCATGTAACACACATTCCAATTTTTAAAAAACCATAAGAAATCAGCCTTTTTTTGTTTGTTTCATCATAACCACATATTATAAAGCTACTGGAACATCATAGTATTTTACTACCACCACTACAGCCCCCTTATTCAGGTTTCTACTCCATACAATACACACACTTGAGTAATTTAGTAGCATTACTATAGTCCTTCAAGATTAAATGTTATTTACTCCACACCAAAACAATAAACAAAAGTGTTCAATATTCATCCTATGGGTTTACACCAACAAAAAGCCACCCCTTCACACTTGGAATTAGCTCTTTGAATAGGTGAGGTGATGTTGACTACCTCCTACCCAAATGGCAACCAAAAAAATTCTAATCCACTAATTTTTCCCCAAATATCTTTAACCCATTAACTTTCCTACTTACCACATCCTAAAATTGTGGCAACACCTTTTTTTATTAAGGAAGGCACTTGGGGAAGTCAACCAAGTTCAAGAACTATCAAGATGCCTAATATTCTTCTACAACACTCCATAAACTCCATAAACTAGAGAAAGTTAAAAATCAAATGATTTTTTTTAAACATTGAAAAAATTAACTTTTCAACCACTCCCACCTACTACTAATAATTTTGAAATACTAGAATGTAGTAATTAGTAAAAACCATTTGCATTAACTAATCCAATAATTTCTTTTAATGGAGATTTAGGATTTTCTTCACATTTTGAATTGTTTATGAATAGCAAGGGAAAGATGGTGTTAGAAATTTCAACTTGGGAAGACAACATTAAGAAAACAAAGATATTTTTTATAACTATCACACACATGACCTAAACCTTTGAAAAGAGGCCTTCTTCTTGTCACTAAGGTGTTTTTCCATCCTTTGTTGCAAATTGTGTGACATATTTGTCCAAGCCATAACTAGTGCATGGGTAGCACAATCCCTTAAATTTGAACTTCAAGGAGTGCAAAAAAATTTATTACCTTCTTCCCCAAAAACCCAACCTACAACCGAAATATAGTTTCAAAGTTATGAAACCTTGTTATTGTCAAAAAACATATTTTGTTAGGCCTACTTAAGAATCCCTCCATGTTTTGGCATCATATTTTCAAGAAGAAAAACTTGGTGTGGGTGAGAAAGTGGAATGACATACATTTGAAATTGTTAAATTTAACAAAATTATGTAAACCATTTTAGAAATTACCAACTAGATTTAATATGCATTTTCTTCAAGCTAATTTTCTATTTGAAGTCAAATGCTTGAAAAATTGTTTGCAATTATATATCATAAAACCTAGTGATTAAAAAAATCCTCAATTTGTACTAGTAAATTTGGAATAAAAATTGCAAAGAAGTTGGATAAAATTTATGGTGACGATGGTATTTTCTAGGAATGTCATGAACCAAATTTCTTAGGCTCAACAAACTTCATGACAACATAGGATTCATTTTAAAAAGACTTTTCATTTTGAATTTTATATCAAAAGATTAACCAATTCATATAAAATTTGAAACTTCAATTGTATCTACAAAATTTAAACTTTTAATATTCCAAATGAATGATCAAGGAAAAAGTTTTGAGAAAGTAACATTTCAAGTTCCTTTATTGAGGAACACAAAAAGAACGTGTTATTTCTCTTTTTTAATTGCTTCTAATTTCTAGGAGAGCCTAAGATGATTTTAAAAATTTGATCAATAGATAATGGATTTTTTTAATGATATTTTTTTTAAGCAATTTTCAAAGGTGATGACATGGAGGTCTTAAAGGGCCATTGCATCCATGTATAAAATTTGAAATAATTTTCATTTTTTGTTTCAATCAATGATTGGGGCCATAACTTAGTATTATAATCAATAAACCAAAAAAAAATACAATGGTGCAAGTTAACATTTAATGATAAGAGGTTGGGAATTTCAAGGCCCCATGCCAAAAACATTTTAATAACACAATTTTTTTACTTATGTAGCTTATGTAGGTGTCTACAATTTTGTCATAGCTTGTACATATGTGGGGAACACAAAGTGCATGTGGTGCAAATCAATAATAATAATAAAAGAACCATTTTAAAAAATAAAAAATAAAAAATAAAACTAAATTATGTCCACCTGTCCTTGGATTTTGGTGAGGTTTTTTTCTATTAGTACCACCCAAGGATGGGTTTACCCAAGAGCCATGACTAAAAGAACACTCCTCAAAAAACTCATATATTTTGATTTCATCAATATTGAATTAAAAATGTCAAATATTTTTAAATATAATAATTTGAACCATCATATCTCTAGAACCATCAATATCATGTCCACTTTGTGTTCATGTGTATGGTGAAACATGATTAATAAAAGAGTACATATAAGGGTCATGTTGTGCTGGAATATCGGTACACATTAACAAGTTTTGACCTAATAATAGTTAGTAGGTACACCACTATTTTCATTGTTTTAGAAGGTAGGTGGAACATAGACACTATTTTGGGAAATGATTTAATTAGTTAAAGGGCATTAATGACTTGGATGTAGTGGATGAAATAGGAGTTAACTTGATTTGGAATTGATTTTAAGAAGATTTTTAGAAGGTAAATGAATGAAGCTGCCACTTTCCTATGAGAAGAAAGGTGGTTGCCCCAACTTATTTAAAGGGTTGGTTTTGGAGTGTTGAACATGTTATGATCTTTTTATGATAATGTATTTTGATAAAATATTGTTAAAATACTATAGTGGAAGTAGGAGGTAATCAAAATGCACACAAAAATAATGTATCACTACAAAACCACATTGAACCTTAACTTGTGCAATTGATTGTTATGACTTATATAACCTACAAGTTATATTATTTTGTATTGTTTCATTAAATAGGAATGTATGTTAGGATTAGTCTGGTTTAAAATAATCATAATTCTAAATACTAAAAAAAAGTCCTTACTTGTTTTGAAATATAACTCAAGATCCATCACAATATAAAAAATATTAACATTAATTTTTATAAATGTTAAAATGTTAAGGGATGTTCACATCATGGTAAGACCTAAAATATGGCTATCATGTCTATGTAGACAAATACAAGATTGTGATCCATAATCATAATGTTGTTCATCAAGTAATTTTTTTCTACCATTAATTAAATTTTGTGTGCCTCATTCTTTCAAGGTTTTTGGATCTTGAATCAATGTGCCATCAACAAACCAATACAACTTAATAACTCTTGCAACTACCTATCTAAGATAGCTCTCTCATGGGGTTTAATCCAATGAATCTAATCTACAATTGCATGATTTATGCATGATATAATGAAGAATACATCATCACACAATACAAATTAAAACCAATTCCACATAAAAACATCGTGTACATGGTCATGTTTCATATACAAAATCAAATTGAAAAGATGTTTTTCAAAGGTTAATTTCAACAACATATTTAATACAATTGGGTTCTCCTTTGTTATGTTGCATGGTTAATTAAGTTTGATCCCTAACCCTAGCATTAAAAGTTATTTAAAACCTTTTCATGGAACTTAACTTTAAAGCCAAACATGATTTTAAAATTAAACATTCTACATCGACATAAACAATATATTTAAAACTAAACCCTAACCCTAAAACCTTTAAAAAAAACCTTAAAACCTAAAACTAAAAAGTTTATCATGAAAAATTTAAGACTTAAATTTTAAAAACCAAAAAAGTACATCCTAAAATTTCAACCTCAAAACCCTAAAAATTAACTTTAAAACCCCAAAACATGAATCATGAAAAGGTGCAATTGGACTGATAAGGTTCCATTCAAGTGGTAACTAATGTTTTTTTTTTTTTGTAATAAAACTTTATTTAAATAACTATTGAAATTTTTAGATGAATTGCTAGAACAATATTCCTAATGTATTATGGGAAATTTGAATGAAATTGAAATGATTACAATGAATATGAATTATTGAAATATAATTTTTAAGACCATGTAACCGATGTTTTTAAAAAAGTTTTCATTGCTCAAAGGACTTTTACAATGGTTTCAAATTATTAAAATGACATTTTTATGAGAATTTTTTTAAGCACACCTTCACATAATAGTATAATGCAACATATTTTTGGGTCTTACAAATTAAATTAAACAAATAAATTGATTTATAAAACATAATTTTAGGTTTTTTTCTTCCATTAAGGAGTTCAATCCTTGGTGTGAGTGGTTGTTATTAGTTAGTTTACATTTGAAAGTTAAATCCTAAAACACTAACCCCAAAACTTTAATAATTCAACCCAAAACCCTCAAAATTAAAGCTTATAATATCAACTTTAAACCTTGACGTTGAAACTCTAAATCTTTAATATTATAACCTTACAACTTAAAAAATTAGAAAACCCATATAACATAAGGGTGTAGTCACAATAACATGTACCATAACAAGTGTAACGTTTGCTTGATTTTTTCATGTTTAAGTTGTAATTTAATTTGATGTTGAAATTGTAAAATTTGTTTATATAGTTTTGTTTTTAATATATCATGGGAATATGTGAATTAATTTGAAATTAATCCAATGTGTAAAAAAATAACAAAAACACTCATTAAACATTGTAATGTTTACTTTTAAGTAATAAAAAAACTTGTAAATGGATTTGGGTTTTTTTTTGAAAATGACATTTTTTGCCAAAATTTTAACATACATAAACCTTAATAAAATAGTATGATTTTTTTAATTACATTTTTTTTTGAAAAAAAATTCAAATTTTTTTTTAAAAATTTTTATGAATATTTCCCAAAAAGCAAACATAAAAGTAGTCAAAAAGCATGTGTATGTGGCTCATGTTATCCTATTTGCACCCATAAATTTAAGTTGGGCAGCCCATGATTGAAAACTATTTGCATATATTTTGTAAATCATATATTACATTTTGTTTTTTTGTCATGACTTTTTGGGACCTTGCAGATAACATCAAATAAGGCAAGGAAACAAATAAGTGGCCAATAGGTCATGAAATAGGGATTTGATTAAACATGATTTTATGGATAATTTCGTTGTGTTTCCCAAATGTGTAAAATATGTTAGCTATAACTATAAAAGGGCATTGAATTAATCATAAAAATTCAAAGGACATCAATTGTTGGGATAGGGGGTCATTTAAAGATTAACACCAATGTTGGCCAGTTCAAGGTTTATGCTTGGTTTTTATCCATGTTACAAACTTGTTACCAAAGTAACCTTACCATCAATTTTACAACAAGGAAAAATAGCCATTTTAGTGAAGAAGAGTTTAATGCAAAACTTGGCTTTGAGCTAATTGGCAATGTTCATTTGCAAAAAAATCAAGTTGAATCACTATGATGGGCTCAATGGAAAATTTGAAGGTCCACATACATTTAAGCTTTTACATTGTTTTAAACTTTTGTGTGACAATTGTCTTTTATGTTTTGTTTGTTTTCAAGCATCACCTTTGATATTGACTTAAAGGGAAGCTTTTTATTTCCCCGTCAAACTTTAAGAGCAATTTTATAACTTCCAAACTTTAGTTTTTGTCCATTTCTTAATTTTTGTTTTAAGTTTTGTCACAAACTTTTCATCCCTCAAGCTTTTTGTTCATTTGGGTGTTTTGTGTTTCGTCACAAACTTATGATCTTTTAAGGTTTTGATTTCTTTAGGTGTCTTGTTTTGTTTTTTCCCCTAACATGTCCAATGAAGAAAAAAAAGTGGATATGGTAGGTGTGCTAGTGGGTAGCTTATGCATCACAAAGGTTTGGCAGTGTTTCACTACGAGGCGAAAGCACACTAGGGTGTCACAATTTTGGTGGATTAGAGTTTTTTTTAAAGTAATTTTCTAATGTAGTTGAAAACTAGCTTAAAATATGAATATTTAGATGATATTGAAAGTAACATTTTTTCCATTTCCAATTTCAAATCATGATGCTATAAGACATATAAAAAATATCCAAAAGAATTTTGTTAAAAAGAATTATTTTTAAATGTTTAAAAGGGCTTTTAAATAATTATATTTTTTGGGATTTAAAATGTCCATATCATAATAAATTAAAATCAAAATTCATTTATTCAATAGATCTTTAGTTTTTAAACATGATTCATCCAATATCCGAAAGTTACAAACACATAAAACTAACACAATGTAAGATAAAAGTCCATACCCTTGAGTTTTGCAAGTGTGACAAAAAAAGTCAGCAAAATTCAAAGGTCCATTACTTATTGGCTATCCACAATTTTGATTTAAGTTTTTCATTCTTGAAAGATTGATTATGATATCTTTAGAAAAGTGATTCCCTTTTGCTATTATTTTAATAAATTTTATTTTATTTATTTTTTTGTATCTAGGGAATATAAGAAAAATTGCCATTGTGACGTCCATATATATAAGGTCACCATAATGTGCAAACACCCTACAATTTGAGCCATAACCATGTGATAACATTGTGTAGTAACAATGACATGTCAACAACCAAGTTGCATATTACTATCAAATTTTAATTAGGCCCAACATTGGTGTATCTACTAATGCTAAAAGAGGAAAAGGTGTGGAAAGTACTGCAATGATACCCAACATTTTGGAAAAGTTCAATTGTGAAGGAATTGAAATTGGTTTTGTAAGTTTGTTTGGGTTTGGTGAAGCTTCAATTTTTTAAAGAGGAGATGTACATTTTAAGCACCTCATTTGTTGATTATGGAGTTAATAGTGATGAAGTTGCTTAAAGCTTATTTTCAACAAAGTTATTATATATGTTTGGTCAATGTAGGTGTTAAAAAGGCCCTAGTTTATTAATTGATAAAACCATGACTGGGTAATTTCATTGTTTTATGTCAAGCAAATATCAACTAGTTCAAGTTTGTTGACATTATTTTTGTATGAAGGTTCAATCTTACATGTAATGATAAACCTCTTACATATATAATTGATTTTTCTAGTATTTACTTTGCTATATTTATATTTATTGATAAGGAAATAGTCACATAATCTTGATCACAAATGAATCATGAACCAAAAGTCTTATTAGGTTGATTCACCTTCATTTGTGTGGAAGTGAATTAGTAGGTATAGAATGTTATCATGGCACTCACAAAGAAGTTATTTTTATGCGACTCAAGAGATGATGGATTTACCTCATATTCCTTGGTAGTGTTTACAAAGTTACTTTTACCCAATTCATACAACAATTTTTACATTTTTGAAACTTGAAATTGGCTCTAAAATATTTAAAAAGAATAGGCTAAGAAATGGTTAACTAGCCCCATTTTGGTTCTTGAACTAAAAGTTCATAATACTAAAAAAAATTGTGAACCCAATGGAAAAAAGAAAAAGAATGGAACCAAGGGTTCCCTTACATTAAAAATATGTTTAAACTAAAATTGAAGATTTTGTGTAAAAGCCAAAACTAGCCAACATTGATTAATAATTACAAAAAAGGACTCAAAACATTAATCATGAAAAGACACAACAAAAAAGAAAATTTTGACGATTTTCAACCTTTTTAATGGATCATATTTCATGTCCAAAATAATTTTGAAACATTAAAGTGGTTTGGTTTTGGTAACAAATGGATTTTTAGTTAATAGATTGTAAAACCACACTTGGATTCATGACATCATGATAGGATGTGCTCAATGGCAATGTTTTAATAAGACACCAAAGGGTAAATCTTTTGGATCCCATATCATCTTTGTGGAAGCTTTCCATTTTAGGTTGGATTAAGGAATAATTCTTATAACATGAGGTTGGTTGGTTAGATGGTATTTCTAGACCAATTACATTTTTGTTGGAACTTATTCATGAAGGTTGATTTAGATTCCTGATGATTTGGAGTAATTACATTTATCTTTTCCCCTTTAAGAAAACATAAATACCTACAAATGCAATTAAAACACAATTTTGTTATACATGACAACTAAGTTTGGTTTTTTTTTTTTTTTTAATCATTGAAAATTGAAAGGAACATGCAAAATGAATGTTTAAATGTTGTACAATATTGAATTCAAATTGTCTAACATATCAAATAGGATTGGAATGTTGAAAATCTAAAAATTACCCCAATATGTATCTTTCCACTCCACTTCAAATATCAATTTCATTGTCTTAAACTAAATAATATATTTACCCATAATTCACAATCATCACTTTTAAAATGATAACATTGATATGTTTTGTAGTGCTCAAATGGTTGATTTACAAAAGAATTAGTTGTCACACTTTTCGCAAGGCTGCTTTTTATTTTGACTTTTAAAATAAATAAATAGTTCACAAAATGTTAAACCTATTCAAACTTCAAACCCTAATCCTAAAGCTATTCAAATTTTAAACCATAAGCCCATTTAAACCTTTGGAAAGGTTTTAATGTAATTTGTTTCACATGGGTTACATTTTTTTACCTTAAAATATTTTTAGACATTTGCGAAATTATTATAAAGTTTGCTACCTTGTGCCTTTTTATTAAGACATACCTCTAGTATAGACATTTGTTAAGTTCTTTTGGAGTTTTCATTCCACAAGACAATGTTTCAAAATTACACACAATGGTGTTTATCTATTGACATATATTTAAAACATTTGTCAAATTTTCATGGAGTTCTCATTTCATAATACACCAACTTCAAAGGCTACCTTTGTTTAATCCAATGAACCCCTTACATGATGTGTTTAAAAAAAAGTGAACCCTCAAAAGCTAATATCCTTTGAAATTTTAAGATGCAAAGTAAAATCAACTGGGTTTTTCTAAAACCTCATGTGATAGAAAAACAAGGTGAAAAAAGACATGTAGGTAGGCAACCTTAAACCCCCAAAAATGTCATCTTTATAAAAAAAAATTATATGCTAAATTTATTGTTTGATAGAACTCTTTACAACTAAATTTAAATACTTGTCAAGATCTTTCTAGTGTAGTTGCAAGGTGCTTTACATTCATGAATCATGTTTCTTACTCAAAGGCCATGAGTTTCAAAAAAATGTTATGGGTACTAATTTTTTCAAAACATTCATTTTCAAAAGAATAAATTGTGATATTTGGTGGGTATGATGGCAATAAATAAATAAAATCCTACAAGTTCTTTACACATGTGACAAATCCCTTGGCCTTGGGCTTTACCATAATCTTATTTACATTTGATTTTACCTCACATGGGCCCTTATTATGGTAAAATTTGCAACTTCAAACTTTACTTACCATGAATTTTAATGGAATAAATACTACACCAAAACATGATTTTTACAACAAGTCTTTTCGACTATATAGGTGAATTGAACTCATTGCTTATGCCATTTTTAGTTAATCATGGATGTCATATTAACAACACATGACCCATACGTTCAATTGATGAAATTTCTATGAAGGCCATCAAGAACCATTCAACATAGCTACCAAATTTGGAACATAACATTTTATTCCTATTCAACACATAATCAAAATGTTCAAAATGTATTTTTTCAACCTTATGGAATTTTAAAGCCTCCTTAAACATCTTTCCCATGTAGCCTTCCATAATCAAGCAACCTTTTTAAAATGAGATTTTGAATTTTTTGGATAGGAAACCAATTGTTATTGAATTTTATTTTTTGGGGGCCCAAATAATGCACAATGTAATGTCCTTCAATAGAGACCATAATCTAGTCATTTTGTGGAACCTTATGATCGAATACCTTTGCAGTGAAAGTGTCATGCTTCCATTGGGAGTGCATGCATGTGGAACACAGGTTGATAGTGTAAACAATTCAAAATTTCATGTGAGTGAACTTCCATGTTCTTTGAGCATATCAATTGTCCCAAAATTTGTGTGGGATTGATTTTTTTGCTTCACCACAAGGAGCACATCTTTGGTTGATTGACTTATTTGTTTTGGCCTTTTAAGTGTGGATTATCACAACTTCATTCCACATTAACCAAATAAATCCAACCTCTTTCTTGCTCCAATGCTTGGGCCATGTGTTTGTCCAATGCAATTTAAAGTTCAAATGGAGCAAGGTTGGCCCATCTTTCCTAAACAATATTAACCTTTTGGTATCTCTAGGCATTTTTCGACCTAAAGTTGAAGAGTACAAAAACAATTTTTTAATTCCTTTCCATTAAAACAATCTTAGAGTTTAATCCATCCTCCCTGCCTTTCCACATAAAACCCATAAATGTATTTTCATTGGTTTTGGCCCAAATGCTAACAAAGTACCAAAGGGTCAATAACAAAATGTTATTGACCACCACCATTTTCCCAACTATCAAAAGCTTAATTGATAACCAATATCTCAATTTGTGTTTGATCTTATTTAATAAGGAATTGTTGCATTAGGAATTTAAAAACAAACCAAAGGGGATCTCTAGAAGCTTTGGAAATCATATACATTGGTGCCCATATCCATTAGACTACTTGGGTCCATTCTAGATTTGTTAGTCCATTGCCTCCAAACCAAAAAGCCATGGACTTGGAATAATTAAGTTTGAGGCTAGATGATTGACAAAATAATTCAATTTAACCCAAACCAATCTTGTTGTGATAACTTGAATGGTGCTAATTGTAAAATTTGTGCGAAGTCATTAACATATTGCATGATTGGTTGTTGTCTTTTAGACCTTGAAAGTTTGACACCTTGTAACTTCATTTTTTATTGGTCCTTTTTTATTGCTACACTGAGGAATTCCCCAAGAATAAAAAATAAGCAAGGGACCATGGGCACCCCTACCAAACACTCATGATCAATATCAAAGTCTTGAAAGAACTTACTATTAACATTGACACATGCTTTTGCACTGGAGGACAAATTTTTTATCTCAATCATAAACATACTAAGAATGACTATTCTCTCTATGCACTTTAACATAAAATCCCAATTGACTTTGTCATAAGCTTTCGAAAAGTTGAGTTTCAGAAAGATCATTGGTTGTTTTGATTTCTTTGCCCATTGAATTGTCTTGTGAAGATGGAAATGTTGTTCAATATAAATCTTAATGGGAAGAAGGTAGAGTAGGCATGGTTAATTACTTCCATCAACATTGGTTGCAACTTTAATTGTAGTGTTTTTGCATATATTTTGCATAATATGTTTAGTAGAGTGATGGGGTGCCAATGTGACAATAACTTTCTATCCCTTCTTTTAAACATTCAAATGATTAAGCCTCATATGACCTTCAATGGAAAACACCTTCATTGGATTGATTATTGCACCATTTATGTGTATTTTCTACCAATGATATCCCACAAGCTCAAAAAGAACTCAAAGACCACACCATCAAGATTGAGGGTCTTATCCTTTGCTAAGGCTTCTAATGTTATATGTAGTTCCTTCATTCATGGGATTGGTTAGCATCCTTTTTTTATATCATGTATCCTATTTAATATAGTCTTCTAATTTCATCCATGTTGGAGTCATTGGGTTGTCTCTTGTATAACTTCAAATAAAACCTTTTGCAACAATCTCTTAGCTCCTCTGGTGTTGCAATTGATGCCCCATCCTTTGTTTTTAGTTTAGTGATTGAAGATTGAAGTTCAGGTTTTTTTATGACAACAAAAACTCCTTCGTGACAACATGACCTTTCTACAACCACTTCACCCTTGACCTCCTTTGCATGTCACTAAGCCTCCTCTCTTTTAATGCTCTCAATTCTCCAAGAGTCACTTCTTGTGGGTCTCTTGCCATTATATTTTGCAGCTCTTGATGCAACTTTAATTGACTACCTTCTAGGTATCTCTTTGCTTCAATTTCTTTGCTTATGTATCCCTTCAACTATCTTTGTTTCAATTTCTTTGCTTTTGTACCCCTTAGCTCTCTCTAAATGCAAATTGGTCTTATAGAATTTGACCACTTTTTTGGAGCTTGGAGAAGAATGGAGTTAAATCCTTTTGTTCCTTCCAAACCTTGGTCATGCTAACTATGATCTCTAGTTCCTTAAAATACTTTGACTTCATCTTGAAAATACTGCATGGTTCTCTTTGGTTAGCATGTAGATTGAAAACACACTGGACTGGGCAGTGGTGGTGCTATCCCCTTTGATTAGATATTGCTCAATGGAACATCCTGACTTTGTTTTAGGTTTTGGCCACAAATTATGGCCCTTGGTAGTAACTCTCTTCTTTTCTGAAACGTTTTCTCAAGAGATCCTTTGAAATGAAGGTTTAGGATTTTTTGGATCAGACAGAAGTCATTAATCAGCAGATTCAAAAAGGGTTAAAGTATGAAAT
>Ga0116226_10004104_pt1 | contig 12860 bp, 6 predicted proteins | sample S1TSphfallax_FD_89692 | JGI IMG/M metagenome (GOLD analysis project Ga0116226, IMG submission 89692) | Host-associated microbial communities from peat moss isolated from Minnesota, USA - S1T2_Fa - Sphagnum fallax MG | ecosystem: Host-associated > Plants > Peat moss > Unclassified | place: USA... | reverse complement strand
ATTTCCTTTTTTTTTTTTTAAAAAAAAAAAAATTTGAAGCACAACAACAGCAGACCTGACCTGACAAGGCATTTCCTTTTTTTTTTAAGGAACCTCACTGCCATGTAAAGACCAGTGTTATGAGGGTATCGGGTTTGAAGGGTAAACATCCACAATTCAGGGTCAGGTTCTTGTAACCTGGACTTGAGCTGACATCAACTTGTTGGAACGGGCACAACAACCAGACCATGGAAAAAATGTTTTGCTAGATCTGGAACCACAACTATGAAAAAATGTTTTTGAAAACAGGGTAAGAATATATATTTTAAAAAGTTGACTTTTTCAAATTTTAATAAGTAGAATGAATTTTTTAATTAATTGTTGCTTTGTGGACTTCAAAAAGGCGTTTGATATTGTGATGCATGAAATGTTGTGGCAGGTGTTGGCTGCCCTCGGGATGGAAGGACGCTTCTTGTGATGCTTGCATGCGATGTATGCCAAAGTTACCGTATGCATCAACCACCCAAGCGAGGGTGTCACCTCCAGCTTTAGGTGTCAACAAGGTGTGAAACAAGGTTGTCCTTTTAGCCCCTTATTGTTTGGGCTATATTTGAATGCCATGGAAGGGCGCTTGGACGATAGAGAATGCGATGCACCGGCCCCAACAGACATGCACGTATGGCTGTTGCTTTTTGCGGATGACCTTGCTCTAATGTCGAAGTCAGGGGTGGGACTGCAACAACAATTAAATGCGTTCCAACAATTTTGTGTTGAACGTGGGCTTACCGTGAACGTGAAAAAAACAAAAGTCATGGTGCTTAACTCTGTTGACCCATACCAAGAGTTTGTGTTTGAAGGTGACGTTATTAAGCGTGTGCAAACCTTCAAATACCTAGGGATCTTGCTTGAGACCACCTTGAACTTAGTTAGTGCAGTGGAACATTTAGGAGTTGTTAGTACGCATTCATTGTTCGCACTAAACCGCCGTTGTGCGAAGCTACGTATTATGTACGTTAAGTTACATTGTGACCTATTCAACATGTTAGTGCGTTCCATAACAAACTATGCCTGTGAAGTTTGGGTGGATTCCAAGAAAATAAAGCTTATTGAAGTAGTGTATCAAGGGTTCCTCAAGTCCCAACTCGGGGTGCGAAAAACAACCAACACGTCCATCATGTTGGCAGAATTTAGCAAATACCCTTTTGAACACTTTGCATGGGGACAAGCATTGTTGTACTATAACCGTATGAGCACAATGACTAAAAATCGCATCTTGGGAAAGGCATGGGAAGCCCAACTCGCTATGCTTGCTACGGGAAAAAAATGTTGGGTTGGATTTGTGAAAAAATGGCTACTCAAGCATCAGCCCCAGGAGGTGGCAAATTTTCTGCCTCTGGTTCAACTGTCACTGGAAACAATGCCTCAACCTGTACTGACTCATGTGCTCCAGGCAAGGACTATTTAATCGTTGTTGGAAACGGCTCCTAGGGCAACGCACATACATCCGACATGTCTAGTACAAGTGAGAGGTTGAGCAGAAAGCCAAATGCTTTGGTGTAACATACACAACGTAGAGATGGGAGTTCGAATGGCTAAGTTGGCCACACTACAACTAGTGCAACCGGTTGATGTTAGATCTACGACAAGATTCCAAATCAACTAAGAGGTTGGGCCCCACCCCCTTTAGGTTTTCCCCACACAATGTTGAATGTAAAAAAGGTGAAGCATAATATGCAGCTAGTTTTCATTGAAATGTTCTTCACCAACCGCGAGATCAGGACTAACATGTGGACAAGATATTTACGTTTCAAAGGTATGTTATATGAAAGTGAAAGCTACTTGTGTGACATCAGTTGTGTTTAGCTACGAAAAGCTCTAGCCCATTTTCGATGTGGCAACTCCCAGCTTGAGGTAGTGTTAGGTGCATGAAAAGACGTGCCATAAGCATAAAGGCTTTGTCGAGGCTATGATTTGGGGAAGGTTGAGGATAAAGAGCACTTGCTCCTTGTCTGTCCAAACACACAGAAAGTTAGGGAACGCTTTTGTTCGGCCTTACCCCTCACCCACACTAGCACTTTTGTTAAGCTCATGCAGACTACGAACACAGTCACCTTGGCCAAGTTTGTGGCATGCTGTCAATACTAGAGGACAATCTGTCCTCCATGATCTACCTTTCGTCTAATGGACTTTCTAGTCCCAAACGGATGTTAAATTATAAACAATAAACAATAAACATTATTCAACTTTATATTTACATAAACCTTTATTTTAATTTGTCATAAAACTTTGTGCTCACATAATCTTTAACATGGGGGAATGTTTAGTGTATACATGGAACATGTTTTTTTTAATATGCACCCACCTCTTTCTTCTTTTTTTTCTTTTTTTTTAGTCATGATACCCACTGGATATCATGAGGAAAAAATAAGAAAAAAATTCAGAGTAAGTCTTTATGCCCTATAGGAGGAATTGGGCTTTACACTTCACATGGAAAAGCACTAGGAAATAATGTAAAATTGAGGCATTTCTATCTGGGATAATTTATTTCTAAGAAGGTAGATTTGATTTCAAGGAAAATTCTTACATTTTATATGTTATTTATGAAGTGGGTTTCTAACAGTGTTGGCAAGTTATTGAGAAAACACCCCCTTATCAATGTGGTTATTAATAGTTTACATATTGATTATTGAGTTTTTTTAAAAAGTGGCCAAAAAAACTTGCACACTTGGTAGGTAGCATCCACAGAACGAACAAAACCTTTATGGGATAAGTATTGAATTTTTGGACGATTGGATTTTCATAAAAGTAAATACTCTTAAAACACTAAACTTGATTCAAACACTTACGATATTATAAAGTTATCTGTAAAGTCCATTGGAGGGGGGACCAAAACCCCTGGTTCAACCCAATTGGGGATGAAATCAACAAGGGACAAAAAATTTACAAACCAAAATAGTTGGGACCCATACTCGATTTTGCACCAATTTTGGTGCAAATTTTAGTTTGGGTCCCAATTATTTTGGTTTGTGCTCACGTTGGGCTTTGTATTTTCAAGTCTTTTTTCTTCTAGCTTAAGCGGGATGGCGATGCCAAAGACCTATCATACCTAGCCATTTCCTTCTATTTTTTCTGTCCACATATTTCAAGCTTCTTCAAGTTCAAAAGATTTTAGGTTTAGGGGTGAAAAGGTTTCAAAGAGAAAAGGTTTATGAAGAGTTTAGTTTTCATCGTGCGTCTTGTGAACAAGAGTGAAGGTTTCTAGAACTTTTAGTTCTCGCCCCATGAAGGTTTTTGGAGAGTCTAGTTTTCGCCAAGCATCTTATGAACAAGAGTTCAAAGGCTTATGGAGAACACATTGGTATTATAGTTGTGACATATTCAAAGCTCTGACCATTAACACCCAAAGCATCTAAACTCAACAAAAGTTTCTCCCCAACCTCAAAACAAAATCTTGAAAATTCTCAAGTGTGGTTTAGAGTATAATCTTAGAATCTTTTGATTTCTAGTTTTCAAAGCACCATGGTAAAGAACTTTAGAAAGGATTCAATATTTTTCCTTGTTGAGGTGGGAAACTTAGCTTGTGTCAATCACTCTTGTTCAAGCCTATTTTGAACTTGAATTCTTTTGTGCAATTGAATGTGTGGTTGCAACTGACATTTATCTATGTTGTAATTCAAATACAAATTCAAAGGAAGACACTAAATTAGGCCTACAAAGCCTTAGGTAGAATGAAAATAACACCCACATTTGTCGTGCAACATTGGACATCAATGGCAAAATGTACATTTTGATTCTCAACTCAATTTGTGGTTTTATTTCATAACATCCATTTATGGCTTTGATATTATGTGTTATTAATGTGAATCTTGACTTTGGCTTACCTTGATTAAATTCTATATTGATCGGATTAAGCTCTGAACTGATGGATTAAGGTGTGTTTCAACCACATTAACTTCTAAATGCTCCAATTAAGACTTCATTTGATGGATTAAGGTATGCCTTCACCTAATTAAATTATGGATGTTCCAATTACAGCCTCATTTGAGGGATTGAGGTTTGCCTTCACCTAATTAAATTATGGATGTTCCAATTAGGCTCTAAATTGAGGATTAAAATGTGTCTTGACCATATTAATTCTAGATGTTCTAATTAAGGCCTCATTTGATGGATAACGGTCTACTTTCACCTAATTAATTTCTAAATGTTTCAATTAGGGCCTCGTTTGATGGGTTAAGGTGTGTCTTAACCACATTAAGATCTAGCTTTGAATTGTTGGATTCAGGTTTGTTTTTACCACATTATGTTTTGGATGTTTCAATTAGGTTTTGAATTGATGGATTGAGGTTTGTCTTCGTCACATTAAGTAATGGATCTCCAATTAAGGTTTGATTGGATGGATTAAGGTCTACCTTCATCTAATTCAATTTTAAATGTTTAAATTAAGGTCCGATTTGATGGATTAAAGTTTGTGTTGATTTGATTAAGTTTTGGATGCTCCAAAATTATGACTTGAATTGATGGATCAAGGTATGTCTTCATGTAATTACGCTCTAGATGTTTGGACTAGGCTTTGATTAACTTGATTAACAAGGGGAAAAAAGTTGTTAAAACAAATGTAAAATCACTTCCATCTAACATTTTTTCAATTTCTCCAACCTTAGGATATGTATTGGGATTAGTTCACATGATCAAATGGTAGTTGCATCTTTGTTTGTTATTTCACCCCAAAAATTTTGATGGTTTTGTAAAGATGTGATAGTCTTGTGAATTATGGTTAATTAAGTTCTAAACTAGTTTATAATGCCAATTTAACATTTTTTAAAGTTTTAGTATGTCATTGTAAGGGATATTGAAAGAGGTTTTGGTGATGTTTCATTGTGTAATCATGAATAATGAACATAAATATGATATAATTTTCTTTTGTGTATTGGAGGAAGGTGATGTCTTACTTAGTCAACCCAAAGCAATGTTAAGGGAGTAGTTATCGGTGGTAAAAATTTATTAATATATTTCTACTTACTTAGTTATTGTTTTAAGAATTACTAGTTAGATTACATAGTTTTTATCATCATTTGAATTTGAAGAGATCGTAGGAATTTTTTTAGATGGTTATAGAAAATGAAGGGAAAGATTTATTGTAGAACATGGACTTTTTGTGAAGTACGAAACAAGAGCGCTTGGTTTATTGGAAAAGTTCATTTCCATAGCCAAATTTGTTGTTTTAATATTTTTATCATACTTTCATTATTATATTTTAATTTTAAAACTAGATGTGAGTAGATATGTATGAATAGTTTTTATTAGTATTAGTTTTATGACATGTTTTAGTTTAGATTTAGATCAAAATATAGGATGAAATTTTTTGTATTTACCATTTGGTGACCATCCGAACGCTTGAATTCAAAGTGAATTTCAAAATGTTGTTTATGTCTTGTTGATGAAATTTTTGTTTCTAAGGATTGATAGTGAACTTCAATTTCATTTTTTGTGTTTTTTTTCAAATCTTGATCATAAGTTTTTGTTCTGGAAGTAAATCTAAGCAGAGTAGCTAACTATGAGGATTTTTCTAATGCAAAAGTTTGTTCAAATTTGAATTAAAATGTGGAGAAATGGAAAATAGAATTATAAATAGAAGTCTTAGGAGACAATTAGATCAAGTTTTATTACATGAACAAGTGGAAAATGGTGTTACCATCAATAATAATTTGAGTGTAGATCAAATAAATTAATAGTTTGTAACACTTACAAGAGTTTTTCAATATGAACAGAAACTTCCATGGAAAGAAAAAAAACTTGCAAGCGATAAAATGCATCAAGTAATACCGATTATTCCTCATGAAGTGCAAATTGGTGAAGCACATAAGCATATTGGTAGTCTCCAACAAAATGCTTAAAGAGAAGAATGTCATATTGAAAATGCAAACTCGCATGTTGAGTTTAAATGAAGGAATCAAAAATCTGAACCTTGATAGAGTTGTGCAGTAATCACCAAGTTTGATGCAACAATGAAACTTTCATGCTTTGATGTATGAAAAAGAACAGAAACTCAACAAATCAAAAAGGGAGGAAGTAATAGTAAAGTACAAATATGTTTTTTTATTATCAAAAGGACCATGAGAATGAAGAGTTTGAACAAAAAGCTCTGAATTTTGAACTTCTAATTCATTGTGTGGTTGAGCAACTTAGGGCATTGGAATGTCCATAAGAATTGAACTGATACTTGTAATTAAATAAAAATTATAGTCTTATCAAAAGCAAAAGCAATAGTAGCACAAGGTGTATCTATGGTTGTCAGAGTAAGGTATAATGAACCCAAACTTAATCAACAAAGTGGAAACATCATTAGAGGAGTCTAAAGGGATCGAAGTAGAATAATTCATAATGTGAATAGAGTTCCAAGACCTAACCCTCCACAATGCACATATTGTCATCAAATTAGACATTAGATCAATGAATGTCCATTTATTGAAAATAATGTGAAGTAAAAAATTGCCAAACATTTCCAGAATTTGAATCCAAAACTTGTAAAAGCAGATAACCATGGATATATTGAACCAGAAAATCTATACCATAATAGGGTCAAAATTTTAGATAAACTCAAAAAAAAAAAGATTTGGATAAATAATGGAGAGGAAATGAAAGCTCAAATTGTGGTAGATGAAGTACCTATTTGTATAGCTCTTGCACCAAGTTTGTTACATCACAAATAATGTTGGAGTTATTTATCCAAGAACTTCTAATTTTAAAATGGAATTATTAAAATATGTACCATTATATTATGTGGCAATGCTTCAATCTATGGTTATAGTTACTGAAATTTCAGTTATAACATCACTAGCCCATATTGTTGTTACTATGAGGTCAAGACCCCAAACTCTAAAGGAAACACAACTTGTTAGTGTGCATACAGAGATGCCTAGAGAGGTGGACATGATTTTTGTTGGACAATCATTAGATTTAGGAATAGGAAGCTTAGAACGACAAAGACCTCCAAGACCTTCAAGATATTTTGGATTGCCAATGATGAATCCAAGTAGACCATCATTACCACCAAATAGGTCTTATCGTCAACCACTTGACTATCCTGAATATGGGAAGGATTTTGACCCAGATGCTCATGTTAGAGTTTTTAAGGCAACCATAAAAGCAAATGGTGAAACAAAAGATGCAAAGATTATTAATTTATTTAGTTTTACCTTCAAAGATATTGTGTTTGATTGGTGTAACAATTACATGGGAGATTATCTAGATTGTACTTCTATGGAATTGTAGTTACTTTTTGTGAAAAGTACATAAAAGTTTAGAATGATGAACAAGTTTACTTAAAGTTTTTAAACATGAAGCAAAAGAAAAATGAAAAAGTGGAAGTTTAATATCAAAGATTATTGAAGTTAGCCAAAAGTCTTCAACATAGGACAACAAATAGTTTCATAATTATTATTTTTAGATATGGATTACAACCATATCTACATGTAGCATAATAAGCATGAAGAAAAAACCTTTACAACAACATAAAGAAACAACTTTGGTTTGTGAATAAGGAAATTTTAAAGTAAAGGCTTTAAGTAATTTGTCAATACCACAAAGTAATAAGATAATATTAATTCAAAAACCTCATATAGTTACAAAGAAAACAAGAATGTAATGTACATATTGTCATAGGAAAAATTATAATGTTGAAATTTATATAGTCAAAAGAAAGGAAGACCATGTTCTTGTAACTTCTAAAGAAACTACTCAACAGATTAAAGTATAAAAACCTATGAGGTATTCTTGTTATATTTATGGTGACAATGGACACAATATCATAAATTATCCTAAATACAATGACATGCAGAATATGTTGCAACCCTAACCTTGGGCTCACGACTAAGGCAAGGGCTTGCGAAGGTGCGAGCCAAAAGTGAAGCTTGGGAATCACATTTCATGTTCCCTGAAATGTGGGAAAACGCGAGCGAATAAACCCCCACACTCCCAATTGAGCTCCCATTTTGGGACTTGGAGTCCCGATGGAATCCTAAATTTTTAAAGAGTGTAGATGTTTAAAATGGGTTTGCATTACCCATTTGGGTATTTAAAACACAAGTTATGGCCAAAAGAAGGGTCGAAAATCAAATTGTCAATTTGACTTTTGACCATTAAAAGTCAAGAATTGCTCCGATTTCCTTGCGTGTAGGTGGCATGTCACATACGGTTGAAAAGCTCTTGACAGGGGCTACAACTTTTTTTTAAACCTCATTTTAATTGGAGGTTTGCACACAAAATTATGAGCGTCCAAAGTCACGGGAGTCCCAATTTTGGAAATTTTGGGTCTTGGGAGTCCTAAAACAAAATGACATTTGGATGTTGGCCCTATGGTTGGGCACATAGAATACTATAAGGGGGAAGGTAGTGGCTTTTTGCAAATTCAAGCCATGGTGAGTCTTGTGAATCTATGTTTACATGTGGTTCGTTTATGCACCAAAAGTGACACACTCCTAAGCTCTTTGATAGATTCAAAAGTGAATCTGAAATGAAAACAATGGAAGAGCAAGGAGTTGGGCACACGCTCCTTAGATCGCAACATTTTGGGAGTAAAGGGGCATGTTGGAGCTTTAGGATGGGACTAGGAAGAATGACAATCACTTAATCATTCACATAGGCCTACACAAAACCAAACAATAAATTGATTAGTGCATAGTTGAAGCACTTTTGGTGCTAGGACGAACCACGTGCAAACTCGAACTCATAAGACTCACCATAGCCTGGACTTGGGGGAAGCCACCACCTTCCCCCATATAATATATTGTGTGCCTCTCCACGAGGCCCACATCCAAATGGCATTTTGTCTCGGGATTCCCAATGGGAGTCCTGAAATTCCCGAAGTTAGGACTCTCACAACTTTGGGGCCCCATAACTTTATGTGCAGGCTTCTGATTAAAATGAGGTTTCAAGCAAAGTTGTAGCCCTCTTCGAGAGCTTTTCAACGATCTGTTGCATGCCACCTGAACATAAGGAAATTGGGTCGATTTTTGACTTTGAATGATCAGGAGTCAAATTGTCAATTTGACTCTCGACCTTTATTTTGGCCATACTTTGTGTTTTAAATATCCAAATGGGTCATGCAAGCCCATTTTAGACATCTTTGTTTCAATAGCTTTCCAATAATATAAAGAACTCTTCAATTTAATGGGTTTTGACCCATGCGATCGCTCCCTGAAGGTTCGAGAGTCCATTGGGACTCTAACTCCCAAAGTGGGAGCTCACTTGGGATTGTGAGGGTTCATTTTCCCACACTCTCCCACATCCCCGGGAATATAAGATGTGCTTTTTGGGCTTCTTTCTTCTCCCACATTCTTGCAAGCCCTTGCCTTGGTTGTGAACCCAAGGCTAGGGTTGTGACAAAAAAGGTTCCAACTATGCATTAACCAACTTGTTGTTTGGTTTGTGCAGGTCCATGAGTAATTAACTTGCTTGGTGGATCTTGCTTGACCATTATGGAACTCCAGCATGCCCTTTTACCCCTAAAGTGCTACAAGCTAAGGAGCACGCCCTAATTCTTTTCCTTCCGTTGTCATCACCTTTGGATTCGTTATTGAGTCCATCATGGAACTTAGGGGTGCGTCGCCTTTTGCATTAGATTTTCTATCAAAATAGACCTTGGACTATTTTGGGACAAATTAAAAAAGACCATTCATTTAAGATAGGTAAGTGATAGTAAAATAAATAAATGTAAAATGATTGAACATTAACATAGTGCCACAATGGCATGTCTAATATGATTAACTATGTGACTAAATGTAATGATGTGGCATGTCCATTTTAACAAATTATGTGACTAAATTGATGATGTGTCATGTCTACTTTAACAAACTATGTGATTGAATTGATGATGTGGCATGTCCATTTTAACAAACTATATGACTAAATTGATGATGTGGCATGTCCATTTTGTCTACTCATGTGAATGAACATAATGACATGGCATGTTCATTGTGACTAAATATGTAATTAAATATGATTATTTTATAAAATAATTATAATTTATATAATTAAAAAAAAAATTTTCAATCAATTCCCTTTTGGATTATATTCAAATCAATATTCTCTTAATTTAATTTCTTTTTTGGAAATTAAACCTTGCAATAGGTTCAACCTAGAAAGCTTGAACATTTTAAAATGTGATTTTGAGGGTTGAAGCCCTTGCTTATATACTTTTCAAAATGAGATTGATGACCAAACAATATGGGATGCATTTTTTCAAGGAACAATTAGATCACACGAAGTTTTTAGTTTATTAAACCTACCACCAAACACTTAAAAATAATATTTACACCTTTTCGTACATTGTTTTATTGCTTTTAAGCTTCAAAAAGATTTTGTAGTTCTCCATTTGGTGCATTTAATGGTACAAAAAAATGTTGAAAGCAATGAAAAATAAGCAAGTTATGCCCTTTGAAAGTGAAAAGGGTGATTTGCATAAACTAAACATAACAATTCAGTTTGTGTTTTTGAGTTTAAACTCTTTGTACATTGCTCAATTACCTTTAACATTCAAAAGAATTTTGTAATTCTCCTCTTGGCGCATCCAATATTATAAAAATTTCTTAGTTTGATAAATAAATGAAAAAGATATGTTCATTGAAAGTGAAGTGGGGTGATTCAAGCACGAATTTATGACTTAGAAATTAAGTTCCCTTTTTTGAGTTTTAGTTATTCATACATTGTTCCATTTTTTCTCATGTTTCAAATTTTTTTGTAATTCTCCTCTTGAGAAATTCAAAGGTGAAAGAAATTCTTAATTTGATAAAGGAATGATCAAGTTATGTTCATTGAAAGTGAAGGGGGTGATTTGTCGAAATTGACCACATGATAGTCCAACTTGCGTTTTTGACCTTAAACTCTTTCTATTTATTTTTTATTTTTTTTATATTTCCAAGACATTTTGTGAAGCTTAAGATAATGCATATGGAGCTTTTTAAATCATTGAAAATGGACATGTAAATGAAAAAGATATGAAAGTTGAAAATGAGGGGATCTATATGGTTTTTTTTTTTTGGAGTGAGGTCAACCTATATTAATAATACATGTATAATCAAAGTGATTGACTTTAGTCACATTGGTACACATGTTAGATAAATGATTGATTTTAGTCATATATATATGACTTTGATTACATGTGTAAATTAATTGACTAATTTTGATCACTTTGCTAGTAGGTTGATTACATGTAAGCACTACATAAAGTCCACGTATGAAGTTACAATGTTTGTTTTAATTAAAATGAATTTCAAATTAGTTATAATGGACAATATTACTTTTGTGGTTTGTCAAAATGGAAATGCTTAGTTATGTGGTTAAAAAAATTTGACTTTATAGTCATGTTAATTAAATTTCACTAGTGAAAAGGACATGGTTTTGTTGTAGTGTACTTTATGCAATATGTCACTATCCAAAACACTAAAAAACAATTCTCTAAAAATGTCCCAATCAATTTTTATAAAAAACCAAAACCATATAAGGTACATACTAATGAATTTTGTCCCATTTCACCAAAAACATAATGGATTTAGGTAGTGAAAAAACCCAAGATTTCTTCTTGTGTTATAACCCATGGGCCAAAAATCCCATGATTGGTTGAATTTTTGTAATAATTATTCTCCAAAAAGTTTAATATATTCTTTCTGAAGGTGGGTTCAAAATGTTCTAGCCCATTAGTCAAATTTTTAACATATGTTTTCCTCATTTTTACAAAAAAATAAAAATAAAAGGTGGTAATGAAGTTCAAAGTTAATCCATGGGCCCAAAAATCATGATTGGTTTTTTATTATCCTTTATGATCTATGGTGATTTTACATGTTGAAATGACAAAAATGGAGGAATAAAAAATGGAAAGAATGTGATGAAAAAAAAAGAAAATACAAACATTAAACAAATAGAAAAGAAGTTAGATAGAATATTAAGCTAAAAATTGAAATTTACATAAAGTATTTAATCATTTGTTTAGCTCCATTAGAGTATGTTTGTATTTTAATCAAGTCTATTTTAACTTTACATTACACATGACAACTTAGGCCCACACATAAATGATTTTTTTATTTCCATGGCACAACCTTTTGAAGTGTTTAAATGACTTTCAACATTTCATGAACGTGGTCCTTCACCATAATGTAAGAAACCTTCACCATTGATTTTATTTTTTAATTTGAAAATAAAGTTTTTTGATTCAAATATTATCAAATATTTTTAATTTATCAAATTAAACAAAAGCTATAACTAGAGGTCATTAAAAAACAATTACAAAATTGGTGAGAATTGGTGTTGGACAATTATTAATTTTTTCATAATTTTTTGTTTCAATTTTCAAAAAATAAAAATAAAATAACAAGACAATTCTCACATTTAAAAAAATTCACACCTTCTTCAATTTTTATTTTTTAGTTTTCTTCATGCCTAACCATTTTTTTCGTAACCAATTCATAATTTATTTAGATTACTTAGTTACATTATGTCAATTAATTAACTTCATTTAAATATTTTAGGATTAAAATCTTTAAATTTTTCTTCAAATGTTCATAGGTCAAAAACAAATCAACAAAGTTCATTATAAAACTTTAATATTTAAACAAAAATATGTGGTCACATTTAAGAGAGATAGAAGACCAAAAAATTAGATTATTTCTCTTTCTATTCATTTCATTCAAATGAACTTTCAAAGTCATCTAATTCTTGTTCCAAGTTTAATTCAAAATATATTAATTTTATCAAACCATTAAAAGCCTTGTAATCCACCCTTGCATCATTTGGTCAATTCTTATTCATAAAGATTATTTTCTCAAGGTTATTTAATTGTAAACAACATCTCCTCAAATTGGTGAGAATTTTAACAAGGATAAAATTCT
>Ga0116226_10004103_pt1 | contig 12861 bp, 10 predicted proteins | sample S1TSphfallax_FD_89692 | JGI IMG/M metagenome (GOLD analysis project Ga0116226, IMG submission 89692) | Host-associated microbial communities from peat moss isolated from Minnesota, USA - S1T2_Fa - Sphagnum fallax MG | ecosystem: Host-associated > Plants > Peat moss > Unclassified | place: USA... | reverse complement strand
GAGCGGCAGGCGCCGTTCCCCGGTCAGGTAGGTCCAGGCCTTCGAGCCATGCCGCAACCGCGGACGCTCGGACCATCGTTGCTGCGGCGATCGCACGGCACCACTGCCGGCGCGGGGCGTCGGAACGACGGCCTGGCCGGTAGAAAACCCGATCACCGGTCGCAGGAAGCGCCGGACGGCGCCAAAATTCTGGCAGGGGTCGAGATGCTGGACCAGCGCAAAAACATCGCCACGTGCGGTGGTCTGCGGGTCCCACCAGCCATGGCCGCGATGGTTGACGATGATGATCTCGCCGGGGCCGCGGCGGTATTTCAGGGCGGCGCGGGTGCTTTCGCTGCGATCGAGCTTCCAGGCGAAGGATTCGAGGACGGCGGCGCAGCTGACGCCGTCGCGCAGCCGGTCGCGTTCGGGATCGTCACGGGACATCGGTCAGACCTCCTGGCTGGGTGCGGGCTAGGCGAGCGCGGCGACTTCTCGCCTCGCATCACCTTGCCTTCAGGAGTCCGGCGACCGCGAAGCCGGCGCGGGGCAAAGGGCGCCGCTGCTTCAGCGGCGGCCGCGCAGCGGCGGACCCTTGCGGCGCGCCGGGCGCCAGCGGTACGCCCGCTCATCTCGGTGGTGTTGTGTCCGCGTAGTGACCAAAGGAGACAGATCCTGCCGGGCAGGCTGCCTGTCGCGGTGCTGTTCGTGCCGTCGAACGGCGGCATCAGCCATCATTGGGCCGAGGTCGCCAAACGGGAGGATTTTGCGCTTGGGCTGGCGGTGCTGGCGGAGGGCGCTCGGCGGGTCCCGGCGGCATCGCGCCGTGCCTCGCGGATCTAATGCACCTGCGGCGTGTTGACCCACAAAAGCCGCGCGGTGACAGCGCCGACGTTGCGGTAGCCATTCTTCAGATGGGCCTTGAAGAAGAACGAGTCACCCGCCGACATGCGATAGGTCGTGCCGTCGATGTCAAGCTCGATTTCGCCTTCCAGCAGATAGCCGACCGCCTCCCCCTGGTGCTTGATCTGGTCCGTCTTGTGGCCACCTCGCCGGATATTGTGGATGTTGCCTTCGAGCAGGTTGCCAGCGGCCGGCGGCACCAGCCTTTCGTAGCTGACGCCATGGCCGCCGCGCAGCGCATCGCCCTCGACCAAAACACGCTCGTCTGGCCGCTGCACCAGCTTTTGGGTATCGAGTTCCAGGCCGAAGAACGAAGCCATGTTGCGATCCAGCGCAACGATGATCTTTTGCAGCATCGGGATTGAAGGCACGACGCGATTGGCCTCGATCTTGGAGATCATGCTCTCGGTGCAGTTCACCTTCATCGCCAGGTCGCGCATGCGCAGGCCCTTCAGCACGCGCGCGTAGCGGACGCGCGCGCCGATTTGCAGGTCGGCCGCAGTCGCGTCCGGCTCTTCCGCCTCTGAGTCGGGAGCAACGAGGACTTTGGGCGTGGATGTCATCGCCGACGGCCGATCACCGCGCGGTCCTTGGGCAAGGAAGTAGAATGTCGATCACCAACATGCCCCAAAAGAACGCACATTACCAGCCCTCACACCACCTCATGCGGCGAGTTGGCGCGGGTTCGCCTGTGCCTGCGATGAGGCAGCTCTAAAACCTTCATTCATCCACATGATTCTGCGTCAAGCAACCGCCGGCTCCAGCGGCACATGGCTTGCTACGCTGCCCTCAAGAACCCTCGTCCGGTGATGGAGGCGCACAACCGTTGGCGTTCGTGTGGAAACGACTGCTCGGAACAATTCCGAGCCTGCTCGGCGTGATCGTGGTCACGTTCCTGCTGTCGCACGCGTTGCCTGGCGATCCCGCCGCTTATTTTGCCGGCCCCGCGGCCAACGCGGCCTCCATCGCAGATGTGCGCGCCAAGCTCGGGTTGGACCAGCCGTTGCCGCTGCAATTTTTGCGCTACGTCCGCGATCTGGCGCACGGAGACCTTGGTAACTCGCTTACCACAGGCCAGCCCGTTACGACGGACCTGCTGCAACGTCTGCCGGCCTCGCTGGAATTGACGTTCTACGCTCTGGTATTCGCGGTCGTGCTGGCGATCCCGATGGGCGTGTGGGCCGCGACCAGACCGGATTCGCTGGTCGACCATCTGTGCCGCGCCTCGGTCTCGGTGGCCGCCGCGTTCCCGACCTTCTTTGTCGGTCTGCTGCTGGTCTACGTTTTCTACTATCTCTTGGACGTCGCGCCCGAACCGGTAGGCCGCCTGAACGAGATTATCTATACCGCGCCACCGACTGTCACCGGCGCCTATACGCTCGACGCGCTGATCGCGGGCAACTTGCCGACCTTCCGCGCCTGCCTCGCCCAATTGGTGCTGCCCGCCATTTCGCTTGGGCTCTTTGCGTTGGCGCCGATTGCGCGTATCACCCGTGCCTCGATGTTGCAGGCGCTTGGGAGCGATTTCACCCGCACCGCGCGCGCCGGCGGTCTGCCGCGCGGAAAGATCCTCATCACTTATGCCTTTCGCAACGCGCTCCTGCCAGTCAGCAACGTGCTCGGCATGGTGTTCTCATTCCTGCTCGGATCGAATGTACTGATCGAACAGGTGTATGGGTGGCAAGGAGTTGGCGCATACGCCGTCACCGCCGTGCTTGCCTCGGATTATGCCGCCGTGCAGGGCTTCGTGCTGATGATGGCGGTGCTGTACGTGCTGCTGAACCTGGTCGTCGATCTGCTCGGAACGGTGATCGACCCACGCGTGCGGTTCGAGGCATGAGCCGCGCTGCGACGCTCGGCCGCAATATAGGCCATGCTTTCGGCGAGAATCGCCTGACGCTGGTGGCGGTTGCGATTCTGCTCGTGCTGCTGGTATGCGCCGCCTTCGGCAGCGCGCTCGCCCCGTACGATCCGCTGATGACCGACAGCACGGCAAAAATGTTACCGCCCGGCGCGCAACATCTGTTCGGCACCGACGCGCTGGGTCGCGATATTCTGAGCCGCGTCGTGATTGCCGCTCGCCTCGATCTCGGCATGGCGATTTCCGCCGTCTTTCTCTCGTTCATCGTCGGCCTCGGCCTCGGAGCCACCGCCGGCTATTTTGGCGGCTGGTCTGACCGGATCATCGGCCGCCTGATGGACACCATCATGGCCTTCCCGCTGTTCGTGTTGGCGATGGGCATCGTGGCCGCGCTCGGAAACAGTGTGCTCAACATCATCCTGGCGACGATGATCATCAACCTGCCATTCTATTGCCGTTTCGCGCGTGGTGAGGTGAACGTGCGGCGCGAAATGGGCTATGTCGAAGCCGCGCGCATGGGCGGCAACCGTGCGCTGCCTGTGCTGGTCAACCACATCATCCCCAACATACTTCCCGCGATGATGGTGCAGGCATCGCTGAACATGGGCTGGGCGATTCTGAACGCCGCTGGCTTGTCGTTCATCGGCCTCGGCGTACGTCCACCCACGCCGGAATGGGGCATCATGGTCTCCGAAGGTGCCAGCTTCATCATTTCCGGCGAGTGGTGGACGTTTGTGTTTCCCGGCGCTGCCTTGGTGCTTGCCGTGTTCTGCTTCAATCTTTTGGGTGACGGCCTGCGCGACCTGCTGGATCCGAGGCGCCGACTATGACGGCGCAACTGACGATCGAAGATTTTTCTCTCGTTTTTCGCACGCGGCACGGCACCGTCCGCGCGCTGGAAGACGTCTCTCTCTCCGTCGAGCGCGGCGAGATCGTCGGTGTTGTCGGCGAAAGCGGCTCGGGCAAGTCCGTGCTGGCTTATGCGGTGATGGGTTTGCAGGATGCGGCGGCGCGCGTGCAGGGCGGGCGCATCATGTTCGGCGGCATGGACATGCTGGCCGCAAGCGAGCAGGCATTGGCAGACGTGCGCGGGCGCGAAATCGCGATGATCTTTCAGAGTCCTCGGACAGCGCTCAACCCGATCCGCAAGGTCGGCGCCCAGATCGAAGACATTCTGCGCGAGCACGCCAATTTGCCGAGCCGCGACTTGCGCGGGCATGCCATCGATGCGCTGGCCCGAGTGCGCATTCCTGATCCGGAGCGGCGCTACAACGCTTACCCGTTCGAGCTTTCTGGCGGCATGTGCCAGCGCGTGATGATCGCGATGGCGCTCGCCTGTTCGCCTTTCCTGCTGATCGCCGACGAACCGACCACCGGATTGGACGTGACGACGCAGGCAGTGATCATGGATCTGATCAGAGACATGAGTTACGGCCAGCGCATGTCCACGCTACTCATTACGCACGATCTAGGGCTGGCCGGCGAGTATTGCGACCGGATCGCGGTCATGCACGCCGGACACGTCGTGGAAATAGCGCCGGTTGAGGAATTACTGGCGCGCCCTGCCCACCCCTACACGCGCCAGCTGCTCGCCGCCACGCCGACGCCGCGCTCGACGGTCGATGGTCTCGTCTCGATCCCCGGCCATTTGCCCGATTTGCGGCAAGATCTGCCGCCATGCCGCTTCAGCGCCCGCTGCGACCGGCATGTCGCCCTGTGCGACGAATCGAAGCTGCCATGGACGTCGTTGACCAACTCCCACCTCGTGCGCTGTCGCGTGCCGCTATGACGCAACCGCTGCTGGAGGCGCGCGCGCTGACGAAACGCTACCCCGTCAGCGGTGGCAAGCGCGGCGCGCTGCTGCATGCGGTCGATGCTGTCGACCTTGCCATCGCGCCGGGGGAATGCTTGGGCCTTGTCGGCGAATCGGGCTGCGGCAAGTCGACGTTGGTGCGGCTGCTGGCGCGACTGATCGACCCGACTGACGGGCACATCTTCCTCGATGGCGCCGACACCACCGCGGTGTCGCAGGCGCGCTTCGTCACCATGCCGGATCGCGCTCGTATCCAGGTGGTGTTCCAGGATCCAAGCGAAAGTCTCAATCCTTCGTTCCGCGTGTTCGATTCGATCGCCGATCCGCTGAAGCGGCTGCGCGGAGTGCGCGATCACGCCAAGCTCGTGGCGCAGGTGCATCGCGCGGCGGAACTGGTCGGTCTGCCGCGCGAACTGATCGCGCGATACCCGCATCAGCTGTCAGGCGGCCAGCGCGCCCGCGTCGGCATCGCGCGAGCGATTGCCGTCGAGCCGTCGCTGCTGATCCTGGACGAGCCGACATCGGCGCTCGATGTCTCGGTGCAAGCCGTGATCCTGCGCCTGCTCGCCGATCTGCGAGCACGCCTGGGCATGAGCTATCTGTTCGTTTCGCATGACCTGAACGTCGTACGGCTGCTCTGTTCGCGCATCGTCGTGATGTATCTCGGCCGGGTCGTGGAAATTGCGCCGACCGAGGAACTGTTCAACGCGCCGCGCCACCCGTACACGCGTGCCCTGATCGCCTCCATCCCCGATCCCGCGCGCCGCGGCGAGGTGCGGCCGAGGCTCGACGGCAGCCCGCGCAGCCCGATCGATCCTGACCCGAACACCTGCCGCTTTTACGGCCGCTGCCCCACCGGCGCCGAGCGTTGCAAGACCGCCATGCCGAAGCTGCTGCCATTCGGCAACGGCCATTTCGCTGCCTGCCACTTTGCCTGAACTGGAAGATGTCGGGAGACAAAACATGACCGGCGACAATGAAATCTGCCGCATGGATGCGCTTTCGCTGGCAGCGAGAATCCGCGCGAAAGACCTGTCGGCCATCGAGGTGACGGAGGCGGTGCTGCGACGGATGGAGGTGCTGGAGCCGCATTTGCACGCCTTCTGCACGCCGACGCCGGAGGTGGCGCGCGCCGCTGCTCGCGCTGTGGATGCGAGGATTGCCGCCGGAGCGGACGCCGGCGTGCTCGCCGGCGTGCCCATTGGCATCAAGGACCTGGTAGCGACCAAGGACATCCTGACCGTGATGGGCTCGCCGCTCTACAAGGATTTCATCCCCGACGAAGACGACATCGTCGTCGAGCGGCTGAAGGCCGCCGGTGCCGTCATTATCGGCAAGACCAACGTGCCGGAATTCGGCTACAGCGGCGTGGGCCACAACCCGGTGTTCCCCACCACGCGCAACCCGTGGAACACCGCGCTGACACCGGGCGGCTCCAGCGCCGGATCAGGTGCGTCGGTCGCCGCGGGCGTTGCCCCGTTCGCCATCGGCAGCGACGGCGGCGGCTCGGTCCGTATTCCTTCGGCACATTGCGGTCTTTACGGCATCAAGGCATCGATGGGCCGCGTCGCGCTCTATCCCGGTTGCCGCGACGAACGATACCCAGGCGTCTCAAGCTGGGAATCTCTCGAACATATCGGCCCAATGAGCCGGACCGTGGCGGACTCGGCACTGATGCTCAGCGTCATCACCGGACCGGACCCGCGCGACCGCTATTCCATACCGGCCGCCGATTTCGACTACGTCGGGGCGACGAAGGGCGACATCAAGGGACTGCGCGTCGCCTACAGCGAGGATTGGGGGTACGCTGCCGTCGATCCGGACGTTCGTCGCGTCGTCTCCGAAGCGGTGAAGGTGTTCGAGAGCGATCTCGGCTGCATTGTCGAACATGCTGATCCGGGCTGGGAAAATCCGGTCGGCACGTTCTGGGCGCTGGTCGCGGCCGATACGGACCTGACCGGCATGCGGCGAATTGTCAAAGGCCGTGAGCACGAAATCTCACCGCACCTACTCGATCTGATCATGCGACCGTGGACGGCGGAGGAATTCACCGATGCGCGCATCGGCCGGCAGAAAGTCTGCAACGTCATGTGGCGCTTCATGGCGAAGTACGACTTGCTGCTGACGCCCACACTCGCGGTTCCGCCCTTTCCCATCGACATCCAGGGACCGGAGAAGATCGATGGCCGGATGGGGCGCCCGACGGATTGGCTGTGCTTCACTTTTCCCGCCAACATGACCGGCCAGCCGGCCGCGACGATTCCCGCGGGTTTCACCAAGGACGGATTGCCGGTGGGCCTGCAAATCATCGGGCGGCACCTGGACGACAAGACCGTGCTGCGCGCGTCCGGCGCCTTCGAGGCGGCGCGCCCATGGGCCCACAAATGGCCGCCGCTGATCGACCAGCTCGGCCTCTGACCGACATCCCCAAAACAAGGAGATCATGATGGCAACGGCGAGAACAGGTTGGGCAGCAGCCCTGCTGATGACGGCGACCGCGCTCGGAAGTTCGCTTGCCGCCCACGCGGCCGAGGCGCCGAAGGACACGCTGGTGATCGTGTCGGAAATGGGCCCGAACGGCCTGGACACGATGCTGCCGACAGCGAACGACGACAGCCGCATGGTGAACTGGCAGGCCTACGACCGACTGGTCAGCAGCCCGGAGAAAACGCTGCTGGATGGAACGATATCCTATGACGCCAGGAAATTCATTCCCGAATTGGCGGAGAGTTGGGAGATCAGCGACGACAAGAAAACTTACATCTTCCATATCCGCAAAGACGCCACCTTCCACGATGGCGCGCCGGTCACGGCGAAGGATGTGAAGTGGTCGTTCGACCGCGCTATCGCCGCCGGCGGCTTCCCGGCTGTACAGATGGCCGCCGGATCATTGAGCAGCCCCGATCAGTTCTCGGTCGTGGATGACCACACCTTCAAGATGACGTTCGAGAAGCCCAACAAGCTGACCATGCCGGACCTCGTCGTGCCGGTGCCGACAATCGTCAATTCTGAACTGGCGAAAAAACATGCCACCGCTGCCGATCCGTGGGCGCTGGAATGGACCTCGCACAACGATTGTGGCGGCGGCGCCTTCAAGGTGGAGGCCTGGACACCGGGCCAGCAAACCGTGTTCACCCGCTTCGACGCGTGGAAGTCGGGCCCGCTGCCGAAGCTGAAGAAGGTGATCTTCCGCCAGATTGCCTCGCCCGGCACCCGCCGCGCGCTGCTCGAAAAGGGTGACGTGGACATTTCGGTCGGCCTGCCACCGAAGGACTACGCGGAGCTCGCCAAGGAGGGCAAGGTCCAGGTCATCGGCGTGCCGATCCAAAACGACCTCGTGTTCGTCGACATGAACGTCAAAATGCCGCCGTTCGACAACCCGAAGGTGCGGCAGGCGATATCCTACGCCCTGCCGTACAAGGAGATCCTATCGTCCGCCCTGTATGGCCGGGCGACCCCGATGTACGATGGTGATCCGGCCAAGCCTTATGAGCCGACATGGCCTGTGCCGATCAAGCACGGCACCGACCTCGCCAAGGCGAAAGCGCTGCTCGCCGAAGCCGGCTTCCCGAACGGCTTCAAGACGACTCTTTCGTTCGACCTGAGCGAGGCGACCACGCGCGAACCGACCGCGATCCTAATTCAGGAATCTCTCAAGAAGATTGGCGTTGAGGTCACGCTGGAGAAAGTGCCGGGCTCCAACTGGTTCGCCCAGATGGCCAGCAAGACGATGCCGATGGTGATTGCGGAATTCTACGGTTGGCTCGACTATCCTGAGTATTTCTTCTTCTGGAACTACGACGGCGCGAATAACTCAGTGTTCGACACGATGAACTACCAGAACCCGATAATGGATAAGTACATCGAAGCGGCGCGCTTCGCGCCGGACGAAGCGGCTTACACTGCCAGCCTGCAAAGCATGGTCGATCTGGCGATGTCGGATCTGCCCCGGATCCCGCTGTATCGCCGCTACGCCGACTACGCGATGCAGAAGAACGTGAAAGGGTTCGAATACTGGTTCCACATCCATCCGGATTTCCGCAAGCTCTACAAAGAATGAACGTCTAGCTTTTCGGCGCAAGGTGGAACGCGAGTCGCGTTCCACCATCCGGCCGGCTAACCTACCGGAAGTCAATCCGATGCGAGACCGCCTCGGCGCCTTCGTGCCGCACTGCGACGTGGTGATCCAGGGCGCCCCGGTCGGCCCGCTGGCTGGCATGACATTCGCCGCCAAGGACCTGTTCGATGTTCGCGGCTTCGTCACCGGCTCTGGCAACCCGGACTGGGAAGCAACGCATGCACCCGCCGGGCGCTCCGCCTGGACCGTGCAGCGTCTGCTCGATGCTGGCGCCACGTTGGTCGGCAAGACCATCACCGACGAAATATCGCTCGGCCTGCTCGGGATCAATCAGCATTTCGGCACACCGTTGAACCCGAGGGCACCCGATCTCGTGCCCGGCGGTTCGTCCAGCGGCTCCGCCTCGGCGGTCGCGGGCGGCCTGGTGGACACCGCGCTGGGCACTGATTCCGGCGGCTCCGTCCGCGTCCCCGCCAGCTTCACCGGCCTCTTTGGACTGCGTCCGACTCACGGCGTCATCCCTATCGAAGGAATGGCAACCCAGTCTCCCAGCTTTGACACCGTTGGCTTCTTCGCGCGCGATGTCGCGACGTTCGCGATGGTGGGTCAGGTGCTCTTGCAGGCCAACATCGCTAAGGTGCCGGCGGTCGACCTGCTGGTCGCCACCGACTGTTTTGCCGCCGCCGACAGATCGGTACGTGATGCCTTGCAGAGCGCGCTCGCGCGCCTCTCCCACCACTTCGCCGCAGTCCGCGACATTGTCCTTGCCGATGACGGACTGGAAAGCTGGGCCGCCCGTCAAAGGATGCTGCAAAGCTTCGAATTCGGCAGGACATTCGCGGATTGGGTGGATGCCACCAATCCGCGCTTCTCGTTCGAGGTTGCCGGGGCGCTCGCCGGCGCAATTCGGATGGACGAAGCGGACATGGCGGCCCCGCGCGCCTTCCGGGCTGCGACGCGCGCGATGCTGGATGCGCTGTTGGATGGGCGTCGCGTCCTGTGCCTGCCGACCACGCCGATCTTGCCAATCCGGCGCGACGCAAGCCTCGGCGAGATGCGCCACGCGGTCGATCGGATCGTTCACTTGACTTGCATCGCCGGCCTCGCCGGCTTGCCGCAGGTCAGCATCCCGCTCGCGGACCACGGTCGGGTGCCTGTCGGCCTGTCGCTCATCGGCTGGCGCGGGTCGGACAGTGTGCTGCTGGCACTGGCGGAACTGCTGTCGCCGCATCTGAGCCAGGTGCCCGTGTGAGCACCAGGTCGATCGCACACATTGTCATGGCCAAGCCGAGGAAACTTCGAGTTCATTATCGGAGCGTTCCTGAACACCGGGATGTCGTGTCGCAAAATTCGGCAGTCCCTCGACACATGTGTTCGGGGTCTGGCTTGACCGCCGAGAGCGCAGTCTACGCCAGTCGGGCTGGCTGGGCGGGGGCAGCTGCTATCGCGGTGGTCCCGGGGGCGCGCACAGGAACGGATATCACGGCGGCGCGCACGATTCTGGCCCCGTGCCGGCGAGCCCGATCGCGAAAGCCCGCACTCGCGAGGGTTCAAGTAGCCGTCAGCGCATGGCACGCTGCCATCATGCGGGCGGTTCGACAGCCAGATCTTTTCGCGGTGGCGAAGTGCCGGCGGTCGATTCCAGACCGGAGCGGGAACGGCCACCGCGTCCGGCGCCGGCTGAGCTGGGCGACGCGGTGCTGATCGCGACGATCCCGGGTGCAAATTTCGCCGACTGCCGCGCGTTGGCTGCAGAGGCCGGGCGCCGGCGTCTGGCGGCCGCGGTGGCCGCTCTCGAAGCGCTATGCCGGCGCTTCCGCGGCTTCGGGTGCGACAGCGCGGTGCTAGAGCAGGTCGCCGCGCTTGCCGCACTCGCCACGATCGGCGGACGCGATGCCGCTGCGGCTGCAGCGCGGCTCATCGTCGACGACATCGTTCAGGATCCCGGACTGGCGCGTGCCGTCCGTGCCGCCGCGTCACTCGGCGCACGGCTGCCGGCGAATAGCGCGGCGGTGCTGCTTCGCCATCGCGAAGCGGCGGTTCGCGCCGACGCCTGCCGCTGCGCCAGGCCGGAGCCAGCGGTCATTGGCCTGCTGATCGATCTCCTCGATGACCTGAACGACGCGGTAGCTAGCGCGGCTGCCTGCGCACTTGGGCACATGGGGCGGGAAGAGGCGCGCCCACTGCTGCTGCGCCTGCTTCGCTGGAACCCGACAGCGGCGGTCGTCGCCGCCACGGTCGGAATCGCTGACGCTGACAGCATCGTCCAGCTGGGGCGGGTCGCGCGAACCCGGCCGGACCTCGCCGAGGCCGCACGCGAGGCGCTCGGCGAGATAGACGATCCTCGGGCGTCGGCGCTCCTCGCGGCCATTCCCGATGCCGAATGACGGACTTTCGGGAAAATCATTGTCCGGCGATGGAACGTCAGGAAACGACCCAACCACGACCGACGCGGGCAAAATAGCCGGCGCCGAAAGCGGACAGTTTGATGGAGCGTGTCGGCAGCATCGCGACAAAGCCGGCTCTCGCCGCTTACTGACACACTCTCCAAAGGCAGCCGCTGCGACCCGGGCTCACTTATCAACCGGTCGGTCGGTCGGGCACGCTTCAACCGCTGGACGAAGACAACGCTCCGCCGGCATCCGCCCGTTTGAAGTCCCCTTCAGCGATGGATCAGGGGCGGACGTGTCGGCCGATCCAGTCCAACACGGAGTTGTGTCGCGGTGTCCAGCCTAAATCCTGCCTCGCTTTCCTGCCTCGGACCCTGCTGTTCGAAGCTAGGGCGAACACCGCCCGCTCATAGCCCCATTCCTTGATGGCATCCTCGACCGGCCATGCTTCCGGGCCGGCGACGCCGAGAGACTGCGCGATCGCATCGGTCATGTCCTTGAACGACGCCTCCCCGTTCTCGGCGAAGAAGAACGCGCCGGGCGATGCCCGATCGAGCGCAAGCATATAGAGATCGGCGACGTCGTCGACGTGCACGGTGGACCAGACGTTCAGGCCGCGCCCGACATGGCGCACGACGCCGCTCTTCCGAGCCTGCCGGATCAGCGCCGGGATTTGTATGCTGTCGGGGTTCAGCCCGAGGCCTTCTCCGAAGATCAGCGTGTTGCAAACGACGGCCGAGCGGACGCCGCGCCAGGACGCCTCGACAACGAGCCGGTCGATCGCGACGCGCGCCGCCTTCTCGGGAGCGGGCTCCGGGAGGTCACCCTCGTGGTAAACCCGCTGCGAGAACTCGCCGCGCGCGTCGTCGCCGACAATGCTGGACCCGCTCGTGTGGATCAACGTTTTGCCGGAGTGCGCCATCGCCTCGACGAGGGCTTCGACCACGCCACGATGGTCGCTGTCCGCCGCGTTGACGACCGCGTCCGCGCCTCGCGCCTGTCGCGTCAGCAGCGTCGCGTCATCCAGGCTCCCGACAACGGGCTCGATGCCCAAGCCTTCGACCGACGCCGCCTTGTCGTGGTCGCGCACCAGCCCGACGACGTCGTGCCCGACGCTTCGGAGCCGAACGGCGACCGACCCGCCGATGTACCCGGTAGTTCCAGTGATGAAGACGCGCATGGGGTGCTCCACTTGTTCCGCAAAGTGACGTCAGCGGCCCAGCCGACTTCGGTCGCTTTCGCGACGCGCATGTCGTTCCCCTCACTCGCCGAGACAATGCGGTAGAACTGAGATACACTCTCCTGTCCTAGTAGAGAATGTAGGCATGGCGACACTCGACCACTACCGCGTCTTCATCAGCGTCGTGGACCGCGGAAGCCTGACCGCTGCCGCACGGCAGCTAGACCGCTCGCTCCAGTGGGTCAGCCGGCTGCTAGGCGAGTTGGAGCGAGACCTCGGCGTCGACCTGGTGCGGCGCACGACGCGCCGGTCGAAAGCGACGCTTGCCGGACTTACATTTTACGCCAGAATGAAGGCCGCGTTGGACGAGATCGAGGACGCGCGCCGAGAGGCAAAGCGCGACGCCGAGTTGGTCTCTGGGTGTCTACGGGTCGCCGGGCCGGCCGCGTTTGGGCCGCGATACATTGTGCCCGCGCTCGCAGGGTTTATGGCGCGTTTCCCTGGCTTGACCGTCGACTTGTTAGCCTCAGACCGCCTCGTGGACCTCGTGGACCTCGTGGACCTCGTGGACCTCGTGGACCTCGCGGACGAGGGGGTCGACGTTGCTGTCCGCATCGGCGAGCTGGCGCCGTCGAGCCTGCGGGCACGCAAGTTGAG
>Ga0116226_10004102_pt1 | contig 12862 bp, 10 predicted proteins | sample S1TSphfallax_FD_89692 | JGI IMG/M metagenome (GOLD analysis project Ga0116226, IMG submission 89692) | Host-associated microbial communities from peat moss isolated from Minnesota, USA - S1T2_Fa - Sphagnum fallax MG | ecosystem: Host-associated > Plants > Peat moss > Unclassified | place: USA... | reverse complement strand
TGGGTGTAGGTTTCGTAGGCCATCCGCAAACCGGACGCGCCGATCGGGTGACCGAAACATTTCAGCCCGCCATCGATCTGGCAGGGCAGCCCGCCATCGCGGTCATAGAAGCCGTCGAGCACATCCTTGACCGCTTCGCCATCGGCCGAAACGAACAGATCTTCCATGGTGACCAATTCGGTGATCGAGAAGCAATCATGGACCTCCAGCAGGTCCAATTGGTCGCGCGGATTGGTGATTCCCGCTTCCCTATAGGCCCGCGCGGCGGCCTTGCGGGTATTTCGCACATAGGACCCATCCCACAGGTCGGTGGTCGATTCCACGCCGGAACTGATCGACAGCTGTATCGCCTTGATGGTCACGAGGTCTTTCTTGCCCAAGGCGCGGGCGATCTCCGGCGTGGTGACGATCGCGGCGGCGGCGCCATCGGACACGCCGCAGCAATCATACAGCCCCAGCGGTTCGGCGATCATCGGCGCGCTGAGAATGGTCTCCATGTCGATCGCCTTGCGCAAATGTGCCTTGGGGCTGTTCACCCCGTTCTGATGGCTTTTCCAGGACACATGAGCGAGCGCTCGCTTCAACTCCTCTTTCGAGACGCCATAGCGTTTACGATATCCCGCGGCCAGCTGAGCGAAGCCGGCCGGAGCGGAGCCGAGCGGCAGCCAAAGATCGTTGAATGTTCCCTTATAAGCGGGCGGCAACCCGCCATAGCCGGTATCCTTCAGCTTTTCCGCGCCGATCGCCAAGGCGATGTCGACGGCGCCGCTGGCAACGGCATAGGCGGCGCCCCGCAAACATTCGGTGCCGGTCGCGCACATGTTTTCCAGCCGGCTGACCGGTATGCCGTCCAGCCGCAACGCCGTCGAGGCCGGGATCGCCGAATTGCCGACATTCACGCTGTCGATACAAGAACCGAACCAGGCCGCTTCGATCTGCCCGCGATCGATGCCCGCATCCGCCAACGCCTCGTCGAAGGCTTCGGCCATCAATCCTTCCGACCCGGTGTCCCATCTTTCGCCGAATTTGGAACATCCCATGCCAAGAATGGCTACTTTGTCTTTGATCCCGGTTGCCATGGTCACTCTCCCTTGGCGACCGGGGTCGCCTTCCAGAAATACCGTTTGAATCCGCGCGTCTTGTCCGTCTCTTTGATGCGAAAGACGATGCGCAGCTGTGTGTCGACATCGATCCCATCCGGGCCGACATCGACCGTCTCCATCAGCAGGCGACATCCGGCGTCGAACTGGACGAATCCGACATAGAGAGGCGGGGCAGGGTGGAATGACAGCCAGTCGGCCGTGTAGGTCAGGACCCGGGCCTTTTGATCCGGCAGCGGAAAGCGACTGAACTGATGGGCCGGCGCCTGGCACTCCGGGTTGACGCAATAGGCCAGCTGCGGAAACTGGACCGTTCCGCACGTGCCGCATTTCCCGGCGATGAAGGCCGAAAGCTGGTCTGCTTCGCGATAGGCCGTGGTAAGCGCCGCCTTGCCGGCGCCTTCTGCCCGCATGCCCCAGTCAAGGTTGATCGCGCCATAGAAGCTGAGCATGCGCAGATAGTCGGTGGTGACGATCCTGTCTTGGATGGTCTCGGCGAGTGTGCGTTTGGGCTTGAAGCCGCCGATTGCCTCCGTCGTTTCCAGGATGACGGCCTCAGCCCCTTGCCCGAAACCGACCATCAGAATCCGCTCGCCCGGCTTGGCCCGCTCGAGCACGTCGGTCAGCATGAGCAAGGGGTGAGCGGTGCCGCAATAGCCCACCTGGGACTCAAGCGTGTCGGCCAGGGTGCCAGAGAATTTAAGCTGCTTTGCGATGCCGGCGACGGCGCCCTTGACGGGAACGCCCACCACCAGCCAGGTGATCTGCTCGATCGTGAGGCCGCAATCGGCCAAGGCCGCGCTGACCACGGCGGGAATGATTTTTCCGTAGCCCTCGTCGCGGATCCACCGCTCTTCCCAGAAATAGTCGTAAGCAGCGTCGGCCGCCCGAACATGATCGATGAACGGGGCGGCGAGCGCGGCGGAGCCCAGCATCCTGGCAATGATCTCGCTCGAACCGAGACGGAAAGCCGCCGCACCGGCGCCATAGGTCATCTCCTGCGGGCTGGCCGGCTTTGCCTGCAAGCGGTCGGAGGCGATGAAAAGCGACGATGTCCGCCCCGATCGCAGGGCCTGAGCCAAGCCGCTGACGCCGGCCCGTTGCGAGCCGGCGAGGACGATGCTCGTGATCGACTCGCCGAGCGATAGCGCGCCGGCCGCGATGACGCTGTTTTGCAGATCCGCATAGGGAAAACTGGTCGACGCCAGACTGATCGCCGATAGCTCCGCTCGATCCGGCTCGGCGAGGCAATTGCGGGCCGCCTCGACCGCCATGGTGATGGCATCCTCATCCCAGCTGCAAAATGCGCGCTCGCCTTTCGCCAGCCCCTTCAGGGAGGGTGCCATCCACCGATGCGCGGCGGCGATCGCGGCCCGATCCAGTCTCAAGCGGGGAACATAGGCGCCGAACGCTGTGATGCCGTATTGCGTCATGCTCGTTGGACCTCAATAGGATTTCGGAAGGTCCAGGACCTTCTCGGCGATGAAGGAGAGAATCAGCTGTTCGGTGACCGGGGCGATACGCGGCAGGATCGATTCGCGGAACAGCCGCTCGACCTGAAACTCGCGCGCATAGCCCATGCCGCCATGGGTCAGCACCGCGCGCGTTGCCGTGTTGAACGCCGCCTGGGCCGCGAGATATTTTGCCGCATTGGCTTCGGCCCCGCAGGGTAGGCCCTGATCATACAGCCAGCCGGCGCGCAGCGTCTGCCACCAGGCTGCTTCAAGCTGCGTCCAGCATTCGGCAAGCGGGTGCTGAATACCCTGATTCTGGCCGATCGGGCGGCCGAACACGACGCGGTCGCGGGCGTAATTGGCGGCGCGGCGCAAGGCGTCGCGTCCCAGGCCGACCGCTTCGCTTGCAACCAGGACCCGTTCCGGATTGAGGCTGTGCAAAATATAGCGAAAGCCGCTGCCTTCATCGCCGATCCGCTCTTCGTCGGGAATGAAGATGTCATCGATGAAGACAGCGTTGGAATCGACACCATTGCGCCCCATCTTGTGGATGCGCTTCACCTCGATCTTGCTGCGATCGAGGTCGGTATAGAACAGGGTCATGCCGTCGGTTGGCTTGGCGTCGTTCCGGCGGTCGGTTCGCGTCAACAGCAGAATCTTGTCGGCGACCTGCGCCGTCGATGTCCACATCTTGCGCCCCGTGACCCGATAACCGCCGGAAACTTTTGTGGCGAAGGTCGAGATGTTGGTCGTATCGAGGCCGGCGTCGGGTTCGGTAACGCCGAAGCACGCCTTCTGCTCGCCCTTGATCAACGGGGTCAGGAACCGCGCTTTCTGCTCCGCCGTGCCATGCACGACAATGGCGTGCGGCCCGAACAGATTGATATGCAGAGCCGAGGCGGCGGTTTGCCCGCCGCCCGACGAGGCCACCTTATGCATCATGATGGCGGCGTCCGTGACGCCAAGCCCCGCGCCGCCCAACTCCTCAGGCATGGTAATGCCAAGCCAGCCGCCCTCCGCCATGGCGCGGTAGAACTCCTCGGGAAACCGGCATTCCTCTTCGCAGGTCGTCCAGTAAGTGTCGTCGAACGAACGGCAAATCCGCCCCACATTGTCCTCGATGGCAAGCTGATCGGCGCTCAGGGCAAAATCCATGACATCCTCGGGTAGAAAAGCTGATCAAAACATAAAATATGCTAGCATACAAAATAGTCGCAACGACGCCTTTCAGGGGCCGGGCAGTACCGTTTTGGCAATGATGTTGCGCTGTATTTCATTGGTCCCGCCAAAGATCGACCAACAGCGCCCATAGAGATATTGATGAGCCATCGCGCTGGCCATCTGTGCCGCGCTGTCCTTATCCTCGATCGGCCGGTGCAGATCGTGCGGATCATGGGCCGCGGCATAAGGTCCTTGCAGCTCAAGGGCGAGTTCGCTGAGATCCTGAAGAATTTCCGTGCCGCGGATCTTGAGCATCGAGGCATCCGCGCCGGGCGGCCGCCCTTTCGCCCAGGCTTGGACAAAGTAACTTTCCAGGGCCTGCAAGGTGGCAATCCGCACCGAAATGTCGGTGAGCTTCGCCGCAAGCCGGCCTTTCAGCGACCGGTCAAGCATGGCATCGGCCTGTACTGCGCCATTCATCGCCCTGAGACGGTTCAGCAGTCTCAGTTTGGGGCCGGTGTCGGCAATCGACAGGCGCTCATGACCCAACAGAAATTTGGCGATGGTCCACCCCTTGCCTTCGCCGCCGACCAGATTGTCCGCCGGCACCCGAACCGTGTCGAGGAAGACCTGATTGGTATGGTGCTGACCGTCAATGGTGACGATCGGACGGATCTCGATGCCCGGTGTCGTCATGTCGATCAGCAGAAAACTGATGCCGTCCTGCTTGCGCGCGCCGGTGTCGGTGCGCACCAGACAATGCATCCAGTCTGCCCAATGGGCCTCGGTGGTCCACATTTTCGAGCCGTTGACGATGAAGTCATCGCCCTCGCGGACGGCGGTGGTCTTGAGCGAGGCGAGATCGGAGCCTGCCCCGGGCTCGGAGTAGCCCTGGCACCACCAGACGTCCGAGCTGATGATCCCCGGCAAATGGCGCTGCTTCTGCTGCTCTGTGCCGAAGCGATGCAGCACGGGCCCCACCATGCTGACGCCGTAAGGAATGATCATCGGCGCCCCGGCGAGACCAGCCTCTTGCAGGAAGGCCAATTGCTGCGCTGGCTCCCATCCGGCGCCGCCCCACTCGATTGGCCAGTTTCCGAGGAACCAGCCTTTCTCGTCGAGAATTTTTTGCCATCGCACATAATCGGCTTTGTCGATGTCGCGATAGCGCTGAACCTTTTCGCGAATGTCATCGGGCAGATGCGTGGCGACGAAGGCACGCACTTCGGCGCGGAATGCGTCGAGCGACATCAGCCATTCCCTTCCAATGAACAGAGCCGGGCTGCGCGCGCGTCCATGCTGCCGATTTGACTGCGGATGGCGGCAAGGCGCCGGCCATAATGGCTGACGATCAGTTCGTCGCTGACGCCCATGCCGCCGAACAGCTGGATCGCGGTGTGCGCGGCGAAGCGGCCGGCGCTATCGCAGGCCAAGCTTGCCCGCAGGATGGCGGCAGACCTCTCGGCCGTCGCCGGTTCGGAAAGCCGCGCCACCGCCAGATGGGCCATTGCGGCGGCCTCTTCCGCTCCAATCGCCATGTCGGCGGCCTTGTGTTGCAGGGCCTGAAAATCGGCCAGCCGGCTGCCGAATTGCTTGCGCATCCCGAGATACTCGAAAGTCGCGGCATTGATGGCCGCGATCAAGCTGGCCGTTTCGACCGCCAGCCCCGTCAAGCCCCATTCCAGGGCATCCTCGATCGCTGCGTCGCACACCTCGATCGACAGGGCCGCCATAGCGGGGACAATGACGTTCTCGAAATGAACATCCGCCGCGCCAGCCGCATCGATCAGCCTGATCGTCTTTCGCGTCAGGCCCGGCGCTTGCGCCGACACCAGAAACAGGCGTTGGGCGGCATCGATGTCGGCGCTGACCAGAAAATGAGTGGCGACATCGCCATGGCGCACAGCCGGTTTGAGCCCATCCAGGCGGTAATGCCCGCTCTGTGCCGTCGCTGTCAGTCGGGCCTTTGCAAAGGGATCGAAGCCTTCGCCATGGGCGAGAATCGGGATCGCGCCCCCGGTGATCACATCCTCCAACAAGGCGCTTCGCGCTGCCGCGAGCAAGCGCCCGCAGATGACCGGGCTGGCCAGAAACGGTTCGACCGGAAGCGACGCGGCAAGACCGTCCTGCATCACCGCCATGTCTTCCGGTGTCCCGCCAAAGCCGCCCTGCTCTTCGCTGACCAAAGCGGCAAACAACCCCAGCTCTGCGAGCGGCCGCCAGAGGCCGAGTCTGTCGGGCAGGCCTGCATTGAGGCGCCGGGTGCGGGACTCGAAGCTATTGAATTCGGCGGCGAACCGAGCAAGCGAATCGGCCAGCATCCGATGTTCGTCGGACCGTCTGAAATCGAGCGGCATTTTATTTTGGTCGATCCTCCCAAGCAGATCGTATGTTTGCATACTATTATGATGAGGCGGTGAAAGCAGGTCAACACTCAGTTTGATCGAGCGGGGTTTGATCGCACAATCGAGCCGCCAGCGCATGGGGGTCCAGGCTGCGGGCGACCACCGCATCGATGGCGCTTTCCAGCCGGGGATCGTCCTGCCGCAGGATCGCTCGCCGCAGATTGGCCTCGGCCAACACCAGGAGGCGGGCGCGAATTTGCCGGCGCCGAAGCGCCAATCCGACCGCCGGATTGGCCCGGCAATAGGCAAGATGCGCATCGATCGCCGCGGCCAAGTCGGGCATGCCGCCTCCCTTGTCGGCTTCAAGCTTGACGACCGGGATGCTCCAGCCATCGGGACGATGGACGCCGGCCGCCATTTCCGCGAGACCCGCCGCCATTCGGTCGGTACCGGGCGCATCGGCTTTATTCACCACCAGGATATCGGCTATTTCGAGGACGCCCGCCTTGACCAGCTGCACGCCGTCGCCGCCATGCGCGGTTTGCAGCAAGATGACCGTGTCGGCATGCGAGGCGATGTCGATCTCGCTCTGTCCGATGCCCACCGTCTCGATCAGGATCACGTCGACTCCGAGGGCGTCCAGGATGGTCACCGCATCACCCGAGGCAGGCGCCAAGCCCCCCAATCTACCGCGTGCCGCCATCGATCTGATCCAGACGCCGGGATCCTCGGCATGACGGCCCATCCGCACCCGATCGCCGAGTACCGCGCCCCCGGTGAACGGACTGGACGGATCGACGGCGAGGACGGCAACGCGTTGCGCGCGCCGGCGAAAATGGGCAATCAGCTGATCCGCGGTGGTGCTCTTGCCGGCTCCCGGCGGCCCGGTAATTCCCAGCACGACGGCCTTGCCGCCCGCCCGGTAAAGACGTTGCAGATCGGGCAGGACGGCGGGGTCCGATTGTTCGACCCGCGACAATAATTTGCTGGCGGCACGACGATCGCCGGCCAGAATGGCGTCCGCCAGCGACCGGTCCGACGCGGTCATGCTGCCCGGCGGCCGGCCCCGCGGACAAAGTCGATGATATCCGTCATGGTCGCGCCTGGTCCGAATATTCCCGCCACGCCCATGGCTCTCAATGCGTCATGATCGTCGGGATGGATGAGGCCGCCAATCATCACCGGGACGTCTGCGATGCCCTTGCGCGCCAGGGCGTCGATCAGCTGGCGTGTGTAGGCAAGATAGGCGGCCGAGGAAAAGCTCAGCCCGACGATATCGGCATCCTCATCGATCACCGCATTGGCCATGCCCTCGACGCTGTTATGTTCACCCAGATAGATCACTTCGATGCCGGCATCGCGCAGAATCTGCGCCAAGGTCCTGATGCCCTTGGAATGAACATCGGTGCCAAGCATCCCCAACAGACAGCGGACCCTGGTATTTTCAGGCACGGCAACACTCCTGTCAGCGATAGCTCAAGGGCGCCTGCACGGCGTTGTAAGGATCATAGCTATAGTGGTGCGCGACCCGCACCGTTCCCCACACCTCGGCAACGCTGGCATCGGCGACAAAGGCATCGATCATCGCCTGCAACGGATTGCCTCCGTCGCGGGCCACCTGGAAGAGCCGGCGCAGGGCGGATTGCCAGTTTGCCTGGTCGCGCTGCTGCTTGAGTTCGGCAAACCGGCGCAAATGGGCTTGGGTCTGGGCTGGATCGAAGGTGAACCTTGTGGGAGCCGGGTCCTGCTCGGGGATAAAGCGATTGACCCCGACCATGATCCGTTCGTCCGACGCCAATTCGCGTTGAATGGTAAGATTATGCTCATCCATCATCCGCTCAATCGTCCCGTCGGTCACCGCTTGGAGCAGGCCGATCGATTCAATGCGACGCAGGATCTCGACAGCGTCTGCTTCGACCTGATCGGTCAAGGCCTCGACATAATAGCTTCCGCCCAGCGGATCGGCGACGCGCGCCGCGCCGACCTCATTGGCCAGAATCTGCTGCTGTCTTATGGCCAGATCGCGGGCTTCGTGGGTGGGAACGCAGACCGGCTCATCGAAGGTGCAGGCCTCCAATGACTGCACGCCGCCGCACAGCGCGGCCAGCCCCTGGATGGCGGTCCGCGTCAAATTGTTGAGCGGTTGCTTATAGACCAGCGATTTGCCCGACGTATGGCAGGCGATACGCAGTCGCAACGAGCGCGGATCTTGCGCGGCAAATCGCTCCTTCATGGTCCGCGCCCAATAGCGGCGCAAGGCGCGGAACTTGGCGACTTCCTCGAAGAAATCGATATCGGCGCTGGACACCCACGCCAAGGCCGGCGCCACCTGATCGACGCTGAGGCCTCGGGCAATGAGGTCCTCGATCGTCTTATTGATGATCGCCATGCCGACCGCGATCTCCCCGGCCGGAGACAGGCCGCGTTCCCGCAAATCATAGGCTTGCGGCATTCCCAAGGCCCATCTTGGGCTGGTCTTGACGCAATATTCGATCTCATCGACCGTGGTGCGATGGCCCAGATCGGGCGGGACCAATCCCTGGCCCCAGCCGCATAAAGTCTCCTGCAGCATATCGGGCATATTCGAGCCCTGCAGCGTGTCGAGCGCCTGTCCTCGCTTCACGTGAACGGCGGCGACCATCGGATAGGCCATCGCCGCCCAATGCCAGGCAGTGTCAATCTTTGCCAGATCTACGCCGGCAAGCAGGCGATCGATGTCGCGCGCGGTCGGCAACGAACAGCCTTCAAGACCCACTTCCGGACCGAACGCCGGATGATCGGGGTCGATGCTTTGGGTGGTCAGCGGATCGACGACGATGCTGATACCTTGACCGCCGGCGGCCAGAACTTTCTCGATTGCCTCCCTGGTATCCTCCGGCGCGCCATAGCCGACGATGTTACGCAGCGTCCACATCCGGCTGCGATACATCCGGGGATACGCGCCGCGGGTAAAGGGATAGACGCCGGGGTCACCGACCTGGTCGGCATAATTTCCGCGATGATCGTCCGGTCCATAAAAGGGTTTGGTTTCCAGGCCGCCCCAGCTTTTCGTGCGGGACAATCTGATCTCCAGATTCTCGATTTTCTGGAACAGGTCATCACTGGTCTTGGGGGTGCCACCCTTGTCAGCCATTGCGCTTCGCGCCCAGCCGCGCCTTCATCATGGCCATCAGAGTTCGATATTCATCGCCTTGCGTGAGGCTGCTCACGGTCAGCCGCTCGACATTGCGGGCCTGAGCGCGATCCAGGTCGGCGCAGAGCTCAATTGCCAGCTTTCCGGCGGCATACGCTTCTGGCGGTTGGCTGGCGAGCGATGCGCAAAATGCCTTTGCTGCGGCCAAGAACCCATCGGCGGGCAGAACGTCATGCACGATTCCGATCGCTTCAGCCTGCGCGGCACTAACCTGGCGGTTGGCCAAAATCATCCATCGCGCCCAATGGGGCCCGGCCAGACGCACAAGTCTGCTGGTGCCGCCCGATCCGGGAATGCCGCCCAACGCGATTTCCGGCAATCCGAATCGCGCATCGGCGGTGGCAAGACGAAAATCGGCCGATAGCGACAATTCCAGTGCGCCACCAAGGCAGGGCCCCTGGATGGCGACCACCACCGGTTTTTCAATCGCTTCCCATTCGTCGGCGAGACCATGAAGGCTGCCGATGCCTTGACGATACCAACGCCGGAACGCCGAAGGGCTGGTCAGGCTCTGGTCCGGCGCGAGCGGGCTGTTCAAATCGATGCCTGCCGAGAAATAGGGTCCGTTGGCCGTCAACAGCAGAACGCGGAGATCGTCCCGATCACGCAGGCAAGCTGTCGCTTCGCGCAGACCTTCCCACATGTCGAGACTGATGGCGTTGAGCTTTTCCGGCCGATTGAACGTCACATGAAGAACGCTGCCGGCCTCAGTGGATTGGAGCAATGGCTCCGACATCTTATCCTCCCGCCTGGCAGCTTTAATATCGCCGCTCTCGGCTTTTAACGATAGGCGCCCTGATCAGCGGATCCTGACCGGGCGACCATACGGAAATCGGTCACCATCGCCCCTCGGAGCATTCTTACCGCGATTCGGCATTGTCGCAATCGATCTGCATAGATCACTAGCATACCTTATGCTTTAATACTAGAGGCGCCGCTATCGGTGGAAAACCCTCTGTTCGTGAGCGTTCGGCCTCTTTCGAGACGGCGCTGACGCACTAGTATTTCGCGATAACCCGGCGCCGCGGCTTCCCAAAACGATCCAGGCAGGGTGGCAAGTCCTGGTTTGGCGAAGGTGACTCCGGAATAGTTTGCGGCTAGGATCCCTGCCTTGGCTTTCGGAGATGGGCTTTGATTCAGGCTGCAAATGTCACGTCGCCCCGGGGAGGGCGGTTTTTCTTCCTTTTCGCTGCTGCGTTGTTGCTGGCCGGGCCGGCGGGGGCCGTCGAGACCGTCTGGCAGAAGGGCAATGATTTCGTTCGTCTCGAGAAGGCCGACGGCGGAACCACGCCCAGCAGCCTGCCGAAGCTGAGCGCCGATGCGGTGCGCGCCGTGCTGGCCTCGGTGCAGGTCAGCGGCGACGGCGAGACTGGTCCGTTGCTGGAGTCCGATCAGCTTTCCCTGATCGCCGGGCCGATCGCCAAGGCCTTGGCCCAGGCCGGGCCGGGGCAGGACGTCGCCTTCGCCGTGCATGTCCAGAGCGGCATCCTCGATTATCTCGGGCCGCCGCGCGCCACGGCCGGTCGCCTCTTCATCGATGGCGACTCGGTCGGGCTGATCCTCGGCATGGTGCATGATACCTTCCTGACCAGCACCTTCGCCGCCGATCCGGCGCGCATTCGCACCGGCTCGCGGCTGACCCCGCAGGAAACCGAGCATCGCATCGTGCCGGGCGGCGCCGTATCGCTGGCCGTTGCCGGCCGCGGTGACTGGGCCAAAATCTCTTCGGTGGCCTGGACCGGTACCTATGGCATGCCGATGGTTCAGGCGCCGGCTCCGGCACCGGCACAGGTGGCGCCCATCGCGGCCGCTCCGCCGATGGCGGTTCCGGCTCCCGCCGCCGCGCCGATGACTCCCGCCGCCACCATGGCCGCGGCGGCGCCCCAAGATCCCAACCAGATCGAACAGCGCTTCGCCGCGCTTAAGCGATTACTCGACAATCACATGATCAATCAGGACGAATACGACCACGCCAAGGCCGATCTGCTGAAGGCGATGGCGACGCTTCCGCCTCGATAAATCTTGCCATGGCCGGGCGACCAGCCCGGCCATCCCCGCAGCTTATCTTCGGTTCAGCTCGTAGAGCGCCACCGCCGCGGCATTGCTGACGTTCAGGCTTTCCACCAGATCCGTCTGCGGCAGCTTGACCAGATAGTCGCAATGTTCGCGGGTCAGGCGGCGCATGCCTTCGCCTTCGCTGCCCATCACCAGGGCGATCTTCCCGGTCAGCTTGGCCTCAGCCAGGGTGACTGGCGCGTCTCCCGCCATGCCGGCGATCCAGAAGCCAGCCTTTTTCAGCTCCTCCAGCGCCCGGGCCAGATTGATGGTCTTGACCAGGGCCAGGCGCTCCAGCGCGCCCGAGGCCGATTTGGCCAGTGTCCCGGTCTCGTCGGGCGCGTTTCTATCCTGCATCACCACGCCGATGGCGCCAAAGGCGGCGGCCGATCGCACCACCGCGCCGACATTATGCGGATCGGTGACCTGGTCGAGCACCATGATGACAGCGTTTTCGCGCCCCTCGGCCAGATCGACCAGATCGGCAATGTCCATGGCCGGCAAGGGATCGGCGGAAATGGCGATGCCCTGATGCACGGCGCCGTCGGGCAGCCATTGGTCGAGCTCGGCCCGCGTTACCGTCTCCAGCGCCGGCAGCCGGCGGCTTTTGGCCAGGCGGTCCAACTCGGCGGCGTGGGCGCGGGCCGTTTCGGCAGTGGCCAGCAGGCGATGGCAGGGCCGATCGGGGTTGGCCAGCGCCGCCAGCACGGGGTGGATCCCCCAGAGCATGAGCCCGTGACGGGGGCCTCGGCCGGCAGGGGCGCGCTGGGGCTTCTGGGGACGGTTCATGCAGGTTCGGCCTTTCGCAAAAAATTCTTCTGTGGATGGGTGTGTTTTACCCGCTCTTTTCGGATTGACAATGGGGGTCGAATGCCTTTACTTCCCAACTCCCGTCGTTCCGGGCATCTGGAGCGGTATGGAGGAGTGGCCGAGCGGTCAATGGCAGCAGACTGTAAATCTGCCGACGATAGTCTACGTTGGTTCAAATCCAACCTCCTCCACCACCAGCCCCAGATCAGGGAGCGACCGAGCGGTTTTTATTGGTTTGCGGGTGTAGCTCAATGGTAGAGCAGAAGCCTTCCAAGCTTACGACGAGGGTTCGATTCCCTTCACCCGCTCCAATGTTTGTTGTGATGTCCCTTTTGGCCCATTGAAGATAAGGCGGGTTGTAAGAACATGGCTAAGGCTAAATTTGAGCGGAACAAGCCGCACTGCAATATCGGCACCATCGGTCACGTCGATCACGGCAAGACCTCGCTGACTGCGGCCATCACCAAGGTTCTGGCGGAAAAGGGCGGTGCCACGTTCACCGCCTATGACCAGATCGACAAGGCGCCGGAAGAGAAGGCGCGCGGCATCACCATCTCGACCGCCCATGTCGAGTATGAGACCGAAAATCGCCATTACGCGCATGTCGACTGTCCCGGCCACGCCGATTATGTGAAGAACATGATCACCGGCGCCGCGCAGATGGACGGCGCGATCCTGGTGGTGTCGGCTGCCGATGGCCCGATGCCGCAGACCCGCGAGCACATCCTGCTGGCCCGTCAGGTC